>ERZ1740060.1065-NODE-1065-length-10722-cov-3.730102_pt1 | contig 10722 bp, 14 predicted proteins | sample MGYA00581743_ERZ1740060 | MGnify/ENA primary metagenome ERZ1740060 (study PRJEB43018, sample SAMN04849235) | marine metagenome | isolation source: floating plastic debris | place: Pacific Ocean | collected 2008-08-27 | study: EMG produced TPA metagenomics...
AAGTCTTGTCGAACTATGGCGGAGCTCGCCTGACGTGTCACGCAGACCGCGCAGGCCGCCTCCTAATGACGACAAGGTCACCAGCTGAAATTGTGATGTCAATTCGGTGTGAGCGAAGGTGATGACGGCTTGATCAGACGTTAAGTGCCGCCCGCCCCTGACCCGTATAGGTCCATCGCCAAGCAAAGAACAAAAATGGCTTTCAGAAGGACCCGTCCCATGTCTCGTTTCGCTTTGAGCACACTCGCCGCCGCCTCTATCCTGGGCTTCGCTGCCCATGCTGACCAAGAGCCTGGCTTTTACGTTGCAGGTTTTATCGGCGCAGGTTTTCCAAGCGACGCGGAACTGCGCGGCACGCAAAACCCAGTCCCAGGCGCCCCCGGCACCGCTGGTGCACCCGCCCGCATCAATGCCGAGTTTGACAGCGACACGACACTCGGCGTCGCGCTCGGTTATAAAACCCCTTGGGAGTTTTTCGGACTATTCCACCCTCGCCTCGAACTCGAATATTCAACCCTGGACGTCGATGTCAGCAATGGCAGTTTCAATAGCGGCTCGCAGCCATTCTCAGGCGACGCCACCATCGATTTCTTCCTGGTCAACAATTATAGCGACATCATCTGGGACGATAATCAAACCGTCATTCCTTATGTTGGCGGCGGGCTTGGGATCGCCAATGTCGACGCGAACATTCTATACGCTGGCGGCGGCGCGATCGATCCGAACTTTGTTGCAACCGGTGACGATAGCGGCCTCGCTGGAACCGTTGCGGGCGGCCTTACCTGGCTGACCGGCACGCAATGGGAAGTCTATGGCGAAGCACGTTATTACCAAATCCGCGATCTTGAGTTTGAACGCCGCTTCATTGGCGGCGGCGCCGACCTGTTCAATGCGCGAGTCGATGATGATTTCGACGGCACCAGCCTCACCATCGGTGCGCGGTACAAATTCTAAGAGATCACTCCCTCTCTCAGTCTCTTAGATCTCAGCCCGGCAACGCCCCCTCTACGTTGCCGGGCTTTTTTTGTCAGGATGACATCTCTGGCGGGACACCCTAAATGCGGGATCATGGCTTCACCCTTTGCTTATCTGCCCCATCGCGCCGTCTTGTCCTTATCCGGGCCGGACACGATCACCCTGCTTGAGCGTCTGGTCACAAACCCCACAGACAATTGGGCACCCGGCGAAACGCGCTACGGCGCGCTGCTGACCCCGCAAGGCAAAGTGATCGCGGACTATCTCGCCATCCGAACTACGGAAGGTGTGCTTTTAGATATCGCCGAAGCGCACATTGATGAACTTGCCAAACGCCTGAAACTCTTCCGTCTGCGCAGCAAGGTAGAGATTGAACGCCTCGAAGACGTGTTTGTGGTCGCGGGTATCGAGGACGCTCCCGAAGGTGTTCGCCCAATCTCAGGCGCGCAGCATGTTTATCTCGATCCGAGATATTCAGGCTGGCGTTTGCGCGGTCTTGCGACCAAAGAAAGCTGGGCGGCCTGGTACGGCTATCACCCGGCTTAATGGTCCCGCCCAATCGATGCCTATCATCACGACCGCATATCCAATGGTGTGCCAGAGCAAGGATCAGATTTTGGCAGCGCTGAAGTTTTCCCGTCCGATATTAATATGGACATTCTGGGCGGTGTTGCGCTCAATAAGGGCTGCTTTGTCGGCCAAGAAGTGGTGAGCCGCATGCATCGGCGCGGCAATATCCGCAAACGCACCCTACACGTGGTCATCCCAGAAGATCTAGAGGCAGCGCCCGGTGCAGATATCCTGGCGCCTGCCCTAATTGGCGCCCTGACCAGCGTTGAAAAACCGTTTGGCTTGGCACTCATCCGGGTCGACCGATGGCTAAAAGCAGAGACCGATGGCGCAGCCGCGATGATTGATGAAACCCCTGTCACAATTACAAAACCGGATTGGCTTTTGGCCGAACTGGCCGCTAAGGACGAAGCATGACCGATCAAACGCCCTGCGGTTGGGCCCCTATAGATGACCCGCTCTACCGCGCTTATCATGACGAAGAATGGGGCGTACCGGAATATGATAGCCGCGCATTGTGGGAAAAGCTGCAGCTCGACGGCATGCAAGCGGGCCTCGCCTGGATCACCATCCTGCGCAAACGCGAAACCATGCGCGAAGAGTTCGACAATTTCGACCCTGAGCGGATCGCCCGCTGGGACCAGAAACGGATCGATAAAGCGCTGACCAATCCGGGCATCATTCGCAGTCCCAAAAAAATCGAGAGCTGTATTGGCAACGCCCAAGCCTTTTTGGACGCCGCCGACAAAGGCGAAGACTTTTCCGATTTTTGCTGGAATTTCGTCGACGGCAAACCGATCGTCCACCAACTGGAAAACTATCGAGATGGACCAACAAAGACCGATATTTCAGAAGCTTGCTCGAAAGCCCTGAAGCAGCGCGGGCATAAATTTGTGGGCCCCACCATTGTATACGCTTGGATGCAGGCGTGCGGTCTGTACAATGATCACGAAGTCGGCTGTGTCCGGCACAAAGAAGTTCAGGAGTATTATCGATGAAAACTGTGCTTGCACTGTCTCTCATGGTCGTCGCCGCGGCCTGCGTGTCCAATGGCGAGTTCGACCGAGACCGCGCCTACGCCAAATGTGAATCGATCTCTGACAAATCGAGCCGCGACCGCTGTATTGCGGATGCGATTAAGCGTGCAGAACGCGAGCGCGAGCGCGACAATGATCGCCTGGCGCAAAGCCACGACGATGCTGAACGCCGGGAACTTGGCCGGGAAATCGCAGGCGCTGAGAAAAATTAGCGCCGCGTCGCTGCAAGCGCATTAAGGACGATTGACCCCGGTGTGACCATTCGCAAACCATAGTTTGAACACACTTCTCGACAAATAAGTGATCAATCGCTCACGGAGATTGATGATGCTTAAACCACTACAAATCGCCCTTGCCAGTGCCGCTCTGGTCGCGTGCACGCCGAGTGCTGAAGCCCCTGAACCGGACCTCGCCTGGCAAGAGGTCCTGGCACAGAAAGGCCTAGCCGCCGCCGAAACAGAGCTTGCAGGCCAAGCTGAAAGCGCCAACAGAGATTTCATTCTTGGCGGCGTGCAGTTTCTGCGCGCGAGCGAAGCCATCATGCAGGTGAGATATCAGAACTCATCCGCATCCTTGGCGCTGTTGCCTGGTATGCGGAATTCGCTTCCCGCGAATCCGGACGCCACATTCGACCCGGCTTTTCTAGAAATGGCTATGGCCCAAGCGCTGGAGCATCTTGAACGCGCTGAGGCGTCGCTGGCGCGCGCGACCGGCCAGGAGCTCGCTGTAGAGTTTCCGCTCGACGCCATTTGGTTTGATGTGAACGCGAATGGCACACGCGAAGATTGGGAGACCGGGCTCGCGGTTATGGCGAACCTGAATGCGGCACCAGAGGCCGATTTTGATGGCCTTATCCGCTTTGACACCGCCGACGCTCATTGGCTGAAAGCCTATGTGCATGTGATGTCGGGCATGGCAGAGCTCACGCTAGCAGCCGATCCAACCCCGGCCATTCGTACCGTCTATGAAGGCCGCCGCGATATGGATGCGCTTGGCCCGGTAGAAGGCATCTTCCTCGATAATGAAACGATCGACACGATCGCAGCCGTCTTGCTGACCCTACGCGGAACGCCCGACCGATCGCGCACACAGGCTGCGCATGCGCATTTCAAAGCGATGATTGCTGAGAACCGCGCGTTCTGGACCGCGGTCATGGAAGAGACCGACAATGAACGTGAATGGCTGCCAAACCCGCAGCAAAGCTCGGCCTTTGGCGTCGTCGTTGACGACGAAATGGCGGCGGGCTGGCAGGCAGTACTGGCCGAGATTGAAGCCGTGCTGAACGGTGACGCGCTGGTTCCATATTGGCGGATCGAGAATGGGTTCGAAGCGGAAACAGGTGTAGGCGTGAATGTTGCGAAATTCCTGCAAGACCCCGGCGATATGGATATCATCCTGTGGCTGCATGGCGCGGGCGCGGCGCCTTATCTCGAACGCGGAAAACTCGCGCGGCTTGAAGCCTGGGACCGGTTTGCGCGTATGACTGGCGGCGACGGCCTCATGTTTGCGGCTTGGTTTAACTGAGTTTGACCGTTCATGATGCCTCGACGCGCGCGCGCCGTCGGCCTAAACTATAGGCTAAGAAAGACTAGAGTCGCCGACGCGACGCACGAGGCATTTAAGAATGACGACCCCTGTAATTTCGGCCACTGGACTGTGGACGCCATCGGAATCTGTGTCGAATGAAGAATTGGTCGCCAGCTTTAATGCTTGGGCTGACAAATGGAACGCAGAACACGCGAGCGAGATTGAAGCCGGAACCGTCGAGGCAAAGACCCATTCGAATGTCGAGTTCATCGAGAAAGCTTCGGGCATCAAATCGCGCTTTGTCGTCAACAAATCAGGCATCGTTGATCCTGATGTGATGCGTCCAGACATTCCGGAGCGCCCGAATGATCAGATTTCCGTACTTGCGGAGATAGCCGTGAACGCGGCGAACATGGCGCTCGAACGCGCGGGCCGCGACCCAAAGGACGTCGATGCGGTTCTCTGCGCCGCGTCGAACATGCAGCGGGGCTATCCCGCGATGGCGGTCGAAATCCAGGATGCGCGCGGCATTGATGGGTTTGGGTTTGATATGAATGTGGCTTGCTCATCCGCGACTTTTGGCATTCAGACGGGCGCGGATTTTGTGCGGTCTGGCAGCGCGAAATCGGTGCTGATGGTCAATCCGGAAATCTGTTCGGGCCACCTGAATTTCACGGACCGCGACAGTCATTTCATCTTTGGCGACGTGGCCACGGCGGTGCTGATCGAAGCCGAGGACATCGCTCCGGCGCAGCACTGGAAGATCCTAGGCACGAGTTTGAAAACTCAATTCTCAAATAACATTCGTAACAATTTCGGATTCTTGAACCGCTGCGCACCTGATGGGATTGGCGCGACAGACAAACTCTTCGTTCAAGAAGGCCGCAAGGTCTTCAAAGAAGTCGTACCCATGGTGGCGAAAATGATTACAGCGGAGCTTGAGCGTTTGGAGCTTGAGGCGCCGAACTTGCGCCGGATGTGGTTGCATCAAGCGAATGCGAATATGAATCGCTTGATTGCCTCGAAGGTTCTAGGCCGCGAAGCCACGCCAGATGAGAGCCCGACCGTGCTCGACACTTATGCAAATACAAGTTCTGCCGGTTCGATCATCGCATTCCACAAGCATAGCGATGATATGGCTGCAGGCGATAGAGGCCTGATCTGCTCATTCGGCGCAGGCTATTCAGCCGGTACCGTTTTCGTTGAAAAAGCCGCCTAAACGATCAGCCCTTCCTCAACGTCCAGCATCGCATCTGCCGGAGCTTCTGTTTCAGGCTGACGCCCGTAAAGCAGAAGCAGAGAGACAAAAGCGATGCTGGTCGCCTGGGAGGAAAACAGCTCCAGCATGAGTGCGAAAGCCCAGGCTGGAAGACTCTGTGAAGGCTGCGCGCCCACGACGCTCGTTTGTTGACGCAGGTCTGCGCGAGCTGTCGCAATCTTGGTCTCTAGATCCGCGCGGCGTTTGGCAAGGCCAAGTTCATTCTGCGCATCGCGGTAGGGTTTTTGGTGCGTGCGGCCAGCCGCTTCGACGCCCGCTAAATAGGCCTGCAAACCCTCAATCGACCGGGTTTCTGGCGGAATGCCCTGCAATTGGCGCGTCCAATCCGCAATTTCCGCTTCCGTCAGTGAACGCATATCGGCAGCGCTTTCCCACGCGGCCGTCTGTTCCCCAGCATTATTCATCATGAACAGGCTGGTTCCGGCAATCGAGGTCGCGGCGCCCGCCAGCGCGAACAAGAGCGCGCGTGCGGCTTCCCCGCGCCGCCCACCCGAAACGTGCCACCAGAAAAATGTAAAACCACCAAACGAGCAGACCGACGCGATCACCCCGCTCCAGCCCCAGATTCTCGCCTGGGTTGGATCACTCACGCCGAGGCTGAACGCTTGAAAGTTCGCAAAGCCCGACAGACCAGCGGCCGCGAGTCCCGCACCCAGAAAGATCAACGCAAGCAAAGACATAATGATCCGTTCACCTAAGCGCCCATCGCACTTTGACGGCGCTTTCGATGACTCGACTGGTGTTTCAGAGATCAGTTCAGCCTTAATGGGATCGGGCGTTGCCGGTACAATAGAAAGAACTGGCTGCTCTTTCGGCAATCGGGGTTCGATTGGAATAATCTCAGCCTCAGAAAAAGGCTCATTGTTCCACTCAGCTGCCTCTGATTTTTCCCGCAAATAGGCAAGCAATGGCCCCTCGGTTCCGCATCCATTGCAGTGCACGCGGCCGCGCGCCAAAGACAGCTTTAACCCACGGCTCGCACCGCAGCCTGGGCAATCCTCATAGGCGATGCCGCGATCATCAAAAGCCTCTTCCAAACCCGCGCTACGGAGCGCCTGGTCCAATACGTCAGATGTGGTCACGATGGCGCTCATCTCAGCCCCTAACAGCACTTGATCCCTATTTGTTCTTATTATGTTTCATTTTCGCCCTCGTCAAGCACAACGTTTGCGTCAACGGAAAGGAATTAACTCGACGCAAACTCGTATCGGGCATATACGTCATACTATGACACGCATGAGATCCCGCACACCCGCGACTGGAAAACGTCGTTTACACCGCCGTCGCTGGCGCAGCCCTGATAGCGCGAAACCAAGCCGCGAGGAATTGCTGCAAGCCGCCGCAGATGAGGCGCAATTGAATGGCAAAAGCCTGACCGCGATCCGTAAGCATGTGCTGAATGTCCTGCTTGATGCGCAGCGTCCGCTGACCGCTTATGAAGTCTTGGCGTCTTTGGACGGGGTTGGCTCCGTGTCGCCGCCAACCGCCTATCGCGCGCTCGATTTCCTGGTTGCCCTCGGATTTGTGACCCGCGTTGAAAGCCTGAACTCTTATCTCGCGCTTGATCGGGGGCCGAGTGATATCCCCCTCGCCTTCTTCGTTTGCGAGACGTGCGGCCAAGCCCAAGAGATCCCAGCTACCGATGCCATTGTCAGCCTGATTTCCGAGGTCGACAGTCTAGGCTTAGGGGTCAATCATGCGTCGCTTGAAGTGCGCGGAGATTGTCGCGGCAAACTTGGCTGCAAAGCCTGGAGCGAGAGCATTATCCCGGTGAGCGATTTAGGTTCGATCGACCAACACAGCCACGAATAAAGCCGGCTCATCGCCTTCAACGGCCCAGGCATGATTGGTGGCGCGCTGTACGACGACATCGCCGGGCCCGATCACTGTTTCTTCTTTGTCGAGGATCAAGCGGACACGTCCTTTGACCAGAATAATCGCGTCGATCGTATGCGTTGTGTGCATAGCCGGATGCTTGGACGTGTCGGGCTGATGGTCCCCCGCGCCAATCGCCACAAAAGCTTGGCGCGTAAGGTCAGCGACCATTTCCGGCGGCGCGCCCTCCGGCGAAGGACCAGAGGTGAACCAGCGGATTTTCACTTAGCCATTATCGGGTGACAGGATCGGCGTGCCTGCGCCTATATCCTCGCACGGCGCTGGATCGAGCGGACCCGTGGCCTCGTCATGCCAAATCTCGAGCAATCCGCCGAGATCACCAGTACGAAACTCGTCGGCAGGACCGCCATCAATCATAATGTGTGACTTTCCGTCCGCGTCATTCGCTGTCACGATCCGGCGTAGCCCCGAAAGCATGTCGTCCATTTTGCTCATCTTATTCCTCCTGAGAAATCCCGTTTGCCGCAGGTTTTCCGGAGTAAGGCATATTTTAGATGGTCCGGCGAGAGGTCTTGACGAAGGCCCCTCTGGTTTTCTAAACCGCCCCCACAACGGAGACTTTATGTTTAGCCAAATTGAGTCCTGGTAACGGCCCGCGCCGCGAATATTCGCAGGTAACGGGCCCGAAACAGATTGAGCTCTGACCCAAGACAAAGGGTCAGTCTGTTTCATTGCGCCTGTCTGGCGCATTACTGGACTTTCAAAACAATGGATATCTCACGCGCTGAACAGCGCATCCTTCACTTGCTCGCGCAAGGCGGGCGAATTGAAATCGAACGCGGTGAAGGCCGCAAAATAGAACGCGTCATCTGTATCAATCGCGAAGGCTGGCGGGCGCCAGGGCTCGACATGTTCTTGTTTCGCAAATTGAAGCGCCGACGCGCCATCGCATCGAAACAAGGTCAGCCTTATCGCATTACGCGCCGCGGCTTGGAACTGGTTCGATCCGAGTTTGACAACCGATAAATGGGCCAAATGGCGGGAGAGTGCCTAAAAACGTGACTCTCCCGTCACATTTTCGCGATTTACGCCCGCTGCTGAAAATAAAGGCTTTCCTGATTTGAGGCTGAGTCTTAACTGCTTCGTAAGACGACACAGTCGCATATAGTTCCCGAATATTGCCTGGAGGCCTTCAGAATGATCCCTCGCTCAATCGCGATCCCAAAAAACTGGAAGACATTTTATTTTGCGAGTTTCTTCTCTGCATTTTTATATCCAGCCTTAGGGCTCGCGATGCTGATTACGATGGTGGTTCTGGGGATTGTGTTATCTGGGCTGACGCTGCGCTGGTATTATTTGCCGCTCGGGATTGGTGTCGTTCTGCTGTCAATCTTCATCTGTAATGCTGGTATCGGACCGCTGCACCGGATCATGCAACACAAAGCCGGAGAGCTGCGCGCGCCCGGCCAAGTTCTGACAATGCTGAACCTGATGATCGCGATGCAGGGGACGGTTCGTGATTGGGTGAATTATCACAGCCAGCACCATCGCTTTTCCGACAAACCTGGCGATCCGCACAATCCATTTGAGTCGAAACGCTGGGCCTGGGTTGGCTGGATCATCTGGCGCGACGCGAAAGACATGATGCGCCCAATGCCGATGTGGCTCAAGAAGCAGCCGATCGTTGTTTGGATGGATGTGTTCTATAATTCGATCTCACTCGCGCTGCACCTCTTCGTCCCTGCTGCGATCTATCTGATCGTCTGGGCGGCTGGCGGCTCTCTGGTCCTGACTGCAATCATTCATGCATGCTTCGTCATCGGTCGCGCGATTCAGTTCCATGCCACGGTCTATGGCATCAATGTCCTTGGTCACTTACCGACGCCGAAATGGGCGGACCATGTGATTGGCCTGCTGCCGGGCGGCGAGGCCTTCCATGACCACCATCATGATGAGCCGCAAAGCGCGCTGCATCGTCCGCGTAAGGGTCTGTGGAACCGAATTGTCGACTATAATGGCACCATTCTTCTCATGTATGAAAAGCTCGGTTGGGTTCGAAACCTCAAAATCGCGCCGCAATTCGCTTAGACAAAGCTCGGCGCCTGTCGCGACGAGAAACTGGCGATATCTCTAAAATTAGGGCTTGGTCTCGGGAACTCCGCTGAAAAGAGGTTCCGCATGCCCGATATCGCCAATGACCCGCGTCTCGACCCCCGTTTGAAAGCTATGCTGGGCATGTTGCCTTCGGTGACCGAGGAAACAGATGTCGCCTCCCGCGAGGAACAGCTCGCCGAATCAAACACACCGGAAGCCAAAGCCGCCACCGAGCAAGTCCGCATGCTGCTGGAAATGATGGACAATGAAGAGATTGCGCCATCGGCCGGACTTGAGATCTCAGAACTAGACTTCACCTCGCAGCCAGATGGCAATACGATCAAGATCCGCTTTGTCCGCCCAGAAGGGCAAGAGAAAGTCCCTTGCGTCTATTACATCCATGGCGGAGGTATGATGAGCTTCTCCTGCTTCTATGGAAACTATCGGGCTTGGTCGAAGATTATCGCGGCCAACGGCGTTGCGGTGGCGATGGTCGACTTTCGCAATGCGCTCAACGCCTCATCCACGCCGGAAGTCGCGCCGTTTCCAGCTGGGCTGAATGATTGCGTGTCTGGGGTGCGTTGGCTCCATGCCAATGCCGATCAGCTTGGCATTGATGCAGACCGGATCATTGTCGCGGGCGAAAGCGGCGGCGGGAACCTGACCATCGCAACCGGATTGAAACTCAAGCAAGATGGCGATCTCGACATAATCAGCGGTCTTTATCCCCTCTGTCCGTATATTGCAGGCCAGTGGCCCCAAGACAGCTTGCCCTCTTCAACCGAGAATAATGGCATCCTGATCAACCTTCATTCTAATCGCGGCGCCATGGCTTATGGCATGGACGCTTTTGAGGCGAAGAACCCGCTTGCCTGGCCCTTTTTTGCCTGTGACGATGACGTTCGCGGCCTCCCAAAGGTCATGATCAGCGTGAATGAATGTGATCCATTGCGGGATGAGGGGCTCGCCTTCTATCGCCTGCTGATGCGGGCCGGTGTAGCGGCGCGGTGCCGGGAAGTCCGTGGAACCTGTCACGCAGCCGAACTTCTAATGAACGCCGTACCGGACATTAGCGGTGATACTGCAGCAGACATTGCGCGTTTTGCCAAACTCGGCCGCGAATAGTTTCCAATCCGTTACACCGCAAACGCCCAGAATTCGCCATGAAATCAATACGGTTGATTTAGGTTTTGGCGCCTGCACAGTGTTTTGATCCAATTCGGAACAGCTTTACCAACGAGGCCCTAACCGGCATGTGAGGGTTGTGTTCAATTTTCTCGAAAATTGACGAATCTGGCTGAAACCGACCTTAAGGCGGCTCCTGTATACCCATCTCATCGCCGCAGAATGTGGCATCGAAACCAAATGGGATGGTGGAACTATGACGCAGAACACGCAATCTTT
>ERZ1740060.1066-NODE-1066-length-10720-cov-5.447351_pt1 | contig 10720 bp, 8 predicted proteins | sample MGYA00581743_ERZ1740060 | MGnify/ENA primary metagenome ERZ1740060 (study PRJEB43018, sample SAMN04849235) | marine metagenome | isolation source: floating plastic debris | place: Pacific Ocean | collected 2008-08-27 | study: EMG produced TPA metagenomics...
GGCGTATCGCCTCTGTCAGCTCCGGCCCGATATTCTAGGCCAGCGGCCCGGCGGCTTCCATCCCCTCGCCCTGATCGCGCCAGAAAATGTAACCCATGCCGGGCAGACCCTCTTTCTGGGCAAAAGAATTCATCCGGTCGCAGAATTTGCGGCTGCCGCCCGTCGGCGCGGGGATGGCGCGGATCTCTGTCCCCTCCTGCTCCAGCAGCTTGGCAAAAATCGCAAAGCCCGAGCCACGGAAATGCTCAGAAACATCCTGCATCTCAATCGGATTGCGCAGGTCGGGTTTATCCGTGCCGTATTTCAGCGCCGCCTCCGCGTAGGAGATCTTTGGCCATTCTGTATCCACCTTCTTGCCGCCGCCGAACTCCTCGAAGACGCCTGCGACGACGGGCTGGATCGTGTCGAACACATCCTGTTGCTCGACAAAGCTCATCTCCATATCGAGCTGATAGAAATCCGTGGGCGAGCGGTCGGCGCGCGGGTCCTCGTCGCGAAAGCACGGCGCGATCTGGAAATACTTGTCAAAGCCCGACACCATGATGAGCTGTTTGAATTGCTGCGGGGCTTGCGGCAAGGCGTAGAACTTGCCCGGATGCAAGCGCGAGGGCACCAGGAAATCGCGCGCGCCTTCCGGCGACGAGGCGGTGATGATCGGCGTCTGGTACTCGCGAAACCCGATATCCCACATCCGACGCCGGATCGAGGCCACCACGTCCGACCGCAGGGTCATATTTGTCTGCATGACCTCACGCCGCAGGTCGAGGTACCGGTAACGGAGCCGCGTTTCTTCCGGGTACTCCTGATCCCCGAAGACCATCAGTGGCAACTCATCCGCCGCACCCAGAACCTCAAGATCCCGGACAAACACCTCAATCTCGCCTGTCGGAATCTTGGGATTAATCAGATCGGCATCGCGTGCTTTCACCGTGCCATCGATCCGGATGCACCATTCCGACCGCACTTTTTCGACATCGGCGAACGCCGGACTGTCGGGATCACACAGGACCTGCGTCATACCGTAGTGATCGCGCAGATCGATGAACAGGATGCCCCCGTGGTCCCGAACGCGATGCACCCATCCGGCCAAGCGCACAGTCTGGCCTTCCTCGGCTTTGGTCAGCGCGGCGCACGTATGGCTGCGATAGGCATGCATAGGGTATCTCCGGCATGGGGATTTGGAACGGAGCCGATACACAGTCACCTGCCCCTAAAGTCAAGGGGGGAGACGCGTTACGTCACCGGTGGAAAACCGCCACATCGTGCAAAGACATTTACAGAAAGGTTAATTTGCGCAAAACTGGTGCCTCGTGAATTTGCGAGCAACCTAAAGAACAATAAAAACAATTACTTAACAAAGTTTCCGGCGCCTTCAGGGGCGCAGACAAACGGGAGTGCGTTATGTGGGATAAATTGTTTGATCTGTTTCTTACCCAGCTTTTCCGGTCAGGAGATTTAACCGTTACCTATCCCGACGGGACGATAAAGTCCTATGGAGATGGGAAAAACGGTCGCGTTGGCATCGAATTGAAGGATCCGACCTTGCCGCGCAAGCTCGTGCTTACGCCCGAACTGTCCGTTGGCGAGGCCTATATGGACGGAACGCTTGTTATTGAAAACGACGATCTGGAGGCCTTTCTGAACATCTGCGTTCGGAACTTCTCGAACATCGACGACTCCTGGATACGGCGGCCTTTCAACACAACGCGTATGATCCTGAAGGGCCTGTCGCAATACAATCCCATGGGGCGGGCGCGACGAAATGTGGCGCACCATTATGATCTGTCTGGTGATCTGTACGATCTCTTTCTGGACAAGGATCGCCAGTACTCATGCGCCTATTTTGAACACCCGGGTATGACACTGGACGACGCCCAGAACGCAAAGAAGCATCACATCGCGAAGAAACTGCTCATTCAGCCCGGCATGCGCATTCTGGATATCGGGTGCGGCTGGGGCGGCTTGGGTTTGACACTGGCCAAAGACTTCGGCGCGAATGTTCTGGGTGTCACACTGTCGGAAGAGCAGCACAAAGTGGCCGTGGCGAGTGCGTCTGATGCGGGCTTGGCGGACAGAGCCCGTTTCGAGATGATCGATTACAGAAAAGTCGAAGGAACATTTGATCGAATTGTGTCCGTTGGCATGTTCGAGCATGTCGGCACGCCGCACTACGACGAATACTTCAGGTCGGTCAAAAAGCTGCTGAAGGAAGATGGCGTCGCGCTGATCCACACCATCGGCCATGTGGGTCCGCCCGACACGATGAACCCTTGGATGGAAAAATACATTTTTCCGGGCGCCTACGCACCTGCGCTTTCCGAGATAACGAAAGCAGTGGACAAACACAGGCTTGTCACCTGCGATATCGAAGCCTTGCGCCTGCACTATTCCTACACGCTGAACGCCTGGAAAGACCGGACCATTGCCAACCGATCAGACATCGAACGGCTCTACGACGAACGCTTTTTCAGGATGTGGATGTTTTATCTGGTTGCAATGGAGCAGTCTTTTAACGTCGGAAACCTGCTGGTCTATCAACTACAGCTCGGCAAGGCGTTGGAGAACGTTGTGCCAATCACAAGGGCATATCTGCATGATGAAACGCGACAAGATGAAGGGTCCAGAGAAAGAACGGCCGCAGAATGAGATGCCAGAGCCAAGACTGTCTTCTTGGGAAGCTGGATTGAAGCGGAAGAGAAACGAAACGGCTTTTCCCGGTATGGCTACGACTTTACGTGAAAGCGTCAGCGCCCTTCATGCCGCCACGTTCGTGTGTCGTTTGGACATCCGCGCAGGAATCAGTCCCCGCAACGAATTGCCTACGTAGAGAGCATGGCAGTCCGACAATGACGCCACCTTCAGATGGGCCTCACGCGCGCGGCCGCTTTCTATTAGCTCTTGCCTCAGCACCCCGGGTAACACCCCGCAGGACAGTGGCGGGGTCAGCAATCCTTCGCCAAGATCCACGAAAACGTTGGTGATCGTGCCCTCGCAGAGCCAGTCGTTCTCATTCAGGAACAGCAACTCATCGAGATCCGCGGGAAGGCTCGCCCGAGCGGCATCATAAAGTTGGCGTTGGGTTGTCTTCACTGTCAGCCACGGGTCATCGGCGCGCAATCGGTGTTCCGAAAGCCCCAGCCGCCAGATCGTTCCGGTGGCGAGAGGTTGGAACGGCCGATGCGTCAGGGTCACATCGCCATCCATGCCAACACTCAGTCTTACCCGCAAAGGGCCGGGTGAGGACAGCGCATCGATCTGCGCATCGACATCCGGCAAACTGATATCGAATTGCTCCGCCGTCCTGCGCAGGCGATCAAGATGGCGCGCCTGTCGCACCACCCCCTGGCCCGGGGTCCACAGAAAGGTCTCTATCAGCTCAAAGCCGGGGTCAGCTGGTGGGCGAAGCGGGCTTTCCACAGGGCCTCCTCATATTCAGAGGCCACGGTGCTGTCGTAGACCACACCGCCGCCGAGATTGAGAATGGCGCGGCTGCCCTCATGTATCATCGTGCGGATCGCGACATTGAACTCCGACCGGCCATCAGGGGCAGCCCAACCGATCGTGCCACAATAGACGTCCCGCGCCCCCTCTTCCACGTCGGCCAGAATCTGCATGGCGCGCAGTTTGGGCGCGCCGGTGATTGAACCGCAGGGATAAAGCGCCTTGAAGATATCCGAGAGCCGCGTGTCCCGGCGCATCTGCCCTGCCACAAGCGACGTCATTTGATGCACGGTGGCATAGGTTTCGACGTGGAACAGTTGTGGAACCTTCACGCTGCCAAGCTCGCAGACCCGGCTGATATCGTTGCGGAGCAGATCGACGATCATCAGATTCTCTGCCCTGTTTTTTTCGTCGGACGACAGAAAGCCACGACGCCGTTCGTCTTCCGCGCGATCCGGACTGCGAGGTTGTGTCCCTTTCATCGGACGCGTTTCGATCCTGCCTGCAGAATCGGTGCGAAAGAAAAGCTCCGGGGAGCGGGAGAGAATCGCCGGGCCATCGTCCTGCGTCACCAGCGCTCCGAAGCGCACAGGCTGAACGTCAGACAGCGCGCGATAAAGCGCCTCCGATGTACCTGCCGCGCGCAACTCGACCGGAAACGTCAGATTGGCCTGGTAGATGTCACCCGCAGCAATGAAGTCGTGAACTTTTTCAAAAGCGCTGGCATACCGCGCTTCATCCCACACCGGACGAAACGCATCGAGATGTGCAGGACCCTTTGTGAGCTCTGGTGCAAGCACCGGCGCCCTGTAAACTCCGAATTGCAACAGGGGGACGCGACGCTTTTGTGGCAAGTAAGGCAAAAGCCGCTGTTCCAGGGCAAAGCCGAGCTCATAGCTTGCGAATCCCGCCAACCAGTAGCCATCTGCGCGCGCAGCGTCCAAATCCGACAAAGCACCTGCAACCTCGCGCGAAGTTCGCGCGGTGATCAGATGGTCAGCGTGTGCAAACAAACACGCATCCCCTGACGGCCCGGTATCGAATCTGATCTTCAAAAGGCCTCCTGCCTTGCTGAGGCCGACATTTAAGCGGTTTTCGTAACTCATCCAGCCATAAATGCAATCCCGCGCTCTGCATTGGCCTAGCCACTTGCACAAACGACGCCTCTGGCTATAACGCCAACAATTTGCGTGCCGTACCGGGGGGTCAGATGCCGAAGCGAACCGATATCAACTCAATCATGATCATCGGCGCAGGTCCCATTATTATCGGACAGGCCTGCGAGTTTGACTATTCCGGCGCGCAGGCCTGCAAGGCGCTGCGCGAGGAGGGATATCGCGTCATCCTCGTCAATTCCAATCCCGCGACGATCATGACCGACCCGGAATTGGCCGATGCCACCTATATCGAGCCGATCACACCAGAGATCGTCGCCAGGATCATCGAGAAAGAACGGCCCGATGCGCTGCTGCCAACGATGGGCGGCCAGACGGGTCTGAACACCGCGCTGGCCGTTGCCGATATGGGCGTGCTGGACAAATTCGGCGTGGAACTGATTGGGGCGAACCGAGAGGCCATCGAAATGGCCGAAGATCGCAAACTTTTCCGCGAGGCGATGGACCGACTGGGCATCGAAAACCCCCGCGCCACCATCGCCAATACGATGGAAGAATGCATGGACGCGCTGGATGACATTGGCCTGCCCGCGATCATTCGCCCCGCCTTCACCCTCGGCGGCACCGGGGGCGGCGTGGCCTATAACCGGGCCGATTACGAATACTACTGCAAATCGGGGTTGGATGCCTCGCCGGTCAGTCAGATTCTGATTGATGAGTCGCTTCTGGGCTGGAAGGAGTTCGAGATGGAAGTCGTGCGCGACCGCGCCGACAACGCGATCATCGTCTGCTCCATCGAAAACGTCGATCCGATGGGGGTACATACCGGGGACAGCATCACCGTCGCGCCTGCTCTGACGCTGACCGACAAGGAATACCAGATCATGCGCAACGGCTCGATTGCCGTTTTGCGCGAAATCGGCGTGGAAACCGGCGGCTCCAACGTGCAATGGGCGATCAACCCCGAGGATGGCCGCATGGTGGTCATTGAGATGAACCCGCGCGTCTCCCGGTCCTCTGCGCTCGCCTCCAAGGCCACCGGCTTTCCGATAGCCAAGATCGCGGCCAAGCTTGCCGTGGGCTACACGCTCGACGAGCTCGACAACGACATCACCAAGGTGACGCCCGCGAGCTTTGAACCCACGATCGACTATGTGGTTACCAAGATCCCGCGCTTTGCCTTCGAGAAATTCCCTGGCTCCAAACCGGAATTGACCACAGCGATGAAATCCGTGGGCGAGGCGATGGCCATCGGTCGGACAATCCATGAGAGCCTCCAGAAAGCGCTCACCTCCATGGAAACCGGTCTGACCGGTTTTGACGAAATCGACATCGAGGGTGCGCCGGACAAGGCCGCGGTGATCAAGGCAATCAGCCAGCAGACCCCGGACCGGCTTCGGACGATCGCCCAGGCCATGCGGCACGGCCTCAGCGATGACGAAATCTTTGTCGCGACCAAATTTGACCCTTGGTTCCTCGCTCGCATCCGCGAAATCATCGACGTCGAAGATCAAGTACGCACCACCGGTTTACCCCGCGAGACACCAGAGCTTCGTAACCTGAAAATGCTGGGCTTTACCGATGCGCGTCTGGCGAAATTGACCGGGTTTTCAGAAGCAGATGTGCGCCGCGCCCGTCGCGAGGCTGGCGTCAGCGCCGTTTTCAAACGCATCGACACCTGCGCAGCCGAGTTCGAGGCTCAGACACCCTACATGTATTCGACCTATGAGGCCCCGATGATGGGAGAGGTGGAATGCGAAGCGCGTCCATCGGACCGCAATAAGGTTGTGATCCTCGGCGGTGGCCCGAACCGGATCGGACAGGGCATCGAGTTCGACTATTGCTGTTGTCATGCCTGTTTCGCGCTCAGCGATACCGGCTACGAGACGATCATGATCAACTGCAACCCCGAGACCGTCAGCACAGACTACGATACCTCGGATCGGCTCTACTTCGAGCCACTCACGCTCGAACATGTGCTCGAAGTTCTGGAAAAAGAGCAGGAAAACGGGACGTTGCACGGCGTGATCGTGCAGTTCGGCGGGCAGACCCCGCTGAAACTGGCCCGCGCGCTTGAGGCCGAAGGCATCCCAATCCTTGGGACGTCCCCCGATGCGATCGATCTGGCGGAAGATCGCGAGCGGTTTCAGGCGCTGGTGAATCAGCTTGGCCTGCGTCAGCCCAAGAATGGGATTGCCTCGACCGAGGCGCAGGCGCGCGACATCGCCGAAAAGATCGGCTTCCCCCTGGTCATCCGCCCCTCTTATGTGCTGGGCGGACGGGCGATGGAAATCGTGCGCGATATGGCGCAACTGGAGCGCTATATGGGCGAGGCTGTGGTTGTCTCAGGCGATAGCCCGGTTCTGCTTGATGGCTATCTCTCCGGTGCCATTGAATGCGATGTGGATGCGCTCTGCGATGGAACACAAGTTCATGTGGCAGGCATCCTGCAGCATATTGAGGAAGCGGGTGTGCATTCCGGCGACAGTGCCTGTTCCCTGCCCCCGCACACCCTGTCGCCCGAGATCATTGCCGAAATAGAGCGTCAGACCGAAGCATTGGCGCTGGCGCTCAATGTGCGCGGGTTGATGAATGTCCAGTTCGCGGTGCAGGGCGACACGATCTACCTCATCGAGGTAAATCCCCGTGCCTCGCGCACGGTGCCCTTCGTCGCAAAGGCCACAGACAGTGCGATCGCCTCCATCGCGGCGCGTTTGATGGCGGGTGAGATGCTGGACGCCTTCCCGCATCGCGGTGCTTACCCGGCCGGTGCCAAGCCGGGCACAATGCCGATGGCGGATCAGATGTCCCTCGCCGATCCCGCGATGCCGTGGTTCTCTGTCAAAGAGGCCGTGATGCCGTTCGCGCGTTTCCCGGGCGTGGACACGATCCTCGGACCGGAAATGCGCTCCACTGGCGAAGTCATGGGGTGGGACGTGTCCTTTGCGCGGGCTTTTCTGAAGGCCCAGATGGGCGCAGGTGTCCAACTCCCTGACGGCGGCAAGGTCTTCTTCTCGATCAAGGATGACGACAAGACCCAGCAACTGGTCGAGACGGCAAGACATCTTGTGGACCTGGGTTTTGCGATTGTCGCCACCCGTGGCACGGCGGCATTTCTCGAAGGACACGAGATCGCCTGCGAGGTTGTGAACAAGGTGCATGAAGGACGGCCCGACGTGGTCGACATGCTCAAGGACGGAGCAATCCATCTGGTGATGAACACCACAGAGGGCGCGCAGGCGGTCGAAGACAGTCGCGATATCCGCTCTGTCGCACTCTTTGACAAGATACCGTACTACACGACAGCCTCGGCCGCGCATGCGGCGGCTCTGGCCATGAAGGCACAGCAAGAAGGGGAACTTGTTGTCATGCCGCTACAGGGGTAGCTTGGGCGGAGTCTGATCAGAGCTGGCATGATCGATTAACCTATTGTATTTAAATAGGTATTTAAGTTATCCACAAGTCATGTTTTCAAGCCATTTCGGCCATGCAAAAAATGCATAGAGTTTTAATCCGAAAAAGATTGCAAGATGCGATTTTTAGCTTAGATCGCGAGTATTGGAAACGATAATCGACGTGCAACACAGACCTAAGGAGGCAACCATGACACGCGATGAACTGAACCGTGAACTTCGTATGCATAGTGCCACGTGGCAGTCTGTGCTTCTCGTATACGGCATCCTTGTCGGTACACTCGTTTTCTCGGCCATGGCGGTAATCGCCTGAACCGGGACTGACCCGCTTCGGAAAAACCGAAGTGTTCCAGATTTGTTAACGCGCAACGGTTACCCATTGCGCGTTTTTGTTTCCGAGGATTGCCAATCATGAACAAAGATCAATTGATCCGTGAAATGCGCGAACAGGCGGGCAGCTGGCAAGCTGTGGTGCTGGTCTATGTGGTTCTTATTGCGGTTATGGTCATGACCGGTATGGCGATCACGGGCTGACGCGTTCTTCTTGACCCATCGCCGGGAGCCTCAGCGCAAACCGCGCCCGGAGATCTACGCCAGCTTCGTCAAAGTCGAAAACCGCATGGATCAAGCTCGCTCCGGTAAGTCCCCCGCAAACAGTTCCAACTCCAACGACTTCTTTGCAAGTAACTTGCTGTTCTTGTCATAATCAACGTGAACCGCATCGTACAAATAGAATTCGAAGGACCACACGCATGCAATTCCAACAACCAGGTACTGTGGTCGCAGAGCTTTGGTGCCATGACTTCCAAGAGAGCTTAGCCTTTTATACGGACACCCTTGGCTTTTCAATTGGGCAACATAAAGAATGCAGCACTCATGCCTATCTCGTATTTGGACAGTCTCTGATAATGATCAGTAACTTTGACTACCATGGGGAGTGGGAGACTGGCCCATATGAAAAGCCCTTGGGCAGGGGTATCAACTTTAGTTTCTTCGTTGACGATGTACAAAGCCTGCATGACAGGCTTGTCTCAAAAGGAGTCAAGCCTTTCGTGAAAAAGTACACCATCTGGTACTGGCGCCCCGACTGCATGGAAAACTACATGGAATTCGCCATCCTTGATCCTGATGGATATATGCTCCGCTTTTCTGAATGCATTGGCAGTCGCCCTCATAGACCCGACGATGAAGACCATATGTTTGAATAAACTCTGGCGCAGCGGCTACTAAGAACAGACGTTCGCGGCTTTGCAGAAACTTAGCAACTTCAGGCTCATAGCAGTCATCCGCGTTTGCGGCGCGAAGGTTCGCTTTATCATTCTTTGAGATCTTGACCCAACAGCCTAAAGCACTGGACTACTCCAGGCTGATCCGGCCCGGTCATCGGATGAGACCGGCATCGCTGGACAAATACCGCCGCCTCCACTCCTCGCCGGTCCCCTTGAGCAAGGCGACAGCGCGGCGGCGAATGCCGGTGTTGGAAGTCTTCAGAACAGCAGATTGCCTCGGCTCGCGTCGGGAGCGCGCGTTTCGCCCTTCAGTATCAACGACAAAAGGCGGCCCATTCAAGACCGCCTTTTTCATTGACTGCGTTTACCTGTGCGACGCTCAGGCTTCGGTTCCCTGAACCTTTGGATCATTTGGCGCCATCTTGGCCGCCGCGGCGTCCCCGACATTGTCCACACCGCGCTCTTCAAGCAGGGTCGTGAGCCAGTTCGGGTCCATTTCCGGCACGGAACTCAGAAGCAGGTCGGTATAGGGGTGATGCGGCGGCTTGAACATGTCCTCTTTCGGTCCCTGTTCGACCACCTTGCCCTGCTGCATCACAACCACCTCGTCCGCGATGGAGCGCACCGTAGCCAGATCGTGGGTGATGAACATATACGCAAGGTTGAGCTCGTTCTGCAGCCGGTCAAGCAGGCGCAGAATTCCCTCCGCCACCAGCTGATCGAGGGCCGAGGTCACCTCGTCACAGACAATGAACGTGGGATTCGCCGCAAGCGCGCGGGCGATGCCGATCCGCTGCTTTTGTCCGCCGGACAGTTCAGGCGGATATCGATTGTAGAACTTGGAAGGATCAAGCTCGATCAAGTCGAGCAATTCATCCACCCTGTTTTTGAGCTCCGCCCCTTTCAGACCGCTATAGAACTGGGCTGGCCTTCCGATGATCTCTGAGATCTTGACCTTGGGATTTAATGCCGTGTCGGCCATCTGGTAAATCATCTGGCATTGACGCAACTCGTCCTTGGGTCGGTCACGGTAATCGGGTGTGAACGGGTTGCCCTTGAACAGGACCTCCCCTTCCATCGGAGGCAACAGCCCGGTGATCACGCGGGCTGTCGTTGATTTACCGGACCCGGATTCCCCCACCACGGCGACCGTCATGCCCTCGTAGATGTCAAAGGACACATCGTCGAGGATCTTTGGCCCGCCCGTGTAAGCGGCATGCACATTCTTGACGGAGATCAGAGGAACCGCGTCAGCCGGGCGCGACTTTTGCGGCCGGGTGAAACTGCGCACCGCCCAAAGCGACTTCGTATAGTCCTCCTTGGGGTTGGACAGCATTTCCTCGGTTGAGGCTTCTTCGACCTCGTTGCCTTTGAGAAGCACCTTGATCGTGTCGGCCATCTGCGCCACGACCGCGAGGTCATGGGTGATGTAGATTGCCGCCGTATCGAACTGTTCCACGATATCGCGGATCGCGGCCAGAACCTCGATCTGCGTGGTCACATCAAGCGCCGTTGGCGGTTC
>ERZ1740060.1067-NODE-1067-length-10713-cov-3.803622_pt1 | contig 10713 bp, 10 predicted proteins | sample MGYA00581743_ERZ1740060 | MGnify/ENA primary metagenome ERZ1740060 (study PRJEB43018, sample SAMN04849235) | marine metagenome | isolation source: floating plastic debris | place: Pacific Ocean | collected 2008-08-27 | study: EMG produced TPA metagenomics...
AAGGTCTGATGCGTCTCGCGGTTAGCGAGCATGGGTCGTACCGGCGTTGCCATGATGAGGCGCTCGCCAAAACCGTGCTTTACGGTAGCCAACGCAGATATCTGAAGCGACATGCCATATCGCGTGTCCAACCCATCGTTGTCATCAATCGATAAAGCCTCTGGCAGGGCAGGTAGGATGAGCAATAGCTTGAGATCGAGCCGCTTTGAGGCCGCAGATGCAAGCGCGTCGGCAATCCGGGACGAACGGAAAAACTGCGTTTCGATGTGAATAAGATGCCGGGCATCTTTGAACGCGGACAAATGTGCTTCTTCTATTTCGGTAAGCGCTGACCTTGGCGAAAGAAACGGAAACTGGACCTGTCGTGGCTTCGACAGTGTGCGTTTGATCGCGCGCGCTTTTGACGGTGGCGTTGTGCCCTCGCTGGCCGCGACAAAGCTTTTGAGATGCGCGCGTGCCTCTTGCGCCTCTGGCCCGCGCATGAGGACTTGAACATCTGACCACGTCTTGCTTGCGGGCAGGTCATGTTGTGGCGTGTCCCACCGCCGTTCGTTGAGATCAAGCCCGCCGATATACAACACCTCACCATCAATCACCGCCAGTTTCTGGTGATGTGTGACGGTGTGCATGCGCGGAAGCTTGTTCCGCTTAAGCTGAACTGCTTGGCGCGCTTTTCTGGATGGGGTGAGTTCGGCCAAAGCTGCGTTTTGCCGTTTCAGACTGCTTGGCAAAAAGGCAAGCCAGGGCACAGTACCGGCCGTAGCTGGGTGTAAATGCGCCCTGATTTGCACCTTGTCGGCGTGATGCCCCAGCACTTCTTTAAGCGCGTGACCTTGGCGCATAGTGGTCCACGTCATCTCGTGCAGCTCTGTTCCGAAGACGGGATCAAAATCACTGATGGTAAGATCAAAAGACACACCGCGCGCCGCGACATGCGCTATGAGATCGAACCAGTCTTGCCCGATTGCCTGCGCCTCTTTCGACCGCAGTTTTGTGCGAAGATCGAAGATGCGAAAGCCAGCAATAATCTCGGACTTTGAATTGAGCACTGCATGCTCAAACGCGGGCCAAGCCTCTTGCGCCGTAATCAAGACTTCGAAATCGTCAGGCATTCGAAGCGCTTTCGAATTCACGACGTTCGAAGGTTATCTCGAACACGAACAATCCGTCGCGAATTGCGGAATAGGCGGTTCCATCCAATTGGCGGACAAATGCCTTGAGAAGCTGTGAGCCTAGCCCATCGCCAGCATGTGCGTCTTCGGGGCATTTCGCATCTCCTACCGGATTTGTCACAACAAGCCGCGCGACATTGTTTGAGTGTTCTTCCAACAAAACAGTCACCGGGATATCGCGTGCCGATGTGTCGGAATACTTGAACGCGTTTGTAAGCGCTTCTGCCAAGAGCATGGATAGCGGGACGGCTTGATCGGGAAAAAGCGGGAAGGATGCGAGCTTTGCGTCAACCCGCATCGTGTGATCCTGAATAAGACTGGAGGCGTCTTTGACCACTGTGGTGATCAGTTCTTGGCTGTCGATCGTGGCGACGTCCGTCGTGGTGTACAAGGTGCGATGCAGCATCGCGAGACCTCGGACGCGTTGCTGCAATGCCGCGAGTAACGACTTCGCTTCATCGCTTTGGGCGCGCCGCATTTGCATGTTCATGATCGACGCGATCAGTTGAAGATTGTTTTTGACGCGATGGTGAACCTCTTTCAGTAAAACCTCTTTGTCACGAAGGTCTTGAGCCTGACGTTCTTCGGCCTCGGACAGGATGAATGTCATGCGATTAAATGCGCGTTCCGCCTCTTCAAACTCTTGCGGCGGATTGACAAGTTGCAACGACGAGGCGCGTCTTGTTCCAAGGCCGAACTGGCGCATTCCTGAACGCAAGTCATTGAGATGCCGAAGAACCAAATGCTGCAGCCCGAGGATGGCAACGCTGATCCCGGCACACCACATAAGCACTGGGAACAGCAAGGGTATAAGTCCGCTTAGGCTAAGGCCGCCTTGGACTGACGCGCCGGCTGGCCAACTTCCGACAAGGTACAGGATACCCGGCACCAGTGGTGAGATCGCAAAAAGCCGATCTTGACCGTTTTCGGACAAAGCGCGAAAGGTTTGGATCGGCATGTTGGGAAGGTCTTTGGGTGCGATGCCTGACGGTAGATGTTCACTCGCCGTATCAATGCCGCCCGTGGCCGCCATTATCTGCCCCTCAGAATTAAGAGACACGATTTTCAGATCGCTGGTGTCAGTGTTGTCAGCTGTTCCATTTCGAGTAAGCGCGTGCGGGATCGAGACTGTGAGTCGACCAGCAAGAGTGCCTGCGTTGAAAACAGGTTGAGAGACGATCAAAACCGGTTGTTGGCTGACCTCGCCCCGCTCGTTGAGTTGGATGAAAGGACCTTCACGACGGACTTCAGTTTCGAAATCCGGAACCCCGGTCAGATCGACTGGCCCGTTGGCCGTGCTGCAGATCATTTGACCGTCTAGCGGAACGAACCCTGCAAAGATGTAGGTATCACGACCGTCAACCAATTTGCGCATCGCGGTGTTGCAGTCTTCGGGCGACAGGCGTGTGATAACCTGTGCCAAGCCTTCCGCCCCCCCATCGGCGCTGCTCCCCTCTCGGCGTCCCTCCTCTGCTTTTGCTTCGTCGCCCTCTATACCCTTCCCCCGCGACAAGGTCTCGGCTTCCTGCACTACAGAGTAGGTTTGCCAGATTGAGATTAGGCCAAGCGGAAACAAGGCCAGTGTCATCAACAACACCAGCCTTGTGATCAGTTTTTTTGGCAAGAAGTGTGCCGCGGTCATGCCATGTAACGCTAGGCCACGTTGCGCTGGGCGGTTACGATGCCCGCTGTAACGGCATCGGTCATTTCAATTGCGCTTTCGTCATCAATGGACATCAGTTCCGCAAGACGCGCACGTGCGCGGTTCACGCGACTTTTGATTGTACCAACTGCGACGCCACAGGTCTCAGCAGCTTCTTCGTAAGAAAATCCAGCAGCACCAACCAGCACCAGTGCTTCGCGTTGTTCGTCGTTCAATTCATCAAACGCCGCGTTGAAATCCCGCATCTGCAGCCGCCCGTCATGATCCGGTTTCTGGGCCAGTGCTTCGGACAGTACGCCATCGACATCTGCCACCTCGCGTCGTGCTTTGCGGTGATGCGAATAGTAAGTGTTCCGCAGGATCGTGAAGAGCCATGCACGCATGTTTGTTCCTGCCTCGAACGTATCGATCTTCGTCCATGCCTTGACGAGTGCGTCCTGTACCATGTCATCAGCCAACGCTGAGTTGCGGGTTAAACTCATCGCAAATGCGCGCATCGGGCCAAGGTGATTGGTCAACTCGTCTCTGGGATCAGCCGTCATCGTTGATACCCTCGCGGCTTTTCGCCTGTTCGGCAGAGCGTAACTGCGAAAGCAGGTCTGAGAAACGATCGGGAACTTTCTCTTCGCTGATTTTATCGAACGCACGTTTGAGATTTGCGTCGATCTCGTCTGTCAGACTTGATCTGGGCGAATGCTGGCTCATTTTTTTCCTGCGAGTTGCCTGATAATTTGGAACCTAACGCGCTTTGCGGCGTTTGGTTCCCGAAATGGAAAATTTTTTTGAGGAGAGTGCATCCATGAGTGCAACCGGATCAGCCGAGATGACAGATCGCATCGGCGAAAACATACCTTATCTGCGGCGGTACGCACGTGCCTTAACTGGGTCGCAAGCAGAGGGTGACCGCTATGCCATGCTCACGCTCGAAGCGATCTTGGCGGACATGAGCCTCTTCGAAAGCGACATGTCTCCTCGCGTGGCGCTTTACAAGGTATTCCAGTCGATCTGGTCCACGAGCGGTGGTCAGTTTGAACCTGAAGAGACCGGTACACCGGGCAAGGCACATGCACATCTTTCAAACCTGACACGAGACACGCGTGAGGCGTTGTTGCTTCATACGATAGAGGAGTTGTCGTTTGAGGATGTGGCGACAGTCATGAAGCGCTCTGTCACCGAAGCACGTGAACTGGTCGACGTGGCATACACAGAGATGGCGAAGTCCGTGTCCGGCAAGGTGATGATCATCGAAGACGAAGCCATCATTGCCATGGATCTGGAAGCAATTGTTGGCGACATGGGGCATGCGGTGACAGGTATTGCGCGAACGGAAACAGGCGCAATCAAGTTGTTTGGCGAAGAAAAGCCGAACCTGATCTTGTCGGATATTCAGCTTGCTGATGATTCCAGCGGTGTCGATGCGGTGAACAAGATATTGGCCGATGCGCCGGATGTGCCGGTCATTTTCATCACTGCTTTCCCCGAACGTTTGTTGACAGGCGAGGGGCCTGAACCAGCGTTTCTGATTTCCAAGCCTTACACCGAAGAACAAGTTAGGTCTGCAGTAAGTCTGGCTTTGTTCTTTGCTTCTACTGATACGTTGCACGCCTAAGCTACATGGTAGGTCAATATTATAGGGCGGCTTTAAGCCGCCCTTTTTTGATGTGTTCACTGGTTTTACGATTTCGCAATGGCACGCAGCATCCACGCAGCTTGCTCGTGAAATGCGCTACGTTCGGTTGCGAGATCTTCGGTCACCGGGTCTTTTTTGCCCTCGACGAGATCAATCAATGCATGCAGACGATGCGCGATCCGTTCATGGTCAGCTGCCAAATCCTCAACCATATCAGCGGTCGATAGATTGCCCTTCTTGTCGTCGATCGTTGAACGGCCAACGATGTCTGCCATCGCAGAGGGGGCAAGTTGGCCCAAGGCACGAATGCGTTCTGCCAGTTCATCCGCAGCGTCGAACATGTTTTCATACTGTTCTTCCGTTAATTTGTGCACGGAATAAAACAGCGGGCCTTCGACGTTCCAATGGTAGGCATGTGTTTTGAAAACCAAACGGTAGGTATCAGCAAGAACATCCGCCAGTCCGTCGGCGATCGTTGCGGCGTCGCGGACGCCGGTGGATACGGTATCGGAACTTGGAACAACGCGAAGTGCATCGGTCATGTCATGTCTCCTTTGATTGCTTGGAAATGAAACGTGTGACGTGGCTCAGAGTTCCGTCACGCTGCAATTTGATATGTCGGCATGCCACCGCCGCTGGCGTAATCAACATTGACGGAAATCAGCGTTGGACCTTCTGCCGCAAGACCGGAATTCAATAGCTCTTTGGCCGTTGAAATCGTGGGCGCATGGGCGTGTGTCCATCCAAACGACTGGGCAAGCTTTGCCCACACGGGGTTGTTGAAGCTGAAGGCTGCATGTGTATCGCCCTGATGTTCGTCGATCAGTCCGTATCCACCATCTTCCCACACCATGACTGTAAGGCGCAGCCCCAGGCGGGCTGCCGTTTCCATCTCTTGAATGTTCATCATGACGTCGCCGTCCCCGCAGATGGCAAGAACGCGGCCAGTTTCCTGAATACGTGCGGCGGCAATTGCACCAGGCAGAGCGAGGCCCATACCGGCAAGGCCATTGGGTATGATCACATGGCCAGGGCGTTTCGCAATGACTTGCCGCGCGATCCACAACTTGTGGAGGCCGACACCGGAAAGCAGCGTGTCCTCTGGGCGCAATATGTCTGAGATGATGCCGCACAAATCATGTGGGGACACTGCGCCGTCTTTTGGCGACGGCACTTCGCGGGACAAATGGCGGATCATCCCATCGCGGACAGCTTCGAATGTCGGGCAGGGCGGCCAAGTCTGCTCACCTAAGTGGTTCTTCACGTGACGGAGCGTTTTCGATAGATCACCCACCGCATCCGCAACGATATGCCAGCCGCTGTCAACCGGAGCAGAGATCAAAGACAGCGCCACAACCGGCGTCTGGTCCTTTGTCAGGTTCGACGTGCCGTATTCCACCGGATCAAACCCGACCGTGATAATGAGGTCCGCCGCATCGAGCGCGTGATCGATGATGTCCTCTTCTGGTTGCCCGAGTGAGAACAGCATTTGTGGGTGGTCTTTTGGCAGCATACCTTTTGCCATGAACGTTGTCACAAGTGGGATCTGAGTGGCATCGACGAAAGCGCGGAGTGCATCGCTGGCGTTTGACCGCAATACACCTGCTCCGGCCACAAGTACGGGGCGCTTGGCGCCTTTGATTGCGTCCGAGACCTCTTTCAGATTTGCCGCATTAGGCGTGCCAAAACGTAAAGGTCTGGCAGTGATGATCTGAGCATCGGTCAGCTCCTGCGCAACGTCCTCGGGCAGGCAAAGATGCACCGGTCCAGGCTTTTCGTGCGCGCTCAATCGTGCGGCTTCGGCGACAGTTGCTGGAATGTCATCGGCCAGACCAAGCGTTCGGCTAAACTTTGTCACCGGCGCAAACAATGCCTCAAGATCAATCACTTGGTGGCTTTCGCGCTTCAGCCGTGCGCGGGGTGCCTGTCCGGTGATTGCAATCAGCGGCACATGGTCAAGCTGTGCATCTGCAACGCCGGTCACGAGATTGGTTGCACCAGGACCCAGCGTGGCAAGGCACACAGCTGGGACACCTTTCAGACGCCCGTGAACCGACGCCATAAACGCCGCCGCTTGTTCATGGCGACACAAGATGAATTCCAATTCGCTTTGTTCAATCGCTGTCATCAGATCGGTCGTTTCCTCACCGGGAACGCCGAACACGGTGGTGACGCCTTGTGCGACCAATGCTTCAATCAACGCTGTTGCGCCGTTTCTTTTCGATGTCATAGCTATGTCCTGTTTTCAAAGAATGCCTTGAGCAACAATTGCGTCGGCCAGACGACGATATCCGGCAATGTTGGCGCCCCGGACGTAGTCGATGGTTCCGTTGCCGCGCCCCTCTTCTGCGACGCGCTCGTGAATGTCGCTCATGATCGTACGGAGGGCTGCGTCCACGTCGTCGGCGCTCATGAACCTGCGATGGCTGTTCTGGCTCATCTCAAGACCACTGACCGCCACACCCCCGGCGTTCGCGGCTTTGCCCGGCAGGTGCATGATCCCCGCATTCCGCAGAAGCGTTGCGGCGTCCTCTGTCAGCGGCATGTTTGCACCTTCGGCTACGCAAATGCAGCCACCATCGATCAGGCTTTGCGCCATTTCGGCATCAAGTTCGTTTTGCGTGGCGCAGGGAAAGGCGATGTCTGCCTCGAAAGACCAAGGCGTCGCGCCATCGATAAATTTGGCGGCAAGATCACGAGGCGGAGTGGCGATCCCTGCACCTTCAGCCGTTTGCGCCTGTACCCAGCGGATTGCATCGGCGGACAGACCGTCTTTGCAAACCAGTGCGCCTGACGTGTCGGAAATCGCGACCACTTTAGCGCCAAGCTCGATAGCTTTCAGTGCTGCATGCGTGGCGACATTTCCCTTGCCGGAAACCGCAACGCGTTTGCCGTCGATCATCTTGTTTCGCGCAGCCAAGGCGCATTGGGTGAAGTAGACCAGCCCATATCCGGTGGCTTCAACACGCATGTGCGATCCGCCGTATGGCAGCCCTTTTCCTGTCAACGCCCCACCGTACTTGCCGGATTGCTCGCGCCAAGCGCCAAACAGGTATCCAATTTCTCGTGGACCGACATTGATGTCGCCCGCCGGAACATCGGTGTCCGGTCCGATAAAGGGTGCAAGCTGGCGCATGAAGGCTTGGCAGAAGCGCATGATCTCCGCATCCGACCGCCCTTTGGGATCGAAATCCGATCCGCCTTTTGCTCCGCCCAGCGGCAGGCCTGTCAGAGCATTCTTAAAGCATTGTTCAAACGCAAGAAATCGTAGCGTGTCCTCGTTGACACTAGGATGAAAACGGAGGCCGCCCTTATAAGGTCCAATCGCCTGACTGCCCTGCACGCGCCAGCCTTTGTTCACGTGAACTTGCTGCGCGTCATCTTCCCAAGTGACCCGAAATGATAGGATGCGGTCAGGCTCGATGAGGCGCCTCAGGACGTTCGCGGCGGCGTATAATTCATTGTTTTTCTCTACTGTGATTACGTCGCGCACAATGTCCTGCACGGCGTGGATCAGGTTTGGGTAACTGTCTGCAGTGATCGGAAGGGAGTTCAGAAAAACTTCGGTCAGTGCGTCGCGACGATTCATATTTGCTCCTAAAAAGGCAAAAATACCGAAGCCACGAAGGCTCCGGCATTTTGTTCTCAACGTTGGTGATTAGGGTGTTTTTCCACGCAATGCGCGGGCCACCAGCGCCACGACAAACAACACGACAAACAGGAAGAAGAGAATTTGTGCGATGCCTGCGGATGCTGACGCGATTCCGCCGAACCCAAAGATTGCGGCAACGATCGCCACTATTAAGAAAAGAATTGCCCAGTACAGCATTTTAACCTCCTGCAAGTTACTCGCTCGACGAAAAAACGCGACGCCTGAGAAAAGGTTCCGAGGGAACTTTGCTGAGAAACGAGCGTTTAACTGAAAATCAGTACAAAGGAGGTTTCATATTGCGACCCGCAACACCGCCAATGCAGCGCGCTAGTTTGCGAAACGTGGATCACACAGCTAAGCTCGCGCACACCCGCGATGCTCAGCGTTCCGCTAGAAGCGCTGTAGATCAAGCACTGGATACAACTACGACCGCAGTAGGAAGTGCAGCTACTGCATAAAGCTGCAACGGCACGCAAGCCCAGCCTTGCAAAAGGTCTTGATGCACATCTTATTGGCGCATTCGGAGCGAGTGTTCTCTTCGGTTGGAAGTCGCGCGAGCGCGTTTAAAGGACTGATAAGCCGACACTCTTAAATGCAGACTGCAACTGTTCGATCGTGAAAGGACGTAGCAATCTTTGAGGCGGCTCCACCAGTTCGGCATGCGTTGCGTTGTCGACCAGGATGACAGCAGCATTTGCGGATTTGCATGCGGCAATGCACTCTCGGGCCGCTTCGGTTGCAAGTCCTCTGCTTAGGACGACCAGCCTTGGTCGTAACTCTTTAGTGCTCAACATCGCCACGAGAGCAGACGGTGTTCGCATTACGATTGCAGGCCCAAGGTTTGCGCCACGTGCCATATCGGCGAAGTCAGCAGCTTCCACCGGGCTGTCCGCCAAAATGGCGATCTGAGCGTCTTCGATCCAGAATGCGTCGGTCACGTGGTCCTCCAAGAGGCCTCATGAAAGCACGCGTAACTGTTGAGCTCATTAAACTGTGACATAGCAAAACGGAAAACATGACTACCAAATGTGAGAATTGCCCTCTACGCGCGCTTCCGCTCTTTGATGACGTTACGAAAGACGAAAGCGCTTTTTTGCAGCGTTTCAAAACTGGCGAGTTTGTTGCTGAGCCGAAATCCGAGATTCTGGCCGAGGGCGCATCCTCAGCGCAGCTTTTCACTGTTCTGACAGGTATGGGCCTGAGGTATAAAAATCTGCCAACCGGGGACCGGCAGGTTGTAGGATTTGTCCTGCCGGGTGAGTTCATCGGGTTGCAAAACGGCGTCATGGGCGAAATGCAGCACACTGTTGAAGCAACGACCCTTATGACGCTTTGCGTTTTCAACCGCTCTGAGCTGTGGTCCCTTTTCAAAACACAGCCAAATCGCGCATTTGATCTCACACATCTCGCGGCGACCGAAGAGCATCTGTTGGGCGAAGCGCTGGCAGCTGTGGGCCAATTGGATGCAACCGGCAAAATCGCATGGCTGTTGCATCGATTTTATGCCCGTCTGACCGCCCTGAAATTGGCGCGCAACGAAGGTGTGCCGCTACCTTACAAACAGCAAGACATTGCGGACGCGCTTGGCCTGTCGCTTGTGCACACAAACAAAATGATCGCGAAATTGCGCGATGCAGGGGTTGCAGATTGGTCGGATGGTCGGCTGCATGTCTTTAAGCCCACCGAGCTTGCGCGCCTAGGCCATGTTACTGAGCCCGAGTTGAGGCAGCGGCCTCTCATCTGACAACGCTTGTTTGCGTATCGAGATAATCCCCTTAATGGATGCAGGAGACTTGCTCGACCACGGCGCCGATTTTGCCGAAGGACGTCGTAACTCTCTCTGCAGAAAGCCTAGAATGCACCGAGGCGTGTACGATCCTGCTGAGACTGTTCCATGGCGCCTGATGAATGGCGCGAACAAGCTGCATTGACCGCACCTTGCGCATCCGTCGCGGTCTAAGCTGGCTCGCTTTGAACGATTGCGACCAGACAGTTTGAACAAAGCCCCGACGGTTTGATGCGACGTCTGATATCGGAACAAAGCCTTCAGCCCCGGCGTTTATTCCGTGAATTACACTGGTTTTAGGAGATGACATGCTTACCGGGTCAGGCTTTGCGCCGCTTCCCATTTCGACAACGCAAGACGGGCGTGCTCGCAAAATCGGCGTTGAAGTCGAATTTTCCGGCCTCACCGTCGCGGATACTGTGAACGTCGTTGAAATGGGATTGGGTGGTACGCCGGAAGGTAATGATCAGTTTTTGCGCCATGTGAAAGGTACACGCATCGGTGACATCAAGGTCGAACTTGATACTGTTGCCAAGGCGGCCTCCGACGTGGACCTGGTACGCCACGGGTTGAACGCCGCGCGCGCGGTCGTTCCCATCGAAATCATCACAGACCCGCTGGACGCAAGCCAACTTCAAGAGTTTTCCGACTTTTTAAGCGACCTGCGCGATGTGGGTGCGCAAGGGTCTCGGTCAGGTTTGCTTCTCGGATTTGGCGTGCACCTTAATCCTGAAGTGGTGGGATTGAAGCACTCTCACACAGTAGAGACCATTCGCGCTTACGGACTTCTGGAAGCGCACCTGAGACGGG
>ERZ1740060.1068-NODE-1068-length-10710-cov-9.334115_pt1 | contig 10710 bp, 12 predicted proteins | sample MGYA00581743_ERZ1740060 | MGnify/ENA primary metagenome ERZ1740060 (study PRJEB43018, sample SAMN04849235) | marine metagenome | isolation source: floating plastic debris | place: Pacific Ocean | collected 2008-08-27 | study: EMG produced TPA metagenomics...
GCTGTTTCCTCAGGGGGGGGCGGGCTCACCTCCGGTTCGGGGGGCACATCTTCTTCCACAACAATGATTGCGGTTGGATTTTGGGAAAGCGCTGAAGGGGCAACACTGCGGATTAGGCTGCTCATAAACTGCACAATCAGCGGCACAGATGAGATATGTAGGCCAATTGCTGCCACCACTGCGCCGATTAGAATCCGCCGAAAGGTACGCCGTTCCCGCTGGCGCTGGTCAGCGCAGGACTTAGAAAGGCCCATAGAAACTCGCTCTAGCTTTATTGAAAATCATTCTTGAACCCCTGATGCGAATTTATCTTAAATAAAACGACTCATCAAGGTGATTTAACACTCAAGCTTAGTGCGGCAGCAACCACGTCTCGCTGGTGCGGGACTGCTGTAGGTTCAGGCTCTGCCTCAAACGCCTTCTGAACTCCGTGCGTCAAAGTAGAGCCCATAAAACCCAACTGGAGGTCTTGCTGGACAGAGGTCATAGTCCCTACCAGAATCACAGGGTCGAGCGTGATTTTGGTAGGGACTGCAAGAGTCTTGCTGGTAACGGATGACGCGGCCTAGGCCACTAGCTTCTTTTTAAATGCAGAAACTGTGGCGATCGCACCCACGGCTAGCAGGCTAATGGCAGAGGTCGGTTCAGGTACACGGGTCACCTCAATATATTCACCCGTCTGATCTAAAGGCGTCACGGGTTCACCCAGAGGCGCTTGGTAATCTGCCCCAACCTTACCCGTATCAATCAGTTGCTGAGTCGTCCGAGTTGGGAACGCAACGTCCTCATGGCTGCCAAAACCGATTGTGGGATAGGGGTCACCGTTAGCGTCAAGGGCGTCGTCTGTCCAGTTATCGACATGTAAATGGGGCGTGCCACTGGTCGGGGGCTTTGACCATAAGCTAAAGCTTAGGGGTTCAGCGCTACCGACATCGCCCTCATTAGGCCCACTTTTGTGATAGTTCAAAGAACCGATATTAAGCCCGTCGGGGTCAGTCCACGATCCCTCCTGCAGAATTTTTTGGGTCGCTGTATCAAAGTTGAAATTCGCCCAATCCGCTTCATGGTTATCTTCGTAGGTTCTTAGCAGCTTGCCATCTGGGCCAAAGAACGAGAGATCTAAAAAATCTAAATTGTCTTCTGTGACAATTCCGTCGGTGTAGCTTTGGTTCTCGTCATAGCCGAACGAGCCTACGACTTCAAATCCAGCAATTTGCCCTCTAAACCTAAAGTCAAACACAATTGCTTCGGCAGGGGCCGGAACTGAAAGACCCAGCACTAAGCCGACAAAAAGACTTCTTCTTAACAGAATCGACATCAATTTAAACTCTCCAAACGACACTTCAATGAGGGGCCTAACACTCAACTGCTTAGGGGCGCTTTAGCCGTGCGGAAGTCGGTGAAACGGTGTCAGAAGGCTATCATCCTTCACCTGCTAATGCAATAAATTCTCATTAGTTAATGTTAGAAAATCTGACGATACGCAAAGCCAGAATGTCGATCAGAGTCATGTTGAGGCAACCAAGATCCTTAGCCTGAAAAGGTTCTTGCAGCTTTCTGTTTTGATTTGAGAATTCCGGCCAAATCCTCTGCTTGCCCATATGGTCAAATCGAGGAGATGTGAAATCAATGTGAATTTATTGAGAATTATCCGCATCGTCGTCACTCAAACAGGGTTGTTGGCAGGCGTCACCGAGGCGATTTGATTCCAACCAGCAATGCCGCAGAGACCACCGCCATAATGGCGCTGCCATAAAACGGTGCCGCAGCCGATAGGGTATAGAGCCATCCAGCGATCAAGCTAGCCGGTAGCGCTGCCAGCCCCACCACCATATAAAAGGTGCCAATCTCAGCCCCGCGCCGTTGGGGATGCACCAAATCAGCCACAAACGCTTTTTGCACCCCGCGCGTCAAGGCGGAATAGAGACCGTATAGCCCAAACAGTAGCCATAGGACGGCACTTCCTTGGGCGATCGCAAATCCGAGATAGACCCCAGCAAACACTAAATACCCGGCAATGAGTAGCGGCTGTCGTCCCACCCGATCCGATAAATTGCCCAGGGCATAGCTCAGAAGCACTTCAACCAGATTGAATGTGGCATAGAGCAGCAGCAATAGCCCCCCGCCAAACCCCAGGTCCTGGGCTCGCAGCAGCAAAAAGGCATCGGATGAATTGCCCAAGCTAAAGAGCCCCACCACCAGCAGATACTGCCGATACATGGGGCTTAGCCCCCGCAGCGTAAATTTTGGGGGCAATCGCCTGGACTGCTGTTCTGATTTAGGTTCCTTTACCCCAAATAACAGCACCAGCACCCCGAGTAGGGCAGGCAAAAAGGCGATCGCAAATACGCCTCGGTAGTTATCTGCCAACCACCAGAGGGCGGCAAAGCCGATTAACGGCCCCACCACTTCACCGATGGTTTCTAAGCTGTGATGCAGACCAAAGGCTCGGCCTCTCTGCTGGGGCAAGCAGTTTTCGGCAATCAGTGCATCTCGGGGTGCCGCCCGCAAGCCTTTGCCAGCACGATCAATAAACCGAGCCCCCAACACCTGCCCCCAGCCACCCGCCAGGGCCAAAACCAGCTTAGAAATCGCTCCCAGCCCATAGCCCGCCACAGTAAAGGGTTTTCGCTGCCCCAACCCATCAGACAACCAGCCTGAATAGAGTTTGAGCAGACTGGCCGTGCTCTCTGCAAAACCTTCTATGACCCCAACCGTCCAAACCGGTGCCCCCAAAACACCCGTCAAAAAGATAGGCGTGATTGGGTAGACCATCTTGTTGGCCAAATCGGTGCACAGACTCACTAGCCCCAGAGCCTGCACAGTCCGATTCAGCCTCGTTGATGGAACGCGCGGTTGCATCATGTGCAAAAGGGAAATATGAATTTAATGAAAAGTATTCTCAGTCCTATTACAGTATCCTGTCCACCGCCTCAGACTTAACCGATGCTCATAAAGCCCACTCAAACAACGCTTTTGAGTTTATGCACCCAAGTTCGGTGCGTTCATTACAAGAAAAAACCTGTGGACACAAATTGGGAATAGGCCTTGTTGATGAGAATATTTTGCAATAAAATCTTGAGGCGAGATCATTCCTCTAAATTCACCATGACGGTCACTTCTCCACCGAGTCGATTTACGGCTTTATCCCTCGGCCTTTTGCGCTCTGAAACCGATGCTAGTTTAGGGTTTCAAGTGCTTTGGCTACTGATGCGGCTCAGCGCTGGCGGGTTGATGATTCACAATGGTCTGGACAAGTTGGCTGACGTTCAGGGCTTTGCAGACAACGTGGTGGCTTTTATTGGCCTACCCTATCCACTGTTTTTTACCTACTGTGCCGCCTATGTGGAAATTGTCAGTGCCATCTTACTGATTTTAGGGGTGTTGACCCGGTTCAATGCCCTCGCATTGTTGTTCACCATGGCGGTGGCCATTTTCTTTCACATCAAAGCTGACGGCTTGCAGATTACACCTTTGGAAACTGCGACCCTCTATGCTTCGTTTTACCTGTTTTTCCTGGTGAACGGGGCAGGCAAATTCGCGATCGATACCTGGCTGTGGCAGCAGCTCGGTGGGACATCTGATTCGTAATCCTGCCATGGCACAAGAATATGTTTCCAATGCCATCCTGCTGATGGGCGTTGTCGCAGGTCCACTGGCGTTGCTTTTAACGCTGTTGGGGTTTGCCCGACTGGCCATGCTCGATCTGCAGCGTCAATGGGTGCAAGCTCGCCTGCTGAGATCCACGCCCTGTCATCGCTGCTTGTACTTTTCGGGATGTGAGGAGCTGATGTGTGCCGTGCATCCCTATAGGGTGCTAACCCAAGCGGCTAAAGACTGCAGAGACTTCGAAGCTTCCCAGATCTCCAAAGCGCTTGATTGTTGGCCCCATAAGGCTTAGCGCACGATTCAAAACCCTGCCTAGCTCGTTGCCCATTGCACAATCATTTTTCCCATGCGCCATTCTGTTCGTAATTTGTCAACGCTAGATCGCCCTGTGGTCCACAAGTTTAAGCGGCGGGAAATCATTCCCTTAAAAAAGAACATTCTTTGGCAAATCCAAGTGGGTACGGTGCGCCTATTTACCGTCTCTGATGACGGGACGGTCATTACCTTAGGGTTTTGGACCGCAGGCGAATTAACCGGTTATCCCCTCGCCTGTATGGACGCTTGTCAGATTGAATGTCTCGCTGAGGTTGAGGCAACCCTGTTAAACACCGGGCAATGTTGGAACTTGCATCAAGTCATGCTGGATCACATTTGCCAGATGCAAACGCTAATTTGCATTCGTCATGGACAGGTTTTGCCGAGGCTCAAGGCGTTACTCCGTTGGCTCACAGATAAGTTTGGCCGTTCAACTGAACAGGGCAAGTTGATTCAACTGCGATTGACCCACCAAGACATAGCAGATGCGATCGGTTCAACGCGGGTTACCGTCACCCGTCTAATTCGAGATTTAGAGCGCGAGGGGGTGCTCAGTTACTCACCGAAGCAATATATTATCTTGCACCATGAGCTCGCTGCTTAGGTTGAAGTGGGTGGGTTGGGGGGATAGTACAGTTCGTTGTGGAGTCGCCAACTGGTGTATAGCTGCAAGTAGGTATGGGTACTGAAGCCCAGTCGTTTTGCCGTTTGAGCAACTTCTCGATAATTAAGGCCGAGGCGATCGCATAATTCTCGCTGTCGCAGTCCTGGTGATAAATCTGTTTTTGATGGAATATCCATTATTTCATTGTAGATATTGAAATTTCCAATGCAGGTTAAAGCCACGGCTTCGATGAAAATGGCCTGCCGGTTAAGCACCAGCAAGCCAACATTAATGAAGGGATTCCGGAAAGACCTATCTTTTATTGAGTCGCCGGGTTAAACACAAAGTTGGGACTAGTCGCCGCTGGATTCGCCTTGAGACCGGCTCCAGTCATGACCCGGTAGGCATGCCAGAGATGTCCAACTAATGCCAAGCTTCCCACTAACAGCTGACCATTTACCAATGCCAGTCGGTTTGCACCAAACAGTTCGGTTGGGTAGGCCAGGGTATTGTGGCTAACGTAGGCACAGGACAAAAATGCCATGAAAGCCACGCCCCCCAAGCTATAGGACAGCAATGCTTCCCCCTCAACGCGGATGATGCGCTTAAACACAGGCAACATTGGGGTGAGAATGTGCCAAATCCCGCCACCAATCAGCAGAATCGCAATCCACAGATGACCACCAACGATATCTTCAAGGCTGTTGGCGGCGGCTAAACCGAAACCACTGAAGCCATCAGGGGTTTGACCGGCCAAATAGCCAAAAATCCGAATTGGGTCAATGGTGGGAGCGTCCACCAGACGAACCGTGTGCAGTTGACTGTCATAGAGCCCCCCCCAACGGGTGGCCTTGAGATAGAGTCCTAGGGCACCGGTTCCCAGAAACAGAAGATGATGACCCAAAATTAAGGTGAGCTGGCGATCGTCATCCCAGGCATAGCCAAACTTACGGGCGGTGGTATCTGCCTCTAACTTCGCTGGGCCACGCAAAACGTGGAAGAGGCCGCCAGCAGCTAAAACGACAGACGAGACAAGGTGCAGAACCCCAACCACGAAGAAGGGATAGGTATCGACAACAACGCCACCGTCGCCAATGCCCCAACCGAGCACGGCCAGGTGGGGGAGTAGGGTCAAACCCTGCTCCCCTAGGGGAATACCAACTTGTACTTTACTCACCTCGAGCAAGGTGAAGGAACCGGCCCACAGCAGGATCAACGCTGCGTGGGCAAGATGTGCGCCCAATAGTAGCCCTGAAAAACTAACCAGCCTGGCATTCCCAACCAACCATGCGTTCTTGGGATTACCGGCGACAAAGGTCTTATTGAGTGAAACGGTCAAATCCTTAATCCTCCTTGTCAGCTTTGATTAAGCATGCAATTGAGAATGAATACCATCTTCACCAAGCCCCTGCTCCGCGCAAGTTGAAGGGAGCCGGATTTCAGTTTCAGAAATTCAAGTGCTCACAAGTAAGCAGTCTTATTTAACAACCCAAGCCTCTAGACATGAGTTCAACCCTTAGTTTTTGTTGATTTTCATTCTCAATAGAAATCATTGTCTAGATGATCCTTTTTCGCAACTCACAGCCAAATAACTTCATGTGTTGAACCCAGTGCCAGCCCTAATGCATGGCGTCTGGGCTGAATCTTCCAGTCAAGACAACGACCGTCGAATCCTTGCCTGAGCAATTGCATTGAGTGATTAGAAAAACTAAGCGCCTAAAAGTAATCGAGATCCTTTCTTGATAATAAAAAATGTTACCCAGGCTTTTTGGCTCAAAATTACCCACGCAGAAGCCCCTCCCAGAAAGGAATACAAAGGAATACGTCAATTTTTTCCGCTAGCCAACGAGCCAATTTCGATGCAGCTCCTTATTGACATTCAATATCATCTAGGTCAATCTTGATGACATTGAAATACAGCGCTGCTGTTCACGAACGGTATAGGGTCTGCTGCCGCAGAGTCATTCGGAACGTGTCAATCAGTATCGCGATTAGATATCGATAAGTGAGGCAAGACTATGGCAGGTTCGACCGGGGAGCGTCCCTTAGGGGATATCGTGACCGACCCACAATTTTGGCTGTTGCACATCGTGAATTTTCCGGCTGTGTTCATATCCGGGTGGCTGTTTGTAAGCACCGGCCTGGCCTACGACGCTTTCGGTACTCCTCACTCCGATGAGTACTACGCGCCTGGCCAGATTCGTTTGCCCATCGTGACTGAGCGCATGGAGGCAAAACAGAACATTGAACGGTTTTTGCAACAGCCCGCCCAGACTGCGCCAGCACTTAAATAGCTTGGAGGCTTTAATTCAGTGACCACTAATTTGACGAATGCACCCAACCGTCCGGAATATCCGATATACACCGTTCGCTGGCTATCTATCCATGCCTTAGGCGTGCCTACAGTTTGGTTTTTAGGGGCGATCGCATCGATGCAGTTTCTGAGCCGGGAAAAACAACTGCCGATTCAGATTGAGTTGTTTGGTATTGACTCCAGGTTGTCGCTCGTATTGCTGCCGCTAATTATCTCTGTAATTTGGAATGCGGTTAATTTCGGTAAGCCAACGGTTCAAGAGCTCCGAAAGTTTTTGGGAATTTAGGCCTAGACCAAAATTGTGGCTTCCATAGAGAACCGAGTCTAGGTATTTTGCTTTTTTATATTTGAATGTTGAGCTAGAGCTCAACATCAGGTTCTGGCTGTGTTGTGTAAGGAGAAATCATGAATTCTGGTTTAGCTAAAAAGTTGCGTGAGGGTACTAAGAAGGCCCACACAATGGCTGAGAATGTCGACTTTGTGAAATCTTTTCTTAAGGGCGTAATTGCCCCAGAGTCCTATCGGAAGTTAGTGGCGGGCCTTTATTTTGTCTATGCAGAAATGGAAGACCAGATGCATAGGCACCAGGAACATCCCGTCGTCGGCCCGATTTATCTACCATTGTTGAATCGACGCAATAGCTTAGAAAAGGATCTGAGGTTTTATTACGGTGAAAATTGGTCTGATCAAATCCAGATCTCGCCAGCAACACAAGCCTATGTAGATCGCATCCGAGAGGTCTCAGAATCTGAGCCAGAGCTCCTCATTTCCCATGCTTATACACGCTACATGGGAGATTTGTCTGGAGGACAAATTCTCAAAGGCATTGCCCAGCGAGCCATGCAGCTTGCCGATGGGTGTGGTACGGCCTTTTATGAGTTTGATGATATTGCAGATGGGAAAGCCTTTAAGGCCATGTATCGGCAAAAATTAGACGAGTTACCTCTAGATGCTGCTGCTATTGATGGCATTGTAAAAGAAGCGAATGCAGCTTTTGAGATGAATATGAAGCTGTTCCAAGAGCTAGAGGGAAATGCATTAAAGTCCATTGGCCAGCTGCTTCTAAATACATTAACCCGTCGCCGTGCTCAGACCAGCCCAACCTTAGTGGCCACTGACTCATAGATAGATTGGCCCATTAAGTCTAATCCAGAGGGAAAACACCAAATTAATTCCTGTGTAGTTAGGGAATTAATGTTGAATGGCTCAATTCTGAGTCGTCCCCTTTGGCAATGTTCCAGCTTGAGTCGAGTTGAATTAGAGATTTAAACAGCAATGTTTAACCACAGAATCATGATTACGGCTGCCATCTCTTTGGTGCTGTGGCTAATGCTAGGCATGATGCCAGCGATGGCAGAAACTTATTCCTTTAAGACCCAAGGAATTCCGAAACGGGATGGACTTTTAATCGGAAAGTTGGTTTACAAAGAGACCGCTTTGCAAGATGCAGTTAAAAGAACTGAAAAAAATGGAGGCGTGACTGCTCCCGTTCCCATCAGTGAAATCGAAGGGGCTGAATTTTCGATGAAGTATATTTCACCCTATTCTGGGGCGGAACATTCAGAATCAACTCTATGTGGCAAGGCAGTTTACGACATTAATGGGTTTGAAGAGACTCCTTTGTCTGGTGGCAATATTCCTATGCTAGTTGTGTCAAATAATGGTTTGCCGGAATCACTTGACTTTAGCTCCTGTGTTGGCGAGGCTGGCAATGCTAATTTATCAATTTCAGAACGTGATTCTAGGGTGGTATTCAGCACACTCGATTCACTATTTGGAAAGCTGACAGTATTTGATAAAGATGTGATGGGAAATGAGCTTTATCGAAAGATTCAACCGATCAAGTTTACCTTGACTTTAAAGCCTTAAAGGGCTTAGTTTCGCACTTCAGTTGTGCAGCAATGTCATTGAGGCAATTCTCATGAAATCCACTATCAAAATATGGATAATGGCGATTGTCATTGGGCTTTATTTCGGCATGAGCCCATGGGCTCATGCCGCTAGCGCGACGAGTTGGCATATTGGTCAATCAGGTCTGTTACCAAAGCCCTCGCTCTTTCAGCTGTCAGACTCAGAGTTAGCCTCAGCGAAGGCTGTATTTATGGCTCATGTGTCAGTCACGCCAAAGAATGAATCGAGTAATACCTTGAATAAGGTTAGCTTGCTGAAGATTGAAGATATTTATCATGCAGTTATCTCTAACCCTTTTGATGTGATCGCTTGGAATAATTTAGGGCATCGTTTATTTGACTTAGACCACTATGAAGAAGCCCTTGCCGCCTACGACCATGCTTTGTTAATCGATCCAGATTATTCTCTGATTTTGGCAAATCGGTGTGGTGTCTTGAGTAAATTAGGCGAGTATGGTCAAGCACTAGAATCTTGCGATCTTGCGATTAAAAAAGATCAGAAATGGGGTAGCCAAGGTGCGGCAATTGCTTGGGATAATCAAGGTGATGCTTTGTTTAACTTAGAGCGCTATCAAGAATCCCTAGAGTCTTTCGAAATCGCTTTATTGATTAACCCAAACTATCAGAACGCAAAGCGCAACCGAGAAATTGTTCAGTATCAGTTGGGTCAGATATCAGGTCACTTATAGGGATGATTCCATGTTTAACCTATCCAATCTCATTGACTTACGGCTATTACTGGTTCTTTCTCCAATTACCACCGCGATCGCTTGGGCAATGCTGATGCATGATGAACCTAGCCTAAATGAATCGTGGAAAGACCTTTGGTGATTTGGTAGAGCGCTAGTAGTAATGATGGGTTTGCTAGGTTGCGAGTGAGAGCCTTAACTTGCAGCAATGCCCCCTTGCCCAGCTTGCACCTCACAGCACACCGTCAAAAACGGTCGTATCCATACCGTCAAGCGGCGACACAATTCTGACTCAACGACAACAACTTGGCTCTGACGACAGCAACATGTCGCCACTGATGAATACACTGTACATTTGTACGGGCCTGACGGGATTCGAACCCGCAACTTCCGCCGTGACAGGGCGGTGCTCTAACCAATTGAACTACAGGCCCAGAAGTCGTTTCTTATTGTGCTGATAAGCGATCGCTTTTGTCAAATACTTTGCAGAAACCCAGGGCTATACCGAGGCCACTGCTGGTAAAACTTCAGGGTGCCAGTGGGGTTGAGCAAAGGCGCTGAGCCACTGCTTAACGTGATAAGTGGCACGACAATCGTCCTCGTTGTAGCGCAGGATAGCCTCTAGGTGAGCGCGATCGCCGGTCTCCAGCCAGTCGTTATACCAGCAGATTGACTGCGCCCCATTTGCCCCGGCATCCCGCCACTGAAACCCCATCCAGCGAGCAATGTGCTTGAGTGCATAGCTTTCGACGGGCAAGGTGACGGCCTCGGTAACGCAGTAGTGGATATCGACAAAGCGAGCCAGCAGCCGCTCTAGAACATCAGCGGGTAAGGTGTCGTATTTTTCGCTCAGCTTGCGGACGGTTTGGGCTTCGTAGGGGCAAAAGTGGTAAATCGGCGCTTCAGGATATTGCTGCACTAGGTCTAAGAATTGTTGCCAAGCCTGCTGCTCAGCGTCCAAGGTTTCGGCTAAGAGGGCATGGAAGACCTCCGTTTGGCGGCGGTGATCGACCACTAAAACCCCATGCAGATAAATTAAATTCACATCTGGGGCCGCTTCAATATCGAAGTAAAGCTCTACCGTTGCGCTGGGCAAATCGGCAGGTCTGATCGGGAACTGTTGATGATGCGTGCGGGCGATCGCTTGATCTTGGCAAGTGGCCTGGGCTTGGTGAACGAGCTTCTCGGCAACGGCATCGCCAAAGCCAGGCAGATGGGCGAGAAGGGTGGGCTGGGCAGTGGGCTGGGTGTCTACTGAGGTGAGTCCTA
>ERZ1740060.1069-NODE-1069-length-10707-cov-4.201746_pt1 | contig 10707 bp, 10 predicted proteins | sample MGYA00581743_ERZ1740060 | MGnify/ENA primary metagenome ERZ1740060 (study PRJEB43018, sample SAMN04849235) | marine metagenome | isolation source: floating plastic debris | place: Pacific Ocean | collected 2008-08-27 | study: EMG produced TPA metagenomics...
AAAAGACTTGTAAAAGTGGCAAAGTTTAGCTTATCAGAGCTACTATTTGATGCTGGTAAATTTATGGCAAATTTTAGTTAAATCATACAGTTAAATATCGTTGTCCTTGCGGTGAGCTATTTTTTTAAGAGGTAGTCGGTTCACGTTTAACATATATCGTTTGGTTTTTCTAATTATTTGTTACTAATCTTTAATACTTTTACTAGTTAAGTAAATAAAGAATAAAAAGAGAGAACACATGACTAACCCAATTGAAAATATTATTCCAAGCCAACCTCCTGTAACCAAAAAGAGAACTGATGCTCACGTACTAAAATCCCGTTTGGAGTGGGGTGAACCTGCATTTACCATTATCGATGTGCGCGACCGACAAACTTATAATGAAGGTCGCGTCATGGGTGCTTTACCAATGACGATGGACGGTTTAGGAGATGCAGCTGCAAAAAGCTTAGCCAAAAGCCGTGACATCTATGTTTATGGTCGTAGCGATGACGAAACGACCCAAGCTGCACAAGCTTTAAGAAACTCCGGTTTTAAAAATGTATCGGAACTTAAAGGTGGACTTGCTGCATGGAAAGCAATTGGTGGTCCTACTGAGGGGATTGTAGAATCAATGACTCCTGCTGGTAATGATGATTACAACGTTGTAGATAGAATGAAAGACCAAGCAGCAAATATGGATAAGTCCTAGGATTTTAGATTTTAGATTTTAGATTTTGGATTTTGCCTTAGCGTAACGTGTCGAAGACTAAACTTGAGGGGGAGATGTTCTTCCCCTTAAAGTTTTCAAGACGGATTTTGGATTTCCAATTTTGAACTAATAGTCATATTGTATTCGCACATATTGTATTAAAAATATCAAACCTATGTAGAGACGTAACACTGCTACGTCTCCCACTGTTATTTTCTATGAATTAATGCTCAAATAAACCTTGAAACTGCAATAAATCCAGTTGCACTATAGTTGGTAAACATTTAAAGCAATCTTCAGCTAATTCTAACCTCTCTTCACGTTTAAGCATTTCTACTAACTTTTGCCGGATGCTGACTAAATAGCGTACATCGTTTGCAGCATAACTTAGTTGAGCATCGGATAAATTCTCTGCATTACCCCAGTCAGAAGATTGAGCGCTTTTATCAAGTTCTACTTCTTCTAATTGCGATACTAGTTCTTTTAATCCATGTCTGGGAGTATAAGTCCGAACTAATTTGCTCGCGATTTTAGTACAGAAAACCGGATTTACCATTATTCCTAGGTAATGACGCAATGTCGCTAGGTCAAAACGAGCAAAGTGAAATATTTTTATAACGTTATTTGCTTCAAAAAGTTTTTTCATATTGGGTGCTTCGGTTTGTCCCTTAGCAATCCGAACAACCGTCACCTTACCTTTGTCGTCCGCTATCTGCACCAAGCATAAACGGTCTCTTAGAGGTAAGAGTCCCATGGTTTCGGTATCTACAGCAATCGCTTCACATTTTAGATATTCCGATAAAGTCGCTTCATCAAAATCGCGATCGCAAACCTGAAAGTCTTGTAATTCCATGAATCCTTAAAAAATCAATGCAGTGTTTGCCATCTTAAAATTCTGGTCAAACACTACTTTATTGTTAAAAAAATAATAAATCAAACTTATCTACTACGAATAAAAATTTGTGTAAGATAATATTCATCTTCGCTATTTAAGGCCACACCTATCCCAGTTAAGTTATATTTACCCTTAATATTTTTGAGATGTCCAGGACTCTCAATCCAACCTCTTACAGCTTCTCCAACTGGGTCTTCATAGCCAAAATTGAAAGCAACGTTTTCAGATGCACTTTTATAACGGATAGAAATACCATCCACTCTTTTAGCGAATCCATTATGACTAAACGGGACTCGATGTTTAGCCATATTTTGACTGTGAATCCTTGCTTGTTTAGAAATTTTGCTATCTAGCTTTAACTTTGGCAGTTTTTTAGAAACTCTATATTGATTGATTTTCTCAAATATAGATTTTTCCAAATCGCTAGTTTTAACGGCATGAGATAGTTTAACCGGACGTGATGCAATTAACAATGAATCCTTCACATCTGGTTTGCTCATAGACGTATGACCCGGTACGGGTTTTGTGTTCATTGCACTAGCTAACACAATTGTAGTAAAAGCAATGCCGAGAATAGTTTTTCGACTCATGGACAATTACATAGTATATAGGCTCTTGAGACGCTAACCCAGGTATTATGGTTTCTTTATATACCCGTATTTTATTAAGTGGTTTTATTATTTAAAGAATCTTTGCATATCCTTTCTTAACCGTCAAGACTAGCTAATTACGCCAATTTTTATATTTTTTTTACATAAAGCCATTCAAAAATGTAAATGAAGCCTTTAAAAAGTTTTAATTTATCTCGGTAAATATAATGACTCAGCATGCTTAGTCAACGATATAGAAATAAAAATAACCAAGTATTTGCACCAAAGATATTATTGGTTGTAAATAATACATTTATTTATAAAGTCATCATTAATCCGTAGATTTACGTTTTCAAAATAAAAACCTCTCCCTTTTCTGAGCTATGAATGGTCAAAGAGATTCTAGTTTCTAAGAGGATATTTTGAAAGCTATAAATGATACTCTAAACTTTTGAGATCCCCCTAAATCCACGCCATTTGCTACAACGGGGGGAACCCCCGCAACGCAATGGCTCCCCTTAAATAAGGGGGACTTTTACCCCCCTTTTCAAGGGGGGAAGGGGGGATCATCCAAGATTTAAGCTAAAAACTATACTTTTCAAACATCCTCTAAGAGACTTTTTCCAAAATTTTTATATGTAGCGGTTTTTACAATAATGGTCGCAAAGCAAAATAGTCATTTCTTTGCGGCCATTCCTAAATTTATGGATTTAGACAAAACTAATTTCAATATATTATTTTACTGATTCTACTTAATACTTAAGATATGAGCTTATTCCATTCTGAAGATAGATTGTATTTGTAAACTTTTGTGATTCTCTCAATACTTTCACATCAATTAAGTATAGCCGTGTAGTAATGGGTTAAAAAATCTTAAAATTACAGTTAATTTTGCAGTTAATTTAGAGTAAAATCTGATAGTTGACTGATTGCCTCCCAGATGCTCAATAATTATCTATGTAATTTATTATTTTGCCTTCTATCCCACATCCCTCCAAATCTTTAGCTTTCATATACGAGGAATAAATCGTAGCTGAAACAATACTAATCAAACTTAATAATAAATTGATGATTGCATCATTATCGACCACATCTTTTAATTTTATTTCCACCGCAGCCATCGCAATCGGTTTAGCATTAATTCACTTATCTAGCGGTCTACTGCGCTTTGTGCAAGTTCCTCGCAGTCGATGGTTAAGCGGTGCGGGTGGAGTTTCGGTTGCTTACGTTTTTGTACATATCTTACCAGAATTAAGCGAACATCAAACAGTTTTAGAAGAAGCAGAAAACGGATTTATTTATTATCTAGAACACCACGTTTACCTATTAGCATTATTAGGATTAACCGTATTTTATGGTTTAGAAAAAATGGCTAGTGAATCTCGCGAAAGCCAAGAACAAGCAGGAAAAGGAAATGCTACAGCCCAAGGAGTATTTTGGATACACATTGCTTCTTTTGCTATTTACAATGCTTTAATTGGCTACTTATTAATGCATCGAGAAGAGCCAGATATGGAAAACTTGTTTTTGTATAGTTTAGCTATGGGACTGCATTTTATTGTTAACGACTTCGGTTTACGAGAAAATCATAAGCATATTTATGACCGCATCGGACGCTGGATATTAGCAGCAGCAATTATTGTCGGATGGGTAGTTGGTAGCGGTACTCAAATTGGAGAAGCAACAATAGCTGTGCTTTTTGCTTTTATAGCAGGGGGAATAGTTCTTAACGTTTTAAAAGAAGAACTACCTGAAGAAAGAGAAAGTCGTTTTTGGGCTTTTGGATTAGGTGCAGTAATTTATAGTGCTTTACTTTTAGCTTTATAATCAAATATTTGAATTGTATTTTTTAGTTATTTTTTTCTTACTTTAATGTTTGAAGTAAGAAAAACTTTGTTGATATAAAAATATTAAAAAATAATTTCACTCTTTCTCAAGATGTTTACTATTCTTTCTGAAGATAGATTGTAATCAGAATAAAAACTATTGCCTTAGCTAGAAGATTTTATTATCAAAAAAATATAACTTTATACTATGAATTGAAAAGATAATTTTTGAATTTACTCAAATTTTGCTTTAAATTTTTCTTTGATTTCAAGCTTAAAAGAGTACTTTTTATCTATTTGTAAATATGGAAAATAGCTATCTGCCTGCATCTACTAAATTAACTAATTAATGGAGCCTTAAAGAAGTATTTATGCCTAACAAGAAAAGAAATATTAAAGTGTTTAAAAATTTTTTGAGCGGTCTTGCAATTGTAATTCCATTCCTTCCCCTAGCTGCATTTGCAGTTCCTAAACGTCCTAATCCTAAACGTAATCCTTGTCCTCAAATTTACTACGAAGAGCCTTACAATAATAAAATTTTAGTCCCAGCAGGATGCACTCCTAATGCTGCTACCGAACGCTGGAAGCAAACCGGAGAAGCTGTAGACCAGTCTATCAATATAGTATCTCCAGATACATCTGTAAAGCCTATACAGCCTCCCATACCCGAAAATCGTGCTAACGCTATCGCGACTATCAAGCCAATGATGGGTAAGGTCAGCGTAATGTTAAAAAACGATACTAATGCTCGCATTTCTTATCAAGCTGTTACACATACTCAAGTTCGATATTTAGAAGGTGGAGAGAAAGTAACTCTGAAAGATATTCCTACACCTGTAACCATCACTATGGTAAGAGAAGATAAAGGACTGTTACGAGTAATGCCAATGTCTTCTGAAGAAAAAGGTATGTTAACAATTACTTTGGATGAAAAAACAAAGTTTGATAACAACCAAGGTGTTTTAAGAATTCAGGAAGACGGACAAGTGTTTTTGAACTAATTATTGAATGTTAGGTAATTAGTTACGAAAAATTAACAAAGAGAATGAGACAAATAAGTCACGAAGAAAAGAAGTTTAATCTCAGTAAAAGTAAGAGTAGATTTATGAATAAATTTTGGAAACTTCAGGGTGCAATTCTATTAGCTATCATGGCTTTTGTACTTCCCGCTTGCAGCAATGATGAAGCAAATGTTCCTGGAGCAGGAAACGTTACAACTGAAGAAGTTGCAAATAATACTGATGCATTAGCTGGTAAAACAGTAACTGTAAGAAGCGAACCAAAAGAGAAAGTTGGCCCTGCTTCGTTTACTGTAAGTGATGAAAAATTCTTTGGTGACGAATCTATTTTAGTTGTCAATGCTTCAGGTGAACCTTTTACTTTACCTGCTGATGACGATATTGAAATTCAGGTAACAGGAGTTGTTCGTAATTTAGTAATTGCAGACGTAGAACGCGAATACAACTTGAAGTTAGACAAACAATACTATCTAGAATACGAAAATAAACCTGCAATTATTGCTCAATCTATTGCATTATCACCAGACCCAGGTGATATTACTAAAAATCCTGAAAAATATTATAACCAGCGACTTGCAGTAGTGGGTGAAGTGGAAGATATTCAAGATGCTAATACTTTTACTCTAGACGAAGAGAAGTTATTCGGTGCTACTGATTTGTTAGTCCTTAATCCTAAACCAAAAGTAGCTGTTAAAGATGATGAAGTGGTAGCAGTTACTGGAGTACTTCGTCCTTTTGTATTAGCAGAATTTGAAAAAGAATACGATTTAGGTTGGGATTTAAAGCTTAAGCAGAAAATAGAAGCAGATTACAGTACTAAACCTGTATTTGTTGCTGATAGTGTTTATCCTTCTGCAATTTCTGATTAAATTTATTTAATTTTATTGACTTTGGCTGGGATGCTTTTATCTCAGCCTTTTAACTTTTTTATTTTGTTTTATCTTTTTATTTACTTCTATCAAATATCTTCCCTAACAAAATGACTAATCAAACACAAAATCGCTTTCATTGGAGTCCAAAAATAATTTTCACTATTGCTTTTTTTGGATTTTTGTTTGGTCTTTACTTTATATTCCATCGGAAACCTGCTGCGACTCCAGGATTGATGTCAGTATCCGCAATATCTAGAGAAAAAGAAGATTTGGTTGGTAAGTTTGTCACTATTAGAAGCAAGCATATTGAAAAACTCGGTTCTACTTCCTTTGCTGTCAAAAAAAGAAGGTTCTTTATTCAAAGTCAGCCAGTTGTTATTATTAATGCATCTGGAAAAATCTTTGAGCTTCCAAATAATAAAGATACAGAAGTACAAGTAACGGGTACGGTTCGTCAATTAGATATACCCAAACTTGAAAAAGAATTTAATTTAAGATTACAAGATAAAGTTTATCAAGATTTTAAGGATGGAACTGCTATTGTTGCTCAACATATCGCTTTAGCACCAGCAGTAAACGATATTGCAGATAATCCGAAAAAATACTACAATCGCAGGCTAGCATTGACCGGAGAAATAGAAAATATTAAAAATCCGAAAATGTTCACCTTGGACGAAGATAATTTACTTGGTCAACAAGATTTATTAGTTTTAAATCCTACTCCCGCAATGGCTGTAAATAACGGACAGACAGTTGCTGTGACGGGTGTAGTGCGTCCATTTCGACTTGCTGATTTGGAAAAAGATTATAAATTAACTTGGACTTCTAGTTTGAAGAAAGAATTGGAATTAAAATACAAAGAAAGACCAGTATTAATTGCTGATACCGTTTATCCTTCAAGGGTTTCAATTGTAGATTAATAAATATACCACAAATCTGGCTTTATTAATTGGTTTGATTAATTCAACTGTAGCAGTGCTTGTTATCTTAATTGAATAGCTGTATAGAAGATAACAAGTCACAGCTAGCATGAAAAATTAGACATCAGTCTTATCATATTTATTAATCATCTCTTAGAATCTACTTCTAAATAAACACTCCAAATTATTAAAATTTATACTGATTCTGTTTTTTTCGATGATACAGTTAATATAATGTCAACAAAATAAAAAATATTAAAAAACATTAAAAAATAAATTTTATTCAGAGTTAAAGTAATTAATATTTTATCAGATGCATTCGCAATTGCAATCATTTAAAGTCAAAATGGCAACTGAAACAGAAAATTCAAATCAAAGAAGTATCAGCGAAATATCACCTAATATCCCATCTTCAAGAGAAATTTCACCTGTCCAAATTGGTCTAGCCGTACTTCCTGTGGCTTTTGTAATTACTTTAGCTTTTCTGTTTTTTAAGCGAGTTAAGCATCGCAAAGAATTATACAATCAAGCTGTTGCTCTTAAACGTTTATCTTCTGTGCCTTGCTATAAATGTCGGTTTTTTGACAATAATCAACAACTTCCCTGTGCGGTTCAGCCAACTGTAGCTTTAAGTGAGGAAGCCTTTAATTGTAAGGATTACACCATAAAACAAATATAAGGTTACTCCCTTCCTAGTAGAAGATTACTTATTGAATAAGAAGGGGAGAATAATGGTAAAAACTCTGAGTGACAAACTAGTAGTTTATTCCCGACGGTTTTGATTGGTTTGCTACACATCATATTTTATGGGACAAAGCACTAGTTTAAAACAGTTGCTGGTTTCTGCCTATCACCAAACTAACCTATCCCCCCATCAACCTTCTAGATTCCCCCGATTCGGATAAAACCTCTCCGGTAATAGTTCCCACCCAGCAGCATCAGCACCCCAGTTGCGGAAAATCTTCTGACGTGCAAAAGCCTTTGAAAATCGCCAGTTATATATTCGCTTCCAAGCCAAACTCCATTTTGCTGTTTCATCTTCTTGCTGTAGAGCGCGGACTTCAGCTTCTAGAGCTTCAGCATGTTTTTTCAAAATTGCTTCTAATTTTTCAAAATGCTCGTCGGGGGGTTGCAAAACTTTATATTTATCCTCTATTGTTTATTCCTATTGCAGGATGACAAAAAATAATACACTATTATTTTGACCTATTTCACAGTAGCTATTAAAAAAAATAGCTTTTCAATTATCTTTATAATGCCAACACCTAAGTAGTTAACTGTCGAGAGAGTTGCTATTGTTCTTGCATAATCGTTAATTTAAATGCGGATTTTTGTGATTCTGAGTGTAAGATGTATCATGAATTTCAGTGCGTTTAATTAAGTATGAAGGTAATATTTGAAGTATGAAATTAAGTCAACCTATATCCAGAAAAACCGTATATTAATTGTTGGCAAATATTTTTAAGCAAAACTAATAAATTGTATTAGAATATTTATTTTTTTTGATGCACATCTATAAGTAAAATAACAGTTAAAAATTATAGCTCATGATATAAAAAATACACGATTAGCTATGTAACTATGAACCATTTTCTGGCTAATCACCAGATATAAAAGCACTTAGTACCAACTGCATAAAATTGTTTAATGATGATAAAAATAATACCCTTGGATATAAAAATAAATTTTATAAATTCATTTATTGATGATATTTTTTTAAGAAGCTCTCATACTACTTTATATTAATTGATTTAGATAAAAGCAACGATTACTGAGAGAATACAAGCATACTAGTAATAATCTTAGCGCCAAATAGGTTAATAGCAAGCCACGAAGATGGTCAAATAAGGGGCAGAGGATAAGGATTAATGGGACGATTTGATAACGGACCAGAAAAGTCACGTAGAGCAGGCGAACCATACGGTTCAGCCGAATCTGCTTTACAGGCTGTCACTGAGGAATTACAAATTATCCAGCGGAATTTGCTCAAATCATTGCAGGATGATGTCAAGCGCTTACAGGGTGAAAAAATCCGCTTGGCTGACGATATCAAGCGTCTGCAAGAAGAAAAGGAGCAATTACAAGGAGGAAGACAAATTGATGAGTTACAAGTGTTGATGCGTCAGCTAGCGCAAGTTTTAGGGAATCATATTTCCGCGCAGTTGCAAACTTCACTTGAAAGATTAGTAAATCAACAGCCTACAGCCAACACAACCCTTCAATCTGGAATATACACCCAAACTCAAGAACAAGAATCTGAATCTGTCAGTAATGCTTTTAATAACGCTTTTAACACCCTACAACAAGATTTAGAAGATTATCAAAGTAGCCTTTCCCAGCAATTATCTCGAATGTCATTGCAACAAGAACAAGGGGAAGCAATTTTAGTCGAACTGGTAAATCGTCTCAAGCAAGAATTACAGGATACTTCCAGAGCAAATATTCAAACCGAGCTTTCAGTAGACGAACAGTCAGCAGAGGTTGATTACATTGAAGAAGTTGATTATCTAGAAGATGCTCCCGAAATTGAAGAAGAAACCCCACAACAACTGACACCTTCATCAAACTTATTGGAAGAATTTCCCCGAGTAATTCGTCCAACTGAAGATACTACTACAGCAACCTCTACTGTCAGAGGAGCTAACGTTTCCTTACCAGAAACATCCCCTCAAACTGTTCCGGAAGCCGCCAGACAACCCCCCACATCACAGCCACCACTTACTCAGCAAATAGAGGTATTTAAGCAGCGTCCCAAGGGATTATTGCTAATTGTACTTTCCGCCATAGCCACATCTATTTACAACGTTGCAATTAAAGCAATATTTCAGCCAAATTCCAAGGTATTTGGTGTATTTGATTTAGACCAATTAATATCGCCAACTTTAGGGAATTGTCTATTTGTTTTAATGCTGAGAATGCTGGTAGTTGTGCCTATGATGTTGGTTTTGGCACCCATTTTACATCCCAGAGTTTGGAACGATTTACAAAATTTAATAGATTCAATCAAAAGAAACTCAAATCCTACAGCCCTCACAACCAGAAGAGTGCTGATGTTATCAGTTATCAGTGGGGGTTTCTTATTTTTATCCCAGGTGATGCTTTACTTGTCTATCGGTAAAGTTGTCACTGGAATGGCGATCGCCTTATTATTTGTATATCCGATTGTGAGTGGAATACTGTCATGGCTTTTGTTTCGGGATGTTCCGAGCAAATTTCGGGCTTTCGCTTACGCGATGATTGTTTTAGGAATAGTTTTAGTCTTGGGGGGTAGCTCCAGCGGTACTGGTAATGTTTCAGTCGGAAGTGCTACAGGAATTTTCGCTGGAATAAGTTTTGCATTCTACGTGATATTAACCCGTATTTGTGCCTCACGACTGCATCCAGTTTCTTTTACCTTGATTAACTTTGCCACAATGCTATTTTTGTGCTTCATTGGCTTGTGCTTCATCATTATATTCTTGCCATCTTCAGGTTGGAGTTTGGTCTTAAACTCAACCAACTTTTTAGAACTGATATTAAGCACCTTCATTTTGGGAGTACTAACCCTTTGTGGTTACCTGCTAAATAATTTTGGTATTCGCAAACTAGGAGCAACAAGAGCGGGACTCATCAGTTCTACCGTCCCAGCTTTAACAGTAATTTTCGCCGGAATAATAATTCAAGAAACTTTACCAATCACACAAATTATCGGAGTTTTACTAGTTACCTTCGGAGCAGCAGCCTTCAGCATCGAGAAATTACAGCAACAGCGAGTAAAGGGTAATCGGTAATAGGTAACGGGTAATGGGTAATCGGTAATCGGTAATGGGTAATGGGTAATCGGTAATGGGTAATGGGTAATAGGTAATAGGTAATGGGTAATGGGTAATAGGTAATTGGTAATGGGTAATTTGA
>ERZ1740060.1071-NODE-1071-length-10704-cov-3.685698_pt1 | contig 10704 bp, 7 predicted proteins | sample MGYA00581743_ERZ1740060 | MGnify/ENA primary metagenome ERZ1740060 (study PRJEB43018, sample SAMN04849235) | marine metagenome | isolation source: floating plastic debris | place: Pacific Ocean | collected 2008-08-27 | study: EMG produced TPA metagenomics...
CCGCCCCGTGGCATCGTGGTGCAGCCCGACGTGCCTTAGCCTGGGCCGACACACTCGCGGGCGGCGGTGTATCTCGACGATATCGTGGCAACCCGATCGAGCGATCCAGGATCGCTGCGGATGACCGGTGGCCAGGCGCGAACGCCCTGATCGCGCAGGCGGCCGGTTGCCTTGGGGGTTGCGTCCCAGGCGCGAACACGTTTGCCGTCTCGCACGGGCAACGCATCTCGGCCCGGATCGCTATTGGCCAGGAAGTGAAACATGGCCTCATCGACGTTCGTGACGTCGACGTTTTCGCCCAGGAAGATCACGAACGGCACGGCATCGCCAATGGCCTCGTGCACGCGTGACCAGAGCGACTCGACCGCCTCGCCGCGCTCCTTGGTGGCGATGAACAGCCAGCCGGGGACGGGCATCGCAGCGCCAGGCACACCGCTCACGATCTGCTCAGGATCGGGAAGCGATCGCGGGGCGGGGTCGTTATGCAGGCGATCGCCGGGCATCTTCTTTGTGCAATCGAATCCGATCTTGGTGCCGGCGCCGAGCTCGGGTGCTGCGTGGTCCAAGATGTCGAGTGGCCCCTCGGTCAGCACAACGTCGGCGATCGGATCGCATCGCTTGGCGGCCAGCTGCAGCACGGCCTTGTGGTCGTGCACGTCGGCATCATCGTCGACGACGAACAGGCACTTGGTCCACGCCATCTGGCCCGCGCCCCAGATGCTCGCCATCACGCGGTTGCCCTGCATCGCGTAGGCCTTTCGGATCTTGATCATCGCGCAGTTGTGGAACGCGCCGAACATCGGAAGGTCGTAGTCCTCGATGTCGTGCACGATGGTTTTGAGCAGCGGCAGGAACAAACGCTCGGTGGCCTTGCCCAGGAAGTAGTCTTCCTGCGGCGGCAATCCGACGACGGTCGTCGGGTAGATTGCGTTCTTGCGATGGGTGACGGCGGTGACCTTCACGATCGGGTAGCGATCGGGCATGCTGTAGAACCCGGTGTGATCGCCGAAGGGGCCCTCGAAGACCGCGCCGGGGCCGAGTGGTTCATCGGTGAAGCGTGGATCCCAGCCGGGATAGCCGGCCTCGGTGCCGACCTCGCCTTCGATGATGAAGTCGGCGTCGGCGGGCACCCAGAGCGGCACGGTCGCGCCCCGGCACATACGGATGCCGCGGCCGTTGAGGAAGCCGGCCATAAGCAGTTCACTGATGCCCGGCGGCAGAGGCGCCGTCGCCGAGTAGGGCAGCACGCTCGGCCCGCCGAGCGCGATCGCGACGGGCATGGGCTTGCCGAGCTTCTTCCAGCTCCGCCAATGGCTCGCGCCGTCGTGGTGCAGGTGCCAGTGCATGGCGACTCGGTTCTTGCCGAGCAGCTGCACGCGGTACATGCCGATGTTGTGGCTCGCGGGTCGCTTCTCGTTCGCGTCGTCGGCATGGATCGTGTGGATGCCAGCGAGGGTGATGTAGCGGCCGCGGTACTTCGCGTTCCATTCCTCGTCGGAGATGTCGGGATGGCCGAGGGCCTCGATGCCGTCGTTGATGCCCGATGGATAGCCGACGGCTTCGAAGTCGCCGTCCATGGGCCAGCATCGCAGGATCGGGAGTTTCGTGAGGTCGACGTCGTTGCCTCTGAGCACGACTTCTTGGACCGGGCCCGCGCCCTTGATGCGTTTTGGCGGGGTGCGCAGCAGGGGCGCGAACTGCTTGGCCTTGGCGATGACCTCGCTCAATGAGCGTGGCGGCTGAGGTTTCGTGAGCTCGCCGATGAGCTCAGCGATCGTCTCCAGGCCATCCGTACCGACACGGTGGCCGAGCGCCATCTCCATGCGTCGGTAGCTGCCGAAGGCGTTGATCAGCACCGGGAAGTCGCTGCCCTCGACGTTCGTAAAGAGCAACGCTGGCCCGCCGCGGTCGTGGAATCGCGGGTCGTTGCGTTGGGTCGCTGGTGCACAGGAATTGGGCGCCTTGGCTTTGCTTGCAAGATCGGCAAGCTGGGCGATGTCGAGCGTGGGCGACACCGGCTCACTGATCTCTACAAGTTCGCCCGCGTATCGGAGCGCTTCGACGAAACTGGGAAGGTCGCGGTACATAAGCTCAACGTTATGGCGACCGAACCGCACACCCCTCATGCTGGCGGGGAGCCCCGTGCCGGCGCGCACCCGTGGGACGAGCTGGCAAAGGCCGAGAACCCGCCGTCGGCCTTCGCGTGTGCTCACACGCGGGATTGGCCGGGGTACTTCAAGGCCGTCGCGGGCAAGGAACCCCGCGAGACGCTGGTGAAGGCCCTCGACTTTTTCGACAAACCCGGGTTTGCGATCGATCTGGGTTGCGGCGAGGGTCGCGACACGATGGAGTTGCTCCGTCGCGGCTGGCGTGTGCTGGCGATCGACGGACACGAGATGGCCGTCGACCTCACCGCGCACCATCCCAGACTGCCCGGCGATGTCGGCGACCGCCTTGAGATCCAACAAGCCGAGATGGAAACGGTGGAGCTCCCACCTTGCGATCTGCTAAACGCGAGCTTCAGTCTGCCGTTCTGCAGGCCTTCAGAATTTGACGCGCTCTGGGAACGCATCCACGCGGCGATTCGGCCCGAGGGCAAGTTTGCGGGCCAGCTCTTTGGCGATCGCGATACGTGGGCAAGTCTGCCTGACCGCAGCCACCAGAGCCGCCGTGAGGTTGGGCGGTTGTTCCGGGGGCGGTACACCCTCGAGCACTTTGAAGAGGCCGAGCGTGACGGGGAGGACGCCCGCGGCAATGCCAAGCACTGGCATGTGTTCCACGTCGTCGCACACCGCTGCCCCGATGGCTCGTGGGACTGCGCAAATCCGGAGCGTTAACGCTTGTAGATATCAGGCACGAGGAACTCCCTGTCCGGGTGATCGTGCGGCCTGACCTCGCCTGGTGTTTGCGGCACGAACGGATCGGGCGTCAGGTCCTTGCGGTTGTGCCAGCGGCAATCGGGACTGCCGGTGTCGAGGAATTTCAGCAGTTCGACGTGCCCGTCCTGGAATCCGTACAAGCCGCGACCGTTGTGCCAGTAGCCGTACGGTCCGGGGGTGTCGCCGTAGTAGTTCGCCACCATCGGCGGGCTGACACGCAGGTGGCAGAACGCCCGGTTCGTCTGCGCGATGAGGATGGTGTGGGTCGGACGATCGATGATGGTGTCGACAATCTTGGCGTCGTCGTCGCCGACCTTGCCGCGCCAGAGCAGATGACCGTTGAGAGCGTAGCTGGAAGCGACATCGCCGACGCATCGCAGCCCGCCGCCCTGGAACCCGAGTTCACTGCGAGGCCCAGGATCGGGATGGAGCGGGCAGCACCAGACCTTTGAGTCGTCGAGGTACCCCTGGTCGATCAGGAGTTGACGCCAGGTGATGTACTCGCTCGCGCCCTCTTTCACGCGATTCTCGGGCAATCGCGAGCCATTCGAAGCAGAGAACGCGTTGATGCCCACGAGGATCTGTCGCACGTTGCTCAGGCTCTGCGCCTCGCGGGCCGCGTTGCGTGCTTGCAAGATGATCGGCGTGCCAATGGCAAACAGGACGAGAATGATTGCGATCACGACGACCATCTCGATCATGGTGAACGCCCGACGCGGGGTGTTGGCGTGCGAGGCCATTTAGTCATCCCTCCCCAGCGTCACAAGGCGGATGGGATTCCCGGGCTCGTACTCGAATGACGGCGGCCAGCGATTGCTCCGACCGGTCGCCGGCGGGTAGTACGCGATCTGGTACCCCTCCTCAACTTCGCGGATGAGCAGCTTGAAACGTGTGCCAATCAGCCGCGGGTCTCGTCCGCCGGCCTGGATGCTGAGCACGCGCGAGAAGCCGTCTTCCCGATCCCATGAGATGATGCGATATCGACCCGCGTTCCAACTCTCCGGGCCAAGTCGGATCTCATCGGATGTGATCGTGACAGGGATGCGCTCAGACTCGGTCCAAGGTCCGAGGATCCCGAATGGGCCGGTATCGTCGGGAATCTCGTCGCGCTGATCCCAGCCGGGTGGTGGGCGGACGCCGTACCAAGACGGTTCGTTTTTTCCGATTTGGACCGATCCGGTTTTGTCACGAATCACGATCCGGCCGAACTGATCGAACGCGACCGAGAGCGTGAGGTTCTGGCCTCGGCTAAATCTGGCCCATTCGTCGCTCTCGGGCAGCACACGCGCAGTGAGCACATCGATCTCGGCGACCTCGCGCAGATCGCGCGTCTTCGGATTGTCGGCGACCGAACGCGTACGACGCGTCTCGAGTCTGATTCGCCGGGGCTTGCCGCTGATCGGATCGACGCCTCGACGGATCGCAACTCCCGTCTCGGTGATGAACGTGCCGCTTCCGTCAAAGTCTTCGTCGTAGGCGGAGATCGTCTGGAACGGACCGATCTGCGTCTCAGGGCGGGCGGGCCCTTTCTGCTCGGGCATCGAGACGTTGAGTGTCGTCGACATGGGAAGGCCCGCGAGCGTGGCTGGCGACGGTGCGCCACCACCCGAGAAGGCCAAAGAAGCCACGGTCACACCGCCCCCGATCGCGACAGTAGCCGCAACCTTCATGAGCGCAGCCGGGACGTTGGAGACGTTGGTGCCCACGCCCGCGATCGCAATCTTCGCGATGGCAGCCGAGGCCATCGGAGGCACCACCGCGATGCCTGCATGCTTGAGCGCAAGCCCGAGAGCGGAGACGCCCGCGATCGCCAGACCGCTCGCGGCCAGCTGCGCACGCAGGCGACCAAGGGCGCGATTCACCCGGCGAGAAACGGTGCCTTCGCTCACACCGAGGTCCTTGGCGAGATCGGTCTGCGGCCGACCGGCAAGGTAACGGGCGACGATGAGATGCCGATCGGCCTCTGAGAGCTCGGCCAACGCTGAGTCGATCATGGGCTCAAGGTCCCACCAGAGTGCCTCATCGCTGGAGCGGGCAGTATCGGGCTTGGATTGCTCGCGAAGGCCCGACTCGGCGCGGACCCGAGCTTGGGAACGCCGAACGAGATCGATCGAAGCCCCCACGGCACAGGAATGGAGCCAGGCCGCCACGTTCGAGCGGATCTTGCTCGAATGCCGGGCGAGCCTGAGGAACGTCTCCTGAGCAGCGTCGTCCGCATCGGCGTCGTTGCGCAGCGTGCGGCGGCAGGTCGCGAACACCATCGCGTGATAGCGGCTGGCCAGCACTTCGAACGCGTCTGGATCGCCCTTCTGGGAGTACGAGCGCAGGGCGCTGACATCATCAAGGTCGTGGGGAGAATCGAATCGCAGTGCGGCCATGGTTACGCTCCTTCGATCGATAGACGCATGCCGGTGGCTCGGCTTGCGCGCGGAGGTACCCTTGGCGGACAGTTTCTGCTGTCCGAGCCGTTTTCTGCAAAAATCGCCGGAGACAAACCCGAATCATCGGGTGCGAGGAGGCTGTTGATGACCGACGCCGTGGTTTCCATCAAGGACATCCACAAGAAGTATGGCGGCTTGGGCCGGAAGGTCCACGCCTTACGTGGGGTCTCGATGGACGTGCCGAGAGGCTCAATTTTTGGTTTGTTAGGCCCGAACGGTGCCGGCAAGAGCACGCTGGTGAAGATCCTCATCACGGCGGTCAAACGCAGCGGCGGGACCGGCACGGTCCTCGGGCTGCCCATCGGGCGAAAGGACACGCTGGCCAAGGTCGGCTATTTGCCCGAGCACCACAACCTCCCCAAGCACCTCACCGGGCGGCAGGTCATCGAATTCTTCGGAGCGATGACGATGATGCCCCGGGCACAGCGACGGTCGCGTGCCGACGAATTGCTCGACCTCGTTCAGATGCGAGACTGGCACGACAAGAAGGTCGGCGGGTACTCCAAGGGCATGAGGCAGCGCATTGGCATTGCCCAAGCGTTGGTGGCCGACCCCGACCTGGTCATCCTCGATGAGCCGACCGATGGCGTTGATCCGTCGGGCCGCCGCGACATCCGTCTTGTGCTGCAGCAGATGCGCGACGAGGGCAAAACGGTGTTCATCAACAGCCACCTGCTCGGCGAACTCGAGCAGGTGTGCGATGCTGTGGCCATCATGCACAAGGGCCGCGTCGTGTCGATGGGCACCATCGAGCAACTGACCGAGGGCATGCTGCGGTACGAAATCGAGATCGAGGGCGAGCTCGACGCGGCGGGCGCGATGTTCGGGCGTGCACTGCCTGAGGCACTCGGTAAAGGACAAGCCGCCGGCCCGTCTCCGACCGCCGAGCTCGCACCGCCGACCGATGCGGGATTGGCCAAGCGTGTCGGGATGCGAGGCGAGCTGGCAACCGGGGAGAGCGTGGAAGTCCACGGCAACCGCCTCTGGATCGGCACCACCGAGGCCTCGACGATTCAACCGGTGCTCGATGCGATCCGAGCAAAGGGGGGCGTGATCAAAGAGCTGCGCACGCATCGCCCGTCGCTTGAAGACCTCTTCATGCGTGCAGTTGAAGACGACGATTCACCCGGAGCGGCTCAAGCCTCTCGTCGTGGGCAAGGGGGACGGCCATGATCACGCAAACCGTCGCCTTACTCGTAGCCGCCTACCGCGAGCTGTGCGCCAAGAAGTAGTTCTGGATCACCATGCTCCTCAGCGTGCTCGTGGTGCTCGTCTTTGCGATGGTGGGCATCAACGAGCGCGGGATGAAGTTCTTCATCTGGCAGATGCCGGCGGACTTCAATGGCGTCACGATCACCAGCGAGACAATGTCCCCCGGCCTGCTCTACCGCACGATGTTCTCAAGCTTGGCGGTGCCGTTCTGGCTGAGCTGGGTAGCGGTCATCTTGGGCCTGGTCTCAACGGCAGGCATGATCCCAGATCTGATCCAGGGAGGAACTATCGAGAGCGTGCTGATCCGTCCGATTGTTCGCATCCGGCTGCTGCTGACCAAGTTCATAGGCGTCCTCCTGTTCATGACGTTGCAGGTCTTCGTCTTTAGCTTGCTGACCTTCCTGGTCATTGGCATACGCGGACAGTCGTGGGCGCCCGAGGTGTTCCTCGCGGTGCCGATCGTTGTGATGATGTTCAGCTATCTGTTCGCGGTATGCGTCCTGCTCGGCATGATCACTCGATCGACGATCGCCGCGTTGTTGCTCACACTCCTCGTATGGATGGTGGTGTTCCTTGTGAACACCGGAGACGGGATCAGCGTGAGCATCCACGAGCAGATGAAGGCCGAGCAGCGTGTGGAGCAAGCGCGCGTTGAGCGCCGTGAGCGCAATGTCACGCTCCTTCTGCTGAACGAAGCGAACGAGCAGCGGGAAGCCGACGGCCTTGAGCCGCTTGAGGCGCTCGAAACGCCCCCGACCATCGAGGAGATGGACGCCCGCGACGTTCGCCTGCCCTCAACCCGAGCACGAGTCGAAGAGCTGAATGGAAACATCGAGCTCGCGGGGACCTGGCGTCAGTTCATCTATCTCGGCAAGACCATGCTCCCGAAAACCCAAGAGACCATCGGCCTGCTCGAGAGGTGGACCGTCGATCAGGAGGCCCTCCGATCCCTCGCCGGCATGCCCGATGATGAGGACATCCGCGCGAACCGCGAGGCTCAGGAAGCAACCGCCGACGCAATCGGCAACCGGCCACTCTGGTGGGTGCTAGGCACGAGCCTGATCTTCGAAGCGCTGGTTCTCGGCATCGCCGCCCTGATCTTCAAGCGACGGGACTTTTAAGAACGCGCAAACTTCGCGACGTTTCTGGCAGGCCGCTCTACGCTCAGCGATGATCAAGACTCTCGCTGTTGCGACACTCTTGTGCGTCGCGTGCCTCGCACATGCGCAGCTGCGCGTGGGCATCTGGAACATCACGTTCTACGACGGTGAGGCCGAGCTCGACGATGCGTTTCGGACCACCATCTTCGAGTCGTTTAATGGCCGCAGCTTCAGGCCCGACGTCCTGCTGATCCAGGAGATCAACGCGCCCTCGACGGCGCGGTTCCTCGACGTGCTCAACAGCGACCCGCGCGGCGGGCAAGACTGGGCGCTCGCGACGGTCTTCGATGGGCCGGGCGTGCTCGCCACGGCCGTGTACTTCCGCGTGAGCAAGGTCGATGGCGCGAGCGGCGTCCTCGTGTCGCCGGGGAGCGGGCCGCCCGGTCACCCGCGCAATCTGACGCGTTACACGCTGGATCTCGTGGGCTACGAAGACGACGCAACACGGCTGGTGGTGTACAACACGCACATGAAGGCCAGGAGCACGACCGAGGACGAGCTCCGCCGGCTCGACGAGGCCATCCGCATCCGGAATGACGCGCAGATGCTCCCCGAGGGCACGCACTTCCTGGTCGGCGGCGATCTGAACGTGAAGCGCAGCACCGAGCCGGCGTACATCGAGCTCACCGAGTCTCGCCGGAACAACAACGGGCGGGTGTTCGACCCGATCGCCTCGCCGGGCGAGTGGTTCAACAACCGGGACTTCGTGTTCATCCACAGCCAGGACCCCATCACGCAGATGGACGACCGGCTCGACCAGTTCTTGCTGAGCGACGACCTCCTCGACGGCCAGGGGCTGGACTATCTCGGCGACTGGACCACGCCCTTTAGCACGACCACCTTCGACGACCCCGACCACAGCTACCGGACGTGGGGCAACGACGGCAGCACGTTCGACCTGCAGATCCGCCGCCGCGGCAACCGCATGGTCGGCGAGGCCATCGCGACGGCGCTCTTCGAGCACACCCAGGGGCTTGGCGGGCACATCCCTGTCTTCCTCGACCTGCTCCTGCCCGCGCGTGTCGGCGTGCCGCAGCGAGTGGGCTTCGGGCGTGTCCCCGTGGGCCAGGCGGTCGAAGTCGAGGTCGTGGTCTCCAACGCCGGCGATGTCACGCTCTGGCAACGCGACGACTCCATCGCCGCGCCCGCGTGTGGCATCCAGCCGCTGCGGTACACGCTCGAAGGCGAGGCAACGCTCAGCGTGGCGAGCGGGACGTTCAGCGCCGAGGCGGGCGGCGACGGCGTGGTCCATCGCATCGGCGTCGCCACGACGTTGGCCGGAGCGTTCGAGGCGATCCTCCGCGTGGTTAGCAACACACCCGACGAGCCCACACGCGAGATTCGTATCGTCGGGGAGATCGCCGCATGCCCGGCGGACCTGGACGGCGACGGATCGCTCTCGATCTTCGATTTCCTTGCGTTCCAGAACCTCTTCGACGCCAGTGACCCCACCGCCGATCTCGATGGCGACGGTGAGCTGACGCTCTTCGACTTCCTCGTGTTCCAGAACCTGTTTGACGCGGGCTGCTAGCTAGCTTAGCCAGGAATCCTCGAAGACCATCCCAGGCGCGACGACCGCGGCGTCGCCGCGCTCGAGCATGCCCGCGACGGGGTACGCGCAGTAGTCGAGCGCGAACGCGCCAGCCGGGCGGTGGTTGCCGCTGGTGCCCAGGCCGCCGAAGGGCAATTTGCTGCTGGCGCCCGCCGTTGCGCAGTTCAGGTTCACGCAGCCCGCGCGGGCGTCGGCCAGGAAGTCGTTGATGACGGCGTCGTCCTTCGTGAAGACGCTGGCGGCGAGGCCATACCGCGTGGCGTTGACCTGCTCGATGCCCTCCTCGTACGACGACACGGTAGTGATGCGGAGCATCGGGCCAAAGCCCTCGATATCGCACCCCGCGTCATCACCGTCGTTAGCCGTGAACTTGTCGACACGCATAACACCGGGCGTGATGTACGAGCCCTGATCGAGCGACGCGGGCGCGCTGGCCTGCATCAAGATCTTGCCGCCGCGTTCGGCTGCTTTCGTCTGGTAGTTCAGTACGGCATCGCGCGCATGGTCGTCGATGATCGGGCCCATGAACACGGGCGCCTCGCTGCGCGGCGGGCCGATGACCATCGCGCCCGCCGCCTTGAGGATCGCGGGGACGAGCTTGTCGGCGACGGCCTCGTGCACGATGAGGCGGCGACCGCACGTGCAACGCTGGCCGGTGGTCACGAACGCGCCGCGCGCGATCTCGATCGCGGCCTGCTTGAGGTCGGCGTCGGGCATCACGAGCACACCGTTGTTGCCGCCCATCTCGAGCGCCACGATGCGGCCGGGCCGATCGAGGTTGCTCTCCAGAATCTTGCGACCCACGGGCCACGAGCCGGTGAACAGGATGCCGTCGACGCCGTCGTGATTGACGAGCCTCTGCGCGACGTCGGCCTTGCCCTGCACGAGGTTCACCACGCCCTTGGGTGCGCCCGCTTCGTCTAGTGCTTGCTGGAACAGCTCGATGATGAGCTGGCCAACGGCGGGCACCTTGTCGCTGGGCTTGAGCACGACGGTGTTGCCGGTGAGCAGCGCGGGCACGATGTGGCCGTTGGGAAGGTGGGCGGGGAAGTTGAAGGGCCCCACCACCGCCATCACGCCGTGCGGGCGGAACCAGCAGCGGCCTTCCTTGGTTTCACCCAGGTTGAGCGAGAAGCCACTGACGCGGTGTCGGCCGGTTTGTTCGCCCTGCTCGAGCGTGATGTCGACCTTGCCCGCGAGCGCGGCGGCCTCGCCCTTGCAGTCCCACAGGGCCTTGCCGGTCTCTTGGGCGATGAGGTCGGCGATGTCGCCCGCGCGTTCCTGGACGATGGCTTTGTACCGCAGCAGCACGCCGGCACGCTTCTCGATATCCCACCGGCTCCAGGGCCTGAGGGCCTCGCGCGCTGCGGCGACCGCCCGAAAGAAAAAAAAAAACCAGCGCGCGCCCCACAACCCAGCCAAGCCCCCCCGCGCAAAGAAAAGAAGAAAACAAGAAAAAA
>ERZ1740060.1073-NODE-1073-length-10701-cov-3.424948_pt1 | contig 10701 bp, 12 predicted proteins | sample MGYA00581743_ERZ1740060 | MGnify/ENA primary metagenome ERZ1740060 (study PRJEB43018, sample SAMN04849235) | marine metagenome | isolation source: floating plastic debris | place: Pacific Ocean | collected 2008-08-27 | study: EMG produced TPA metagenomics...
ATAAATAGCAGGAATCGAAAAGCTATAACTATTATAAACTACTATTCTTAAAGTTAGCAATTGAAAGCTACTAATCCTTATAACAACTAAAGTGAGTGATTTATTTTGTCAAAACTTTAGTCACGGAGTTGGAAATTAAATACTACTAAGTAGAAGTTTAGTTTTTAGTTTAGTACTTCAAAACTGTACATATTCGCTTCAAAGGAACAGGAAATGAGTACATTATACGAAAAAATCGGCGGACAACCTACCATTGAAAAAGTGGTCGATGACTTTCATAACCGCATTATGTCAGACAGTACCGTCAGCGGCTTTTTTGCTAACACTGACATGAAAAAACAGCGCGACCATCAAATTGGTTTCTTTTCTCTAATCCTGGGTGGCCCCAAAGACTATAAAGGTCGTAGCATGGACAAAACACATACAGGAATGGGTTTACAGCAGCCACATTTTGATGCAATTAGTAAGCATTTAAGTGAAGCAATGACAAGCTCCGGAGTATCTGCTGACGATGCAAAAGCAGCAATGGGAGAAGTTGAAAAATTAAAACCTGCTATTTTGAATAAGTAAGTTATTTTTAACCCAATATGATTATTTTGGGTAGATGGTGATTTTTTAGAAAGGGTTGTGAGGAGCATCCCTTTTTTTGTTTTTATAGACTTGTCGGTTGAGTTAGATTAGATACGATAATGAATTAATTGAGAACAATAAATGAATCAAAAAATCAAAACTATAAATCTAAAGTTTCTTTGATAACACTTCTCAATTATTTATCACCAGGACGCTTTACAAACTGTTCGTGATTGTAAATCCAAATAAGCTTAATCACGCAATCAATATCATTAACCAAATACATTAATCTTATTTGTCCGGAAGCACCCTTTCCATATTTAAATTCTAATTTATAAAACGTCGAACCTTCTGGTAATTGAAGTTTTTTAGGTAAAGGTTCTTGACGAGAATTAATTGGATACTGCTCCTCAATTAACCCTTCTAAAATTTCAGCAACAATGTCAATAAAATCATCTCCGTAAGCCTTTACAAGCTTTTTTAAGGTGCGTTTAAAATTACCTGTCTTCTTAATCAAGAAGGGATTTGAGCCAGTCACGCACCTCTCCTTTTCCAGCACTACTTGAAGGTTCTTCTGTCAAAGCATCTTGCAAAACTTTAGTAACTATTGGTTCATATGCAGGATGTTCTCTTTCTATTAAATCAAGTTTTTTATAACCCAATGCTTTCATATCTTCTAAAAGGATTGCTTTTGTTGAAGCTGCTTGGGGTGGTAATCCTTGACGAGCTTTTTTCCAAGGAATTTCATGATGAGTCATATCGCTTAGTCGATAAGCATGATATCCACCGAAATATTCCCAAACTTCTTCTAGCAAAACTTTTTTATCTTCTGGTATTGCTTTTAAGGATTCTTCTTAATCAGTTATAGCTTATTGTGTTGCTCTAAAATTTCAGTTTAACTGATAAGCAGGCGGACATACCGGACCATATCGCCAAGCTTGGATTTCTTCATCAAACAATGGCTCATCGTACATTGCCAAATGCAAACTTTGAGCATAATACAGAAGCTTTTGAACCTTCATATTGGTCATGTCAGCCTCTATATCCTCTTCATAAGCTTTGATAATAAAGTAGCGAGCCACGTCTATAGGATTATTCATACTCAGACCCAGCATAACTTGTACTACTTACTAATACTACCACTATATAGTACAATAATACTAGTAAACTAAATAAAATAAAACATCTCCCTTTAAGAATACATTATGAAGCCGCATAATAAAGAGTTGCTTGCTAACTTAAAATGGTTTACGCAAGGTTTAACTTTTCCAGATGATGAACGAGGTAGTCTGAATCCTTTTATCTGGGATGTTTCTGAAAGAGGTGAAGTCCCTGTAGCACGTTCAATATATTCCGGACGATTGCGTCCACCCCTAACAACTTATGCTTCGTCTGGTATATAGTCTACTGTCACTACTTTATTATAATATATTTAACCAAAATTACTATATCAAGTTATCTGTTCCAGATTTTATATTAAATTTTTGCTAGATAAATTTTAATTGACCATCTATGAATTAAAATTTATGGCACTTTTTTTTAATTCGTAAGTTCCAATTAAAGTTTGATGATGAGAAATCAGTTTATAGTGTCGCAAATTAGCATTAATATTTTGTAACGTGAATCCAGCTATACTTCTCCTAACCATAAATATAATCGAGGACATTCCTTACCTTTCCTGTCTTACCATCTGCGCTAGCTTATCCCATTGCTTATCAGTAGTGGCTTTGAAGCGCTTTTCCCAAGCTTGCTCATCTTTTAATTCCGCAAGAAGACGAGTTGCGATCGCATCTTGTTGTTCTGCTGGAAGCTTTTCGATTTCTGCAACAACTTGACGGAGTAGTTCAGTCATAAATATAGAAGTTCCTTGCTAAATTAACTTAAATCGGTATCTCTACTAACTTGGGAATAAAGTGATGCAAATATTCTATTTAAACCTTGCGTTTGAATATTACATACAAACCTACGCAAAATAAAATTCTCAATTATTTGTAAAATATTAACGAATTCTTCTTCAGTTATTCTTTCTTGTACCCAGCTATCATAGCAATTCAATAGAAATGGATAAACAGTATTAACATCTAAACGATTAATACGAATAAAATATTTACGTAACTTTTGATTATCTTCTCTTTTTGGATCTCAAAATTTTGTATAGTATTGGGAATATTTGTATAAATCTTTAAGGTATGAAAGTGCATCACCTCGAATGATTCTATCCTTAATTTCAAAATATATTTCATTCTTTTTAACAACTACACCAAACTTTGTAAGATAATGACGAATAAATTCTGTTAAGTTATCCTCTAAAAGTTCTTGCATAGGTTGCCAATATTTTGCATAAATTGATTCTTGTTCATCTACATGAATATTCATAAATAAATAGTTACGAATCAGGTCTGCTTGTGTTAGTGGCTTACCTTTAGCATTCAAACTTTCAAATACAAGGTATGGGTCATCACCCGTACCAAGTACAACGCTAACTAGTAATAAATTACTACATATAATATTTTTTATTTTTTCTACATTGAATTTGCTCTGACTAATCTTCTTCTCGAAGAATAAATAACAATCAGAAATATTGCTATTATCTATTAGTGACTCACGTTCAATTTCAATAATTCGATAAAATTCTTCACGGTCTACCTGCGTAGGTTGCAATTTATAATAATCTAACCCCTTTTTATAAGGGTTAATTAGAATAGTATTATTTATTTCCGCAGCTAATTCTTCTTGCGTTTTGTTCGCTTTATCTCTTAATGTACATAGAAGAATAAAAATAGTTGTTAAGCGTTGTTGTCCATCTATTAGTAAGTACTTATTGACACCTTCTGGAATAGATGTGGTAGGCATAGTAACTATGGAACCTATAAAATGAGAACGAGGTTTATCCGTACTACAAAGTTCAACTATATCGTTCCATAGTAATTCCCAGTCCCGTTTTTTCCAACTGTATGCTCTTTGAAATAATGGCACAACATATTGCTTTGTTCCTTCGATAATTTGTTGTAATTTAGTTTCTGAAGCTTGCATTGTAGGTAGTTAATATTACTGGTATAACAATTAATAATAACAACACAATTTTGTTGAGACAAACCTACAACAACTTGTTACCTATAAGATGCAATGTTGGGTTACGACGGATTTTCATTAATTGCATTTACGCTTAAAATCATCATCCGTCTAACCCAACCTACAATTTACAAATTTTGTGGGATGGGCATCCTTGCCCGTCCAAATGTACTAAAATCAACCCAAACTAACTTTCAAATCCCCTTTAGCTTTCTCCAAAGCTTCCTTTAACTTACTAGCATCTCTACCACCAGCTTGAGCAAGATTCGGTCTTCCACCTCCTCCACCACCGCACATTTTGGCAACAGCACCAATAAATTTACCTGCTTGAACTCCTTTTTGATTAATTTCTTTACCGAATGCTGCTACTAAACTGACTTTTCCACCATCTAAGGGAGAACCCAATACAACCGCTGCATTATTACCGATTTTCTGCTGCAATCTTTCGGCTGCTGTTTTCAAGGATTCTGCATCTACTCCTTCCATTTTCGCAACCAAATATTTAAATTCTCCTACCGATTCAACGGTTTCTAATAAACTGTCGGATTTTGCTATAGCCAATTGTCCGCTGAGTCTTTCAAGTTCTTTTTGTGCGTTTCTCAGTTCGGTTTGCAGTGTAGTAATTCTATCGGGAATTTCTTCGGGTCTAACTTTGAATCTTTCGCTTAAATCTTTAACTACATTATCTCTAACATTAAGATAATCTAAAATAGCGGAACCGGAAACAGCTTCAATCCTTCTCACACCTGACGATATTCCAGCTTCGGAAATTATCTTAAATACTCCAATCTCAGCAGTATTACTTACGTGAGTTCCCCCACAAAGTTCCATTGATACGGTATGAAAATCAATAACTCGCACTTCATCTCCGTATTTTTCACCAAACATTGCTACTGCTCCTCTAGCTTTTGCTTCTGCTATGGGGAGAACTTCGATTTGTGCGGGATGAGCTTCAGCTATCCAGTTATTAACTTGGTCTTCGACTTGCTGTACTTCTTCCGGTGTCATATTCCGGGGACAGTTGAAATCGAAGCGCAATCTATCGAAATTAACTAAGGAACCTGCTTGAGAAATTCCTTCATCAACGATTTTTTTCAACGCTGCTTGTAATAAGTGTGTAGCGGTATGATTTGCTTGAGCGCGACGACGACAAGCGCGGTCGATTTGAGCGGTCACGAAATCTCCTACTCGGATTGTACCGCGTTCGATGCGTCCGAAGTGAACAAAAAAGTCGGATTCTTTTTTCACGTCGTCAATTCTGACAAGAATTCCATCGCCGCTGATGTAACCTCTATCTCCAATTTGTCCACCGGATTCTGCGTAAAATGGGGTTTTGTCGAGAACAATTTGTACTTCGTTTCCAGCTTCTGCTTCTTCTTGAGAAATTCCTTCTACTAATATTGCTTCGACTTTTGATGTTGCTGTGGGTTCGTTATATCCAACAAATTGAGTAACATCGATTGATTCTGCTAGTTTATCAAGTTCACCTTGAACGGTTAAATCGATGGTTTCATGGGATTCTCTACCGCGATTCTTTTGTTTTTTCATTTCGGCATTAAAGCCGTCACTATCGATAGTGAAACCTTGTTCTGCTGCAATTTCTTGAGTTAATTCTTGAGGAAAACCGTAAGTATCATAAAGTTTGAAACAATCTTCACCGCTGATAACAGTTTTACCTTCCTGCTTTAATTTATTAATAACTTCCTCAAGTAGTTTCTCACCACGTTCCAAAGTTGTCAGAAATTGAGATTCTTCTCTTTGTAATTCTGCTTTGATTGCGTCTTCTCGCTCCCTAACTCTGGGATATGCACCTTCGGAAAGAGAAATTGCTGTTTCAACAACTTTAGTAGTAAATTCCCCTTCAATCCCAATCAATCTACCGTGACGAACCACTCGACGAATTAACCGACGCAACACATAACCCCTTCCCACGTTAGAAGCGCGGATTTCATCGGTTATCATATGCATTACAGCACGAACGTGGTCGCCAATTACTTTTAAAGAAGTCTTGGTTTTTTCGTCACTTTCACCATATTTAATTCCCGCAATCTCACCAGCTTTTTCAATAATCGGGAAAATTAAATCGGTTTCATAATTATTGGGAACCTGCTGGAGGATTTGAGCCATTCTTTCCAAACCCATCCCGGTATCAATATTCTTATTTGCTAGAGGCGTTAAATTACCATCAGCATCGCGGTTATATTGCATGAATACCAAGTTATAAAACTCGATAAACCTGGAATCATCTTCTAAATCAATATTCTCATCGCCCCGTTCCGGGTGAAAATCGTAGAAAATCTCCGAACATGGCCCACACGGTCCCGTAGCACCAGAAGCCCAAAAATTATCTTCATCTAAACGTAAAATTCTTGCTTCCGGTACGCCAATTTTATCTCTCCAGATAGCATAAGCTTCGTCATCTTCGTGATAAACGCTCACCGCTAATCTTTCAGGAGGTAAATTAAATACTTTTGTAGAAATTTTCCAACCCCAATTTATCGCTTGTTCCTTAAAATAGTCCCCAAAACTGAAATTACCCAACATCTCAAAAAACGTGTGATGTCGCTTAGTAACTCCGACATTTTCAATATCGTTAGTCCGAACGCATTATTGAGAAGTAGTAGCACGTTTAAATTCCGGAGTACGCTGTCCGAGAAATATTGGTTTAAACGGAAGCATCCCCGCAATCGTCAGCAATACCGTAGGGTCTTCCGGTACAAGAGAAGCACTCGGAAGTTCTTGGTGATCCCGTTGAGCGTAAAAGTCGAGGAATTTCTGCCGGATTTCATTACCGCTGAGGTGTTGGGGATTTACAGACATGGAACAAGCCTTGATAAAGATTAACTGGAATTAAAACTATAAAATACCAAAAAATCAATGTGTAGCGAGGGGGAAGAGGGGGAGAGTGGGGAGAGGGGAAGAGGGAGAAGATAGGGAGCGAGACGCTCCCGCTACCTAAATGAATATCTCGCTACCCGTTACTTTCAAACTCCTTACTGCTCACTGATAACTGATAACTGAATACTGATAACTGTTCCTCTGGGCTATGCTATTTTTCTTTTAGAATAGGTAAAATCCAAAGAGAACAACTATGTGATGTCTAGGGAAGGTAGTTAATGGCGCTCAAATTAAAAGTTTCTAATATGAAGTGCAGCGATTGTGCTGGCAAGATTAGCGAAGCGATAAAGGTTATGGAACCTAACGCCAAAGTTGCAACGGATGTGGATTCCAAGGCTGTTACCGTCGATTCTGGTGCTTCCCCCGAATCTATAAAGCAAGCGATTGTTGCTGCTGGCTATCATGTTGAAGATTATCAGTAAACGTGATAATGGTAGTGAGTTGATAACTGCATTTTGAAGTAAAAGAAGACTTCTAAACTCCCCCTATGGATAGGGCATAGCGGTCAATCTTTAATTTACAGAACTTACGCAAAAATGTCTCATAACCCGGTTTCTTCACAGTTCGCTTGCTATATGGAAGCGATTTGAGCAGGAATCGGGTTTCTGTATTTCAATAACTGCTGGAGGGTTATGTCTAATCTCAAGGTATATTTGCTTAAGTAAATTCCGCAGCTTCAAAATATTACTTAAGTAAATATACGATTAACAAAAAATTGTTGATTAAGTATTTTTTAAAATTTTCTATACCTTAAGAAAAACACTTAAAAATACTTTTACATATTATCTTAAGATTTGTAAAGTTGAATTTTTAGAAAAACATTAAATTTTCCTAGGTAAGCTTGATATGTCGGTTAGAAAATAATGGCAAAATCCCGTACATGCTTTTGAAACGATTAGTAAGCAATATGAAAAATACCGAGAAAATACTGATTTATGGAACTTTTTTTCTTACTATACTCTCCATAGAATTGGACAAGTATTGAAAATGACTTAATTGATGGAAATTACTGCTCAATTTAAAGGCTTATCTTGATGTTTCCGTAATTTCACTGTTTAAAATATATGCATTTAAGCAGAAATTAGGTATCAGGAATATTAGTTCTAAAGATTGTAGTTAAAGTTGCAGATGTAATAAAAAAAGGAAAATACTTTGAGTTTGTTCGCAAAACTAACAGGGTGGAAGCGATATGAGGGGTTATACCCCCTTGGCACAAATGTATTTACAGCGAGTAAAAATTAGAAACTTCAACACATTTAATTGAAGTTCTATCCTATATCTTCTTACTATCACTTAGTGAAAATAATTATTGATTTGAATAGCCCTAAATTAGATTTGGTTTGAGCAAACGGCTTTATTGTCATGTTGAAATCATAATTAATAATTTACGACAGCTAAACGTTAATTATCATAGTTTTTTCCAGACTGAGAAAAGAGGATTGCTAAGTAAAAACAATAACCAAAGAAAATACCATGAACATTTCCATTTTGGTTTTTGGAAATGACGAATTCCTAGCCACACTACCAACTCAAATCATCGGTGCTGAAGCTAAAAGTATCGAAGCAACAACTGACTTGCAAATGGCAGTGTCGCTTATTCTGCTTGACCCTCCAGATGTAATTCTTGTGCAGTCAACTCAGAATGACAGTATGCAACTTTGCTGTTGGTTGAAAGAACAAACAAAACTTTCTTGGATTTACTGCATTCTTTTGGAAGATAGTCCCGAGCTAATTGCTGATAGAAAAAACCAAGGTTGGGAATGGGAGCTAGAGATGACTTCCAAAGCCTTGGGACTTGGTGCTGATGCCTATATTTGGTACGGAGATACTCAAGATGCTGAGTCTATTCGACAAAGAAAGACAGACTCTGTTTCAGTACAAATGAATGCTAGCCATCGCTTGCTGCTTTCGCAATTGACTGTAGCCTTTCGTAAAGCCCACAAATATCGCGATTTGATGCAAACCAACGATTTGTTGTCAACTATTGCTTTGTCCGATTCTCTGACACAATTAAATAATCGTCGTGCCCTAGAATGGGATTTACCGAGACAAATTCAGAAAGCTCGCGAAAATGGTCATCCTCTAAGCTTGATAATATTAGATGTAGATTATTTCAAAAAAGTTAACGATAATTACGGGCATCTAGTTGGAGATAGACTATTAAAATTATTATCTGAACGCATACGTACCAAATTGCGGTCTCAAGATACTGCTTTTCGCTACGGTGGGGAAGAATTTGTGATTATTTTGAGTCAAACAACTGCTGAAGAAGCTCGTGTTGTAGCTCAACGTCTCAATAGCGTTGTAAAAGATAGTCTCTTTGAAATTGACAGCACATTGAGTATAGATGTGACTATTAGTTTGGGAAGCACTTGTTTACTTTCAAGTGATGATGACGAAGGATTAAGTTTGCTGCACCGTGCGGATACTTTGTTGTTACAGGCTAAATCCGAAGGAAGAAACCGCGTAATTAGTAGCGAAAATGTGGCTTTAAACAATAAATACCTTCCCAATCCGACAAATAACGTTTTGCTAAATGAAGTTAGTTTTAACAGCAAAACCCAAAGTGCTAAATATATTAGCCAAAACCGTGTATTAGAACTATCTCATATAAAAATAGCGGCCGGATAGATTAAAGAATCGCAAGCAATGATTTAATTTTGATGCAGGAAAATATTTCAACGGGGGAGGAGAGATAAGAGAGAAGAATAAATATGAGTCTAGAATATTATTTATGAAATATCCCGGATTATTGTATCAGCAACAATAATTATCAATTCAGTCATAGATTAACTAGCAATTATTTAAACACTAACAATTAATTAGGAAAAAAGAAACTAGGGCTATCTGCAAGAATATAAATTCTCTTCAAAGCCTTATTCTTTCCTACTTTTTGTTCCCTATTCCCTACTTCCCCGTCCTAGTTAATAATTTCAAGGCTGACTAGCTTAATTCAGTGCATACTATTAATTTAACCTCGGCTAAATTTCTAACTTCTATTATTTTTTATCGCAATTATTATTCTAATTATGGGTTCCTAATTCCCAATCTCAAATCACCAATTACTGATTACTAACCACTAACTCCTTATTCCCCATTCCCTGTTCTATCAAAATATCTTGACATTCTTTGACTGTTGCACGCTCTCGCATAGAATCAACTAAAGCTTCATATGCAGACCAGTTATTTTCTAAAAGTGTTTTGGCTTGGAGAACGCTAAAACGTTGTTTTTGATTGCAAAGAGACTCGGAACAACCTAACGACTTTAAAACTCCCATCAATTTACTTTTATCATCCACACCACCAGAAGCATTATCATAAACAAGATTTTCTGCTGCAATACCAGCCATCCAAATCGCATAGTAACGCTCTAAAGTTTGATTTGTTATCGCACCCTTTTCAAACTGAGAAAACAATTCAACATCATCAAAAGTCACACCAGCAAACCCCTTTTGTTTTTGCTTGAATGCTTCCCAAGCGCTCAAAGTATATCCCGTCACCGGAACATCTAAAGCATAAGCCACAAGGAAATGTCCTGCTTCATGATGAAGAATGCGTTCCCTATATTCCTTGGAAAACCCACCAATCAAATCTAAAAATAAAGTTCCTCCCCTACCTTCAAAACTCCAAGAGTCAAATGTCGCTATCCCTAAAATCACAAAAGTAGCTACAGCTGGAACCGCAGAGGATACATTAATTAAAGGTCCGAGCAGCACTGTAACGGTGATCAAAAATATTGATATCGCAACTAAATTTAAAGTTGTTTTATTCATTTTATTTTTTACAAAATGCTTAACCTATCTTAATTATGTTACAGGAATAGGGAATAGTGAAGAGTTAAGAGTTAGGAGTTAAGAGTTAGGAGTTAGGAGTTAGGAGTTATGAGTTATGAGTTATTAATTTCCCTCCCCCTCTCCCCCCTCTACCCCTTCTCCCCCTCTCCCCGTAATCTTGAATCAAAAAATCGGGCGATAATGTGCTTTAGCATACATAATAGATATTTGTAACAGTATACCTACTCAATAGATATAGGAAAACTATTTGAATGCAGGAAAATCACCCAGCAAGGTTTATATTCCCCATTACCCATCACCCATTTCCTGTCTTGGAAATTTGCTCTTGGGGGAAACCACGCCAGTTCCTACAACGGAGGGAACCTCC
>ERZ1740060.1074-NODE-1074-length-10695-cov-3.803102_pt1 | contig 10695 bp, 9 predicted proteins | sample MGYA00581743_ERZ1740060 | MGnify/ENA primary metagenome ERZ1740060 (study PRJEB43018, sample SAMN04849235) | marine metagenome | isolation source: floating plastic debris | place: Pacific Ocean | collected 2008-08-27 | study: EMG produced TPA metagenomics...
GGGCCCGCATTCTGGATGTGAACCTGACGGGCACGTTCCACTGCTGTCAGGCGGCAGGGCGTCGCATGGTGCAAGCGGGCTTTGGCCGGATCATCACCATCAGTTCCGTGAACGGGCAAATCGCCAATTCCTATCGCGGGGCATATTCTTGCACCAAAGGCGGTGTGGACATGCTGACACGTCTTTTGGCTGCGGAACTGGGCGCAAATGGCGTGACGGCGAATGCCGTGGCCACGACTCCAATTGATACCCCGATGATTTTGCAAGTGCACGGCCCGCAAGACCGCAAACGCTGGACCGATCAGATCCCGGCCGCGCGCTATGCCCAGCCTGAGGAGGTTGCCGCAGCTGTCGCTTTTCTGGCCTCAGAGGAGGCGGCTTATGTAAATGGTCACATCCTGAACCTCGATGGCGGGTTTATGGCCTCGGGGATTTTGCTGGATCGCTGAGAAGGATCAACCGCACTTGGAATAGCCGCAGCTTCCGCAGGTCATGCAGCCTTCCACCATGCGCATGGCGAAGTCGCCACATGTGGGACAGGCCTGCCCCAGATCCTGGCCGAGGTTGACCACTTGCGCCTGCGGATCTTCCTTGAGCCCCATGCCCTCTCCCGCCAAAAAGCCGATCTGGATCATGTGCCGCTCCAACACGCCACCGATCGCGGCAATCGTCGAGGGGATGTATTTGCCGTTCATCCACGCCCCGCCACGCGGGTCGAACACGGCCTTCAGCTCTTCCACAACAAAAGACACATCGCCCCCGCGCCGGAACACCGCCGAGATCATCCGCGTGAGCGCCAAGGTCCAGGCGTAATGCTCCATGTTCTTGGAGTTGATGAACACCTCAAAGGGGCGGCGATGGCCGTTGAGCACGATGTCGTTGACGGTGATATAAATGGCGTGATTGCTGTCGGGCCATTTCAGCTTGTAAGTGGCGCCTTCCAGCTAGATCGGCCGGTCCAGAGGCTCTGACATATACACAACCTCGCCGCCCTCGGCGGGCAAGGTTTGGGTCTGCGCGGGCTCCACTTCGGAGGTTTCGCTGACGGTCAGGACAGAGCCCGTCACGTCATTGGGCCGGTAGGTGGTGCAGCCCTTGCAGCCTTGATCCCAGGCCTGCATGTAGACGCTTTTGAACGCCTCAAAACTGATATCTTCGGGCACGTTGATCGTCTTGGAGATGGAACTGTCGATCCAACGCTGTGCGGCAGCCTGCATGCGCACGTGATCTTCTGGTGCCAGCGTCTGCGCGTTTACGAAGTAATCAGGCAGGTCCACTTCGCCGAACTTCTCACGCCAGAGTGCGACGGCATAATCGACCACTTCTTCCTCGGTCCGGCTGCCATCCTTCTGTAGCACTTTGCGGGTGTAGGAATAGGCAAAGACAGGCTCGATGCCTGAGCTTACATTTCCCGCGTAGAGGCTGATCGTGCCGGTGGGAGCGATAGAGGTCAAAAGCGCGTTGCGGATGCCGTGGTCAGCCACCGCAGCGCGCACGTCATCATCCATGCCGCGCATGGTGCCGCTGTCCAGAAACGCCTCAGCGTCAAAGAGTGGAAACGCTCCCTTTTCTGCTGCCAGACGCGTCGAGGCCAGATAGGCCCCGCGCGCGATCTGATGCAGCCAGCGGTCTGTCTGCTCTGCGGCGGCCTCGGACCCGTATCGCAACCCCATCATCAAGAGCGCATCTGCAAGGCCAGTGACGCCGAGCCCGATACGACGCTTGGCCTGCGCTTCCTGGGCCTGCGCATCCAGCGGAAAGCGTGAGGCATCCACGACATTGTCCATCATGCGCACGGCGGTCGCCACCAGATCATCAAGCTCGTCGGGATCAATGTCTGCGCCCGCCTCAAACGGATCCTGCACCAAGCGTGCAAGATTTACAGAACCAAGCAGACAGGCGCCGTAGGGTGGCAAAGGTTGCTCACCGCAGGGATTGGTGGCCGCAATCTCTTCGGCATAGGCGAGGTTGTTGGCGGCATTGATGCGATCAATGAAAATCACGCCTGGTTCGGCATAGTCATAGGTGGCCTGCATGATCTTGTTCCACAGATCACGCGCCTGCACCGTGTGATACACCTTGCCTTTGAACACCAGATCCCACGGACCATCCGCCTTGACCGCGGCCATGAAATCATCGGTGACGAGAACGGACAAGTTGAACATGCGCAGTCGCACAGCGTCTGATTTCGCCGTGATGAACGACTCAATATCGGGGTGGTCGCAGCGAATCGTCGCCATCATCGCGCCTCGGCGGCTGCCCGCGCTCATGATGGTGCGGCACATGGCGTCCCAAACGTCCATAAAGCTCAAAGGGCCGCTGGCATCGGCCGCAACCCCCTTCACTTCGGCCCCTTTCGGCCGAATGGTGGAGAAATCATACCCAATGCCGCCACCCTGCTGCATAGTCAAAGCGGCCTCGCGCAGCGCGTTGAAAATGCCGTCCATGTTGTCGGGGATCGTGCCCATGACAAAGCAGTTAAATAGCGTGACACTGCGACCCGTTCCCGCGCCCGCGGTGATACGCCCCGCGGGCAAAAACCGGAAATCCTCAAGGGCTGCGTAGAACCTATCTTCCCAATCCGAAGGCGTTTTTTCGACCGAAGCCAACGACCGTGCAATGCGCCTCCAACTGTCTTCGACAGTGTGGTCGATCGGCGTGCCATCTGTCTCTTTGAAGCGGTACTTCATATCCCAGATGGCTTCTGCAATCGGCGCGGAAAAACGGCTCATGGGTGGGTCACCTCGATTGGGGCATTGGTCTTGGGATAGGAGCCTGAGGATACCTCAAGCGGCCACAAAACTCCATACCTTGCTCTCAAAATCCGATGCTCTACGATATGTAGCGGGCGGGCATGGGATTCTCTTCAATGGCACATCTCAATCTTATCAAGCTGAGCGTTGGCTCAAAATCGGTGGCCAGCCTTGTGGACTGGCAGCAAACACGCCGCGCGCAGAGCGAGGATGGTCTGCCCAGACACGTCACGCGAATGTGGCCGAAACGCGCCGGAGACATTCTCAAAGGCTGATCGATCTACTGGGTCATTCAAGGGTTTATCCAGTGCCGCCAACAGGTGCTGCGATTTGACGAGGTGATCGGATCTGATGGCATCCGCCGCTGCGCGTTCGTGCTTGATCCAGAGATCACCCGCACTTGCACCGCGCAACGGCGTCCGTTTCAGGGGTGGCGCTATTTGGCGGGGGATGATGCGCCTGCCGATCTTCCCACATTCCGCCAAAACGAAGACCCATTGCCAGCCGAGCTTTCCGCGGCGCTTGCCAATATCGGAGTGCTTTAACGCCGATCAGACAAGTGTTGCTGATAATTCACAGACTTAAGCTTTCCCTTGCAGAAAAAGCGCAGACCACTTGAGGTTGTCAGCCAATCCTGTAGCTCTGGGCCAAGGGACCGAAGATGTCCCACGGTGTTTTGGGAAATGAAACGCCGTAAAAAACATTGAGCAAGTTTCATCAAAAGGACGATGTCCATGAAAAAACTAATGACCTCCGCCGCTATAGCTGCGTTGAGTGCGACCTGCGCACTCGCTGGTAACTTTACACCTCCACCTCCTGCCCCCGCCCCCTCACAGCCGCGCTTGGTGGATTGGACGGGCTTTTACGTCGGCGCTCAGGCCGGCTTTATCGACATCGACTCCAACGCGGTCGGCGTCGAAGGAGATGGCGGCATCGTCGGTCTGACGGCAGGCTATGACTATGACGTTGGACGCGGCGTGGTCGGCGTCGCCCTCGACTACGACGTGATGGACGTGACGCTCACGCCAGGCGTTGACGCAGAAAGCGTCTTCCGCGCAAAGCTTCGCAGCGGTGTAAAGACTGGCTCAACCGGAAGTAGCCAGGTGTAAGTGACCGGCGGAAACGCCGAAGTGGAGACAACTGGTCTGGGAACGCAGGATGGCTCGTTTCTTGGAATGGGCTACGAGCACCTTGTCAGTGACGGGTTCTCCGTTGGTGGGGAAGTGTTGTTTCACGACTTCAGCAACGTCAACAACACCACTCTGGATGTTGATGCGCGAACCTTCCAGATCCGGGGCGCATTCCGCTTCTGATATTCTGCGGGCGCAGGTCAAAGCACCCGTACATATCCTTTCGCAAAACGTATAAGGGTCCTGCCCAAAAGCAGGGCTCTTATAGCATTCGCCTAGTCACACCCGGCGTGGCGAAAAGGCCTCTAAAACCGTTGGTTGACGAAAAATCGGCCACTTTCCGCGCAGTTTGAAACAAGCTTCACAGTCACTTTACATTGATTGCACGAATGTGACTTTAAATTCTGGGAATGAACCCATTTATATACGGCATCCGAGACGCATGTCGCCTCAAAATGACACTGTACAAAACACGTCCAAGAAAGGACCAGTCTCTTGAAATCAGCAGTTACAACAACCGCAGCCGCATTGGCACTTCTCGCACAACCAGTTCTTGCGGGAAATATTGAAGCACCTGCGCCCGAACCGATCATTTCTTCTCCTGCCATCACGCCCACCGGACCAGACTGGACGGGCTTCTATGGTGGTGTCCAACTCGGGTACGCCGACGTGGATTCCAACGTGGCCGGCGTGGATGGCGATGGCTTAATCGGCGGCCTGATCGCCGGGTACGACTATGACTTCGGCACCTTCGTTCTGGGCGCCGGTATCGATTATGACTTTGCCGATATCACCCTGACACCCGGTGTGGATCTGGAAAACGTGCTGCGCTTACGTCTGCGCGGCGGCGTTGAGGTTGGCAACGGTCTGCTCTACGCAACTGGCGGCTATGCAGAGGCAGACGCCAGCACACTGGGTAGCGAGGATGGCTACTTCATCGGTGCCGGTTATGATTACCTGATTACCGATCAATTCTCGATCGGCGGCGAAATCCTCTATCATGAGTTCGACAACTACGGCCCGACCACGATTGACGTGGACGCGACCACGTTCCAGGTCCGTGGCGCGTTCCGCTTCTGATCTGTAAACGATAGTTTACCGAGAGGCGCCCCAAAAATTGGGGCGTCTTTCGCTTTGCAAGGCTATCGTGCGACCTGAGAGCGGTTGGCCATTCAACTCAACGCCATTAGATCGATCAGGCGATCTCGCGTGGCTTGATCACCATCCGACACCGCAGCATTGCGCGCCATAAAGAGCGTTGCCTGAGATCGAAGCACCAAACCATCCTGCAAGATCTTGAGATGGTTGGCGCGCAGAGTGTCCCCCGATGAGGCGATATCGGCAATGGCTTCGGCTGTTTCGTTTTTCACCGTGCCTTCGGTTGCGCCCTGGCTATCGACCAATTGGTAATCCGCGACGCCGCGTTCGCGCAAAAAATCACGAACCAATCGGTGATACTTGGTGGCAATGCGCAGGCGAAACCCGTGTTTGGCCCGAAACGCCGCGGCCACGGCATCAAGATCGTCGGTCGTACTGACGTCAACCCACGCCTGCGGAACCGCAAGCACAAGATCGGCATGCCCAAAGCCAAGCTCGGCCAGTGGCGTCACCCGCGTGTGCCATTGGGCCAGTTTTTCGCGCACAAGATCAGTCCCCGTGACACCCAGATGGATGCGACCCGCCGCCAATTCGCGTGGGATCTCACCGGCAGAGAGCAACACGAGCTCGACACCGTCCAACCCCTCAACAAGCCCTGCGTATTCGCGGTCAGAGCCCGCGCGACCGAGTTTCAATCCACGGGCCCCAAACCACGCAAATGTCTCCTCCATCAACCGGCCTTTGGAGGGCACACCAATCTTGATGCTCATGCCGCACCCCCAAGGCTCAAAGCCAATTCGGGCCGGATCACGCCACCCACCGCCGGGATCTCGACGCCGCCGCCCAATTGCCGGGTCAGCGCATCATAGCGTCCGCCGGACGCCACCGGCGGAAGATCATCCCGCGCCTCGGCATAGAAGCCGAAAACAAACCCGTCGTAATACTCCATCTGCGTACGGCCGTACTGGGTCTCGAAATCGAGTGTTGTGATATCAATCCCTTGCCTATCCAGCGCATCCAATCGGCGTTCCAAGCGCGATACTGCTGGCGCGATAGACTGCAGGTCACTCGCAATGGCACGCAGCTGTTCCAGCGCATCTGAAGAGGCCGCTTGAACGTTCAGAATTGCATCGATCAGGGCGACCTCTTGGCTCGAGATCGGTGGCGTTGCAGCGTCCTCTCTCAAAACGTCAATCCGCGATTGCACATCTGCCGCGCTGCGCAGGCCAATCTGAGGGCCCGCCGCGGCCATGGGATCGGGATCATTCAACAGGGCCGCGCGTGCCGCCGGGATCGGGCTTTGCCCCGAAAACCGATCCAGCAAGGCGCGAAATCGCACCGGGCGCCAAATGTGGCGCCGCAGGGCCGCTTTGCGACGATCCGTGGTCTTCAGGCCATCAACCGCCGACATGAGAATGCCAATGTCGCCTGTCGCGGCCCGCAGGTTCAAAGGCGTCAGCTCCTCGTGAAAGAGTGCAAAGACACGTGCATCCGCCGCCGCAGGATCGCTGCGATCAAACACCTCAAATCCGACCTGCATGTATTCGCTGGCGCGCGCGACATCGTCTTCCTGGCGACGAAAAACAGGCCCCGCATAGGTGTAGCAGGCGGGCTCCGCCCCATGGGCCATGTGCATCTGAACGACGGGGACGGTGAAATCCGGGCGCAGCATCTGTTCGCCGCGCAGAGCGTCAGACGTCACATAAGCGCGGGCGCGGATGTCTTCGCCATAAAGATCCAAAAGCACTTCGGCAGGTTGCAAAATCGAGGCGTCCACCGGGACAGCACCCGCGGCTTCAAACACCTGCATCAACCGGGCAGCCTCCGCCCGAACGGCTGATTGCTGCGAGGGCGTTTGGGTCATTCCCCCTGCCCGTCCAAGATCTCTTGTACCTTCGCGACCAGTTCCGCGCGCGGCACTTCAAACTGGCTGGGCCGGGATTTCCATTCCTCTAACGTCGCGTTTTCAGCGATCTTTGCGCCGAGGATCAGGTCTTTGATCTGCACGACGCCGCGATCTTTCTCTTCGCCACCTTCGATAATCGCGACAGGAGAGGCGCGGCGATCTGCGTATTTGAGCTGATTGCCAAAATTCTTTGGATTGCCGAGGTAGACTTCCGCCCGGATGCCCGCCTGGCGCAATTCGCCGACCATGGCCTGATAATCCGCCATGCGGTCGCGATCCATCACCGTAACAACAACCGGGCCAGCCGATGTCGAGGAGATGCGACCCTTTTCTCGGATCGGGGGAAGCAAGAGATCAACACCGATCGAAACACCAGTGGCCGGCACAGCCTGCCCGGTGAAGCGCTTGACCAGATCATCGTAGCGGCCACCACCCGCGACAGAACCGAACTGCCGCTTGCGGCCCTTTTCATCGAGGATATCAAAGGTCAGTTCAGCCTCGAAAACAGGCCCTGTATAGTACCCAAGCCCGCGCACGACGGAAGGATCAATCTCAACGCGGTCCGGCCCGTAGCCTTGCGCGCTGAGGAGATCCGCAATCTGTTCAAGCTCCGCCACGCCTTCGAGCCCCGATTGCGATCCGCCAACGGCGGCGCGCAGGTTGTTGAGCGTTATGGCCGCGTCATCGTCTTTGGACGTCAGAAAGGCCAGCACGGGCGCGGCCTGATCCTCGCTCAGACCCACGCCGTCGATATAAGCCCCGGATGCATCAAGCCGCCCTTTGGTCAACAGCTCTTTCACACCGCCTTCACCCACCTTGTCGAACTTATCGACCGTGCGCAGAACCGCGTCACGGCGCGCGACATCCTCAACGAGCCCCATGGTTTCCAACACGCCATTGAGAACCTTGCGGTTGTTCACGCGCACCAGATAGTCACCGCGGGGAATGCCCACCTCTTCCAATGTGTCTGACAGCATCGCACAGATCTCGGCATCCGCGGCCATGCTTGCCGTGCCGACAGTATCCGCATCACATTGATAAAACTGACGATATCGACCAGGTCCAGGCTTTTCATTGCGCCAGACAGGCCCCATGGCGTAGCGCCGGTAAGGCGTCGGTAGATCATTGCGATATTGTGCGTAGACACGGGCCAAAGGGGCCGTGAGATCATAGCGCAAAGCAAGCCAGTCGCCGCGGCCATCCTCATCGGCTTCCTGCCAGGCAAAGACACCTTCATTCGGGCGGTCCACGTCAGGAAGGAACTTGCCCAAAGCCTCCACCGTTTCCACGGCGCTCGACTCCAGCGCGTCAAATCCGTAGCGATGATAGACAGCCGCGATCGTGCCGAGCATCTCTGCGCGCTCAGACACATCAGATCCGAAGTAATCCCGAAACCCTTTGGGCGTTTCCGCCTTTGGGCGAGGCTGTTTTTTGGTCTTGGCCATGGTGCCAGATCCTTACCGCGTTGTTTGCGAGCGCGGTCTAGCGGATGGGCGGGAACGGGGCAAGGTTGCTCTCACTGCTCGGGCAAGCCTAGAGTGGTCTCATGACCCAGATTGAAGAAACACTCGCCCATCTGACCCGCACCGTCGAGGACCTTTCAGATGTGGTTGCGCGCCAGGAGCGCGAGATTGCAACGCTCACAAGGCGCGTGCAGATGCTCCTGGAACGCGAGGCTGAACGCCAGTCTGAAGGAGGCGGCGGGGTTGTCATAGGCGACGAGCGACCACCGCACTGGTGATGGTGGAGGGCTTTGAGGCGACGTTCACCGGCGGGCATCCCAATTCTTTGGGGCGCATGATCGAGATGGTCGACACGGTTCTGGCTGACCCCGGGCGTTTTGACGGATTTTTTGCCTGCTACAGCAATGCGGACGAGGGTATCCGGTTGCGGGTCACAAACGCCATGATTTGCTGGTACCGCACCTCATTCGGCTGGCGGATGTCCCGCGAATATCGGTGGCCAATCGCGCCTGATTGGGGTTGATCACTTTTGGCAAGCGTTGAGAGATTTTGTGCCTCTGGCGGGGTTATCTCGAGCCAGAAGAAACACGGGCGATCCGCACCTAGGGGCCTTGTGACTTGAGGATCAGACTTCTTCTACTGTCACCACGCCCCCTAAAGAACGCAAAGCGCCACGTATTTGTGGGGACACCGGGTAAAGCCCCGGCACGTCCATTTCCACCTCGCCCGGCAGGTCCGGATTCATTAGACAGAAACTGATGGGTCCGCGCCCGCCTTTGGCATTGGCGGCATCTTCCAGAACGCGCGCAACAGTGGCCAGCGCCGCTTCATCCTCCACGAAGATCTTGAGTCCCGATTGCCCGGCATCCGCAACCACGCTGGCAATTGGCGACACAGACCGGCCCAGCAGTTTCAGCTGATCTTCTTCCATCGTGGCCTCGACGCCCATGACAACCATGGATCCAGGCTCCAGATGCTCTCGGGCCGCCTCTAGCGTGTCGGAAAACATCGTGACCTCATAGCTGCCGGTCGTGTCGGACAGCTGCACAAAGGCAAAGCGATTGCCCCGGGCGGAGCGGCGTTCTTGCCGGCCAGCCACCACGCCTGCGATTTTCATCACCGCGGGCGCGCGGCGGGCTTGCTCTTCTATCTGTTGCAGGCTGCGGACGTCTTTGCGCTTGAGAGCGCCCTCGTAGTCATCCAGCGGGTGGCCCGAGAAATAGAAACCCACGGCGAGGAATTCCTCACGCAGCCGCTCCGCCGGCAGCCAATCTTCGACCGGGCTCAGGCGCGGCTCCGGCAGATCTTCCCCGGCCTCCCCGAAGAGAGACACCTGTGCAGACCCTTTCTGCTGATGGATCGCGGCGGAATAGGCCGTCAGCTTGTCGACACTGTCGAAAATGCGGCGGCGGTTGCGATCAAGCTCATCAAACGCGCCTGCGCGGGCCAGCATCTCAAGCGGGCGCTTGCCAATGCGTATGAGATCCAACCTGCGGGCGAAGTCAAAGATCGTGGTGAAGGGTTTGTCGCCGCGGCCGTCGGTGATCAGGCGCATCGCCTCCACGCCCACGTTTTTCAGAGCGCCAAGGGCGTAGTGCAGTGCGCCGTCCTGTACGGAAAACACCGCGTCAGATCGATTCACGCAAGGCGCCACGTAAGGCAGGCTCAGCTGGTGTTTCACCTCTTCGAAATAGACAGCAAGCTTGTCCGTGAGGTGAATATCGCAGTTCATCACACCGGCCATGAACTCCACCGGGTGGTTCGCCTTGAGCCACGCTGTCTGGTAGCTGACCACGGCATAGGCGGCGGCGTGCGATTTGTTGAAGCCGTAATTGGCGAACTTGTCGAGCAGGTTCCACACCTCGCCGGCCTTCGCCTCATCCACACCGTTTTCTTTCGATCCCGAGATGAATTTCGGCTTTTCGGCATCCATCGCGGCCTGGATTTTCTTACCCATGGCGCGGCGAAGGAGGTCAGCACCGCCGAGCGAATACCCGGCCATGACCTGAGCGATCTCCATCACCTGCTCCTGGTAGACGATGATGCCCTGCGTCTCATCCAGCAGGTGGTCAATTAGAGGATGGATAGGCTCGCGCTCAGAAAGACCATTCTTCACCTCGCAATATTTGGGAATGTTCTCCATCGGACCGGGGCGATAGAGCGCGACAAGCGCCACGATGTCTTCGATTGTGGTGGGCTTCATGCGCTTGAGCGCATCCATCATGCCCGAGCTTTCCACCTGGAACACCGCAACCGTCTTGGCGGAGGAGTACAAGGCGTAGGTGGCGGGGGCATCGAGCGGGATGCGGTCGATATCCACCTCGACCTCGCGCTGCTTGAGGAGA
>ERZ1740060.1075-NODE-1075-length-10685-cov-3.969897_pt1 | contig 10685 bp, 6 predicted proteins | sample MGYA00581743_ERZ1740060 | MGnify/ENA primary metagenome ERZ1740060 (study PRJEB43018, sample SAMN04849235) | marine metagenome | isolation source: floating plastic debris | place: Pacific Ocean | collected 2008-08-27 | study: EMG produced TPA metagenomics...
ACCGTTATAATTATTTTTGCTCATAAATCTTATTTTTTCTAGTAATTAGGTTGGTTTAGACAGGTTTAGCAATTGTAATTGCAACGAAAATATTTGTTTATTCTGTCGTAACCCAACATATATAACTATGAATAAATATTGTTAAATATCGACAATAAAAATGTTGGGTTACGGTTCACGTTTAAGTTATTTGTTTAAAACAATATCTATCAGTGAACCTAACCCAACCTACAGAATACAATTACCAATTACCAATTACCTAAGCAATAGTCACAGCATCAGATAAATAAACATCCTGAATCATGTGGAATAATTTCACACCGTCTTCAAAGGGACGCTGGAATGCTTTACGTCCGGAAATTAAACCGGTTCCACCAGCACGTTTATTAATGATTGCTGTACGTACTGCTGCTGCAAAGTCGTTTTCACCTGCTGCACCACCAGAATTAATTAATCCAGCACGACCGCAGTAACAATTTAATACTTGATAGCGGGTTAAATCGATGGGGTGGTCTGTGCTTAAATCGGTATAAACTTTGTCGTGAGTTTTTCCGTAACTTGTACCAATTGCTTTTGCTACAGCACCATAACCGTTATTATTTTCGGGCATTTTTTGTTTGATAATATCGGCTTCGATTGTCACACCCAAGTGGTTGGCTTGAGATGATAAATCGGCTGAGAGGTGATAATCTTTATCTTGCTTGAATGCGTTGTTACGGAGATAGCACCATAAGATAGTAGCCATTCCCAATTCATGAGCGCGTTTGAATGCTTTACTTACTTCTTGAATTTGTCTGGTAGAATTCTCAGAACCAAAGTAAATCGTGGCTCCCACAGCAACAGCACCTAAATCCCAAGCTTGTTCTACATCTCCAAACATTACCTGGTCGTAACCGTTGGGAACGTTAAGCAATTCGTTGTGATTAATTTTAACGATAAAAGGAATTTTATGAGCATATTTACGGGAAACAATTCCCAATACTCCCAAAGTTGAAGCAACAGCATTACAACCACCTTCAATACCGAGTTTGACAATATTTTCGGGGTCAAAATACATGGGGTTAGGAGCAAAGGAAGCACCCGCTGAATGTTCAATACCTTGGTCTACGGGTAAAATCGAGAGATAACCAGTATTCGCGAGTCTTCCGGTAGAGTACAGCGATTGTAAACTACGCAATACTTGAGGATTTCTATCGCTATTAATCCAGATTCTATCAACGAAATCGTTTCCCGGTAGATGAAGCATATCTTTAGAGACTTTTGCTTTGTGGGTAAGCAGGTCTTTCGCTTCGTTACCTAGCAAAGATTCGATAAAATCGGGTACAGAGGAGACGCTAGTCATGATATTGTCCGTTATAAGCTTCCGTCTTTGATGGTAGCTATGCTAGCGAAATTGAGCCTATACCGAAAGTTTGAAGAAAACTATTTTGGTAATTGGGAATGGGTAATTGGGAATTGGGAACACACAGTTAGGAGTTAGGAGTGAGGAGTTAGGAGTGAGGAGTTAAGAGTTAAACTATTACACATTTATTTTATATACCACTAGGGTTAAGGTTCTTGACTGTAAACTGTTCACTGATAACTGATAACTGATAACTGTTGACTGTTGACTGTTGACTGTAAACTGTTCACTGATTACATAATTGTCTATCCTGAGAATCGACTTCTGTACTCCAAAGTAAATAATCTCGTACTAAATCGCAAGCATAATCAATAACTTTATCGCTATCAATAACTTTTTCTAGATTCCACACCATTAACTTATTGTCTTCGCTTCCAGAAACAAGTTTTTTTCCGTCGGGGGTAAATTCTACATCCCAAACAGCACCTTTATGTCCTTGCAAAGTTGTGATTAATTTCCCGTTTGTGTTCCACAATTTAATTGTATTATCACCACTAGCTGAAGCAATCATATAATCTTGCTTATTATTATCAGAAGACTTTATTGGGGTAGAAAGAAATGCGACTCCTCTAATATCAGTCTTATGTCCTCGTAAAGTACTAATTAATTCACCATTACGCTGCCAAAGTTTAATATTTTCATCTAAACTAGCAGAGGCAATCATCTTACCATCAGGGCTAAATGCAATTGCTACAACCGTATCGAAATGACCTGAAAAAGTATTTAAAAGTTTACCTTGACGGTTCCATAATTTAATTGTTTTATTTTTACCACCAGAAGCAATAATATTACCGTCGGGACTAAAAGTAACTGCTCGAATAATTCCTTGACCTGTTTTAAAGGTATTTAATAAAGTACCGTTAATATCCCATAATTTTACGGTACCATCTTCACTTCCAGAAATAATTGTTTTACCATCTGGACTAAAAACTACCGACCAAACAGCAGCGGTATGTCCTTTTAAAACACGTAATTCTTTACCTTCAGTATTCCATAATTTAATTACATTATCATTACCCGCAGAAGCAATTATTTGATTATCCGGACTAAAATTAACATCAAGAAATCCTCTAGATGTACTGGGAATGCTTTGAAGTAGTTCACCATTACGATTCCAAAGTTTTATGGTGCTATCATCGCTAGCTGAAGCAATAGTTTTTCCATCGGAGCTAACAGCAACTTTAATTATTCCATTTTTATGGCCGTGAAGAGTTTTGACTAAAGCATTATCTAAATTCCAAAACCTGATGGTTTCATCTTCACTAGTCGAAGCGATAGTTTTTCCATTAGGACTCCAAGCTAATCCACGGACTCTACCATTGTGCCCTTTTAAAGTTTCTAATAAAACCCCATCTGTGTTCCACAATTTAATCGTATTATCCCAACTAGCAGAAGCAATTTTTTTTCCGTCTGGACTAAATCTAACTTTCCATATTCCAGAAATATGATTTTTTAAAGTATTTATTAACTTTCCATCTTCTACTTGCCAAATTTTAAGCTTATTATCCATACTTCCAGAAGCAAGCTTTTTACCATCTGGGCTAAAATCTATTGAAGAAATATCATTTATATGAGCTTGAAAAGTCCGGATTAACTTTCCTTCGATATCCCATATTTTAATAGTTTTATCAGCACTAGCAGAAGCAATATTTTTACCATCCGGACTAAAGTTAACTGTATTAACTAAATCTTTATGAGCTTTAAAACTATGTTTTAATTCTCCGTCATCGACATTCCATATTTTTACAGTCTTATCGTAGCTACCAGAAACAATAGTTTTACTATCCGGACTCCAAGCAACCGATGTAACTACATTTTGATGACCTTGCAAAGTTTTTAATAGTAAACCTTTTCTACTCCAGATTTTAATTACCTTATCTCTACCAGCAGAAGCAATAAATTTTCCATCTGGACTAAAAACAACAGTTCTTAAAGCATCTTTATGACCAATTAAAGTTTTAAATTTTATACCATTAAGATTCCAAATATGAACTGTATTGTCTCTATGAGCAGTAGCAATTACTCTACCATCTGGACTAAAATCCACAGCCCAAACTTGAGAAGAAATTCCAGCGATTCGGTTATATTCAATTGCTGTAAAAATAGCTTTATTTAAAGCACTTTTGACAGATTTTTTTGTTTTAGATTCAACTCTACCAAACCCTTATAACTGCTGATTTGACTTTAAACCTTGAATCAGTGAATCCAAACCTTTTTCTAATACAAATAATGCTTCAGATGAAGTCGCTGTGGCTTTGATTTCGCTCAATTTTGCTTGTCGATAAGCTACAAATGTAATCGCAGCTAATGTACTGACAATAATCAAAGCACTGCTAACAGCAAACAGCAAAGAATTTAAACGTGCTGCACTTTTTTCTTCTGCCTTTAACTGTTGTTCAACAGCTCTAAATCTTTGTGCTTCTAAATGCTCCTGAGTTTCCTTATTATCATACTCTTCCGAATCTGTAAGAAATTGATAATCCAAATCGCTTAAACTTTTTCCCTGAGTCCATTTTTTCGCATCTCTTAAAGCTTGTCCTCGTAATAATCGCGAAGTATCTATTTTATTTGAAGCAATCCAAGCATCGAAAGTTTGAGAATAAGGACGTAATAAGCTAAGTTTCTTTGCAACCCAGTTCAAATCAAATACTTGTTCGTAAATGCGATTTTTGACTTTGAGTAAATTATTCTCTTTAATAACTAAACCAGATAAAAATAATTCCGTTTGCTCTTTACTAATATCTGCCTCAACTTCCATACCTTGTAAAATTTGCTGATATATACCTAGCAATCTTCCCGCTATCTTTTGCTGAAGAATTCTATCTCTAATAGTTCTTAAATGCTCGGGTTCATCTTGAGATTCCCAATTATGAATAATCGCTTTTCTTACTAATTCTTTTACTTCAATTTGAGTATTATCTTCCGATGTTGGAATCACCCACTCTCCATTTATTATCATTTTACAAAGTTTTTGAGTGAGAAATGGCTGTCCGTTAGTCCAATATAATATTTCTTTTAAAACAGTTTCAGGATTATTGACTTTTCCTTCTAAACCTGTAACTAAATTTTGCGATTTTTCAAAAGTAAATCCCCGTAGCTGTATCGGTCTTCCAATATTAAATGGAGTACGATTTTTATCCGCAATTAAATCGCTGGGTGCAGCAACCCCAAAAATCGCAAAAGTCAAACGATGATATTCCGGATTTAATGCTCTTTGGTTATAGCAGAAGCGTATTAAAGCAAATAAATCATCTACAGGAAAATCTAAACTTAGAATACTATCAATTTCATCAATAAATATAATTATTTTATCTTCTGGAAACTTGACTAAAAGTACATCTTCGATAAAATGACTCAAACGCTGAAGTACTGATATATCTTCCTCTTCACGCCACCAAGATTTTAAGTTAAACTTGCCAAATAAGTGAAACCCTCGCCATAATTCAGCCACAACTCCTTTGTACCATTGAGCATGAGTTACCTGTTCGCTGCCAACACAACTCAAATCCACGGTAGTACATTTATACCCTTCTTCTTTAAATATATGGCTAGTACGTACCATAATTGAAGACTTACCCATCTGTCGGGAGTTAAGCACGTAGCAAAACTCTCCAGTTTTTAAAGCTTGATAAAGTTCATCATCAGCCTGACGTACTATATAACAAGCAGCATCATTTTCTAAACTACCACCGACCTGATATTGATAATCAATTATGTTTGAGTCTTTAACATCTTTTATATAAGTCATTTAGTTACAGAGAATAATTCTCTATTGATAACTATAAAAATTGTAGATGATTAAGTAATAATCTGCGTCAAGTTAACAATCATCATGAAGATGAATTACTGCTTAAATGATAATCATAGGAAAATATCAATAATTATTTTGCAATAATTAGTTGTTGAAATCGTATTGTAAAATGAACAAGATATCGGTTATGAAAATTGGTAAATCATGAAAGATTTTCAACTACAAGGAATAAATCACATTGCTTTAGTATGTAAAGACATGGCGCGTACAGTAGATTTCTATACAAATACTCTAGGATTAAAATTAATTAAAACTATTGCTCTCCCTGACGGTGGACAACATTTCTTCTTTGATATTGGTAACGGTGATGCTTTAGCTTTTTTCTGGTTTCCTCAAGCCCCAGAAGCTTCACCAGGAATAGCTTCAGTAAATCCCGATGGTCTAAGCACAGGGAATATTGCTACCGCTCATGGTTCCTTAAATCATCTAGCATTCAAAGTCCCTTTGGAAAAAGTTACAGAATACAGAGAAAAACTTCATAGCAAAGGTATTCAGACAACGCCAATTTTACATCATGCAGATGTCCCTTCTGGCTATGTTGCAGAACCCGATGCAAGCACCTTTATTTCTTCTTTTTATTTTTTCGACCCGGATGGGATATTATTAGAATTTGCTGCAAATACCCGCAATTTAGGTAATCCAGAAAAAGATATTCAACACCAACCAAAAACATTTTTAAGTAACTGATCTAATTGATTATGTTGTTTTAGACTTGACCAATTTTTATAGATTTTTTTTAATATATGTCTTTTCAATGTACCGAAGCTTTTGTGGCTCTTGCTACTCATAATTTTGAAGATTTAGTTAATTTCTACACTCATTTTTTGTCTCAAAATCCCAGCAATCATATCAATAATGTCTATGCTGAATTCCAGCTTGCAGGTCTAAAAATAGGAATTTTTAAGCCTCAAGAATCTCACCTTTCCGAATTCAACGATTCCTTTAAAAGTGCCATGAGTTTATGTTTAGAAGTCAAAGATTTAGAGCAAGTGATGTACCATCTTGAATCTTTAGGTCATCCTCCCTTTGGCGAAATTAATAACGCTTCCCACGGTAGAGAAATTTACGCTTATGATATTGATGGTAATCGAATTATTCTACATCAATCGCATTCAGGTCAAAGGTTGAAAAGTTAGATTTTTGTTGATTGAGAATTGAATCATATATAGTTAATAGTCCGCTACAATTTGTCATAGATACTTGCTACTACCTACTTGCTACTCGCTACTCCCATCTTAATTATGTCCATAACTGAAAATTATAAATTAAATCTAATTCAATGGTATCCCGGTCATATTGCTAAAGCTGAAAGACAATTAAAAGAGCAGCTAAAGCTCGTTGATGTAGTCTTAGAAGTAAGAGATGCTCGGATTCCCTTATCTACTAATCACCCCCAAGTGTCCGAATGGAGTGGAGATAAAGCTCGGATATTGGTAGTGAATCGCTTAGATATGATTTCATCGCCAGCTAGGGAATTGTGGACGGATTATTTTCGAGCAAATAATCAAGTTCCTATTTTCACCAATGCTAAACAAGGAAAAGGGGTCAATGGAGTTGCAAAAGCAGCACAATCTGCTGGAAGTGCTGTTAATCAAAGACGAAAAGAGCGGGGAATGTTACCCCGTGCCATCCGTGCTGTGGTAATCGGTTATCCTAATGTAGGAAAATCAGCTTTAATAAATCGTTTGCTGGGAAAACGTGTAGTACAATCAGCCGCTCGTCCCGGTGTAACTCGTGCTTTGAGATGGGTAAGAATTTCCAAGGAATTGCAATTACTAGATGCTCCCGGTGTCATTCCTCTAAAATTGGAAAACCAGGATGCAGCTTTAAAATTAGCGATTTGTGACGATATTGGAGAAGCATCTTACGATAACCAAAAAGTAGCAGCAGCATTCGTAGATTTAGTTGGAGAAATACAAGAAAATGCTCCCGAAATTTTACCAGAAAATCCATTTTTATCTCGCTACAAACTTGAATCAACAGTATATACCGGAGAAGAATATATATACGCTTTAGCCGAACATAAATATCAAGGTGATGTAGAGCGGAGTGCAAGAGCTATTTTAACCGATTATCGTAAAGGAAATTTAGGTCAATTCCCTTTGGAAGTACCGGAATCAGTTAACAGTTAACAGTCATCAGTGAACAGTGAACAGTGAACAGTGAACAGTTATCAGTTAACAGCTAGAAGAAAAAAAGGAAATATTATTTGTTGTTGTTAAATAAATAGGGAGCAAGATGCTCCCACTAAAATGTATTTCATTAATTGAAACGGTTTGTAGAGACATAAAATCATTCCCTTCGGGCACGCTTCGCTAATACGTCTCCCGATATTTACGGGAAAAACTAACCCTTAACAATTTATTTAATTAGCCACTACTACCTATCTAAAAATTAATTTTTAATAAACCACATCCCCTAAAATAATAACTGCTCACTATTCATTGATAACTGATAACTGATAACTGCTCACTGCTCACTGTTAACTGATAACTGTCCACTATTCCCCGCTCTTGCTTTCAAAACAATCATTGTACCCGCTGTAAATAAAATTCCTAGAAATAGATTTTTCAGACTAATATCTTTACCACTTTCCTGTACTAAAATTCCTTCCAATATCAAGGAAGCTAATAATATTCACTAAGGAAGCATTAGACGATAAAAGTTAATTTTTCTTCTTGCTAATGTTGTTAACAAGGCTAAACATAGTCCGAATGGAATAAAGGTTAACCCGTAATAGAAAAATCTTTTTTCTTTGGGTATTAAGTCGAGTAAATTTAAGGTGTGAATATTCGCAATGCTATCGACATAAATTATGAGCGAAGATTTAGAATAGGTAATAACTATTTGATGCGGTTTTTTATCGTTAAATACATTGGGAACATCTAGTTTTACATCAGAAGCATTCGCTCCGGTAAGAGGAGTTCTAACTCGAAATACTAAATCGCTTCCTTGCTGTCCCAAGGTAAAATTACGACGAAGTGAATCACCCGAAAGGGAAATTATTCTCGCAGGTCCGGTTTGTTCTGTTTGAGTAGTGGTCAGGATGGTACTAATCGTAAATTTAGAAGTTTCACCGATACTTTTGCTAAGTGATGTAACCGGTGTTGCTGTTTGCAGCCAATTATTTGCACTTATCAAGATTCCTTCTTGATTTTCAGTTGTTGATTCTCCATTCCATAATAAATCTGGCTGTTTTCCTGATTTATCTTTATATGGCCCTTTTCCTGTAAATTCATAATCAGCAACTAAGGAATCTTTTAAAATTTGAAAACTATTGCTTTGAGAAAATATTTGTTTTACTTGATTTTGAGATAAAGCCTGATTGGTAATGTTAAGTTCGGATATATAACCTTCCCAACCTCTATTAGCAGTTTTCTCATTACCGATAATTAACGGAAAATTGGGATTCCAACCGCTTAAACTAGTTGTTGCTTGCCAAGGAATGGTAATCAAAAATGTCAGGATTATATAACCTGTAAAATAAGGTAATTTTACTGATTGAGTTACTAGCTTTACTAGATTCGATTCTTTGTAATATTGCTTTGAAGCTTTGAGAATTCCAGATATAAAAGCAAATTAATCCGAGAAAACCACCAAAACTATTGTTAAAAATATCTGCTGGTGTTGGTGTCCTTGATGGCACCATAATTTGCAATAATTCCACAGTTGATGATAGTCCAGCGCTAGCTAATGTTACTGCTATTAACTGTAAAATCAGCTTTGTTTTTTTCCCTTGCAATAAACCCGTTAAACCAAAACCAAAAGGTAAAAATAACAAAACATTATTTACCTGGTCGCTAAAAAAGCTATTGTTATCAAAACTATTAACCAATTCTCGCTTGGAGATATTATCGGGTAGTGCGAAATTAAAAGGATAAAGCGTTGCGACTAGAACTACTAAAATACTGAATATTACTAAAATTAAAAATTTCGAGATTACCGGTTTATTTTGCTGTGTCGTGAACATATTTTTTGGGATAGAAAAATTTAATATATTTTGAGCTTAAATCACTTCAGTACTACTTTGAGCGTCAAACAATTAATTTATTTTCAATAGTTAATCATCCTAGATAATTAAATTAGATTGTAACGTTTTCTATTGTGTTGTTTCTTTGTATATAGTAAATGTAGCCCTTATTATGTAAAGACTTAGTAAAGTCTAGGGAAATCCTGTATAAGTTCTAAAAAATTTAGCTTGTTAGTAAGAAAGTGAAAAAAGCAGAGAAGCAACACAAGAGTACGAGATTATGAGTGATTGAGCCAAAAATCACTTAATGCTTCCTTACACAAGAGTTATAGTTGTCGGAGTACCGTTTGGGGTGTCATAAATAGAATGTACTAATCTTGGGTAACACCTAAGCAGCAGGTTTAATAAGAGCTTAGAGCTTCTACGCTTAAATCTAAAATCCAACACAAACGTATCCGTTATTAAAATCTAAAATCCATAATCGAATGACCGAGTTGAAGCTACGTCTCCAACGGGGAAATACCCAGAAAATGGTGACGGTGGACCAAGATATTTATATAATTGGTAGGTTGCCAGAATGCAACCTATGTCTACCTTTTGGAGGTATTTCTCGCAGTCATGCGCGTTTTTCTAAAGGGAACAATGGTTTATGGATGGTCGAAGATTTGGGTAGTAAAAATGGCACAATCTTAAACGAGCAGCCGGTAATTTCGCCTACCGAAATTTCTCATGGTGATGTAATCTGGGTAGGAGATATTTCTATGGTGGTGCTTTTGTCTCTTCCTCCTCAACCACCCCAAAGTAGTTATACAGCTTTCTCTGAAGGTAAAACTATACTTCGGAACGTTAAACAATTACAAGAGCAGTGGATAGATGCTGAGAGTAAAGATGGTAATATCAGCAGTAAAGATAGAACAATAGCCCGTTTGAAGGATTTGGTCGATATAGCTAAGAATCTTGCGGGGGCTACTTCTATTGAAGAAATTTTTTCTCAGGTGCAGCAAGTTGTATTCCGCTATCTGAATAGTATTGACCGTTTGGGTTTATTAATTGACGTTCACAATTGCGGTAAATTAACATTGATGAATGCTGCGAGTAGAGATGCTGAAAACAAGCAGCAATTAATGCGTGATGATAGCTGGATAAGTCAAAGTATATGTCAGCAGGTATTTGATGAAAAAGTTGCGATTCAATCAGCAGATACTCATCAAGACGAAAGATTTGAGGAAGAACACAGCGTTTTTCTGAAAGGTATTCGTAGCGCTATGGCCGTTCCGTTATGGGATGAAGATAAAGTCGTAGGAGTGTTATATGCTGACGCAAGTTTTTCTTCTTATCATTGGATAATTGAAGGTTCAGAAGATTTGAGCTTCTTTTCAACTTTAGGTAACCTTGTTTCTTCGAGCGTTCAGCGGTGGTTGCTCGAAGAAAAACTCAAAAGTGAAGAGGTGATTCGACAAAGATTAGAGCGATATCACTCACCAGCAGTAGTACAGCAGTTG
>ERZ1740060.1077-NODE-1077-length-10672-cov-3.357257_pt1 | contig 10672 bp, 9 predicted proteins | sample MGYA00581743_ERZ1740060 | MGnify/ENA primary metagenome ERZ1740060 (study PRJEB43018, sample SAMN04849235) | marine metagenome | isolation source: floating plastic debris | place: Pacific Ocean | collected 2008-08-27 | study: EMG produced TPA metagenomics...
CAGTTGGCGAACGGTCAGCGCGCGGGTCTTCGTCACGGAAACACGGCGCAATCTGGAAATACTTGTCAAAGCCCGACACCATGATCAGCTGTTTGAATTGCTGCGGGGCCTGCGGCAGAGCGTAGAATTTACCGGGATGCAAACGCGAGGGCACAAGGAAATCGCGCGCGCCCTCGGGCGATGAGGCGGTGATGATCGGTGTTTGATATTCGCGAACGCCGATATCCCACATGCGTTTGCGAATGGACGACACCACATCGGAGCGCAGCACCATGTTGCGCTGCATCACCTCTCGACGAAGGTCAAGATAGCGATAGCGCAGACGGGTTTCTTCTGGATATTCCTGATCGCCAAACACCATCAGGGGGAGCTCTTCCGCCGCGCCAAGCACCTCCATATCGCGAATGAAAACCTCTATCTCGCCGGTTGGTATCTTGGGATTTACAAGATCAGCATCCCTCGCCTTGACGTTACCATCGATGCGAATGCACCATTCCGAGCGGACCTTCTCTACCTCTGCAAAAACTGGGCTGTCGGGGTCGCAAAGCACTTGTGTCACGCCATAATGATCGCGCAAATCGATGAACAAAACACCACCGTGATCGCGGATCCGGTTCACCCAACCTGAAAGGCGAACGGTTTCGCCTTCGTTGGCTTTGGTCAGCTCTGCACATGTGTGGCTGCGATAAGCGTGCATAATAAGGCCTTTCTGCGCCGATCCCGGCGGTTTCATTCATCCGCGCCGATACACATGGACGGCGCGGCAAAGTCAAGGCCTCACCACGAGCCCAACAAGAGCAGGAAATCGCCCACACCGCCAAAATCGTTTACAGAATACGGATTTTGGGCAAAACTTTTGGTCATAGCTGGTTTTATCCAGCTGTGCGTCTGCCGTGCGTAGAAGACATTGAACGCATGAGGCGTAAGTGGGGGCACTAAACAGACGGGGTGGAGCTATGTGGACCAAAGCTCTTGATGCGTTCCTGTCGCATCTTTTCCAGAAGGGCGAATTCGTCCTTACATATCCGAATGGCGAAACAAAGCGATACGGCGATGGCGACGGGCATCGCGCTGCTGTGACGCTTCATACCGAGGACCTGCCTCGACGGATTATCATGTCGCCAGAACTTGCAACCGGAGAGGCCTATGTCGATGGCACGCTCACCATCGAGAATGACGACCTATACGGTTTTCTAACGCTCGCGATCCAGAATATCGCCAGCAATGGACAGCCGTGGTTCCGCAAACCGCTCGAGGTGATCCGGCATCTGAGCCGCTATGTCCAACAGTTCAACCCGGCCAAGCGGGCGCGCACCAACGTGGCGCACCACTATGATCTGTCGAGCGATCTCTATGATCTTTTCCTTGACGAAGATCGGCAATATTCCTGTGCCTATTTCGAGCATCCAGAGATGAGCCTCGAAGATGCTCATGTGGCTAAGATTTTCCATATCGCCAAGATACTTTTGATTGAGCCGGGCATGCGGGTGCTGGATATCGGCTGTGGCTGGGGCGGTATGGGGCTGATGCTAGCCCAGGAGTATGGTGCCGAGGTTGTAGGTGTGACGCTGTCGCAGGAACAGCACAGCATGGCCACCAAACGGGCGGCCGATGCGGGGCTTTCTGATCGGGTTTCATTCAAGCTTATGGACTACCGCGATTTGGACGGCACGTTCGACCGCATCGTCTCGGTTGGTATGTTCGAGCACGTAGGTGTGCCGCATTACAACGAATATTTCCGCAAGGTGCGCGGCTTGTTAAAAGAGGATGGGGTAGCGCTCATCCACACAATCGGGCGCTGCGATGAACCGGCAACGACAAGTCCGTGGATTGCGAAATACATCTTCCCCGGTGGCTACGTTCCGGCCATGTCAGAGGCGATGACCGCAATTGAAAAACAGGATTTCATCACCACCGATGTGGAAATCTGGCGGCTTCACTATGCCAAAACCCTGCGCCACTGGTACGACCGGTTTATGGCCAATATTGATAAGGCCGAGGCGCTTTATGACGCACGTTTTACCCGGATGTGGCGCTACTACCTGGTCGCTTGCGAACTAACCTTTCGCTATAATAAACAGGTTGTGTTTCAATTTCAGCTGGCACCGCTGCAGGAAAACGTGCCGCTGTCACGGGACTATCTTTATCCAAGTGAGAAAGCAGGCATCAGACACGCGGCCGAGTAAGCGCTTGCCGAGCGCGCCATTTCCGTTAACACGTGACCCGTTGACGGAGAGGTTTGAACGATGCGCGCGACAGAAATGCTCAGAGACGAAAACGCGGACGCCTGGCAGGCTGCAACGACGCATGCGTTTACCACTGCACTTGGCGACGGAACACTCGCGCAAGAGAAGATGGCGGGCTATCTGCAGCAGGACTATCTTTTTATTGATGGCTTTGTTCGACTTCTGGCCTCTGCCATCGCACATGCCCCTACCCTTGCGGATAGCGTGCCCGCCGCGCAGTTTTTGGCGCTGATTACTGGGCCGGAGAATACCTATTTCCTGCGCAGCCTGGAGGCCTTGGACGTGCCACAGGCGGGCAAAGCCGAGCCAGAGACACGGGCATTTCAAGAGCTGATGACCGAGGCGCGGTTTTCAGGGCGCTACGAGATCATGCTCGGTGTTCTGGTTGTGGCTGAATGGGTCTATCTGGACTGGGCTACGCCTATGGAGGCCAAGGCTAAGACCCTTCCATTCTGGTTCGGCGAGTGGATCACCCTACATTCCGGAGACGGATTCTCAAGTGTGGTTGAATACCTGCGTTCACAGCTCGATGCGGTTTGGCACAATCTCGACGATCAAGCCCGCAAGGATGTGCGCGGTACCTTTGCCAAGGCAGTGCAGCTAGAGCTTGAATTCTTCGATGCCTCATGGCGTGGTTTTCCTGTATCGCGGTGAAGTAAACTCAGCACCGGTTTTCGAATTTCCAATGGTTCTTTCAGCAAGCCTCTTTGTTCCCGGTTTTCTGACGCTCTCAACGCTGGCTTTCTTTGGATTTTCGCAGCGGCGTCATCCACATACCAAAAATAATGAAAGCAACCGATTGATCAAACCTATGCTATGTTCCACCCTTGTCCTTTGGCATAGGGCCGCGTAAACCGCTCCGGACGTGAGCGGGAACCAAAAATGCCTGTACTAGTGATGAAATTTGGCGGCACATCTGTGGCCAATATCGACCGAATTCGGCGCGCGGCCAAGCGGGTTGGCGTCGAAGTGGCCAAAGGATATCATGTCATCGTCATTGTCTCTGCAATGTCAGGTCGGACCAATGAACTTGTTGGCTGGGTTGATGAAATCTCACCGCTCTACGACGCAAGAGAATATGACGCAGTCGTGTCCTCCGGCGAGAACGTGACTGCTGGCCTTATGTCACTGACCCTGCAGGAAATGGAAGTCCCGGCGCGCAGTTGGCAAGGCTGGCAAGTACCAGTGAAAACCACCTCGGCGCACTCGGCGGCACGCATAGAAGAGATTCCGACCGAAAACATCATGGCCAAGTTTGACGAGGGCATGAAGGTTGCCGTTGTTGCGGGTTTCCAAGGAATTAGTCCCGAAGGCCGCATCACCACTTTGGGTCGGGGCGGCTCTGACACGACCGCCGTAGCCTTTGCTGCAGCTTTTGATGCAGAACGCTGCGACATCTACACCGATGTGGATGGCGTCTACACCACGGATCCCCGCATAGCTGAAAGCGCTCGTAAGCTTGACAAGATCGCCTTTGAAGAGATGCTTGAGCTTGCAAGCTTGGGAGCGAAGGTGTTGCAGACACGCTCCGTAGAACTTGCGATGCGTTACAATGTACGACTGCGCGTACTCTCAAGCTTTGGTCTGCGCCGAGGAGGAAATCATGGAATCCAATATCGTAAACGGCATCGCCTATTCGCGCGATGAGGCGAAAATGACCCTGATCTCGGTGGCGGACCGCCCAGGGATTGCCGCCGCCATATTCGGCCCTTTGTCAGAGGCGGGCATCAACGTGGACATGATCGTGCAGAACATATCCGAAGAGGGACGCACCGATATGACTTTCTCCTGCCCGACGAACCAGGTGGCGCGAGCTGAAAAAGCACTCAACGAGGCTAAAGACGCGGGCGATATCAACTTCCACGATCTGGTAGCTGACACCAATGTGGCCAAGATTTCTGCTGTTGGCATAGGCATGCGTAGCCAGTCGGGTGTTGCGGCCAAAATGTTTCAGACACTTAGCGACGAGGGCATCAACATTCGGGTTATCTCGACCTCCGAAATAAAAATTTCTGTGCTGATTGATCGCAAATATATGGAATTGGCCGTCCAGTCGCTGCATGATGCGTTCGGACTTGATAAAGTGGCCTGAGCCAGCCTTGCAGAGAAAGCAGGCTGAAAAAAGGGGCCGCGCTCGTAACGCTGGGACCAGCCATGAACGATCCTCTCATCTTTAAGACCGACAGTCGGCAAATGCTTGGGCGTTTGCGCGATTTGATGTCTGAGGAGGCTGAAGGCCAGACGCGCCTTAACCTAATCACAGAGCTGATCACTCAAGAGATGCGTCTTGAAGTGTGCTCGATTTATCTGTTCCGCGATGAGGAAACGCTCGAACTATGCGCTACGACGGGACTTAATCCGGATGCGGTCCACCAAACCAGGATGCGTCTTGGCGAAGGCCTGGTCGGACGGGTGGCACGCAAGGGCCAGATAATCAACACCGATGATGCGCCCGCAACCAAGGGTTTTCGCTATATGCCGGAAACCGGGGAAGAGGCATATTCGTCGTTCATGGGCGTGCCGGTCCAAAGGCTTGGCGAGACGCTGGGCGTTCTTGTCGTGCAATCAAAGGCTGCCCGTCGCTATTCCGAAGATGAAACCTACGCCGTTGAAGTCATCGCCATGGTGATCGCGGAAATGGCAGAGCTTGGTGCTTTCGTCGGCGAAGGCGCGGCCATGTCGGCGCGTCACCACCAGCCGGTGATGTTCAAAGGGGGCAGCGCTCAGGAGGGTGCGGCACAGGGCCACGTCTGGCTGCATGAACCGCGCGTCGTTGTCACCAATCCGATTGCTGAGGACCCCAATCGGGAACGCGAGCGTCTTTTGGAGGCGGTAGAAAAACTGCGCGTGAGCGTTGATCAAATGCTTTCAACCGCTAGCACCGGCGACCGAGAACAGCTTGAGGTACTAGAAGCCTACCGCATGTTCGCGAATTCCAAAGGCTGGATGCGGCGCATGGAAGAGGATATCTCGCGCGGTTTGTCCGCCGAAGCCGCAGTTGAGAAAGAGCAATCCACGGCGCGCGCACGCATGGCCCAAGTCAATGATCCGTATCTGCGCGAAAAGCTGCATGATCTTGATGATCTTTCAAACAGGTTGCTGCGCATCCTGACTGGACAAGGTACTGAAACCGGTGCAGAAATGCCCGAGAATCCGATCCTTGTGGCACGCAATATCGGGCCTGCGGAATTATTGGATTACGGTCGCGAGTTGCGCGCAATTATCTTAGAAGAGGGGTCCGTCGGCAGCCATGCAGCGAGCGTTGCACGCGCTCTGGCGATCCCGCTTGTCGTACATGCCGAGCGCATCACAACAGAGGCGTTGAATGGTGATCTCGTTCTGGTCGATGGCGACAATGGCATCATTCACTTGCGACCAGATGAGAGCGTCGTTGCAGCCTTTAAAGACAAAATGGCAATGCAGGCACAGGCTCTGGAACGTTATGCCTCAATCCGCGATAAACCGGCCGAGACCCGCTGTGGCAACCGTATAACATTGCATATGAATGCGGGGCTCATGGCAGATTTGCCCAGTATTGATAGCTCTGGAGCAGAAGGCGTCGGCCTTTTTCGAACTGAGCTGCAGTTTCTGGTGCGCGCGCATATGCCTAAGCGGGCAGAGCTGAGCAGGCTTTATTCCGGGGTGATGGACGCGGCCCATGGCAAGCGCGTTATCTTTCGTACGCTCGATATAGGCTCTGACAAGGTCGTGCCCTATATGGCCACCGTTGATGAGCCAAATCCGGCGCTCGGTTGGCGCGCGGTGCGCGTTGGTCTCGACAAGCCTGGCGTCATGCGCATGCAGTTACAGGCCTTGATACGCGCCGCTGCTGGACGGCCGCTTTGCGTGATGTTCCCATTTGTTGCGCAAAGAGATGAATTCACGCGCTCGCGCGCAGAAATGGAAAAAGCGCTGGAACGTGAGCGTATTCTCGGCCATCCGCTTCCGGAAAGCTTGCAGGTCGGCGCGATGTTAGAGACCCCGTCCTTGGCTTTCGCGCCAGAGAGTTTTTACAACGATGTCGATTTCCTCTCGATCGGCGGTAATGACCTTAAACAATTTTTCTTTGCCGCGGACCGAGAAAACGAGCTTGTCAGGCGGCGCTATGACACGCTCAATGTCAGCTTTCTGAGCTTTCTTGAGGACATTGTTGACCGCTGTGATGCTCTTAATACGCCAATATCTTTTTGCGGCGAAGACGCGGGACGCCCAATTGAAGCGGCTTGTTTGGCGGCAATTGGCCTGCGCACTTTGTCGATGAGGCCAGCCTCGATTGGTCCTGTAAAATCCATTTTGCGTCGCATAGATCTCAGCCTGCTATACTCAATTATCGACCGCAGTCGGAAAGAGGGCAACCAAAGCGTGCGCCCTGCCGTTATGGAGTATCTTAAGGACAAGCTTTAAAGGCTTTAGGTAGGATTGGATGGCCACCAATCTCTCTCAATGAATTCGTTTCTGGAACTTTTAAAGTTGCTTTATGTTTCCGTCATGCACGTTTGACCTCGGGCTCTTGGATTAAGGCGCGAAATTCTTTTTGCACTTCTGTGATATTCATATCCGCTGCAATGGCCAATCGGCGCAGACCAAAATGCACATGTGCAATATCCTGGTAATAGCGGCAATAAACGAAATTCGTCACAGCTCCTGCAGCAGCGCCGAGTACTGGTACAGTTTGCGCCGCTAGTTTCTGCCCCAAGACGGTTGCCAATCGCGGCGCAACACGCGCGATAAGGCCCTGCAGCGCCGCACCGGTGAGCGCCATACGAGAGCCCAAAAACGCAAGATCAGCCCCATCATCATCTTCCAACGGACCGGCAGTGCCAAAAATCTTCACGCAATCAAACCGCACGCTTTCTTCCGCCGGATCAAATCCATGGGCAACTGCCTCGTCCTGAATGGCGCGCAAAAGCACTGTTGTAGTGAACGGCAGCTCTGCCAAAGCGGTCGGGAGTCCACCGACACCTCCTGCCGCACCCATTGCTGTGCTCACCGCGCGATTGAGCCAGTTTGGTGCGCCATCAACCAGACTGCGTGAACCATGGGCCGCATTCATTGCTGTACTGAGCGCGGCATGGGTTGCCTCGCCCAATTGATCTTGAACCGGCGTTGGAAGACGGGTAAGCAAATTCTCTGTCTGAGTTCCGACGGCGTTGAGTACATCAACCCCCAAATTCCGAGCTTGCCGGTGACGAATGACAAGTTCTTGCAAACGCTCCTTGCGTACGGACGCATCAATCGGCGCGTCCAACAACTCAAAAATATTTTCCTCTGACATGCCCTCAAGATCGTCGCGTTTGAATTGTATTTCAAGCCATACGTTGCACCGGCCCGCTAATACCGTTCCATGCATCCTGTTCGATCGACACGCCCAGAACACGCTCGGGATTTGTAGGAGGCGGCATAGCTACACCGGTCAGCCGAAAAAATCCAAATCGTTTGTAAAATGGTAAATCGCCAACAAGCATCGCGCGCGACCAACCGGATGCGCCTGCCTTGTCCAGCACGTTTTGGATCATAATAGCGCCAAGTCCCTCGCCTTGGCGCGTCGGGTGCACAGCAATCGGGCCAATCAGTAACGCTTTGTGCGTCTCAACTTGAACTGGCCATACTCTGATAGCACCGCCCAAGATTTGGTCGCTGTCGCGGGCAACTAAGCAAAGCTCTGACACTGGAGCAACACCTTCGCGCAAACGGTAAGAAGAGAGCGCCTCTCGGCCAGGTGCAAAGCAGAGATCATAAAGAGCCTCGATCTCCCACATATCCTCATGCGTTTCGTGATGAAGTTGAAACACGCGCCCGTCCCTGTTGCACTTTTGGCTGGATCGCGGCCTAGCACGCGGTTAGGAGTTGCACAAATACATGAATGATGGAGCGACGATGTTTTATCGACCGGAAAACGGCCACGGCCTTCCACATAATCCGTTCAATGCGATTGTAACGCCGCGCCCTATTGGCTGGATTTCTACGCGTGGGGCTGACAAAAGCGAAAATCTTGCGCCCTATTCATTCTTCAATGCGGTTGCCTATGTTCCGCCCCAGGTGATGTTTGCCTCCACCTCAACCAAGCCTGACCGAGGTGACACCAAGGACAGTGTGGCCAACATCCGCGAAACCGGCGTCTTTTGCGTCAATATCGTCTCTTTCGAAATGCGCGATGTCATGAACAAAAGCTCTGGCCCTTGGGAAAAAGACGTGGATGAGTTCGCCCTTGCCAAAATTGAGCGCGCTGAGTGTGAAACCATCGCCTGCTCACGGGTCGCTGCTACGCCCGCCTCACTTGAATGCAAACTAACCGAAATTGTACGCCTGCCAGGTGACGCGAATTTCGTTGTGCTGGGCGAAGTAACCGGCGTTCATATGCGCGATGATTGCCTGAAAGACGGCCGGTTCGATGTGACTGCTTTCAACCCGCTCGCGCGGCTCGGATACAAAGACTACACTGCCGTGCGCGACCTCTTCAGCCTGACAAGACCCAGCGAAACCTAACGCATCAAAAATCGGTTGGCGCGCCGCCTTCTGATTTGCGTCGTTCTACAAAAGCGGAAAGCTCTTCTCGCACGGCCTCATCCATAGGCGGGGCCTCATATTCCGCGATGATATCCTGATAAATCTGGTGTGCTCGCTGAGCCGCCCAAACGCCTCCTGCGGCGTCCCATGCCTCAAAATTGCGCCAGTCGCTAACAAAGGGCTGATAGAACGCGTTGGTGTAGCGGTCCTGCGTATGCTGGATGCCAAAGAAATGACCCTGATTTCCGACCTCTGCCACAGCATCAAACGCGATCTCACCAGGCCCGGTCGCCGTCACCACCGGATCAAGATAACGCTGAATGTGCTGCAACACTTCGCAATCGAGGACAAATTTCTCCGGGCTTGCAATTAGGCCACCTTCGAGCCAGCCGGCCGCGTGATAAATCATATGCGCGCCCGACTGCATGGCCGACCAAAGACTGTTCGAGGTCTCCCACATGGCTTGGCCATCAGGCACGTTGGCGGCACAGACGCCGCTGGCGCGCATAGGCAACCCGTAAAAACGAGCGAGTTGGCCCGTCATTTGCGTGGCACGCATGTATTCCGGCGTACCAAAGGCGGGCGCACCGGATTTCATATCGACATTGCTTGTAAATGTGCCTATCGCACAGGCCGCCCCTGGACGGATCACCTGCGCCAAGACGATCGCGCAAAGCCCTTCGGCAAGCGATTGCGCCACCGCTCCGGCCATGGTCACGGGTGCCATCGCACCGGCGAGCGTAAATGGCGTCACCACAAGACCCTGATTACGACGCGCCAGTCGGATCCAGCCGTCTAGCATCGGATAGTCATGCTTCAAAGGTGAGGTCGAATTGATGTTGGAATACATCTTCGGCCCGGTCTCAAATTCCTCATGAGACAAACCACCGGCAATTCTCACCATTTCCATGACATCCTCGACCCGCTCTTTGCCGAGGCAATACGCATGGGCGACTTTATCGGTCAGAGTCAGTTTATCGTAGAGCACGTCGAGATGGCGGATCGAGGCATGGATGTCCTGTGGTTCCACCGGATAACCGCCGACGAAATGGATACAATTGAAATATTGACTGAGCTTGAACAGATTGGCGCACATCTCGCGCGTTCCGGTTACTTTCTTGCCAAGGTTGAGATCCCAATAGCTTGGAGGTGATGAGACGTTACCAAAGTTCATCGTCCCGTCGCCGATGGTTATGGCCCGCTCCGGGTTGCGCGGAGTGATGGTGAATTGCGAAGGGGCCTTGGCCAACATCTCCATCACAAAATCACGCCCCATACGAACGTTTTCGCCGTTGATATCGCAGCCGCCCGAACCGCGCAGAATCTGAACTGCCTCCGGATTCAGAAACTCTATGCCGATCTCTTCGAGAATTCGCATCGCGCCATTATGAACCGCCTGTACGCCCTCTTCATTTAGAGGCTCAACAGGACGGTCGATATTCATCGGCGGGTTCCATGGCATTTGCTCGATGGCCGCGCCACCTCTACGGGTTGCGTTCCCGGCTCGCCCACCACTACGGCGTTTTCGTCTCGCTGTGTCGGGCATGATTCCGATCTCCTGTGCGGTCTCACCTAAGGCAAGCATCGGAGGCGAGAAGGAATTTGCCATTTAGCGACAAAATCTGTCGCAGACACCACTCAAAGACAAAATCAAGCTGCTTTTCTGAGCCAGACCAAATAAAGTCCAAGAGTGGTGACCACGATTGCGCCACCGATGAACATCGCTGTTGTAGGTGTCTCACCGATGCCAAGCCAGACCCATATCGGGCCAAGAACCGTCTCGAGCAACATCAGTAGGCTGACATTTGCAGCCAAAGTGTAGCGCGCAGAAATCGACAGCAGAAAGAAAGAAGCCGGCAGCACAAAAAGCCCAGAGACTAGCATTGGCCAGCGCAACCCCTCATGCATTTGCTGAGGGC
>ERZ1740060.1078-NODE-1078-length-10671-cov-21.672476_pt1 | contig 10671 bp, 11 predicted proteins | sample MGYA00581743_ERZ1740060 | MGnify/ENA primary metagenome ERZ1740060 (study PRJEB43018, sample SAMN04849235) | marine metagenome | isolation source: floating plastic debris | place: Pacific Ocean | collected 2008-08-27 | study: EMG produced TPA metagenomics...
GAGCATGTGATCCCCAGCTCGACCAACCCGACGCGGCCTTACACGGTCAATACCATCGAAGAGCATCTGGACATGCTGATGGTCTGTCATCACCTGGATAAATCCATCCCCGAAGATGTGGCTTTCGCCGAAAGCCGAATCCGGCGTGAGACGATTGCGGCCGAAGATATCCTGCATGATATGGGCGCGTTTTCGATCATCGCATCGGACAGTCAGGCCATGGGCCGGGTGGGCGAAGTTATCATCCGCACCTGGCAAACCGCTGATAAAATGAAGAAACAGCGCGGCCGTCTGGATGAGGAGACGGGCGAGAACGACAATGCGCGTGTGAAGCGCTATGTGGCAAAGTACACGATCAACCCTGCGATTGCGCATGGGATTTCCGCGCATATCGGGTCGATTGAACCCGGCAAGCGCGCGGACCTGTGCCTTTGGAACCCTGCGTTTTTCGGGGTGAAGCCGGAAATGGTTTTGATGGGTGGCGCGATTGTCTGCGCGCAGATGGGCGATCCTAATGCGTCTATCCCGACGCCGCAGCCTGTCTACACTCGGCCTATGTTTGGTGCGATGGGGCGGTCTGTGCAGCAAAATGCGGTCACATTCGTCTCTGCCGCCGCGCAGGCGGAGGGTGCGGGCGCGTCGCTGGGTCTGGCCAAAGAAACCTTGGCTGTAGAGAACACCCGCGGCATCGGCAAGTCGTCGATGATGCTGAACACCGACACGCCGCAAATCGAGGTAAACCCCGAAACCTATGAAGTACGCGCCAATGGGGAGCTGCTGACCTGTGAACCGGCGACAGAATTGCCGATGGCGCAGCGGTATTTCATGTTTTGACGGCTCAGAACGGCTCAATCACCTCAAAAGCGTCCTGCGGTGCGTTTAGCCCGGGAAATATTGGCGTTTGTGCACAGCTTACTGCGGCAGGTGTGGCAGTATTGTCGGGTGTATCGCATGCCACCGTAACAACCGTTTTGGTTGGAACGTCCCGCCAATATCGCGGGTTTTGCAGGATTTCGTTCGGCAAAGCCACGCGATCAAAGCGGCGGCTGGTGCCGTTGCGCACATGCACAACATATTGCGTTCCTGCAACCGGCGCATTCGGGCACCTGTTCAAAAGCGCGCGGCGCAACACCGCCTCGCGGTCTTTCAATCGACGCATTTGCGCGCGAGTTGCACCAAGTTCATCAGCAAGCGATGCAGAGCATCTGTGTAACGGATCATCCATATCAACAGCATCGCCATCGGGCCTTAAGGAATGCTGAACATGCGCCAATTTCCGCAAATCATTCCAAAAACGCGCAAAAAGCCGCATGTTCACATTTCGCAATGCTGCATTGCAGAAATTTTACTTAAATCGTTAACCAATCCCCCCTATCTTAAGACGCATGGGAGGAAACCCAGACTGACAGGCCCCGAAAGGGACAGCGAGGTTTCCAATGGCACGACACGATCTTTCAATTCAGTTCACACCGCGCAACCCGGCGCGCTTGCTCGACAGGTTTCTGGCCGAGGTCGGGCAGGGCTTCAATGCCTATCCAGACCGGCAACGCCGCTTGCAGGATATTGCCGAACTCGAAGCGCTCAACGACGCCGAACTTGCGCAGATCGGCATTGCGCGTGTCGATATTCCCGCCTTCGTTTACCGCGATTTGCTAGGCTAAGGGCTGTGTCATGACGGTGCTGCGGGCCAATGCCGTGCGTCGTCATGTTCATCATCCCGATGACACGGTCGCGCTTGATTATGACGCGCGCCTGTTGCGACGCAAACGTCTGAGTACACAGTCAGGGCTGTCTTTTCTGGTCGATCTGGCCGAGGTCACGCATCTGGATCATCTTGATGCGTTGGTGCTGCAGGATGGCCGTTTGATCGGCGTGATTGCAGCGCCCGAGGCCCTGCTGCGGATCGAAGGCAATCTGCCCCGGTTGGCCTGGCATATCGGAAACCGGCACACCCCGTGTCAGGTCATGGACGATCACTTGGTGATCCGGCAAGACCACGTTCTGCGCGCGATGCTTGAACAGCTTGGTGCGCAGCTGACGGATATCAAAGCGCCTTTTACGCCCGAAGGTGGGGCGTATGGCCATGGTCGCACGTTTGGGCACGATCATGCGCACTGATCTGCTGACGCTGACACAATGGCTTTCCCCCGCATTTCCGCTGGGCAGTTTCGCCTATTCGCACGGGCTCGAGCAGGGGATCGCCGATGGTGCTGTCCATGATGCACAAAGCCTGCAGATCTGGCTGACCGAAACCCTGTGCTTTGGCGCGGGACATGTCGATGCGGTCTTGCTGTGCCAGGCGCTGCAAGGCGCTGATATGGCCGATACGGCGTGTGCTCTTGCAGCCTCGAAAGAACGCTGGGACGAAAGCTTGGCACAAGGCACCGCTTTTGCCGAAACGCTTGTCACGTTGGGCCATCAGGCGCGCCCCGCCGCGTTGCCCGTCGCCGTTGGAGAGGCGGCCCGCGCGCTATCGCTTGAGCCCTCCGAGGTTGCCCAACTTTATCTGCATGCGTTTGCCTCTAACCTTGTTTCGGTCGCGGTGCGCTTTGTGCCGCTGGGCCAAAGCGAGGGCCAGGCAGTTCTTGCCGCCCTTCACCCCATCATTGCAGAGATTGCCGAAACAGCGCCTACAACGCCGCTGGATCGTGTTGGAACTGCAGCTTTGATGGGCGATATTGCTGCCATGCGCCATGAAACATTGGATGTAAGGCTGTTTCGCACATGAACGATATCTCGACCAATGGCCCTTTGCGTGTGGGGATCGGTGGCCCCGTTGGTGCTGGCAAAACCACCCTGACCGAACAGTTGTGCCGCGCATTGGCGCAGGACTATTCCGTTGCTGTCATCACCAACGATATCTACACCCGCGAAGACGCCGAGGCGCTGACCCGAGCACAGGTTTTGCCCTCCGAGCGGATCCGCGGTGTCGAGACGGGTGGCTGTCCGCACACGGCAATCCGCGAAGATGCATCGATCAATCTGGCCGCTGTTGCCGATCTGCGGGCGGTTTTTCCTGATCTGGATGTCATCTTGATCGAAAGCGGTGGCGACAATCTGGCGGCGACCTTCTCACCCGAGCTTGCAGATCTGACGCTTTATGTCATCGACACTGCCGCCGGCCAGGACATCCCGCGCAAACGGGGCCCCGGTGTGACACGCTCAGACCTGCTTGTCATCAACAAGACCGATCTTGCGCCCTATGTCGGCGTCGACAAAACCTTGCTGGAAAGCGATGCGCGCCATGCGCGCGGCGTGCGGCCTTTCGTGATGGCTGCACTGAAACACGGTCATGGCGTTGCCGATATCGTCAAGTTCTTGAAAACTGACGGAGGCCTTTAGGCTATTCAGCCGGCTCTAATGACGGCAGCCGCACGCCTTCTGCTTCAAGCTCGCGCAGGCGGGCCTGAAAGCGTGGCCCGGCCCCGCGTTGAATGAAATTGCGGCACACAAGCGCCTCGCGGAAAGGCCGGTCTTCGTCTTGCAAACGGCCCATGACGCGCCTGATATAGCGCGCAAAATTCCGTCTGACCCGCAACTGCTCGGCAAGGATGGTCAGGCTGAGAGCGCCGTCGGCCGCGCTTTCAAGGATCGGCTCAAGCGCGCCCATGACGCGCAATTCGACCTCAAGATCGCGGGCCAACAGCCGGGTTCTGTGGTGTTGCACGTAAGGCGCATCGAAAAGGGCGGCATGCATCGCATCAAACGCATCTGTTGGATCATGCAGGATAAAGACGTCGCCTGCGCCGTCGATCATATCAGGCGCATAGCCATACCGGCTTGAGAAATCTGTCCGCCGCATCTTTGGAAAGCGCGTGTCCCAGCCTGCCTTATCGGCGGCCAGTGTCGCTTGGGGTTGCAACGCCACCACCGTCGCGCCCGGCGAGACAACTGAAAACGCAGCTGCCGCATAGCCCGCCATGCCTGCGCCATAAAAGACGACACGATCGAAATCCTCAAAAAAGCCATCATCGACCAAGCGGTCGAAATAGCCATAGACGTAAGGGTCGCGAAACCACGTGTTCCCATCCGAAATCAGCGCCAGATGCGACCAGCCATTGTTCTGGGCGGCCACCCAGCCTGCAGGTGCGCAATCGGGATCGCGCGCGCAGATATTTTCGTGACTGTCAAAGCTGACGATCAAGGTGGGCGACTGGTCGATAAAGGCCGCTGAATGGCGGGGGCCAATCGGTTCGAAATAGCCCAGATCTTCGGCCAGCTCGTCCAGCGCATCCAGCCAGTCTTGACCTTTCAGTCCCGTCAGCACCTTGGCAAAGTCTTCGTCGGTTACGGTCATCGGGGAATCCATCAGGTCTTTGGCCGAAAGTGTTATCCGGGCCGGGATGGCAGTGCAATGGGGCAAGAATGCGCTGGCATCGTGCTCATATGATGCGATTGTTTCGCCTGCTGCCGAGGTGTGTTTCGCAAACCGACCGGGTGGCAGGGTGGTTGACGCGCGCGCACCTGCGGCTAGCATCGCAGGAGGGGAGGATCACAATGATGAGCCAGATCAATACGATCGACGAGGTGCAATCCCTCTTGAGCGCGCAGGACTATGTCTGCGGGCGCGCCTTGGCGACTGTTGTCTTCCTGTCTTTGCGCCTGGGTCGCCCGTTGTTTCTGGAAGGTGAAGCTGGCGTAGGCAAGACCGAGATCGCCAAAGCTATCGCCGCTGCTTTGGGCCGCCGCCTGATCCGTTTGCAATGCTATGAAGGGTTGGATGCGGCCTCTGCCGTCTATGAATGGAACTTTGCAGCACAGATGGTTGCAATCCGCACTGCCGAAGCCAGCGGCAGCGCCGACAGCACCGCGCTGCAAGCCCAGCTGTTTTCGGATGACTACCTGATCGCGCGCCCTTTGCTTGAGGCGATGCGCCCCGATCCGGCAGGCGCCCCTGTCTTGTTGATCGACGAGTTGGACCGCACCGATGAACCGTTTGAGGCTTTCCTGCTCGAAGCGCTTTCGGATTTTCAGGTCAGCATCCCCGAACTGGGCACGATCAAAGCGCCCGAGCCACCGATTGTGATCGTGACCTCGAACCGCACCCGCGAAGTGCATGATGCGCTTAAGCGCCGGTGTCTCTATCACTGGGTGGATTATCCCGATCTTGAGCGGGAGATGGACATTCTGACCGCCCGGGCCCCCGAAGCCTCTGCGGCGCTGTCCCGGGAAATCGTCGCTTTCGTGCAAAAACTGCGCACTGAAGATCTGTTCAAAAAGCCGGGTGTGGCCGAAACCATCGACTGGGCGAAATGCCTGCTGGCGCTTGATGTCATCAACCTCTCGCCGGATGTCATTGCTGATACATTGGGCGCGATCCTGAAATACCAGGACGACATTCAAAAGCTGCAAGGCTCGGAAGCGAAACGGATACTCGATGAGGTCAAAGCCGAACTGGCCCCGGCATGACGGGCATCCCCCTGCTTCTTTTGTCCCTAAATACCGCATCCAGACATCTGCCAGGGGCGCGCCGATGGTAGAGCTTCCCGACCTTGCCCTTCCAGAAAACCCCAAGCTCACGCGCAACATCACCCATTTTGCGCGCGGATTGCGTAAGGCGGGCTTGCCTGTCGGGCCGGGCGCTACACTGAATGCGATCAACGCGGTGCAGGCTGCTGGCTTCACCGAACGCGCGGATTTCTATTGGACGCTGCACGCCTGCTTTGTCACCCGGCCCGAGCATCGCGCCACGTTCCGGCAGCTTTTCCGTCTTTACTGGCGTGACCCGCGTTATCTTGAACACATGATGTCTTACATGATGCCCGCCACGCGCGGTGTTGCCGAAGAACGGCGTGCGAAGGCTGCGGAAAAACGCGCAGCGGAGGCGTTGCTGGACGGGGTGGAGCGGGACCTGCCGGAGATCGATGACGACGGCGAGACTCAGATCGAGATTGATGCCTCGCGCACAATGTCCTCGCAAGAACGGCTCAAGACGCTTGATTTCGAACAGATGAGCACAGCCGAGATGGCCGAGGCCAAACGCATGCTGGCAAAGCTCAAACTGCCAATCAAACCGCTCACCTCACGGCGTAGCAAAAGTTCCCCGCGCGGAGCGCGTATTGACGGCAGATCAACGTTGAAAGCGGCAATGCGGCGGGGTGGGGATATCGAAAAGCTGATCCTCAAAGCGCCGCGCACCCGCTGGCCGAACCTTGTCGCCCTTTGCGATATCTCAGGCTCGATGAGCCAATATTCCCGCGCGGTGCTGCATTTCCTGCATGCGGTCGCCAACCAGAAAGGGGCAGGCTGGGCGAAGGTTCATGCGTTTACCTTTGGCACGCGGCTCACCAATATCACGCGCCATTTGGGCACGCGCGACGTCGACGCGGCTTTGGCCGCTGCGGGTGCCGAAGCGCAGGATTGGGAAGGCGGCACGCGCATCGGCGGGTGCCTGACCGAGTTTAACCGCGACTGGTCGCGGCGCGTTCTGGGGTCGGGCGCAATTGTGCTCCTGATTACGGACGGGCTGGACCGCGACGATCCGAATGACCTTGCTCGCGCGATGGAACGCTTGCAGCTCAGCGCGCGCAAGGTGATCTGGCTGAACCCGCTCCTGCGCTGGGACGGGTTCGCCCCCAAAGCCCGCGGCATTGCCGAGATGCTGCCACGCGTCGACAGCTTCCGCGCCGGTCACAATATCGCGTCGCTCGAGGCTCTTGCCGAAGCGCTGTCGCGCCCCGATGACAGGGGTGAGAAGGCCCGCCTCATGGCGCTTTTGGAGGGATAATGGACCAGATACCCGAAATTGCTTTGGACTGGCACCGCGCGGGCAAAGGGGCCGCACTGGCCACAGTCGTGCGCACATGGGGCTCTGCCCCGCGCCGTGTGGGCAGCCAATTGGTGATCTCGGGCGCAGGGGAGATCGAAGGCTCTGTCTCGGGCGGGTGCGTTGAAGGCGCGGTGATTGTCGAGGCGATTGACGCGCTAGAGGACGGTCAGCCAAAATTGCTGACCTTCGGGGTGTCCGACGACGAGGCCTTTGCCGTCGGACTGGCCTGTGGTGGTGAAATCGCCATCCTTGTGGAGCCCGTCGGCACAGCGCTGCCCGAGGATATGTTGGCCGATCTGGTCGCTGCCCGCGCGGCGCGCAAACCGATGGCCTATCATGTGAATACGCAGACATGGGCGCGGCATTTGAGCGAAGATACCAGCGACGCGCGCTTCCGCATGGACCGCTCTGGCTTCGAGGAAGAGACCTTCATCGCGATCCACAATCCGCCTTTGCGTATGGCCGTCATCGGCGCAGTCCACATCACGCAACCGCTGGTGCAGATGGCGCGCATGGCGGGGTACGATCCTTTCATCATCGACCCGCGCGAGGTCTTCGGATCGCAGGCGCGCTTCCCCGGCGAAACGCTCAGCAACGAGTGGCCGGATGAGGCGTTGACCGACTGGGGCATCGATGCGCGCACCGCTGTCGTGACCTTGTCACATGATCCGAAAATCGACGACCCTGCGCTGCATGTGGCGCTCAGGTCGGACGCTTTCTACATAGGGGCGCTGGGCTCGACGCGCACTCACGCCAAGCGCGTCGCGCGTCTGACCGAGGCTGGGTTTAGCGAGGGCGATATGGAGCGGATCCATTCGCCGGTCGGGCTTGATATCGGATCGGCCAATCCAGCCGAGATCGCAATCGCAACGATGGCGCAGATCACAGCTGTGTTGCGGGGCAAACAGTGAAGTTCGGACCGGTTCCTGTAGCCGAAGCCGAAGGCAGTATTCTGGCTCATTCGCTTAAATTGCCATCCGGTGTTCTGAAGAAAGGCCGACTACTCGACGCTCAGGATGTTGCGCAAATCAGGGCGGCCGCCATTGACGACGTGATTGTCGCCCGTCTGGGCCCCGGGGATGTGGAAGAAAACGCCGCTGCTGGTCAATTGGCCAAAGCGATTGCGCCGGATCCGGATGCGGCCAATCTGCGCCTTGCCGATCCCTTTACAGGCCGCGTGAACCTTTATGCCAAGCGCGCCGGGCTTGTGGCGCTGGATATTGCAGCTGTGCATGCATTGAACCGCGTGAACCCAATGATAACCCTTGCCACGCCAAGGCCCTATACACGGGTTGCCGCAGGTGCTTTGGTCGGCACGGTTAAGATCATCTCTTATGCGGTGCCGGACAGCGATCTCGACGCAGCGTGTCGGGCTGCGGCGCATGCCTTGCGTGTGCAGCCTGCTGTATTGGCCGATGCGACGCTGATCCTCACCGATCTGCCGGGCGCGGTAGACAGTGCCAAAGGCGAGGCTGCGGTGGCCGGACGTTTGGATGCGCTGGGCGTTGCGTTGAGCGAAACCCTGCGTGTCCCGCATGCCGCCGATGCTGTGCGCGATGCTGTGGCCTGCGCAAAAGGAGCGCTGATCCTGATCCTGACGGCCTCTGCCACGTCAGATCCCGCCGATGTCGCCCCAGGCGGTGTTGTGCAGGCGGGCGGCACGCTTGTTCATTTCGGCATGCCGGTGGATCCTGGTAATCTGCTTTTTCTTGCCGATTATCAGACCCGCCCGGTGATCGGCCTGCCCGGATGCGCCCGCTCGCCTGCGCTGAACGGTGCCGATTGGGTGATGGAGCGGGTGCTTTGCGGCGTCCCTGTCACATCGGACGATATTGCGGCCATGGGTGTTGGCGGTTTGCTTAAGGAAATCAAAACGCGTCCACAACCACGCGAAGGCTAAGACCTGCTTCTTTTGTCTTTAAATACCGATCTGCACCACACCGGCCAAATCTTGCGACACACGCCCCCGATACGGAACAATCGCAAAGAAACTGTTCTCAAAACGAAAATGCCGTGCTTAACTCTGGCTAAGAACAAAAATGGGAGGAATTCAATGACACAGGTCTCAATGACCGTGAACGGGAAAGCTGTCAGCGGCGAGGTCGAGGGCCGCACGCTGCTGTCGGGGTTTCTGCGTGATAGCCTAAATCTTACGGGGACGCATGTGGGCTGCGACACCAGCCAATGCGGCGCGTGTGTGGTGCATGTGGACGGACAGGCTGTAAAAGCCTGTACGATGCTGGCCGGTGAAGCTGAAGGTGCGGATGTCACAACCATCGAAGGGATGGCGAATGCCGATGGCTCGCTTTCGGTGATCCAGCAGGCGTTCCAAGATCATCATGGGCTGCAATGCGGCTTTTGCACGCCGGGCATGGTGATGTCGGCGGCAGCCTTGCTGCAAGAGAACCCCAACCCGTCCGAAACCGAGATACGTGCCTATCTGGAAGGCAATATCTGCCGGTGCACGGGCTACCATAACATCGTGAAAGCGATCATGGCGGCGGCTGGACAGGACATCAGCACAATTGCTGCGGAATAAGACGATGACTTTTGGGGTATTGTCCCCAAGCTTGACCCACCTTTTAGGGAGGTAACATCATGCCCAAAGATGGAGGCATTGGCGCCAGCTCAAAGCGGCGCGAAGACGTGCGGTTTCTGACAGGACGCGGACGCTATACGGACGACATCAACATTCACGGCCAGACCTATGTGCATTTCCTGCGCTCGGATGTGGCGCATGCGAAGATCAACTGGATTGATACTTCGGCGGCAGACGCCATGCCCGGTGTGGTGCGCATTTTCACCGGAGCCGATTTCGAAGGGATCGGGTCGATCCCTTGCGGGTGGCAGGTCACCGACCGCCATGGCGAGCCGATGCAGGAACCCGCGCACCCGGTGCTGGCGCAAGGCAAGGTGCGCCATGTGGGCGATCCAATCTGTGCCGTTGTGGCCGAGAGCCTGGAACAGGCGCGCGATGCGGCGGAAGCGATTGAGCTTGATCTGGAAGAACTGCCTGCGGTCGTCGACATGAAAGCCGCCGTTCAGGACGGTGCCACGAAGGTTCATGACGATCTGACAAGCAACCTTTGCTACGACTGGGGCTTTGTTGAAGAAAACCGCGACGCGGTGAACGCAGCGTTTGAGGAGGCCGCGCATGTGACCTCGCTGGAACTGGTCAACAACCGCCTTGTCGCCAACCCGATGGAGCCGCGCGTGGCTGTAGGGGACTGGAACGCCGGCACAGATGACTACACGCTCTATACCACCAGCCAGAACCCGCATGTGATCCGGCTTCTTATGGGTGCGTTCGTGTTGGGCATCCCCGAGCATAAGCTGCGCGTCGTTGCCCCTGATGTGGGCGGTGGGTTCGGCACCAAAATCTTCCATTACGCGGAGGAGGCATTCTGCACCTTTGCGGCCAAGCAGGTCGGGCGTCCTGTCAAATGGACCTCGTCGCGTTCCGAAGCGTTTATGTCGGACGCGCATGGCCGCGATCATGTGACCAAGATCGAACTGGCGCTGGACAGCGACAATAACTTCACCGCGCTTCGGACCGAGACCTATGCGAATATGGGCGCGTACCTGTCGACCTTCGCGCCGTCGATCCCGACATGGCTGCACGGCACACTGATGGCGGGCAACTACAAGACGCCGCTGATCTATGTGAATGTGAAAGCGGTGTTTACGAACACGGTGCCTGTTGACGCGTACCGAGGTGCTGGGCGGCCCGAAGCGACGTTCCAGTTGGAGCGCGTTGTCGACAAGGCTGCGCGCGAGTTGGGTGTCGATCCTATTGAACTGCGTCGTCAGAACTTCATCACCGAGTTCCCCTATGCCACGCCTGTGGCGGTGGAATATGACACGGGCGATTACAACGCGACGATGGATAAGCTGGCGGAGAT
>ERZ1740060.1081-NODE-1081-length-10658-cov-3.483259_pt1 | contig 10658 bp, 9 predicted proteins | sample MGYA00581743_ERZ1740060 | MGnify/ENA primary metagenome ERZ1740060 (study PRJEB43018, sample SAMN04849235) | marine metagenome | isolation source: floating plastic debris | place: Pacific Ocean | collected 2008-08-27 | study: EMG produced TPA metagenomics...
GCCGCGCTCAGCGCCGGCACCAGATCGACCGCCGGTCGAAAACTGAATGATCATGCCGGGGCAGTGTCGCCTCACCCCTTCTTGCAGGCGCGCGAAACGGTCTGGGTCAGATGATGGGCTTTCATCATCATGACGGACGTGGGCGTGCAGGATGGCAGCGCCGGATTCAAATGCGGCATGGGTGCTTTCAATCTGTTCGGTTACACTGATGGGCACTGCCGGATTGTCGGCCTTGCGCGGGACTGACCCGGTGATGGCGACACATATGATACAAGGTTTCATGGTCTGACCACCGCATCAATTGGACTGAGGGCGGTGGTATCAGATGGGTAAGGTCGCAACAACGTTGGGCACACCCCTCACGCGGCTACTGCACCAAAGGGCCGACTCACCGGCTCGAAATCCGTTAAGTTTTTATTCGCATCTTGGCGACAAATGTGTCGATGTGTTGGTTAATAGCGCGAGATCGCGGCCGGTAGCATGAGCGCTGGCGCCTCAATCTACCCTGTGCTGGCCAAGGGTCGATTAGAATAAGCATCATAAAATCAACGGTATAGCCTGAGGTTTCGTGGTTTACTGCTGCTTAAGACAAGGCGCGTTAACCCCTTTAGCTATAGCCCGACGCCAAGAAATGCCTTAGAAAGAAACAATATTTGGACACAATTTTCGCCAATTTGCCCGCTTTGTTTCCACATGCAAAGGAAGCGGGCCAGTAGTACCGTTTTCTAATTGATTTAATTGGGTCGTGGGTAGCGGGCCATTCACACTAGTAAGTAGGTAGGAGAGAAAACAGTGGCGTTCAATCTCATGAAACAACTGAAGACATCGGCAGCGGCTTTGGCGCTTGCTTCCGGTCTTGCGTTGCCAACCACAGGTTTGGCACAGGAAATCACCCTCAGATCAACAGACGGCACGATCAACGTGTCTGGTGAGTTCATCGACTTCCGCGATGACACATACATCGTACGCACAGCCTTGGGCGAGCTGCGGATCGCGGCCAGCAGCATGGTCTGCGACGGGGCTGCATGCCCAACCTTCGATGATGTCACCGCAGATGTGACAATCATTGGGTCAGACTCAATCGGCCAAGGTATGATGCCTTTGTTGATGACTGGTTTTGCCGCAGCGCTTGACGCTGATGCAGAGCTGACAAACGCATCCGCCGGTGAAACTGTTGCGACACTGATCGACGACGGCGGTTTTGGCGATGAAATCGGGGCATATCTGGTTTCAACAACCAACGACACCAACGCTTTCGAGGCGCTGTTGGCCCGTGAAGCAAACATCGGCATGTCATCACGCCGCATCACAGTCGATGAGGCCCGCGCACTGCGTGCTGATGGCGCTGGCAGCATGGTCAGCCCGAACCAAGAGCACATTATCGCTGTTGATAGTATGGTTGTGGTGACACACGCCGACAACCCGGTCAGCCAGCTTGATAAAGAGCAATTGGCAGCCATCTTCTCTGGTCAGATTACAAACTGGTCCCAGCTGGGTGGTGAAGACCGCCCGATCAACGTGATTTCGCAAGAGGCCGGTTCCGCCAGCTTTGAATACTTCATGGACTTCCTTTACGGTGAGGAGCGCCCTGCGTTCCGCCCACAGGGTATCGCACCCGATGATCAGGTCTTGTCCAACGTTCTGTTCCACGATCGTAACGCCATCGGCTATCTTGGTTTTGCGTTCCAGCGTGGGGCAAAGCCTTTGACGCTGATCAACGAATGCGGGATTTCAACGACACCAGATGCCTTCTCGGCCAAGACCGAAGAATACACGCTGAGCCGTCGTATGTATCTGTACAACCGTTCCGATAACCTGAACGCGTCCACACAGCAGTTCCTTGACTTCGTTGTCTCCTCTGAAGCAGACGCTGTGATCGGCAAGTCCGGCTTTATCGATCTGGGCATTCTGCGCCGCAGCCAGACAGAGGGCGACGCACGTCGCGCTGCACTGGTCGCTGAAATGCAGCGCTATGACGTTGGTTTCGAAGGCGCGCTGATGGGCGATATGCTGGCCCAGATGGATGAAAACGATCGTCTGTCCACAACGTTCCGCTTCCGTACCGGTTCTTCTAAGTTGGATGAACGTGGTCGTTTGGATATGCAGCGTCTGATCTCTTATCTTGAGCGTGCGCCAGAAGGCACAGAAGTGACATTTGTTGGTTTCACCGATGATGTGGGTGCCTTTGACGCCAACCAGCGTCTTGCTGAACAGCGCGCGGCTGCCGTCATGGACGAAATGCGCGCCATCACAGGTGGTTCGTTGACCAACGTGACGATGTCGACAGCTGGTTATGGTGAGATTGCACCTTCGGCTTGCAATATCTCTGATCGTGGCCGTGGCATTAACCGCCGCGTTGAGGTTTGGATCTCCAAATCCGTCGAAAGCTAAGATCACTGGCGATACGTGTTTGCTGAACATGTATCGCCAACCCCTAAACGAAACTGGACTGTCAAACTGTGAAGCTGCTGGCCTGCAAGGCCGTGTCTTGAGCGCCGTTGCGCAAACTGAACTTGCATCAGTGACTTCCACCCGGCCTTTAGTTGTTATTCGTGTTCTCCCCCCGCGTCTTAATGTATTTCGTTAGTTTTCCGCGCTTCGCTTGACGTCCTTAAAACTTTAAAAACTGGTTTCGTCCTAATTGGTTTGATCGGCCCCAGACAGCGCATTTGTCGTATCTTCGATCAACAGGTGCATGGCACCGGCCAAAAATGGGCTAGCCGCGTAACGCATGAATAGGACTCATGGCATGACATCCGCATCGACGACCCCCGCAACATCCCGCCGTCGCGCTACTAAGGCTGCAGGCATTCTTTCGAAATCATTCTGTGCTGCGCTTGCAGTAGCATCTGTCCCGCAACTGGGCGTGTTTAGTGCGGACGCAGCAAATGCACAGTCGATCGACCGTGAACTCTACACTGGCGGCAAAGCACGGGTCAGCCGCTCTGCCAGCCTGCGGTCTTTGACAGAGGCCGTGACCTCGGCCAGCTGCCGCGTGAATGGCGGCATCGGTGTTGCACAGGCGCAGGCAGAGTTGGCTACCGACCGCGCTGATTTTGACCGCATCATTGACGGTCTGGTCAATGGCAACCCCGCATTGGGCATGCCCGGCGCAGAAGGTCGTGCCCGCACATTGACCGCATTGAATGAAACCGCCGCCATGTGGGAACCGATTGATGCCGCCGCCGCAAATCTGGCGTCTGGCACGGCCTCATCTGGCGATGCAGAGGTGATTGTGGGCGGCTACGCGGCCCTGTTTGATCAGACCGAACAATTGGCGTCCGTCATCTCGGGCCAGTATTCCGATCCGCAACAGCTGTTGCAAAGTGATGCAACGGTCCTGAACTTTGCGATCCGGCAGCGCGCGCTGGCCTACCGCATGACACGCCAGATGTGTGAACTTGCAACCGGGTCAGGTCAGGATACCACGCAAGCTAGCCTGCAAGAAACAGTTGACCTGTTTCAGCAGACTTTGATTGCGCTGCGTGACGGGTTTGCCGCGGCTGGGATCAACCCACCACCAACAGATGCTGTCCGTGACAGCCTCAACAGCACGTTCGAGGTTTGGCAGGCAGCGCGCAGCATTTTTGACGCTGCCATCGCCGGTGAAACACCGACAGCGGAAATGGTGAATGCAGCGGCCGATCTGTCACAAACCCTTTCGGTTGCGATGAACAACACCATCACACTCTACCTGATCGCGACACCAGGTCAGGATGATGTTTACCGCGTGCCTCTGGAGGCCTACGCCCGTGATGAATTGGCAAGCTGGTTGACCAACCCGGCCCTGATCGATGCCATCAAAGAACAAAACGTCAAACATGACGGCCTGTCCGAGGATGAGGTCATCACCCTTGACCAACAATGGCGTGCCGAAGCCGGTGAAGGCGGCGGACCGCTGATTGAAAAGCTGCTCACAGCCTCTGTTTCTAACTGGTTGCTGAACAAGCAAGTCGAAACCGGTGGTTTCGTGACCGAGGTCTTTATCATGGACAACAAAGGCCTGAACGTTGCCCAGAGCGTGGAAACATCCGACTACTGGCAGGGTGATGAGGCCAAATGGCAGCAGACCTATTCGGTTGGGCCCAACGCGCTGCACATCAGCGAAGTTGAGTTTGACGACAGCACCGGGTTTTATCAGTCGCAAGCGTCACTGTCGATTGCCGATCCGGCCACGGGTGAGGTGATTGGTGCCGTTACCTTCGGGATTAACGTGCAGAACTTGATGTAAATAGATCAAGAGCAGAGACAAAGGCGGGCCTTTCGAGGCTCGCCTTTTTTCGTTTCAGCCAATCTCTTCTGCTATGGGCTAGATGATGGACGTTATGCTTCGTATGCAGTCAGATCGGCCCATCTACAACAATCAATTGGTCGTCGGGCAGCGGGCGCTGCAGGCTGAGCGCGGCTGGGTCCTCTAGCCATTGCATCCATTCGTCATGCCGCGTCAGGATGACGGGCATCGCTTTTGGATGAATTGGGGCGACAACCGCATTGGGTTCCGTGGTCAGGAAGGCGAATAAGTTGTCTGTGGTCTCTCCGTCCTTTACCTTGCGGACGGATGTCCATTCTGTCCAAATGCCCGCGAAGAAGGCCAATGGTTGTGTATCATCTAAGGCAAACCACTTTGGCCCTTTGTTGAATTCAGAGAAGGCCGTGAAAGGAACCAGGCATCGGTGCTGGACGCCAAGCCACCGCCGCCAATGCGGTGACTTGGTGTTGCGCACATTGGTCACGCCTTTGTCGTAGTTCTTACCTTTCAAGGCGAACTGCGGGGAGGGCATGCCCCACCGCATCAACGACATGACGTGGCCATTGGGCGTCTTTCGGATGACAGGCGCAGGTTTATCCGGGTAAATGCCCGGCAGGGCTGGCAGGTTGCCAGTATCGTCTTTCAGTTTGGGAAAGACATCGCGCATCGCCGCCTGCGCGGTGGTCATTGAGTAAAGATTGCACATGATGCCACACAGGCTAGGGAGCGTTGCGCGAACCTATCACTGAGATGGGGATCTGTCACTTTCGTATCTGTGCGATATGAGCAAAAAAGCTTCATGGCGGAGAGACAGGCAGCCCTTGGGGTGTCCGGCACTGTTCGCCAATGTCCGAAAATGCCAATAAAACAAAGGTATTTGCGATTTCGCTTGTCCGGGTTCGTTCAGTAGGATACGGCTTAATCGTTTAGTTTTTGGCGGGCCAGAAGGCGGGCCAAATAGTTTGGCGGAGACTTTTTATGCCTAGACGTGCAGCTGAATTGTCGGACCTGTCGGTGCGAAAGATGAAGCATCCCGATCCTTCCAAATCCCACAAGGTCACGTTTGCTGTGGGCGGCGTTGCGGGTCTGCTGCTTCAGGTAAGCCCCACCAACGCAAAGTCTTGGCTTCTTCGCAGCACAATCGCCGGAAAGCGTCGCGAAATTGGTTTAGGCCCGTACCCAGAGATCACTCTGTCAGCGGCGCGTGACCGGGCGCGTGAGGCGCGTGATTTGATCAGGCAGGGCATCGACCCCCTTGAACGCCAGAAGGCGGAACGGGCCGCCCGTGTAGCAGAGACCATGCGCGGATTGACGTTCACCGATGCGATGGAGCGGTTTTTGGAAGGTAAGCTGGCGGAGTTCGACAATGTGAAGCATCGCAAGCAGTGGCGTGCCACCTTGGACAAATACGCCGTTCCTGCGCTGGGCGAAATGTTGGTTGCTGACATCGGCGTGGCCGACATTCTGCGCACTTTGGAACCGATCTGGAAAACCAAGACAGAAACGGCGTCACGGTTGCGCGGTCGCATTGAAGCCGTCTTGGCATGGGCCACCGTCGCTGGCCACAGGCAGGGCGACAACCCCGCAAGATGGAAGGGCAATCTGGATACCCAACTTCCCAAGCCCAGCAAGGTCGCAAAGGTAGTTCATCATCCCGCTTTGTCTTTGGATGATGCCGCAGCATGGTTCAGGGATGTTCGACAGCGCGAAGGCTTTGCCAGCCGCGCAGTTGAGTTCATGGCGCTGACCGCTGCGCGTTCTGGTGAAGTGCGCGGCATGTCATGGCCTGAAGTAGACCTTGATGCTGCGATCTGGACCATTCCCGCTGAACGGATGAAAGCGGGTGCAGAACATCGTGTGCCGCTGACGGATGCTGCAGTCGGCCTATTGGGTGATCTGCCACGTATGGCGGACAGCGACGAGGTTTTTCAGTCTGCGCGAGGTGGAATGTTGTCCGATGCAGCGCTTTCTGCGTGCATGAAGCGCGTGAATGAAGCGCGCGCCAAAGCGATGGGCGGGACAGGGTATCTGGATCGGCAGTCAGGGCGGCCAGCGGTTCCTCACGGGCTTCGCAGCACGTTCCGAGATTGGGCGGCGGAACGCACCGAGTATCCAAGAGACATGGCAGAAATCGCCCTTGCTCATACTGTCGGATCAGAAGTGGAGCGGGCCTATCGGCGCTCCGATATGGTCGAACGCCGACGAAAGATGATGTCGGCTTGGTCCCGTTTCTTGCGGGGTGATACCTTGCCCACAGTGGTTCCGCTTAACCAAGCGGCGCAGGCTGGAAAATAATTCCGCTTGTCTGCACTGCTCCAAACATATGATGGATTTGGACTGCTGGTAAAGGCCGACTTAGCCAAGCCATTGGTTTGGCAATGCTTTGCCAGCGCAAAGAAATCATAGGTGGCCTAGGATTTTCCTCGCGTTAAGGTCCACTGGCACCACACTGAATTTGCAGCATAAAAATGGCCTTGACCGGTAGTGTCCGGTAGTATTACGACGGGGCAAGGAACCGACCAAAATACTGGAACACCGCAACCCAATGATCGGGGCGGTTTGATATTTTGGAGTGTTCATAATGACATCCATCAATGATCGGCTTGAAGAGCGGTATCTGACCGTGAAAGAGGTCAGCAACCGTCACGGTTGCAGCACGACAACGGTATGGGAACGGTTGAACTCTGATCCCAGCTTCCCGCGACCCAAGAAGCTTGGTGCCCGCATGACCCGGTGGAAGCTGTCGGAAGTCGTCGCGTGGGAAGAGGGCCTTGAAGAGGTCAAATCAGTTGCTTGAACGAACTCCTATCCTGAACAGCTTGCATGATTTGTGGTACGGCTTGGATCACAGCGCACGCAATGACTTCATTGCGTATGCAAGTGAGGACATCCGACAGGACATTGGGCTTGCGAACGGTTCCGCCGATATCAGGTTTCGCCAATTCCCAAAGCCAAAGACTTCCGACTTGGAACACCTGCGTGCCGTGATCGAAATCTGGTCTTTGGCAACGCCTGAAGAGCGTCTGCAGTTCGCTTTGGACACGGCAGGCTATCGGCTTCAGCTGATCGCTGAGGCTGCTCAGGAATTTCATCAGCTAAAGCCAGAAGAGGAAGGTTGAAGAACTATGCCCCCGGCTGTGGACCGGGGGCTTGTAGCCCAGTGCGACGGGTATGCTTGGCGGCAATGACGGTGGGCACTGGGTGGTATCTGCATACCACGGGACGGAGCATATGCAAAGGGCAGTCCGTAAGTTTGAAGCCCGCTCCCGGCACTGCGTTTGGGTGTCGCAAGTAGCAAACGACCGACCAGCGGGAACGCACGACTGGACGGGCCTGAAGCGACCGACCGACTGACGGGACAGGATCGCAAGGGCATAGGGACAGCCTGACCATTCATCGGTCGGGACTGTTCGTCCTATGCCCTTTGCTCACTCCCTCTCTCTGGAACAGGGCAGAGGAACAGAAGAACGAAAAGCATCAGTAAATCAGATGCAAACGAGGATGAGATGGCGGGCGCGCCCGCTGCGAAAGGGACAGTAAAGATGCAGGTTGAACGCCTCACTATTCCGGCCAGCCGGGCAGTAACCACCGCAGACGCCAAGGACTATATGCGCGTTGATCTGGCTGATGAAGACGCACTGATTGACGAACTGATCGAGTCAGCTGAGCAAGAGATTGAACAGTATGCTGGTATCGCGCTGCTGACACAGACAGCGCGTGCGACCTATCAGGGCTGGCCCGATCTGAACACGTCGTGCCTATCGCTACCTGTAGGTCCGGTGCAGGATGATGCCACCGTGTCCGTGACCGTGGATGGTGTGGCATTCACTGCTTTCACTTTGAGCGCCGGGCGCTATCCCGCGTTGACCTTCACTGAATTCGATTTGGCTGTGCTGGCTGATGCGTTGATTGTCGTGGACTACAGCGCGGGCTGGGGTGATGCGGGGACGGCTGTGCCACCAGACCTGCTGACTGCAGTGAAGGAACAGGTGTTGCGGCTCTATGACATGCGTGGGGGCCTTGGCCTTGCACGTCACCAGTCGGCAATGTCACCGCACGCACAGCGACTTGCTCAGCGCTAAAAGCGGGTGACGGTTTGATGTGCCATCCTGTTCAAATCAGCTGCAGCGGAGCCTTCGTAGGGCGATCAATTTGGGCCGGTGACCGGGGAGGAAGTCACCTTTTCGCGCTGTGTGATATTGAGAGGCCAGCAAGCGCGCGGTCTATCACTTCGCCGTTGTATTGCATCCTGTCCGCCGCAAGCTCCAAGGTCTCGGGGTCAACTCGAAAGTTGTATTCGGTGCTTTCGAGCGCTTCAATTGCGAAGATTGAATTGATCTCTTCGATTGCTAGGATCGCATTCAACACGTCTTTGCAAAGGTCTGGTCCAAGTAAGCCGATTTCATCGGTTACTGCCTCGAAGTGTCTTAGCTCCATTCTGGGCACAACAACCCACTCCGTGTCCTCGTCCGCATGTTCGGACAATCGGTCAAAAGTCGCCCTGAAGAGTGTCAGTTCGGCCGTAACTGCAGCAACAACTGATAGCCTGCGTTGTTCTAGGCTGTCCTTTTCAGCCTTTCGGGACAGTCTTGCATTCGCGATCAGGGTCAGGATGACCCCCAAGAAACCAACAGCGCCGACGAGCAGCGTTTGGAAGTCGATCAACAGTTGGTATGTTTCATCTGACATGGGGCATGTTCTCCCATGAAGACTGCGACCAAAGCAACGCGCTTCCTTCAGTCCTTGCAAATTCCACAGGGGCCAAAGGCTGGGAAGCTGATCAAGCTGGCCCCGTTTCAGCGGCAGTTCGTCAAGGGCGCATTGGCTGATGCCGTGAACGTGGGGGTGCTGTCCATCGGGCGCGGCAACGGCAAGTCTGCGCTTTCTGCAGGGCTGGCGCTGGGCGCGCTGCTTGGTGAATTTGACAGTCAGCCTGCACGGGAAATCCTGATTGCTGCGCGGACCCGTGACCAAGCCCGGATTGCTTTCGACTTCGCAGTGCAGTTCTTGCAGACTCTGCATGAAGATATCCAGAAGCGGGTCACTATTCGCCGATCCCCCCGTTTGGAACTGGAATACGAAGGCGACGGGGGCGGGCATTTCCTGCGCGCAATCTCTGCAGACGGGAAGAACGCGCTGGGCGGTGCGCCCAATCTGGTGCTTCTGGATGAGCGAGGGCATTGGCCCGTTGATCAAGGATACGATCTAGAACACGCCTTGTTGTCTGGCAGGGGTAAGCGGGGTGGGCGCGCCCTCATCATCAGCACCAGTGCCGCAGATGATCGGCACCCGTTCTCTGTCTGGCTGGATGAAGATCCGACCGGCGTCTATCGGCAGGAACACCGCCCCGCGCCGAACTTGCCAGCCGATGACAAGGACAGCCTACTCATCGCCAACCCCGGTGCGAAACATGGCATCGGCGCGGACCTTAAATGGCTGAAGTCACAGGCTGACCGCGCCATTGCGCGGGGTGGTTCCACCCTCACCACGTTCCGCCTCTACAACCGAAATGAACGGATCAGCGGCGAAACCCGCGATGTCGTTCTGACCGTAGACGAATATCTGTCCTGCGAAGTCACCGATGTGCCACCCCGGCAGGGGTCATGTGTCGTCGGCATCGACCTTGGAGGGTCTGCGTCCATGTCAGCAGCGGCCTACTACTGGCCAGATACAGGACGTTTGGAATGTGTGGGCACGTTCCCCAGCAGCCCGTCTCTTGCAGATCGCGGCGCAAATGACGGCGTATCTGGCCGATATGTAGAAATGGAACAGCGCGGCGAACTCACTGTGCTGGGTAACAAGACTGTGCCGGTGGCTGATTGGCTGCAAGCGGTCGCCGCCCACGTTGAGGGCGAAAGCATCGCTGCGATTGTAGCTGACCGGTATAAGCAGGCCGAATTCGCGGAAGCGGCTCAGACCGCCGGTATCCGCGCGCCGATGGTCTGGCGCGGCATGGGCTTCAAAGACGGGTCTGAAGATATCGAACGCTTCAAGCGTTCGGTCTTTGACGGCAAGGTACTTACAAAGCCCAGCTTGCTGCTGCGGTCTGCCTTTGCGGATGCGGTCTGCCTGCGTGATCCGGCGAACAATATGAAGCTGGCCAAGGCGCGCAGCACAGGCCGGATTGACCCCGCCGCTGCAGCAATCATCGCAGTTGCCCAGGGCGCACGCATGATGGGGCAGTCTGGGCAGCCAAAGGCCAAGGTGGTGTGGGTATGAAGCACCATCGCCATTCATGGGCTGTGACAAAGTCCCGGCGTTGGGCACGGTTCCGTCAGGACATCTTGGAACGTGACGGCTTTGCCTGCGTGGAGTGCGGATCGCGCGCCCGGCTGGAAGTGGACCACATCAAGCCCGTCCGCACGCACCCTGAACTGGGGTTCACCCCATCGAATTGTCAGACGCTCTG
>ERZ1740060.1084-NODE-1084-length-10641-cov-7.262328_pt1 | contig 10641 bp, 5 predicted proteins | sample MGYA00581743_ERZ1740060 | MGnify/ENA primary metagenome ERZ1740060 (study PRJEB43018, sample SAMN04849235) | marine metagenome | isolation source: floating plastic debris | place: Pacific Ocean | collected 2008-08-27 | study: EMG produced TPA metagenomics...
CTTGGGCGTCAAATTGAAATTAAAAAAATTTATTTTGCTTCTTGACATCAATTGAAAAACCTACTTGGACCCAACTCTGAATCAGAGTTTTGTGTTTTTTTTTAATCAACTATTGCTCCCTCGAACTGTGTGTAAACAATGCATCACTAGGACAACGGTATATAGACATCAAGGTTTAGAATATGCGATTATAGCTCCAATCAAAACCACTTCAGACACTTAAGAGTTTGAATGGTGTATGATACTACACAGAGAGAAAAGTCTGATTTAAAAATGATTTCAAAATCCAACGCGATTTAATTCCAGGGTGTTATAGACTGAAAACTGACTACGAGTGTGGTTTAAATCATGGCTGTGATTTAAACCACACGCATTTCTTACTTAGTAATGACTAGTACTCAAATCGCAATAATATTCTGATTTAAATATGAGTTCTCTTATGCTACCTCCAGCTATTGAAGCATGAATCATTTCTAAATCACAATTTTGATTGGTAGTGGGAAATAAATAATATCTAAGTATACCACTGAATTACAACCATTATGAAATGGAACTTAAATCATTCTATGATTTAACCAGATACAACACTGGCGAAGTGAGGTGAAATCATAAAATGATTTAGCCTGAGTTGTAATAACTATTAACTCATTATTAAGTGCGGCACCTAGCAAAAATCATTCCTAAATCATAATTATGATTTAACTTTCTGCGTGTTAGTCACACACAATGTAATCACAACCATGATTTAATTATGATTCAATTATGTCTAGAAATCATTTTCAAGCTACGCTTATCATTTAACTATGATTTCAACTTTAGGGACATCCATCATAACCGTAATCAAAATAATGATTTAACAATGATTCCACAATGTATTGAAATAATAAAACAATATCCAGCATGATTGATAATGGTATCATTGATTCTAAGTAAACTAACACTATTGTATTGGATTAGCGTACTTTTTCAAGATAATTGTTGGCCGTTTGAATTGTGGAAAATAGCTCAAAAGCCAACAGTGTTCAGATCAAAATGATAGATAATGTGTGCCAGCCAATCTATATTCTTCTACTTTGCAAGATTGTTGGAAGACATAAGCTTCAGCTTCCCTGTATAAAAGAAATGGGGCAACATTTCCTATGGATATAGACAATGTCCCTTCCTCAAGAACTAAGAATTAATAAGCACATAGTGATGAGCTTTGCCTATTGAATGTCTTTGTATCACACAGTGAAATTAATTTGAAAAGGCGAGTCAACCAAATTTGGAGTTGTCCTTCCTTGATTATCTCAACTTACAAGCACGGAGCCAATCTCTCCCTGTCGCTGCCAGTAATTTTGAATCAATTGGTGAAGAAAAGCTTTATCTGCCGGGCTGTCAATATACATACTGAGCTGCCTCTATTGAGCCTTTCATGGGATCGATCTTATGGGGATTGTCACCGCCGGATCTTCCCCATTATATTGTGATGCAATTGCAATTCTTGAGAATTACAAACTCATTTTATTAATGGGATATGTATAATTAGTAAAATCGTTATCGTGGAAATGACATACATGGACTGCTTCAGGTTGAAAACATGTCACCTCTTACCAATAAAACTTTGTACCTTTGTGTATATTGCTAGTGAGTTGTCTGCTTTTTTGTCATGGGAAGACAAATTCAGACGGGTCAGTTGAGCACAACAAACCGTAAATTCAGATAATTAAAAACATAGGCCAACATCATGCAGGCCTATGAGAAGAAACATCTGTTAACCGAAATTCCCCAATGATCCCCCGCCGGGATAGAACACCATCCCATTGAACATTTATTTCAACATTTGCCAACATTAATGTCTGTAATGTTTATTACCTTAACGCAATAAACTTTGACAGTCAATGTATTACATTGCGTATGTTATCAGTAGGTCTAGTATGATAGGCAATGCTCATGATTGGTTACCACCAAATTATGCAGTATCAACATCAAACACCCTTCCCAGATGACTCCTTGAGAATAACATAAGAGTTACCTTCTCTAGTAAGTAAGAATCCATGTAGTAGTGTGTGGGCAAACAAATTAATTTTAGATGTCTATTCCCTGAGAGGTTTTGGTGAACAAAAAGTATTAAGTTCTCGATTATTTTCTCTCTACAAGAAAAGGTTTAGCGCAGTAACAGTAAACTGTGAGAAATCAAACACAAGAACATAGTTTTAAAAAATTCTCGGACTTAGAGGATCTCCTAAGTTTTCAGGTTTCGGCAAGAAAAGGAGTAATGCATATAAACATGCTGACACTAAAAAATGATGTCTGAATCAAGTATTATGTGGGCACTCATACAGCAACACCACAGGCGTCATGAACTTGCCAAGGCATAGCGATTCTAACCCTGTACCCATAGCCTCAAATCCTATTTTGGAGCGATAGAACAACAAAAACTTATATCCTGTCTGCAACTGCAATCGTTTTATATGGCAAAAGGGTGACACTACTAAAAAATTTTTTTCTTAACCGTTTGTGTACGCGAATCAAGCGATTAAGAAAGTCACCGCTTTGATGATATAAGGAATTCATCAATCTTAAATATTCAGAGCCTGTAACATGCATACGTACACTTAAGAGCGCGAACATTTGACACCCAAGAGAAAAAAAAAAGTTGATTAAATTGGGCGTTTGTCATTATGAACTACCACAGTTAAAAGAAAGGAAGACAATTTATATGTTGAATGATGCATAAAAAGTGGATTAATTTCACAAGCTGATTTACAATAGGTTGTCTTATCTCTTTGCAAGGGAGGCAACTTTGATGTATTTTCTCTCATTTTCCATGGTGGCAAAATCAGCTCCACATCATCATGAAAATGTCTAAATTAACTCATAACAAGCTGCTATAACCTCGTAGTATGAAAATTTTGACCTGCTCCAGCATTTCGGGCACAGGGATCACTTAAACAGCAACTATGCTATGTTTTTTTTAAATTTAAGAGCAGATAACTTCAAATCAATTTTCACATCTGCCAGAGTTTTATTGTTAATTATAAAATAACTCAATTGCAGATTTATTTATTAGATAAATAACTCATTCAATGATTTGCAAACATATATGTGATTGATGACTAAGCACTCTTACACACTTCAACTGAAAGTCAACAATTTTACGCTGCCTGCATTAAAATAAAAGGCCCTCGCACACTACACACCAAACTGCAAAGATTTTTCTATAGAGTCGGTGGGAAAATCGTTGCTCACTTAAAAAACTGGAAAAAATCTTTGCAGTTATGAAAAATAGTTATAGTGTATATGGAAGATAACTGCATTTTTTGCAGTTTTGTTTGTAGTGTGAGAGGGCCTTAAAACTTGAGAAATATTGTCGCAGTTGTGAATTGTTGCAGGAGTGAAAGACATTGTAGTGTGCATGGACGTTTTCTGTTTTGGACAGATTCAGTTGTAGTCAGTTGGTGTTCCAGTCAGCTCATGATACATACAAAATAGGCAAACCTGCTACAACAGCTAGCACCTACCTCAAACGGTGCAAGAATTGTGGTCAAATAATAGATTCAATTTTTTCGACATATTGAAAACGATAAGGTGATCTGCATGACTATTAATTGCTAAAGAGAGGGTTAATAAAATTTTCTCCAACCATCAGCATAGCAATCTCGTAAGTTGAAAGATAACTATCAGACTAAAACAAGCACAGAGTTAGTAGCCCTACTGTGAAAATTTTGATTCATCGCTCAAACTTTTTAGTGTAGGATGACAGCGTTAGTTTGATCAATGACTTTCATGCTGGGCACTGCTGTGTCAGAATATGAATATGATTGAAAATCATTGGGTACTTCTCTAGCCCATTGCAGCTTTTAATATGGACTTGTCAGTTGGACATAAGATTGGCACTATGGCAGTTGCTTTGAGGTGAACGTACACCAGCACAACAGTAAAAGGTGGTTGCGTGAAAATAATGCATAAAAGTAACCAGATACAAGAACCAGATACTTTCTACCACTTTGGACGTCCATTTGTTGTGCCAAAAAAGTGTTACACTCTATATAACAAGGAGGCATCAAAGTATCGAGAAATTTTTGTCTTTACATTTTTCACATGTACAATGTATTTCTAATTTTGGCGGGGTTCCGGGAATAAGACAAGTTGATGCCATGATTTTCAAAGATTAGACTGGTGTTTAGTGCCATTACAACTCATGGGGTCTGCTTGATGTTTACCTGTTATACAACTCAATCAAGAATAGGGTGATACTAGTTCGGAATTAAAGGACATTATTTCATTATTATTGAACAGAATTCTAGCTTTGGCAGTCTTGATAATTACCATACCCTTTGTACAGACACATTTCATACATACAAAACTGGAAGCAACGTATACGCTTTTCAAAAAATCAAGGACCACCCACTATTTAGCTTTCTTGAATTTTCACTTCAAAATTCAAACATCTGTATAAATGTCAAGCAGGCATTTAATTCCCCCCATTCGGATCCTTTGAATTATTGTAAGTCTAATCATTTGCAGATTTCATGTTCAATTACTGCATTATGATTTTTACTGAAAAATGGCACCAGAATCAAAGTAGACGAACTTGTTGGTGCAATAAAATTGGTCTACAGCACATAAACACAAGTAACTAGAAAAAGCTTTGGCAGGTCAGTCCCAATGCTCCAGGTGAAACTAAGGTGAACTCTATGCGAAATACTTGCACATGAAACTTTTATTGTCAATCCAGGTTACAGCAATTGCTTGCGTAAAACCATGTCATTTAGGTATCCATAGCACACAGTTATCGGTATCATCATTACCATGATCATCATAAATTTTATGCTTTCATCACAATCCTCCGGTGGTTATTGCATTACTACTTATAACTTGCCTGCTTGCCAGCACTGTGTTGTTGTCTGTGTTGACGTTAGTCCTTTAACAAGGATATAAATAGCCATCCAATCATTATGGAAAATGAAGCCGGCTCAGCCAATCAGATGATTATAAACCGTCAACACTGTGGAATTTCCAATGTTAAAAGGCATGTACAAAGTAAACAAACATCTCTGAGATGAGAAATCAGTGGTAAGGTTATTTAGGTACCGTACTGAATTATATGAGAGATCAGTTACTACTATTCTACACCACTGAACTAACAACAACTGCTTGGATTTATACTCTAAAAAGCGATTTGCAACGTTTACCAGAATACGCAAAACGGAGCGTCAATCAGACAACGAAGGAACAAAATATCGGTACTTGAAAACCAGTAGTATAAAAATCTGGTAAGTTTGCCCTTTTAGCAATTAAGTTTTTCAGGTGTCTCCAGGATTATTGTTGATGTCATATTGTCATGAAATCTTGATAAGCCTAGCAGTGTTTTTGATAATAATAATGGTCTCAAAAAATTTTTTAGTCAAGCAGATCAGTAAAAAGGCCTTGTCTTGCATCACATTCACTCACAATCATACCACTTTAGTCGATTACTTGGAGGGCTGGATAAATCCGTGTTGGTTTAGAAAAAGCCAAGGCCAAACATTTTGGCATGCATATTTACCACCTATGAATAAGGATAAGAAAAACTATTGAGGTCAAATCAGCAAAAAAATTGACACCACTCATTCCAATCCCACCTGTTAAATTAAGCGTTTGTCCAGGAGGAATCAAATGGAATTAGTATGACTGTGTGTAAGCAGTCTTGTTATTGCCAGTAAATTTCTACTCCATTTAGAGCAGCTGACATGGCATCTGATCAGGGAGTTGTTGCCATCAAATGTTACTACTGTGCCCGTACATTTAGTCGCGTTTCTGTCAGGACCGCTTGGAGTCATGTCTATCATTGCACCACTGTAAGAATTGACAAGAATGCTGAGCCTATTCAGGTATATACTTCCAGAAATCATTGAAACCTCTCCATTGTAAACAGCACCGATAATACATCATTGTCATAAACAGCTATTTTGTGGCATCAGATAATGCTATCACTGATATTTATGATGGTCACATCCTGCCATAGAGGCAAAGTTGAACCTATAATTGGACATCAAAGAGATAGCTGTTTCATAATTATTTATTTTGACTTTGTGTCCATTTCCGCTTGTTGGCGATTACATTTACGCCTTTGGTTGTTACCTCAATAGAGTAATAACGTTGTAGTAGAATGCAATTTTACTCTTCTTGCAAAGAAAAATATGGAACAACTTATCTTGGTATTGATTTCATTGTGTTTTAGATTCACTGTGGCAGCTGTGGGTTTTCTTTCAAATCTGTGAACAAAAGGCACATGCAAAGAGGCTTCTGTGCACACATAACACAATGTCATAAGGCAGTAAACCCAGGTAATGATTCCAAATTCTATTACCTACCGTAAAGCTTGGTAGGCTACAGGTGTATCCGAAAATGATAATCTTACAATAACGTTAGGGCCTTCTAGTCCATAATCTGGGAAGACAGAATTATGGATAGTTCAGTTGCTGGTTGATTGTTTAAAGCTTTGGGGACCTCGAAGTGACGTGTCTTATTCGCTGGATTTATCAATCTTTCATTGAAAAATAATTATAAACCCTATCTTCTTACAAACTGAAAACAGAGTGCTATGATGTAATAAGATACAGTTAGATTTATAACCAAATTGACAACAGTTCAGCCATTCGTTAGCCAATAGATATCACACACTGTCACTTGGTGAGAAATTGGCAAACCTATGCATTTTGCATTTCTTCGAAGTGAATATTGTGAACAATATATTTTACTGGTATGCAGGCTAAATCTGTATGTTAAAACATTACATTTCATTTGCAATTAGAAGGAATCAAATTGCTAAGACAAACTGCAGCATAGCAATAAATCATCAATTTCTACACACAACTGATACAGTGTATTGTATTAATTTTTGGTATGAGTATGGCATATAGAAAATCTAGGGCTGCGCCACTGAAAATCACAAACTACATAGCACCCGTTCTCATAGTGTTAATGAGATTATTATAAACCTAAGAATTAGCAGTAGAAACAAAGGGTGATAATATAAGCTGCGGATAGATGATGTAGGAGCTCCCATCTGCGGCTTTTATCATAACTGTGTATCTTATCTACAGCTACTGTCATTCTACTGTGGATGGGCGTGTTAGAGGACTGCAGGGTTTAGGCTATTCAGATAATTTCATAGTCAGCCAAAATTAGCAGCTAGAATTAAATAAACACTACAGCAGCCTGAGCATAATGTTGATGGGTATCCAACCTGAAAATATCAGAAAGTATTGCCTCTTTATCAAAATGAAGTCAAGTTGTTATTTCGAAGAAAGCAAATAAATTTTTCTCTTGTAAAACATGCTTGTATTGTCCCAGGTTATTTCCTGATTTTTCATGGTGGTCATTCATATTCATATTACATACAGTTCTTTTTTATTTCAGCTGCATTGCCATCTGCCCCGGTGCTGTACACTAGAGATATGGCTGGCTGTGACCAACAAGAATCTGTTTCCCTCAGTGAGGATACCAATACAGAACCGAATGAAGAAAATCAGATGACTGAGACCATCGAGACACCAAACTATGAAGAAGCAGCAATGCAGCCTGACGCAGTAACATTCAATAACCTGATTCAGCCAGACCTCTCCAACGCTTTTTACAGGTAAGCATATTGGTGACATTGATTTCAGTTTTATATGAATAGATGCAGATGCAGTAGTATTATTAGTATTCATAATGATGAATATCTGAATATGACTAAACTACTGTGTAACTTGTAATGCTGTAAAAGATATTACCTAAATTAGTTCCATTTGGAATTAGAGACTAAGCCTACAGGTTGTGCATTTTGGAGGTTCAATATTTTCAATTTTGATGTATCGATACCATATGAGTTATGTTAACTCGATTTTCAATGTCAGCGCTTCGATATTTTTGATATTAGTGTTTCGATATCGGGTGTAGGAGCCACCTTGGTTTAAATTATCATGTAATAGTGAGAATATTTTCTATCCAGGGTTATTGATTATTTGGTAGTTCGATCAATATAGTATTGACTTTTGAATTTGGCCATGTTTTTACGATATGAAAATGGCAATTTTTGGATAAAGTTGATGATATGGAAATTGAATCAGCACTTATCTCAATAATGTAAGGACATAGACTTATTATTATTAAGTCTATGGGCAAGGAACAGGGCAATGTGACCAAAATCTAACCAATATCTAACCACACAATAAAATTAGGGATTTTATGTGTTTTGTGATGGAATGTCAAATAATTGACTACTCTTAGATGAAGGGCTATCCAAATGCTAGCTAAACTTGACATGACAAAAAACTAACTTCTTTTGCTGTCATTTGAGTGTAAAAACTATCAAGGTAATACTTTTATGGTAAAAACCTCACGGCTTGATTACAAGTGCCTGAACAGACTCAAAATCTTGAGAATTAGATTATAGTCGCATGCGCTAGCTCCAATGTAAGGGTGTACTTTGTGACCATAGGCATATAATAATTATTGTGATGCCAATGATAATGACAGACCAATATTTTACTCTCATAGAGATATGGCAATGTCAGTGATGCCAAGTTCATTCTATGTGCGTCCCCTACCATGAGGAAATTCTTCAATCTTTGGTCAAATCTTATTTTTCTCGGGGTTATTGTAACATTTTCAAGTACACTGTAAATCAATTTGCGTATCGATACCTCATGTATTTTCTTCATCTCAGGGCAATCATACCTCATAACTTGATTTAAAACCTTCAAAATATGGCATTGGCTTAATAACAAGTATTTAGAAATATACAACGGTTCATAGCAGTCAATGTTTGATTTATCGTTATTTGTCAACTGGCAATCGACAAGGGAGAATGATTCATTGACTGTTATGCAACATTAACAATACCTTGCACAACTCCCTATCCAGTCAATTGACTGCAGTTTCCTTGGTTTTGAAAAACAAACGTTCGCACATGGCTAACAAATAGTTGCTCTAAACATCGCAACATAATTTTATGACCTGATGGCTAACATGAGCCTGTCATTGCCCATGTCTCCGCTGCTTTTGACCGGGTTAAGTAAGGTGGCCTTATTAGCTGAATGTTTTGATATGTCAGTTGAAAATATTGGAAAACTGCAGCTGTAAACAAGATGATTACTTATACACCAGTTAGCACAGCATGACAGTGTGATAGGGTATACTTGTCTATGCAGTATATTGACAGCAGTTTTGGTTGCGTTTTAACAACGTATCTTCACATATGGCTGACAACCAGTTGATCTTGATAATTATAATTTTATGACCTTTTGATATAAATCTGTCTCTGACCACACTTCTGCTGCTTTTGACCCGCTTAGGCTAGGTGTCCTTAGTAGTTGGATGTTTTGAAATGACAATAATTGTAACAACGAATGCAAGTCAAAAAGAAAGGAATAGTGGGGTTGTGGACTAGATGTTTATTTGTTCACCAATGGGACAGTAAAAAATAGTACTTAATTCGGGGATAATCATGTACATGACTAGCCCATGACTAGTAGGTATCTAATGAATTTACATGTGTGTGGGGACAACGGGTGATGCAGTTGAACGCTGGAATGCAACTGATCTTTCATAATATTCTAAAAGAACCCAATGGATGAGCTTTGAAAATCAAATAGGCCTATTTTATGAAAATCGAAAGACTAGGAGTTACGCATTCTGGCAAGCGTGAAATAAACTGGGTATTCATCATAAACGTAATATGAAAAATATATTAATAAATAAACTGGGTATTCATCATAAATGTAATATGAAAAATATATTAATATCTTTATACCTCTATGGTTTTCACACACTATCCTATTTGATGTCTTTGTTCTGTTAATTTTTGCTCAGCCAATTTCTCAAGTAATATTGATGTTTTAAATTGTACACATTACAGAATCAAAAGGTTGATGTAATGCTACCAAATATTGGGAGAGGAAATTGTCTCCATAAAAAATCTGTTGTCACATATCCCACTCCGAGATTGAAAATTATTAGGCCTACATGTGAAGTTTTTAAATGTTTTAGGTTCACCATGCGTCTGCATGCCAATGCCCGTGTCAATTCAACAGTGACCCAAGAGATCATTCAGGAGGTTGGAGATCTAGTTCATCAAATTTCTTTATGTAATGACAGTCAAGTGAGGGAAATTACCAGTAACGTTGCTGAGCTTGACTCCGAGCATAAAAGGTACAACAGATATGAGAGAGACGGTTATGTCAGACCTTTATCCAAGAAAATTGGTCAACGCGTCGAAACCGTTACGAACGATATTGGTTGTGTTCAAAAGATGGTCGACTGTGAAATCCAGTATATACCCATCTTATCAACACTAAAAACGATCCTAAGCAATCTACAAATTCGTGAGCTGATAATTCAGGGTAGCCGTTCCAAGTCTGATGATGGCATCATTGCAGCGTTCAGTGATGGAAAGCGATCGCAATCCATGAAGATATTTTCGGCAACAGATCCCGCTATAAAACTTCAGTTGAGTCTTTACCAAGATGACATCGAGGTGGCAAATGCTTTAGGAGCGAATAGTGGCATATACAAACTTACGATGTACTATATGATCATCTTGAACTTGCCATCGATGTTTAATGCTTTACTTGCCCATCACCATTTAGTGTGCGTGGCCATGGCATCAGATATAAAAAGGTTTGGCCACAA
>ERZ1740060.1085-NODE-1085-length-10633-cov-3.590376_pt1 | contig 10633 bp, 10 predicted proteins | sample MGYA00581743_ERZ1740060 | MGnify/ENA primary metagenome ERZ1740060 (study PRJEB43018, sample SAMN04849235) | marine metagenome | isolation source: floating plastic debris | place: Pacific Ocean | collected 2008-08-27 | study: EMG produced TPA metagenomics...
CCTCGCGGAAGGTGTCGGCCCCGAAGGAGACGACGCGCGCTTCCGCGCCGTACGCCCGGATGGCGGCTGTGGCGGTGTCGAGGGCGGCGAACCAGGCCTCGGCGCCGGTGTTGCGCGGCGGCGGCAGGTTGCGCGTGGCCCACTGCGCCTCCGCCGCGACCCGCGCTTTGCCCCGCGTCGTTGTGGGGGTGAACGGCGTGGTCTCATCGCTCCAGCCGCCGCCATGGTCGCCATAGACGCCGGTCGTGGACAGGTAGCCAACCCATTCAAACTGACCGGCGCGCCCGGCAATCTCATCCCGCAATACGGCGAGGACCGGATCACCGTCATCGCCGGGCGCGGCTGAAATCAGCAGATGAGTCGCAGCATTCAGCGCCGGGATCATATCGGCACCCGGCCAGATCCGCGGCTCGATCCCTTCGTTCATCAGCCGTGGGGCTTTATCCTCGGACCGTGTGGTGCCGATGATGCGCCAGTCTTGCGGTAGCAGAAGGCGCGATAGGGCGCGCGCGCTATAGCCATGGCCGAAGGAAAGCAGTGTCTTGGTCATGCCCTGTTCGTGCCTGAGTGCTTGAGAATGCGCAATAGAGTTACTGGATGAATTGGTCCGCTTGCATTTGCGCCTGCGCTGTGGATTGCTTCCATTTCATATGTCTTTGGAGACACCAGCATGATCGACCCCACAGTATTGATAACCTATTCCGTCATTGTTCTTGGCTTTGTATTCATCCCCGGTCCCGCGACTTTGCTGACGGTTGCCCGTGCGACAACCTCTGGCACGAAAGCTGGTATTGCGACCGGCGCAGGCATCACCGCCGGCGATTTCCTTCATACCATCATGGCCGTTGTCGGAATTTCTGCGATCATCGCGGCGTCGGCAACACTTTTCACAATCGTCAAATATCTGGGCGCAGCCTATCTGGTCTATCTTGGGGTAAGAGCGATATTCGATAAGACGAATGTAGATTTAGGACAAGGGCGGGTTCCCATCACCCCATCACAAGCGTTCCGGCAGGCCATTTTGGCCGAACTCTTAAACCCAAAGACTGCTTTGTTTTTTCTCGCGTTTCTGCCGCAATTTGTAACGCCGGAGGCAGGCAACGTTGTTTTGCAACTCACGATATTTGGTCTCATCTTTGCGCTGATCGGGCTTTTCAGCACAATCGTTTACTCCGTCGCGGCGGGTGGGCTGGGGAATTTCCTACGGCGTAATCCCACTGTCCTAAAATGGCAGGGTAAGGTTGTCGGCACGATTTACTGCGCTCTTGGCGTTCGTTTAGCGCTTCAAGAAAGATAGCGTGACCGCTTTCGCAGGGACATTCACCTGAGACGCACAAACGTAGACGACTTTCATTGCCGTCCTGTGCTAGCCTGCGGTATGGGACAAACGCCAGATGTTGATGATGCTTATGCGATGTCGTCACCTGATGAGGTGAAGGACTTGTATCGCGCCTGGTCGCATAGTTACGACGCGGTGTTCAGCGAAGGGCAGGGCTATCAACTGCCACGTGAAGTGGCGACCGCCTTTGTTGCGGCTGGCGGGACCGGGCCGGTGTTGGATGTGGGTGCTGGGACTGGACTGGTCGGGACGGCATTGCGCGGCATGAACATCGGCGCCATCGATGGGATCGATCTGTCCGAGGATATGTTGCAAATCGCAGGCATGAAGAATGACTATCGCGCGCTGTCTGTGGGCGATGTGACCAAGCCGCTGGACCTGAAAAATGCGCCCTATGCTGGCGTTGTCAGTGCGGGGACATTTACGCTTGGTCACGTCGGACCAGACGCTTTGGCAAATCTATTGGCCGTGGGTGCATCGTGTGCGGTTTATGTGATTTCGGTGAACGCGGCCCATTTTGTGACCGCTGGTTTTGAACAGGCGTTTGATCGGTTTGGTGATCAAATCAGCGATTTCACAACACGCGACGTGCGCATTTACGATGATCGTGCAGACGACAGTCACCGCAACGATATCGCCAGACTGGTGACCTATCGTAAGCGCTAGCGGGAAGCATCCGCCCATTTTCCCCTTAATGCCATGGCGCAGTTCAGGCATCTGGTTTCTGACTTAAATTGAGGACCCCATGGCGCATATCCCCCGCATGCTTGCACCAAAACTGACGGCGAGTGAGAAAGCTACTCTGATCAGCCACGCCCGACGCTCGGTTGTTGGGCATGATGGTGACGTCACGGTACTCGTTCAACTGCGCTTGTTGAGCAAAGATATGCGGAACAATGCCTATCATCTGACGCCGCTTGGCAGAGCCGTCGTTGACGAGATTGCCTGCCAAGGCAGCGCCTAGTTCACCTGGCTTGATTTATTGCGCGTAGTTTGATCCTTCTGCGTCAAGGATCGCTTTCAGTTCCGCTAAATGCCGGACATCTTGTTCAGGGTATTCTTCAAGTTCTTGGGCGGTCTTTTCCGCAATATCATCCGGCAGTACCCGCAGCTCCATCCCGGTCTGCAAAGCGCGGATAGAGGTCTCGCAGGCACGATCAAAGTAATACATCCGGTTGAACGTCTCGGCCACGCTATCGCCAATCACCAGCACCCCATGGTTGCCCATGATCATCACCTTCTGCTTGGGATCGGTGAACATGGCCGCGCAGCGTTCGCCCTCTTCCTCGAAGGCCAACCCGCCATAGCCGTCATCAATGACATAGCGGTTAAAGAAGGTCGCGCAGTTTTGATCGATCGGGGGCAAACGGCTGTCTTTCAGCGACGCCAGCACCGTGGCAAAAATCGAATGCAAATGCATCGCACAACGCGCATGCGGCACCAGCCTGTGAATGCCGCCATGCAGCCCCCAGGCGGTTGGATCAGGCGCATCTGGGCCTTTCAGTGTTTCAGGATCATTTGCATCCACGGTGATCAAATCACTCGCCTTGATCCGGCTGAAATGCATCTGATTGGGGTTCATCAGAAACTTGGTGCCCTCATCATTGATCGCCAGACTGATGTGATTGGCGACCGCTTCCTGCATGTTCAAACGCGCCGTCCAACGGACTGCCGCAGCCATATCAACCCGCTCAGCCCAGTGTGTGATATTTTGTGGATGCGTATTCATGACGGCTCCTTGGATTTACCGATACTGCGGGTTATTGATGGCGCAACAACCCCATCAAAGGAAGTCTGAACATGGCATTCAAGCCCGCCAAGTGGCCCCGCAAACTGCGTTCTCAGGAATGGTTTGGGGGATCGTCGAAGGATGCGATCTATCATCGCTCTTGGATGCAGGCCCAGGGTTTACCCGCTGATCTGTTGGAGGGCCGCCCGGGGATGGGGATTTGTAATTCTTGGTCAGAGCTGACGCCCTGTAACGCGCATCTGCGCGACTTGGCTGAGAAGGTGAAGTTTGGGGTGTATGAGGCCGGTGGTTTCCCGGTTGAGTTTCCCGTGTTTTCGCCCGCCGAGTCCAGCCTGCGCCCAACCGCCATGATGTACCGTAACCTTTGCGCGATGGATGTTGAGGAAGCAATCCGCGGCAAATCCATGGATGGTGTTGTGCTGCTGGCGGGCTGTGACAAGACAACGCCTGCGCTGTTGATGGGTGCAGCCTCGGTTGATTTGCCATCCATCGTTGTGTCTGGCGGCCCAATGCTCAACGGGCACTTCCGCGGTGAACGCGTGGGGTCCGGCACGCATCTGTGGAAATTTTCCGAAGCGGTCCGCGCCGGCGAGATGACAGCCGAAGAATTTGTTGAGGCAGAAGCGTCAATGTCCCGCTCACCCGGTTCATGCAACACAATGGGCACCGCCAGTACGATGGCCTCGATGGCCGAGGCGTTGGGCATGGCTCTCTCTGGCAACGCGGCAATCCCTGCGGTCGACAGCCGCCGCCGCATGATGGCCCATCTGACTGGGCGGCGTATTGTGGATATGGTCAAGGATGACCTGAAACCTTCGGATGTTATGACGAAAGAGGCGTTCGAGAACGCCATCCGGACAAACGCTGCGATTGGTGGGTCCACCAATGCGGTCATCCACCTGCTGGCGATGGCGGGGCGTACCAAGGGCGTTGAGCTTACACTCGATGATTGGGACCGCCTCGGGCGCGATGTCCCGACAATCGTCAACCTGATGCCATCAGGCAAATACCTGATGGAAGAGTTCTTTTACGCAGGCGGTTTGCCTGTTGTGATCAAGCGTTTGGGCGAAGCGGGGCTGTTGCACAAAGACGCGCTGACCGTCTCGGGCGGGTCGATGTGGGACGAAGTCAAACACGTCAAAAACTGGAACGAGGATGTGATCCTGCCGGTCGAAAAGGCCCTGACCCAATCAGGTGGTATCGCAGTGCTGCGCGGCAACATCGCGCCGCAAGGGGCTGTGCTGAAACCCTCTGCCGCTACGCCAGAGTTGATGCAGCACCGTGGCCGCGCCGTCGTGTTTGAGGATATCGACGACTACAAAGCGCGGATCAACGACGATGATCTGGATATCGATGAAACCTGCGTTATGGTCCTGAAAAACTGCGGTCCGCGCGGCTACCCCGGCATGGCCGAAGTAGGGAACATGGGGTTGCCGCCCAAAATCCTGAAGAAAGGGATCACCGATATGGTGCGGATTTCAGACGCGCGAATGTCAGGTACGGCCTTTGGCACAGTGGTGCTGCATACCTCGCCAGAGGCCGCTGTCGGCGGGCCGCTGGCCGTTGTGCAGAACGGTGATATCATCGAATTGGACGTCGTCGGGCGCCGTATCCACCTTGATATCACGGATGAAGAACTGGCCGCACGGATGGCGGCTTGGACCGCCGAGAAATCGGGTGCGAACCCGCGCCCTGAAAGCGGCTATGCGATGCTCTATCATGATCGGGTGATGGGGGCGGATACAGGCGCTGACTTTGATTTCCTCGTCGGGCACCGCGGCAATGCTGTGGGCAAGGAAGCGCACTGATGACACCGATTTGTCTGGTAGGGATCGGCAAGATTGCTGTGGACCAACACGTGCCCGCAATTGCGGGCAGCGATGATTGGGAATTGGCTGCGACGGTCAGTCGGGCCGGTACCGTGGACGGAGTTCCATCCTATACTGATTTCGATCAGATGCTGGCCGAACGACCAGACATCCCGGTTATCTCGCTCTGCCTGCCACCCGTGCCGCGCTATGACTATGCGGCCAAAGCCATTGCGGCAGGGCGTCACGTGATGCTTGAAAAGCCATCCGGTGCGACATTGGCCGAGGTGGATTCGTTGGCATCGATGGCGAAAGAGGCTGGCGTCACACTCTACACCACCTGGCACAGCCGTATGGCAAATGGGGTCGCCCCTGCAAAAGCATGGCTGGCCGACAAAGAAATCACAGGCGCGCATATCAGCTGGAAAGAAGACGTGCGGCGCTGGCACCCCGGCCAGGAGTGGGTCTTTGCGCCCGGCGGTATGGGTGTTTTTGATCCGGGCAGCAATGCGCTGTCGATCATCACCGAAATTCTGCCGATGCCCATTCATTTGCGCCGCGCTGACCTGCACTTCCCCGCAAACCGGGACACACCAATCGCCGCACATTTGCACTGGACGCAAAACGTCACGGGTGATTTCGACTGGCGCCAGATAGGCCCACAAAGCTGGGACATTACCGTGGAAACGACCGCGGGGACGCTTGCACTGCATGAGGGCGGGGATCGTTTGGTCATCGACGGCGAAGACATCGTTGCTGATGAGGACCGTGAATATCCCGCCCTTTACGAGCGAATGGCAAAATTGGTGAAAAATGGGGCATCAGAGGTCGACGTCTCTGCGATGATTCATGTCGCTGATGCGTTCACGCTTTGCAAACGGATCACAGTCGACCCGTTCGAATTTTAGCGTAACCCCTTCTTCTCATGTTCAAAAATACCTCCGCCGGAGGCATCCTGCCCTTGAATTTGGGACGACAGCGGCTGTTTATAAACTGCCAAAAATTTACCATTTGATAAAAAATAAAACTGTGGCAGGCTGATGGGAAGAAGCCACGACAGGATGACACCCATGTCCAGCCCTATGACCCCCGGCATCGCAGCCGCACGCCTGCCCGCAGATGCGCTTGCCGAAAATTTCGATGATTTACATGCACCTTTCGCACCACATGAGGCCGCGGTCGCCGCAGATCGCTGCTATTTCTGCCATGACGCACCTTGCGTGACGGCCTGCCCGACTGACATCGACATTCCGCTATTCATTCGCCAGATCAGCACCGGCACGCCAGAGGCCGCTGCCAAGACGATCTTTGACCAGAATATCCTCGGCGGCATGTGCGCCCGCGTCTGCCCTACGGAAGACCTGTGCGAACAGGCCTGCGTGCGTGAATTGGCTGAAGGCAAACCGGTCGAGATCGGTCGCTTGCAACGCCATGCAACGGATACGCTGATGGCCAAACAGCGCCACCCCTATGATCGTGCACCCGAGACCGGAAAGACGGTTGCCGTTGTGGGTGCAGGTCCTGCCGGCCTTGCCTGCGCGCACCGGTTGGCAATGCACGGGCATGATGTAACGATTTATGACGCCGAGGCGAAAGCAGGCGGGCTGAACGAATTTGGCATCGCTGCTTATAAGTCGACTGATGACTTTGCGGCACAAGAGGTCCACTGGCTGCTGGGTATTGGCGGGATTGAGATCAAACCGGGCATGAAGCTGGGCGATGAACTTACCATGGAGTCTCTGACGCATTGCTTTGATGCAGTCTTCTTAGGCGTTGGTTTGGGTGGAGTAAACGCGCTGCGCAGCGATGGCGAAGATAAGGATGGCGTGCGCGATGCGGTGGATTTTATCAAGGACCTGCGGCAGGCCAATGATCTTGCCGCGCTTCCTGTGGGTCGCGATGTTGTTGTGATCGGCGGCGGGATGACCGCTGTTGATGCGGCCGTGCAATCCAAACTCTTGGGTGCGCAGAACGTCACCATTGTTTATCGCCGTGGACGCGACGCGATGAGTGCGAGCGCATACGAACAAGACCTCGCGGCCTCCAAAGGCGTCCGCTTGATGTTCAATGCGCAACCCGTCGCGATCCACGGCAACGGGGCAGTGCGCGAGATTGAGCTGGAGTATACATCCGACGATGGGACAGGCCTAAAAGGGACTGGCGAAACGATACGTCTGGCCGCAGATCAGGTGTTCAAAGCCATCGGACAGACGCTGGTAACGGATGGTGGTCTGGAACTAGAAGGGCGCAAAATTGCTGCCACTGGCCCGGGGCGCACCAGCCGCGCGGGCGTTTGGGCAGGTGGCGATTGCGCCAGCGGTGGCGATGATCTGACGGTGACTGCGGTGGCTGAAGGGCGCGACGCGGCAATGGATATTCACGCCAGCTTGATGGGTGATGCGGGGTGAAATCCGCGGCGATCATCCTGGCCCTTGGCACCAGTGGCGCCGTGTCGGCACAGCCTGCGGCCTACCTTGGCACGCGATGCTCTGAGAGTGAGGATATCCACGTTGAACCCAATGGTGTTGGGTTTAACGAGCATACGGTGTGCACCTGGGTCGATGCGCCAACGATAAATCCAGTGTCAGTGCATGGCGTCATTGCCTGCCAGAACATCTATATTCTGGATGCATCAACCGACCCAGTGACAACCGAAATTCTGGACCAAGGCACCCGCCATCTGCGCATGGTGCTGATCAACAACATTGACATGGACGTATACCTCGACCGTGTTCCCATTGGGCGCTTTGGTGCTTGTGGCTGACTTTGACAGGAGACACCTATCATGGCTGATCTGACGACTGATTTCCTCGGGATCAAATCCCCCAATCCGTTCTGGCTGGCCTCTGCCCCGCCCACGGATAAGGAATACAATGTCCGCCGCGCGTTTGAGGCAGGATGGGGCGGTGTCGTCTGGAAAACATTGGGTGCCGAAGGGCCGCCGGTCGTCAACGTCAACGGCCCCCGCTATGGCGCAATCTACGGCGCAGATCGGCGGTTGCTGGGCCTTAACAACATCGAGTTGATTACGGACCGCCCGCTTGAAGTGAACCTCGAAGAGATTACCCGCGTCAAGGCTGACTATCCGGATCGCGCCATGATCGTATCGATCATGGTGCCTTGTGAAGAACAAGCATGGAAAGACATCCTGCCCCGCGTGGCAGCCACTGGCGCAGACGGGATCGAGCTGAACTTTGGCTGCCCGCATGGGATGTCCGAACGGGGCATGGGTGCTGCCGTGGGCCAAGTGCCCGAATACATCGAAATGGTGACGCGCTGGTGCAAAGAATACTACGACAAGCCCGTCATCGTGAAACTGACCCCCAACATCACCGATGTCCGCAAACCGGCGGCAGCGGCAATGCGCGGTGGGGCGGATGCGGTCAGCCTGATCAACACGATCAATTCGATCACCTCAGTGAACCTCGACACGATGTCGCCGGAGCCGTCGATTGACGGCAAAGGATCGCACGGTGGCTATTGCGGCCCGGCGGTGAAGCCGATTGCCATGTCCATGGTGTCGGAAATTGCGCGTAACCCTGAAACGGCCAATCTGCCAATCAGCGGGATTGGTGGAATTACGACGTGGCGCGATGCGGCAGAATTTATCAGCCTTGGTGCGGGCAACGTGCAGGTGTGCACCGCGGCGATGACCTATGGCTTCAAGATCGTGCAAGAGATGATCAGCGGCTTGTCCCAGTGGATGGATGAAAAGGGTTACACCTCTGTTGAAGAGGTTGTCGGGCGTGCGGTACCCAACGTCACAGACTGGCAGTATCTGAACCTCAACTACGTCGCCAAAGCCAAGATCAATCAGGACGACTGCATCAAATGCGGGCGCTGCTATGCAGCCTGCGAAGACACCAGCCATCAGGCGATCGCCATGTCAGAAGATCGCACATTCAGCGTGATAGATGAAGAATGCGTCGCCTGCAACCTTTGTGTCGATGTCTGCACGGTTGAGAATTGCATTACAATGGAAGCAATGACACCGGGCGAGGTTGATCCACGCACCGGCAAGGTTGTTGAAAAAGAATATGCCAACTGGACCACGCATCCGAATAATCCCGGAGCGGTTGCGGCGGAGTGATTAAGGGCGCAGCAGCCTTTCATAGAGCGTATCAAGAAAAGCAGCGGCCCCATCGTAAGGTGGTTTATCCCCCAGCACGGCGCGCACCTGCACGTCGAAATCTGCATAGTGTTGGGTGAAGGCCCAGATAGAGAAAATCAAATGATGCGGGTCAATACTGGCGATCTTGCCCGCGTTGGCCCAAGCCTTGATGATGTCCGCCTTTTCATCGACCAGCTGTTTGAGATCGGTTTTAAGGATCTCTTCGATCCGCGGCGCACCTTGCAGAATCTCATTGGCGAAAAGGCGGCTTTCACGCGGATAGTCGCGGCTCATCGTGAGTTTGCGTTGCGCATAGCCCATGATTTCGGCGACCGGGTCGCCGTCTCCATCAAGGTCTTTCAACGGGTCAAGCCATGTTTCTAGCAGACGTTCCAACAAGGCCGTGTGGATCGCCTCTTTTGACGCGAAATAATACAGGAGGTTGGGTTTTGATAGCCCTGCCGCCTCTGCGATTTGGTCCAACGTTGTGCCGCGGAATCCGAACTGGGAAAACACATCCAGTCCCGCCGACATGATCGCTGCGCGGTTGCGCTGCTGGATACGGGTGGGCGTCTTGGTCATGCCAATCCTTTGCTTAAAATACAGGCGATAATGGGGCTTAGCCCCCCTGTTTTGCCGGCTTTCTTCGCACCTGCCTGCAATCCGAGCGGAGAGCTTGACTGGTGCTTTACCTCTGTTAGCGTTGTTTTGACCAGTTGGTCAAACCAAGATCGCCTAGCCCAAGGAGAAAGCCATGGCCGCCCCCGGAGAGAACCTGCGCATCAATGGCGAACGTCTGTGGGACAGCCTGATGGAGATGGCCAAGATCGGACCGGGCATCGCAGGTGGCAATAACCGTCAGACACTGACCGACGAAGACAGCGAAGGGCGACATCTGTTCCAGAAGTGGTGCGAGGATGCGGGCTGCACCATGGGCGTTGACGAGATCGGCAATATGTTCGCGCGGCGCGAAGGCACAGACCCGGATGCGTTGCCGGTCTATGTGGGCTCGCATCTGGATACGCAGCCGACGGGTGGCAAATACGATGGTGTGCTGGGCGTGCTGGGTGGTTTGGAAATTCTGCGCACGCTGAATGATCTGGATATCAAAACCAAACACCCCATCGTCGTCACGAATTGGACCAACGAGGAAGGCACGCGCTACGCCCCGGCCATGCTGGCCTCCGGCGTGTTTGCGGGCAAGCACACGCTGGAGTGGGCGAACGACCGCGTTGATGCCGATGGCAAGCGTTTCGGGGATGAGCTGGAGCGGATTGGCTGGAAAGGCGAAGAAAAGGTCGGCGACCGCAAGATGCTTGCTTTCTTTGAACTGCACATTGAGCAAGGGCCGATTTTGGAAGCTGAGGGCAAAGACATTGGTGTCGTGACCCACGGCCAAGGCCTGCGCTGGATCGAATGCACGGTGACGGGCAAGGAAAGCCACACCGGCTCAACCCCCATGCATATGCGCAAGAATGCGGGGCGTGGTTTGGCGCTGGTGACCGAACTGGTGCATGAGATCGCGATGAAGAACCAACCTAATGCGGTGGGGGCCATCGGGCATATCGATGTCTACCCCAACAGCCGTAACATCATCCCCGGCAAGGTGGTCTTTACCGTCGATA
>ERZ1740060.1086-NODE-1086-length-10629-cov-3.577454_pt1 | contig 10629 bp, 11 predicted proteins | sample MGYA00581743_ERZ1740060 | MGnify/ENA primary metagenome ERZ1740060 (study PRJEB43018, sample SAMN04849235) | marine metagenome | isolation source: floating plastic debris | place: Pacific Ocean | collected 2008-08-27 | study: EMG produced TPA metagenomics...
ATCGCACCCATCGGATAAATGAGCCCACCTCAAGCCCGCTGCTTCTCCCGGCCTGCAGCCTACTCCCATTAGGAATTTCACAAAGTCCAGGTAGTGAGGGTGATGCTCCGCGAACGCTTTTAGAATCCGTTGGTATTCATCCTGGGTAAACGGCCTAGGCCGTTGCTTCGGCGGTGCTTTTACCCGCACGTTTTCCCATGGGTTCTCAGTCACCAGCTTCTTACCGATCGCCCGCGTCCAGCAGCTGCGGAGCATCCCTATCCGCTGGCGGGCTGGCTGTGGCGAAAGGCTTTTGAGCAACCAGTCACGGAAGTCTAAAGCATGGTCCTCAATAACCCGATCCGCCTGGCGGCTGCCGAAGTAAGTGTCGAGTTGAGATCGCAAGCCAAGATACTTATCTAGTGAGCGTTTTGTAACCTGTCGACGCTTCCAATCAACATACTTCTGGTAAAGCTCAACTACCGTTGGGCTGTCGGTTGAATCGTAGCGGTATTTCACCAACGACTTATCGAACTGCCCTGCCAACATATCAGCTCGTATGATGGTGGCTTTTGCCAACGCCAGCGCTCGATTAGCCGGGGTATCCAGCAGCCCCACGGCCATCACATACCGCTTGCCCTGGTAGCTCCATCGCAGCCGCAACCAGTCTTTATTGACGTTTAGTTTTACCTCGCCTTTTGAGGCACGTTTTATAGGTTCGCTCACCAGTTTTCGTGGACCAATTACGGACCATTTTATGTCGTTACTGGTCGCTAAAGTGTCGCTACTGGTCGCTGAAGACCATCGCGCGGACCAATAAAAGCACCCTGATTTAAAACACGAAAACCGCTGATATCAGCGGTTTTCATTAATCGGAGCGGCGGGATTTGAACCCACGACCCCTACTACCCCAATGTCACCGACTGTTTTTTGAAAGTCTTGCATACTAGATACTTCACGCACGTAGCACGCAAGTGCGGTCCAGTTATGTCACTCAATTGACCAACAAGTAGAGCACTAAAGACAACCCTAGGAACACTATGAGCCCGACAACAAACAGCACTGGTTTATCCTTGGCTAGCTGACCAAATGCGTGGGCAAGCTCATCTTTCCAGTTCCGATCTTCCGGTTCGTCTACGGGCTGAGTCACGGGCTTGATCACGGGCTTAACATAGCCAAGAAAACATTTATGGTTATCGATGTACTTGCAATCCAGCACCAGATTCAACTGATGTGTCATTCCGGTGTAGATTCCTGTTACTGGTGTCATTTGTTTCTCGGTCAGACTGATATGGCTCAGCAATTCATCCCGCTCGTTAACGAATGATTCCAGCAGAATCCTGCCTGCCAGGTTTATTAGATCACCAGGCTGACCACCTAGTATTTCTTCAGCCAAGTAATCCAGTTTTTCAACAATCAACCCAGGGCCATTACTAACCTTCCTTAGTAGCAGCACCCCTTTGTGATCGTTCAGAATTGATTCAGCGTTCCAAACCTCTACAGCACCAAAGCTAGTAGTTGCGGAACCAGAGATTGTACCGGATGCAGTCTCACTAGTGGGATACCTAATAGCAAATTGAGCCAGCTCAAAATTTTGAGGGCTGCCTATACGCAGAACATCTCCCACGCGCAATGGATGCCATTGTGTTGGCGCAATAAAGTCTGCATTGAGCCGTGTTTTATTGGTGCTGGCCCTCCATTCTTCATCTCGATAGCCTCCATCGCGAACCCACAATTCTTGAGTTTCGCCTTCCCCTCTAATCTCCAGTGTCATTTGAATAGCAGAGATCATGCCTATAGCTTTTCTGAAAGGGATGTGATGGGGGAATCCTTTGCCACGCGGTCGCCCAACGGTGACACGTTGCTGTTTATCAACACGCTGTTCTAAGTCAACAACGACACTATCTTCGCCGCCAGGTTCAATAATATCGATCTTTAGTGCCAAGGCTGAAAGTGCAGCTTAATTTGATTGTTTGCGATCGCAGTTTACAAATAACTTCGCCTGCATCCATGACCGTTTAAAGCCATGCAAGTAGCGCTTAACCATGTCGTAATGTTTATTTCACCAATCAAAACACGTTGCACCTGAGCGGCATCTAGTGGCAGGTCATCAGGATGCGTAAGGCCTTGAAAGTCTAAAGCCAGCAGTTCTTCTGCGCTGTAGCCAAGCATTTTACACAATCGAGTATTGACCTTCATGAACCTGCCGTTGGGTGCGACAAAACAAATGCCATGTGGTGAACGATAAAACAGAATCTCAGCTACTTTGTCCACAATCGAGCCATCTCATTAATTACGTCCAAAAACTGCTGAGCGTGTAGATGGCCCTTAATCTAGCCGCGTTAGACCCGGTGTCTAGCAAAATAACGCTGCTGCCTTCATTCAGCGCCCAAGCGTGAACCAAGGTGCCCTGATCTCTGATTTCTATGTTTGATATCTGGCCCTCAAAGTAAGACATTCTTTCGTTTCTCCACAAAGCACCTATGCAGAAGTGCTGAAACGTATAGGTTCCGTTTGGCGAGATGCTATGAACCGAGTCCGAATTGCCATCAATTAGAATTTCAACTTCGTCCGTGCCGTTGAAAATAATTTCTACGTCGTGTGGGCTGTCGTCTAAAACGACAGCATTGCTGACAGCTGTTAACTGCTGAACACGGGCATCATTTCTCCAAAACAGCCTGACTTTTCCGGTGCCATCTTCAAACCCAAAGTCAATCATGGAGTCATCTGTTGCGTCTTGGCCCCAGCTGAGTATTCTATTGCCTTCTTGAATACCCCCTTGAACAGTCGCTTTGATGGAAAAGGCGCTTGTGAGATCGGGCGTGAAAATTTGACTAAAGTCAACTGGAATCAGTGTGGTATCTATTCCATTGAAGTTGGCTGTCTTGTTGTACGAAGCAACGCTAGGAGGCGAAGTGTCAACGTAATTCCAAGTACTGGAGCTAGCATTGTAAGAATATCTACCTGGAACGTAAGGAGTCGGCAAGCTAGCTTGCTGCTCTGTCAGTTTAAAGATGTAGCCATTCGTTACTGCTTCAGGTAGCACTCTCCCTTGCTTTTGGAAGTTGGTATTGCTTGTGTTGTAAGTGATTATCTTGATGGCTCCCTGACTCTGGGATGTATCAATTTGATTCACGCCTACTTGAATAGCCAGTCTATTGCCATCTAGCTTTTGGAAATTGTATACCTGCAGAGATTGACCTTTATTGTCGGTTCCGATGCCTAGCTGAGCTGAGCTAAATTCGTCGACTTGCTCTATGGCAGCAATTAAGTCGTCCGCATTGTTGTAAGAAAGTGCATTAGGTAATCGGTAGATTCTGACCGTATTTCCCGTCAAGTCATAGTAAAGGTTGGTTTTTGACGTACTAAAGGTATATTCCTTATCACGCTCTCCTCGGTGCGCGTAGGCTACTAGGACATCCTCACCATCCCACCAACACAGTGATGGTCCCCTATAGCCATTAGTCGGTGCAACACCTAGCGGGTCAAAGCCATCTAAGTCTGTTAGGGCAACGATTTTACTCGCTCCATCAAAAACACAGATACCTATATTGGTTGCACTCTTTTTAGTGGGGCTAGGATCGAGTGTCTGAGTGAATAGAAAAGCGCCTTGTATTCGCTTATCGGTGGCCGTCCAGGCTCCTACCTTCAATCCACCTGGCCCAGGTAGGTAGACCTGTTTGTCATCTAATTCAGGCAACAAAGAAACACCGCCATTGGCGTAATCCTGACTTAATTGGGCCGTGCTAATTCTAGGATTAGTTGTAGTCCCATCTGTTGCTGTAGCGCCGCCTAGAAGCTCTCCAGCAAAGTTGTACCATTGGCCTGTCGTACCAATAGAGTCGTCAAATACAGCGCCATTTGGCCTATGCCAAATTTGCCCAGAGCCGCGTTGCTGCCAAAGTGCCCCCATCAAATTAGAGCCTAGAGCCTCCAGCTGAACCGGGTACTTCAAGGACCCTTGACCAACACGATCTATGCGGTCTGTGTTCAGCGTGGAAGGGTCAATTGTCAGTAAATGCAGCCCTTGGGTAGTAGATCCTGTGCCGGCTCTACTGAAGATCAGCGCCTTTGTATTGTTGTGGTTGCTAGTTAGGCGAGTGTAAGTATAAGCAGCATCAAGATCGCCTATACGCGTTGACCCACCAGCTAGATCGGCTACTGTAGGGGCACTCTGAGCAAACAGTTGTTTATTGTGATCTGTTCCTGCGACCAAAAACGTTGGCCCCAATTTAGCTACCGCTATTGAGGCGTGGTAACGCTCCTGAGTATCTTGAGCAACTTCAGGCAAAACCTCTACAGGCGTATCACCATTTATTCTTACTAGTCGCTTGTTGGTACCTAATTCAGAGCCCACTATGATTCTGTCGGTACTATCCTCTAAAACATATGGACCAGAATGAAACGAGTAGCCGGCTTGTAGTACCATGCCGGAATATGATGTCGCTACTCTGACCGTTCGAGCCTCAGAAGCACCAGCGCCGCCATTAATAACCGGATTAAACCGATAGTTTCCAGCTGGCAAAAGCAAAGTGATTGCGTTTTCAAACTGGGTTTGCCCTGCGCCTCTATTTTCGTACCGAGTGTAAACAAAGCTTTCACTAACGGCTGCCACTGGAGAACCGTCTTGATTAGTCACTACATAATCAATCGGACTCCCGTTGAGCCCTAAGCCACAAACTACGCTTAGGGCCACCCTGGTTGGCTTTGACAACAAAAAGTCAACAGGCTGTTGCGTGCTAAGGCTTAAAAATTCACCATCGCTTAAAAATTGGTCAATAATTTCATCACTCAGGCTGTAGATTGTTCCGTTCTGCTTGTCAGACTCAAACCGTAGTGTTGCGCCATAGCTAAACTCATTGCTCTGCTGGTCATAGCTACTCGCTGGCGCAGGGTATGTCTGCAGCAAGTTCTGATCAGGCACTCGCGCATTTTGACGCAAAGCTGCAGCACCTAGCGTTTGAAGAAGATTTAAGGTGCTGCCTGCCGTACTAGTGGCATTAGAAAAAAAGGCCTGAGTCGCCGCATCAGGGATTAAATCCTTAAACATTGGATCATCGGTGCTGGCGGCGTAAGCTTCTGCGTTAGTGATGACTTGTGACGGGTTTAAGTCAGGCATGATGGCAAATTTTCTCGACAAATGTTCTACTCCCTGCGCACAAACCTTGGCAGAGAGTAGAAAGACGACAATTAACTGAAACTTAGTCAGACAGGGACGTCACGCTGTCTAGTATCTGTCCAGCTTCCTTGAAACGTAGGGTAGAGGTATAGCTAAATTCGTTGTCAGCTTGACTGTAGGTGACAGTCGGCGCTGGATAACTTCGCAACAGGTCAGCGTCAGCAGAATCGCCGTTCACCTTTAGAGCTGCAGCGGAAACGGTTTGGATTAGGTTAAACACCGATTCTGCCATTGTGTTAGGTATGGCGGCCAAAAACGCTTGTACAGCTGCAGCGGCGGTGACTTCTCCACGGACGCTGCCGCTAGTCACTGTATTAGCTGCTGCATCAGCTTGTACATTTGCAGGGGTCATATCTGCCATGATCGTTCTCCTAGTTATGTTTGTGGATTAAATGGCATCGGCGCTATCTAAGCTAATGGGAGCTTGACTAATCACCTGGCCAGTGAATTCAATGACGCGATCGCCATTTGGGGACGTCCTGATTACGGTCCTCAGTTCTGGGTATGAACTGCGAGCGTCTTCAAGATTGTTTGCGGCATGAACCGCTTTCGCTGTCTCTGACAAGACTCGCAACAGCTTAATTGCTGCTTCATTTAGCTGAACCAAAGACAGATCTGCTGCGCTAAGTGCGTCGCCAGTCAGAACATTTAGGTCAAGGTGGACGTCGCCGCCGCTGCTGACAAAAATGGGGGCGTTAATGCCGTCTGCTGTAGACGTGTAGTTATTGACGTGTTCAGCTGTTAAGTCCATTTATGGCTGGAGGTCCTGTTCCTGGTATTCATCAATCAAGTCATCAACCAACATGTCAATGCTTTCAACGATGTCTTCGACTGGCTCCCGTTCAGGTATCCAATATTCAACGGCAACACCCCAGCCATCAACCGGTATATAGCGGCTACTTTTGAATTGCACCTCATGTCGGCCTAGGTCTGGCTCCCATGGAAACGCAATTACCATCTCTGACTGTGGCTTAGGCCAGATACGGATCCACCGGCTAGAAAACGTATTCTGGTCCGTAAACTTCACTCGCATAAAGCCACGGAACCCGGCATTAAGAACAGCTGGATTAGTGGAGCTGTATGTAAGTCTCAATTGCTCACCAAAGATAGGTATGGGAGGGCTCCAAAGGACGCTTCCTGATACCTGCGTTTGGCCTGCATATTGCCAAGTCACTAGATTTGCGTCAGTCGTTGATCATATTCACCGTCGTGAATGTATGTATCTAGCTGAGTTGTGCTGGCCTCACGCATCAAGCCGTCGTCTCCAAAAATAATGTGCCGCTGGTTTGAGCTATCTCCAAACCTGAGGTTGTCTAAGATTTCAGCTGATGGGGTGTTCAAAGTTTCTGAATATAACGGGTGCCCAGGCAGGATAATCCCACCTTTAGATAGCCATCCGTTGTCTATCGATTCTTCGTAGGTGATCACCACCTCGGTTACACCATCTGCTGCAATCTCAGTTTTCATAATGGAAACGAATTACTGTTTCGCTACGCGTGGGTCATTTGTGACTGCCTTTCCATAGGCCGCCCACCCATCAGGCATGTTGTCTGTTCTCTGGTAGTCAATGAATCCGACACTCAACCCATCGTCAGACCGAGCGCCAAAGATAGTGGCACCTTCGATCTTGTTGTCGCCTTGGATAATATTTCTATTGTTCAAGTCAGCTTGGACGTAAGCTGAAATCCCCATAGACGCCAGGGTGGCAGCGGTGATGCGGTTAAATTGTTCGGACCTCATGTCCCAAACTTTAACCAAGCTCGGTGCTATTTCAGCTTTGACCCTTACGCTGCGGGAGCCACGTCCTAATGGAGGATTTAGCTTTGCTCCCCTAACAAGTTTCCAGCCAGCTGCGATCGCATCATCAATGGATTGCCAATCAACAAACGATGTTGTATTTGCATTCGCGCCTGCTCCACCCTCTGACGTCATTCGCCCAGGCTTTGGTGCTGATGCGCCATAGACAATGATTCCTTGCACTACACCTACTGGAGCTTGGCCTAATACATTTTGCTCAGCTTCAGTGCAATTGGTTGAAAATCCGTAGTTAATTGTCGAGCCATTAAACGGGGTGACAGTAACTTTTGTCCTGGCCCCATAGATAGAGCCCATATGCTTGCTCTCCTAGCTTGTTTTCGTTCGCTACGATAGCAAAGGAATTGGCCGAAAATAACCGCACAGAGCAGCGTGTAGGGTTATGCAACCCTTAAGGGTCGCTGTTAGCACATTTAATTTTTGAGCATGGTTACAATTGCATATTTTCGAATGTCCACACGTAGCCGCAGGGCAATGACACGGACTAAGACTCGATTCGGGCAGCCCTATCAGTACCGGCCTAGAATTACGCTTATTCGGCGGCTACAAAATGAGTTGAACATGAGCCATGTTCAGGTGTTAGACCAGATTCAAAAGGAGCGTGAATATCTGATTGCTATGAGAACCTGAGTAGCTCTGCATTGTCTGCTGCGAAATTCTCAGGCGGTGTATCTCGCCATAGCTCAAACCGGGACTGCTTATCTATGTAGTTGCCATTGACGGCAATTCGTCCTTGATCAGCTGCCAGCACTCGCTGCCGATTGATAATCGTTATGTGCCCCGGATAGACTCTGGTTATATCCTTCTGCAACCTAGGGTTCGTTATGCGATTGTCTGCCCGTCGTTCCTCAGTGACAGTCACGGTTTGGATGGTGGAATTACTGAGAGTCATGACGGCCCTGACGCGGTCTTCCGCTTCGTCAGGTGTTGCTCCAAACGCAGATACATATTCGTTTTTCCCTAGTCGGGCAGTGGCTCTCCAGCGACCCCATAAATAGCCATTGGGTCCACCTAGTGCTGTTCTTAGTCGTTGCCAATCCAGAGCTGATCGCTTGACGTCAGGCACAGTGATTGTGACTCGCCTGACTGCGTTGGGGCCAACAGTTGTATAGGGCGGTGCATCAACACTATAAAGTTGGAATTTGATACGCAGGCTCAGCTCTTTTTCCCTGACGTAGTCATCAATTGGCATCCCGACAAATTGCCCGACGTCTCGGTTCTGAATGAGCTGATGTGAAACTAAAGCTTGAGAAATACCTGTTTTAACGTGGCTTTCAGGACCGGCCAGCACAATTTTTTCACGCTCATTAGTTCGGTCTGGTTGCACTTCTACGACCCGCTCCGCTTCCTGATTGGCTATTTTTTGCTGAGCAAACCACCCATCCAGCGAGTAGGCCACAACATATCCAGCTTCGATACAGCTATCAAAGACTTCTTCGATCATCTCCTCAGTGAAGTTGCGCCAGAACTGGCTAGGTATCCGTTCAACCTGCTCATCGATTGCGCCATAAATAGTGAACGGGTTGGCGTTTTGCTCGCCCCAGGTCTCTTTAATTTGCTGCGCTTTGTTAGAGCCTAAGATGGTTTCCAATACAGGGTTAGAGTCTTGCTTTAGCCATCGACGAACGTTTTTGTATACCTCGAATGCACCTTGCTGCACCAGATTTCGAGTACCAATTCGGATGGCCAAGGCAGCTTGACCAATAAACTCATCTAGGAATTCTTCACCCACGTTTCTAGCTACATACAGCGCCATTCGTTCATCAATGGCAAACAGTGAAGTTGCTGGTAAGACACCGCAGGCTAGGTATCCAACCGTACTACCTGCAACACTGCCCAAAACAGAACCGTAAGCGGTCCATTGGTTTGCAACTTGCTGGTCTAGCTGATCATCGGGGCGATTCCAGTCAAACGAGAATATCTGTAGCGTGGACTGAAAGAACAGCGTCCACAGGCTTGAGAATGACCAAATCATACTGGGAATAGCCTGCAGCGCTGCGCCTACCGCGAATCCCTTGAGATGGTTGACCAGAGACAGTGACCCAGCCGCTCCACCAATAGCACTGGCACCGCTGCCCAGTTTAAACAGGCCGCTCGAAAATTGCCGGGTACGCTTATTTACTCGACTAAACAAAGCCGATGCGTTGAGAGATAGGCCCATGGTTATGGTGTGGTTGGGTCACTGCGATCGCTTAATCTGGGTCCCTGAGTTTGGTCTCGTCCATAGGGATTAGGGAACCCAAAGCCTTGCTCTAGCTGGTTTAGGTATTCTCTAAAGTCGGTGCTGCCTGCCGTATCGTTTACGTTCCTGGCCTGGTCTATCTTTTCTCGTAAGGCCTGTTCGATATCATCAGTGCCTGTGTTACGGAAGAATACAGCTCGGATGATCGCGGCAGATGCGCAGAGTTCACGCAGGCAGGACTGTAGGTCCATATCGTCCACGTTTTCAACCGCTTCCATTGGGATTTTTCCTGGGTTGAGTAGCTCCAAGGGGTATTGGTGTTGGGGACTGTGCGTGTAGTCTGATTCTGGTTGTAGCCTAGGTACTCGGCGTTAGCTTGGGAAAACTGACGGGCTAGCATGGACTGCTGCTTGATGCCTGTGGTCTCAGTTAAGGTTTTGAAGATGCCCTGTTGATTAATACCTTGACCCACGGCCATGGCCATCAGCATCCCTTGGATTTCTGCTAGTGAGTCGCTTACCGTCAGATTTTCTAGTGGGTTACCGCTATCTAGGTCCTGAATAGTATTAGGCCAACCTCCGATAGTGGAGTCTAGGTTTTTTGCCTGCCAGAGGTGGGCTTCTCCCAGGTTATTGAGTGTAGTAGTACCCGCTGCTTTAGCGTTTAGATTCGTTGGGGCGGTTATTGGAAAAGCACCCAGGCCGACAACGTCACCGACTTGCTGCAAAAGCCCCAAAATGGTCGCGAGCAATCCTGAGTTAGCTATGTTGACTGAATTATTGCCTAGTAAATCAGACACGCCGTCAAGGATGCCTTTGTTACACCCGCAGCTAGAACTTCGCCTTGTGCGAGTTACTTTTCTTGATGGGTTACTCTGATCGTTTGCTGGAGGAGGTGTTCTACCTGGAGGTCGTCTAGTTGAATCTCCTGGAATAAACAAAGGTGGAATGCTGTTATCAGTCGCCTGTTGCTCTCCTAAATTTTTTAATCTATCAAGCAGCTCTTGGTTTTCGCTGGGTAACTCCTGAAGACGCTCCTGCGAGGCGTCTTCAGTTAGCTCTTGAGGTGGCTCCGCAGGCCATTCAAACGAATTGGGAGGGAAATACGGCGGCGAAGATACTGATTCTCCTGCAGCGTTACCGCCCGTATCTTGCTGCCCATCCTCTCTAACAACATCAAGAATTACGAATTCCGCTGTCAGCTTGGTTTCAGGGTTTCCAGAACTAACTCTGACGTTGGCTACTATGTTGCCGAGGGCATCAACTAGGGTTGTTCCTGCTGTATTTTCTGTTGTATCTGGCTGGTAATAGCTGATTGGCCCTATTCCGTAGGCAACATTAGGCGTAGGAGGGGCGATCCTTACTTCCCCGTTTACTGATGTCCGTCCTTGGCTAGTAATTTTGTAGCGCACACCAGCCTTTTGGCCGCCTTCAAATGGAGGTGGAGACTCACGTCTAGGCGCTCCCGACTTTGT
>ERZ1740060.1087-NODE-1087-length-10629-cov-3.091356_pt1 | contig 10629 bp, 10 predicted proteins | sample MGYA00581743_ERZ1740060 | MGnify/ENA primary metagenome ERZ1740060 (study PRJEB43018, sample SAMN04849235) | marine metagenome | isolation source: floating plastic debris | place: Pacific Ocean | collected 2008-08-27 | study: EMG produced TPA metagenomics...
TCAAACCAGAAGTGCGCGAGATGGAAATCCGGATCGGTGAAACCGGGCTGGCGTTCTATGAGGCGCATAACCCGCTGGATGTGCCGATTGCCGGACAGGCATCCTACAACGTCACCCCTTACGAGGCCGGTGCGTTTTTCGACAAGATCGAATGCTTCTGTTTTGTTGAACAGGTGCTCATGCCCGGCGAAACCGTGATGATGCCGGTCAGTTTCTTTGTGGACCCCGCCATCGTAGATGACCGCGAAGGCCAATATGTGCATACGATCACGCTCAGCTATACCTTCTATGAAATTGACTTGCCCGAAGAGGAAATCCAGGCCTCTTACGCGCCGCAAGCTTTGACACCGGCGTCGCAAGACGCCATACAAAATTAAGACGATCAGCCGATAGGGAACGCACCACATGGCGCATGCAAAGAACCACGATTATCACATTCTGCCACCGTCCATCTGGCCTATGCTTGGTGGCGTCGGCGCCTTTGTCATGTTGTTTGGGGCAACGCTCTGGATGCATGGATCAGGCCCTTACATTTTCCTGATGGGGTTTGCGGCCGTTCTTTACGTCATGTTCGCCTGGTGGGCTGACGTTGTTGCCGAAAGCAATGTTGGCGATCACACCCCTGAGGTGCGGATCGGCCTGCGTTATGGCTTTATCATGTTCATCATGTCCGAGGTGATGTTCTTTGCCGCTTGGTTCTGGTCATTCTTCAAGCACGCCATCTACCCGATGGAAGAATACGCCGGAACCACCTATGTGGCGCCAGAGTTCTATCAGGTTGATGCCTTCCACCTGCCGCTGATCAACACGCTTATCTTGCTGTGTTCCGGCATGGCGGTGACATGGGCACACCATGCGCTGGTACATGAAAATAACCGCAAAGACGTCGCCAATGGGCTGTTGTTGGCTGTGGTGCTGGGCGTCGCATTCACAGGTTTGCAGGCCTACGAATATGCCTATCTTTTGGGGCAGGACTGGACCTTCGGTGGCGATGAGTTCTTTTCGAACTTTTTTATGGCCACTGGTTTCCACGGTTTTCACGTGGTGATCGGGACGATCTTCCTCTTCGTATGCTACCTGCGCGTCAGGGCGGGGCATTTCACCCCGGAAAAGCACATCGGTTTTGAAGCAGCAGCATGGTACTGGCACTTCGTTGATGTGGTCTGGCTGTTCCTGTTCTTCGCGGTCTACATCTGGGGCATCTAAGCGCCCGATGACGTAAGGTGGATCACGATCCACCACCCCAATTCCAAACGCGCGAGGGTAATCTCGCGCGTTTTCACCATTAAAGGCGCAAGAAGATGCTGCGTAAAATCCTGTTTCCTTTGATCCTTGGTGTGACGGGCTGCGCCGTCTTGCTTGGGCTGGGCAAATGGCAGGTCGACCGGCTGGCATGGAAGGAAGACATCCTCGCAGGCATCAACGCCCGCCTGTCAGCGCCACCCGCACCATTCTCGCGTTTCGCGACCGAGGCGGCCGATGAATACGCCCGCGTCCTCGTTAGCGGCACACCGACGGGCGAAGAACTGCATGTACTCGTCTCTGGGACAGAGGCTGGGACCGGCTACCGTGTCATCTCCAAGTTTGAAACCGATGTGGGCGCGATCCTAGTTGATCAAGGTCTTTTGGCGCTGGACAATAAGGATGCGGACCCACTGACGGTGTCGATGAACATCACCGGCACCTTGCTGTGGCCGGACGACCAAAATAGCAGCACGCCCGAACCAGACCTTGCCGCCAACATCTGGTTCGCGCGCAACGTCGAAACCATGTCGGCGGCATTGGACACGCTGCCTTTCATGGTTATCGCCACCCAAACGTCGCCGCCAGACCCACGTTTGACGCCTTTGCCGGTGAACACCGCCAGCATTAAGAACGATCATTTCGAATATGCGGTGACATGGTTCTTGCTGGCCGCTGTTTGGGCGATTATGAGCCTGTATTTGATACGCCGTACATTGCGCCCAAAGGACGCCCAAGACTGATGCGCTATATCTCGACCCGCGGCACCGCACCGACCCTCAGCTTTGAAGAGGCGATGTTGACGGGGTTGGCGCGCGATGGGGGGCTTTATGTACCGGAAGAGGTGCCAACACTGACCCACGCGCAAATCGCGGCGATGGCGGGCAAATCCTACGACGAGGTTGCCTATGACGTGATGCGTCCCTTCATCGGCGATACCTTCACCGACGATGAATTTCGCGGTCTGATCACCCAAGCCTATGCCGGTTTCGGCCACGCCGCCCGTGCGCCCTTGGTCCAACTGGACCGCAACCACTACCTGTTGGAACTGTTCCACGGGCCGACGCTGGCGTTCAAAGACTTCGCCATGCAGCTGATCGGGCAGATGTTCCAAGCGGCGCTCACCCGGTCCGGTGACCGTGTCACGATCGTGGGGGCGACGTCCGGCGACACAGGCTCTGCCGCGATCGAGGCATTCCGGGGGCTGAAGGCTGTCGACGTCTTCATCATGTACCCCCATGGCCGCGTGTCAGAGGTACAACGCCGCCAGATGCCCACACCGACCGAGGCCACCGTGCATGCGCTGGCCGTGGAAGGGGACTTCGACGATTGCCAAGCGGCAGTGAAAGACATGTTCAACGACTTCGCCTTCCGCGAAGAGGTGAAACTGGCAGGTGTGAGCTCGATCAATTGGGGACGGGTGCTGGCGCAGGTGGTCTACTACTTCACCGCAGCTGTTTCATTGGGTGCACCGCACCGCGCTGTCAGCTTCACAGTGCCGACAGGTAACTTTGGTGACATCTTCGCAGGCTATATCGCCAAGAAAATGGGCTTGCCCATCGCCGACCTTGTCGTCGCAACGAACCGCAATGACATCCTGCACCGCACGCTGGAAACTGGGGCCTACACCAAGGAAGGTGTTGAACCGACTATCAGCCCTTCAATGGATATCCAAGTTAGCTCTAACTTCGAACGTGCCTTGTTCGATGCCTATGGGCGCGATGGCGCAGCGGTTGCGGGGCAGATGGAAGACCTGAAAGCGGGCGGTATCCAGATCAGTCAAGGCGCGTACGAGATGCTGAAAGACACCTTCAAGTCAGGCCGCGCCTCTGAGGATGAAACCCACGCTGCGATCAAGACCTATCACCTGCGCCATGGCGAGTTACTCTGCCCACACACCGCCGTCGGCGTCCATGTGGCAGAGGTGCATCTTGGCAGCACACCTATGGTTACGCTGGCCACGGCACATCCGGCCAAATTCCCCGACGCGGTGAAAGCGGCATCTGGTGTCGCCGCACCTCTTCCCCCGCGGATGGTAGACCTGTATGACCGATCAGAGCGCGTCAGACGCGTCAAAAACGACCTGGCCGCGATCCAAGCGGTCATCAGGGAGCGAATTCAGAATTGACCATCCAATTGCACACGCTGTCCAACGGCTTTCGCATCGTCACCGAGGATATGCCGGGGCTGAAATCGGCCTCAATCGGCATCTGGGTGCAGGCCGGCGGCCGTCACGACCGGGTCGACCAGAGCGGGATTGCGCATTTCCTTGAGCATATGGCGTTTAAGGGTACGAAGACGCGCAGCGCATTGCAGATCGCCGAAACCATCGAAGACGTGGGTGGCTACATCAACGCCTATACCAGCCGTGAAATGACAGCCTATTATGCGCGGGTATTAGAGGATGACGTCGCCCTCGGTCTTGATGTGATTTCCGACATCCTGCTGAATCCGGTCTTTGATCCGGCAGAGATTGAGGTCGAGCGCGGTGTGATCCTGCAAGAGATTGGTCAGGCGCTGGATACGCCCGACGATATTATCTTTGATTGGCTGCATGAGGTGGCCTACCCCGATCAGGCGCTTGGCCGCACGATCCTTGGCCCGTCCGAGCAGGTCAGCAGTTTTAGCCGCGATGATCTGCAGGGGTTTGTGGGTGAACACTACGGTCCCAACCAGAAGATCCTTTCTGCGGCGGGGGCGATTGATCACGATGCGATTGTCGCGCAGGCCGAAGCACTTTTCGGCCATCTGCCAGCGGTGCCCCGCGCGCCTGAACTGATGCAACCCGCCGCCTTCGGCGGTGGTGAGCGGCGCGAGAATAAGGCGCTGGAACAGGTACATTTTTCGCTGGCGCTGGAAGGGCCAACCTACCTTGATCCGGCCATCTACACTGCACAGATCTACGCCAATGCGATGGGTGGCGGCATGTCATCGCGCCTGTTCCAGGAAGTGCGTGAACATCGCGGCCTTTGTTACACGATCTTCGCCCAGGCAGGCGCTTATGAGGACACCGGCCTGACCACGATCTATGCGGGCACCAGTGCCGAACAAATCGGCGAACTGGCCAATATCACGATAGATGAGATGAAGCGCGCCGCCGATGACATGAGTGCGGCTGAAGTGGCCCGCGCCCGGTCACAGATGAAAGCGGGCCTGTTGATGGGCCTCGAAAGCCCGTCGAACCGCGCCGAACGGTTGGCACGCCTGCTGTCGATCTGGGGTCGCATCCCAAGCATCGACGAAACCATTGCGCGGATCGACGATGTGACAACAGGCGATGTGAAAGACTTCGCCGGCCAAATGGCGGGGCAGGCGGGCACCGCATTGGCGCTCTATGGCCCGGCAGAGGCCGCGCCGTCACTTGAGGTTTTGCGAGCACGGTTGGCCGCTTAATGCTCGGGACCAAGAAAAAGGTCCGGATTGAAACGGAACGGCTGACCCTGCGCCCGCCGATCCATAGCGATTTTCGCGCTTGGGCCGGGCTGCGGCGCGATAGCGAAGACTTCCTGAAACCGTGGGAGCCGACCTGGGCGCCTGACCACCTGTCGCGCAAGGCCTTTACCAACCGGGTCTATTGGGCGCAGCGTTCTATCGCGAATGGCACGGCGATGCCGCTGTTTCTGGTGCGACGCGAAGACAATGGGCTGCTGGGCGCCATCACGCTGGATCATATCAAGCGGGGACCGTCGCAATCGGGGATCACCGGTTATTGGATTGGCGAACCGTTTGCGCGGCAAGGTTACATGCGCGAAGCGATCCAAGCGGTGGTGCATCACGCCTTCACGGCATTGGACCTCAGCCGAATTGAGGCTGGGTGCCTACCAGAAAACAACGCATCCCGTCGTCTTTTGGAACAATGCGGCTACAAATACGAAGGCGTTGCTCAAAGTTATCTGCAAATCAACGGGCGCTGGCGCAATCACGTGCTTTACGCCAACCTGCGCAACGACAGGCGCGGGAAAACGGACGTCGGCTAGGCGCGAACCCAGGTCGTGTCAGCGGCTGAGTGCCGCGGCAAAAGGGTTAGACGGATAGGTTTGACCTGCCTATGCTCTGTCGGACTGTACGGTAAAGACGCAATGCCACCTCGCTTTTTCAAATCTTATGCGCTGAACAAGACGCCGCGAAATCGTTTGGGGCAAATTGCATCAATCGCAGAGGCCGAAGCTTTCGGCAGCCTAGAGTATTTCGCCAATGTCGGCCTTCTGAGTACGGCAACGATTTTGGGATGGCTGGCTTTCGGGCTATGGGTGCCGGTCTTGATTGTCGCGGTCTATGTGACCTTCTTTACCCTCGAAAAATGGTGCGCAAAACGCGCAGTCGAAAAGGAGGATGTGTCCTCTTATTGGCTGGTGCTTGGCTTGCTCTGCGCGCGCGCGGTGACCTATTGTGCGCTATTTGTCTACGTCTGGACGGTGGAGGGGGATGTTTTCAAATTCGCCACGATCGCTCTGGTTGTGGCGGCAACCATCAATATGTTCGTCTTTCACGCCACGCATTTTGAGATCATCGTCGTCGTTTTCGTGCCGGTGTGGTTTGGCCATATCGTGATCACCGGCACGGCCTTTGCGCAGCATGGCTTGGCTTTGGAGCCGTTTATGTTCCTGCTCGTCTCGCTGTTTATCCTGCCGTATTTCCTGCTCGCCTTGAAATCCGCGCAGGAACGCTGGACCAAAAACGATATCATCCGGCAGTCGCTGAACCACACACAAAAGCTGGACGCCTTGGGCCAGTTGGTGGCCGGGGTCGCGCATGATTTCAATAATATCCTGACAGTGACGCGTGGAAATGCAGAACTTTTGGCGGGGTCCGGGGTCAGCTTGCATTATTAACTTGCCGAGGTAATCGTGATGGCATGCGATCGGTGGTCGGCATTGGCGGGTCAACTGCTGGCCTTTGGGCGCCGTAGCATGCTATCGCCCGAACCCATTCAGGTGGAAGCTTTCTTTGATGACATCCAGCCCCTGCTGCAAAGGGTGCTGCCCGAGAATATCGAACTCACATTTTCCGCCGCTCCCGATCTGCCTGCGATCTTTGTCGATAAAAATCAGCTGGAAACCGCAATCGTCAACCTTGCTACCAATGCGCGGGATGCGATGAAAGGTGGCGGATGGCTTGAGGTTAAGGCCATGGAGATGGCCTTTCATGGCGGCGATCTGGGACAGGCTGAAATCAATCTTGCCCCCGGCACCTATGTTGCCATCAGTGTGAATGACAATGGCATTGGCGTTCCGGATGATCTGCAGGAGAGCATTTTTGACCCCTTCTTTACCACCAAACCGGTTGGCAAAGGATCGGGGCTTGGCCTGCCGATGGTGATTGGCTATGCCGAACAATCCGCGGGTGGGGTGCGGTTGGAAAGCAAGGTTGACGTTGGCACGCGGGTCACCTTGTTCTTGCCCACAGCGCAGGCCACACAAGCGGGCTGATCTGCCTAGTCGTGATTTTTGCTTGTCTTATCTGCATGGCAGGTGTCGTGTGGCCTTATGAAGCTCACTGGCCCCTTTCTGTTTATCCTCGCGACACTGCTGATCGATGCAATCGGCATCGGCATCGTGTTTCCGATTATGCCCGACCTGATGGACCGCGTCGGTGCCGGCAGCACCGCAGAGGGGGCGTTCTGGGGTGGTGTGATGCTGTCGGCCTATGCCGCCGCGATGTTCATCTTCGGACCCATTATCGGCAGCCTGTCAGACGCCTATGGGCGCAGGCCCGTCTTAATCGCTGCTTTGCTCACCCTGACGCTGGATTACGTGATCATGGCCTTGGCCCAGACCTATTGGGTGCTGCTGGTCGGGCGGGTCATCGCGGGCATGGCCGGGGCCACCTATATCACGGCGACCGCCTATATCGCCGATATCGCCAAGCCAGAGGAGCGGGGTGCTGCATTCGGTATGATCGGGGCCGCCTTCGGGATTGGGTTTGTGTTGGGGCCTGCACTGGGCGGTGTAGCGTCAGGCTGGCACAGCACAGCCCCCTTCTGGATCGCGGCAGGACTGTCCGCGCTGAATGTCGCCTTTGGTATCTTCGTGCTGCCAGAATCGTTGAAAGACAAAAACCGCCGCCCTTTTGGCCGGGGTGACCTGAACCCTTTTGGCACGATCAAACGGGCATTCCTGATCCCCGGTCTGGCGATCCCGCTGATCTGCATCTTTGTCTTTGAGTTCGCAAATATGGTCTATGTCACGCTTTGGGCCTTTTGGGGGCGCGAAGTCTTTGGCTGGGATGGGTTTACAATTGGTTTGTCCCTCTCGGCCTATGGTGGCTTGATCGCCTTCGTGCAGGCCGGTGTTTTGCCGCAGATGACCAGGCGCTTTGGCGATTTCAGGACGCTGGTGATTGCAACGGCAGCAGCCGTGATCGGGATGATCGGATTTGGCTTGGCCGGGGCTGTTTGGGCGGTTGTCGTCCTCCTGCCGATTGCGGCGCTATCAGACATGGCGCCGCCGCTGATGACAGCTTTTGCAGCGAATTGCGCCGAGGAAGATAAACAAGGGCTGGTGCAAGGTGTCATCGCCTCACTCTCCTCCATCGCGGCGGTCGTGGCCCCCTTGGTGCTGACGGGGGTGTTTGAGCGGTTTGTGAATGGCGGGGGCATCTACCTGCCCGGTGCGCCCTATCTGCTTGGGGCGGTGCTGATCCTCGCCATCGTCCCGCTGATCCTAAGGCTCAGGCCCGCCTAAAGCGTTTTCATCCGTTCCAGCACATCCAGCCCCTGCAAATGCAGGAAATGCAGGATGTCGATGAAGATCCAGTTCTCGGCCAGCTTATCACCCTCGCGGCGGTACATGTCGACAACCCGCATCTCTGACCGCCCACCTTCGGGCATGCCCAGATAGCCGCCCGCATTCGTCACGCTCAGGTTCGCCCAACCAAAGAAACCGCCGAAATTGCCTTCGGCAAGGCGGGCGACATGGCCATTGTAAACCCTGTCTTTGATCTGGGTACGGAAAGGGCGCTGGTGTTGTTCGACATAGCGGTCAATCGTATAGGTCGCGCCAATGCCATCTGGTCCCCACCAGATAAAGTCATCGTGCCAGGTCTGCGCCAGCTCTTCTTGGGGGGTGTCGTATTTCTGATGGGTGTTGATGTCGCCGATCATCTTGTTCACCAGTGCCAAGGTTTTCAACCCTTCCTCCGGTGGGGCATCGTCAAACAACAGCCCATCATGGGTCGCAGGCCCCGGCTGTACCAGATGCATGCCCGTCTGCGGGGGCAGGGGGTATTGGCCTGCCTGGTTCATCAGATGTAGCAGATAACAGAAAAGCGCAGTTTCCACGATCTTGCCATCCACGACCTTGTTGAATTCGGCATAGCGCAGCATCGCGATGCGGCGGTTGGGTTTGATGCCCAGAAAGGGCGCATCAAACAGGCCCATGAGATGACCCATCGAGATCACCCAGACCGATTGGAAATTGTCGATCTCATTATGGCCCGCAATGAAGATATCCTGCCGGCGCTGCACCTTGGTCATAGCGGTCAGAAACGGCGACCAAAAGCTGTCTGCGACCGCCTGTGCGCCATGCTGCTCGTAAAACGGATGCATGCCGCGCCAATGCCAATCATCGCTCGTCCGTTCGGCGAGTACGCTCGCAACAGTATCAGGTGTTGCCTTCGCCAGCGCATCATAATGGGCGCGCACCAGCGCCTTTTCACTTTGATAGCTCATGAATTAAGCCTTTGACTGCCCCCGCTGTCAGACCAGAAACGATCTGCTTTTGGAAGAAGATGATCATCACAAACAGGGGTGCTGTGACAGACACGACCGCCGCAACCGCAAACATCACGTTGCCCTTGGTCTGGGTTGTCCCAAGGAAGCTGACCAGCTTGGGCACCATTGTCTGGTTCTCCTTGCTCAGCAGCATCGTGGTGACCGCAAAGACATTATAGGCCAGTAGGAAGCTGAACAGCCCCGTCGTAATGACACCCGGCCACATCACCGGAATAATGACATGCCGGAAGGCCTGAAATCGGGTGCAGCCGTCGACCATGGCACTTTCGTCCAAGTCTTTGGGGATGTTTTTGAAGAACGCATGCAGCATCCACAGGGTGAACGGCTGGTTGATGGCGACAAGCACGATGATCGTCGTGCTCAGATGTCCCCAAAGGTTCCATTCGAAGAAAGGTAACAAGTAGCCTGACACCAGGGTCAATGGTGGCATCGCGCGGAACATCAATGCAAACAGCAGGAACCAGAAGGCATAGCGATAGGTCGACCGGGACAAGGCATAACCACCCAAGGTTCCACAGGTCAGCGATATGGTCACCACGCAGACGCAGACAATCACCGTGTTCAGCGCTGCGCGCCAGAACTCTTCCTGAATCCAGGCACCATAGTAGCCATCACCTGTAAAGCTGCCGCCGGTTTCTATCCGCGTCAGCGTGCCAAAGATCGAGTTGGCCCAGTTGGCTTTGGAAAAGAAATCACCTTCAACCTTGAACGATCCCCAAAGGGTCCAGATGAACGGAAAGGCCGCCATGATCAGCCACAGGCCAAGGATACCATAGGCAATCGTCTTGGTTGTCGGGGAAAGGTGGGTCGCTTTTGACATAGCTGATCACCGCGCCTTTCCGAAATCGCGCCAGGTGCGCACAAGCACCGGCGACAAAAGGATCGCCACGCCAATGATGGTCAAAACAGAGGTGGCGGCGGCGGAGGACAACAATCGCGTCTCGCCACCCAGATCGTTGAAGATCGCGAAGGACAGCGACCTCGCATGCGCCTGCGCGCTGAAGCTGACGATGGGTTCAAAGACGCGGAAGTTATCCATCAGCTGGATCAACGCGATAAAGGTGGTCAGCGGCACCAGATGCGGGATCACCACATAGCGGATACGCTGCCAGCGCGTGGCGCCATCAATCATGGCAGCCTCAAGCGTATCAGTGTTCACCGTTTGCAGACCTGCGTAATAGACGATGAAGGCAAAGGGTGCGGACGACCAAATGCCATAGACCATCAGCATGATCCACATCAGCGGGGTCGATGCTTTTACAGACAGGTTCGGATCACCGGCTAGCCATTGCAGGCCAGCGCCCAAAACACCGCGCGCATCCACCATCCAGAACAAAACCAGCGCGCCAACAATCGGCGTGACGATCATCGGCAGAAGCGACAGAAAGATCGTCGGCCCGCGCATGGCCTGGGCCACCGCGTTGACCCCGATGGCGATCAGGAAACCAAAGACAATGGTCAGCGGTGTGACAATAGCCGTGTAAGTCAGGGTAAAGGCAATCGCGTCATAAAACGGTAGGTTCATCAACGTGCCGACAAAGTCGCGCCAGCTGACAGAACTCACCCAAGCCTCACCCACTTCGGCAAAGGCCAGATGGTTGCGATCTTTATAGATATCCAGACCGGCCCATTGGCCCAGTGGCTGGGCCTCCCGC
>ERZ1740060.1088-NODE-1088-length-10625-cov-22.493377_pt1 | contig 10625 bp, 11 predicted proteins | sample MGYA00581743_ERZ1740060 | MGnify/ENA primary metagenome ERZ1740060 (study PRJEB43018, sample SAMN04849235) | marine metagenome | isolation source: floating plastic debris | place: Pacific Ocean | collected 2008-08-27 | study: EMG produced TPA metagenomics...
GATTTTCGGAGCACTTTTCCCGACAGATCGGCGAAACGGATCGCAACACTTGGAGGTCGTGATGATTGATACCCCTTATCTGCTCTTTTTGGGTGACGCTCCTGACGCCTTGGCCGCGAAGGTTGCGCAAGGCATCAAGGATTGGCGGCCCGATCATGTGGTCGGCCAATTGCGCCTACCAGGTTGTGGAGCCGACATGAAAGTTGCGGATATGAGCCTGCAGGACGCCTATGCCGCAGGTGCGCGCACCCTGGTTATTGGCGTGGCGAACCGTGGCGGCGTTATTTCCAAAACGTGGATGGAGGTTCTCAAGGACGCTTTGCGCCATGGCTATGATCTGGCCAGTGGATTGCATAATTTGCTTAAGCATGAACCTGAACTTGTCGCCTTGGCCGAAGAATTGGGTCGCGCTTTGCATGACGTGCGTGTCCCTGAAGTGGTTTATCCAATTGCCAATGGTGTAAAACGGACTGGCAAGCGGTGCTTGGCTGTTGGGACGGATTGCTCGGTTGGAAAGATGTATACTGGCCTCGCCATGGATGCTGAAATGCGCAAGCGTGGGCTGAAATCTACATTCCGGCCGACAGGTCAGACGGGCATTCTGATTACCGGCGATGGTGTGCCGCTGGATGCGGTTGTCGCGGATTTCATGGCGGGCGCTGTCGAATATCTGACGCCGGACAATGACGCCGATCATTGGGATCATATCGAGGGGCAGGGCAGTCTGTTTCATGTGTCCTATTCCGGGGTGACGATGGCGTTGATCCATGGTGGTCAACCCGATGCACTTGTCCTGAGCCACGAGCCGACGCGCAGCCATATGCGCGGTTTGCCGACATATGATCTGCCGTCGCTTGAAGCGTTGCGGGATCTGGTATTGCCGGTTGCCCGCGTCGCCAATCCTGACGTTCAGATCATCGGCATATCAGTGAACACACAGCACCTGTCTGAAGACGATGCGCTTGCCTATCTTGCCGAGGTTGAAGACCGCATGGGCCTGCCCACTGTAGATCCGTTTCGTCAGGGTGCAGGACGTCTGGTCGATGCGCTGAAAGGCCTTTAGGGTCGCCCGATGATTACTGTCTCGAAAGACGTCTTCCCGCTTGCGCAAGTCTTTACGATCTCACGCGGGTCGCGGACTGAGGCGCAGGTTCTGACCGTGCGCGCTGGGTGCGGTTGGGGGGAATGTGTCCCTTACGATCGCTATGATGAAACGCTTGAAAGCGTCACCGCTGAAATTGAACGTCTGCCTGAAGACGTGGATCGGATCGCGCTGCAGGGCCTGTTGCCCGCTGGCGCAGCACGCAATGCCGTCGATTGCGCGCTTTGGGATCACAAGGCGAAAACCGCAGGCAAGCGGGTGTGGGAGTTGGCGGGTTTGCCCCAGCCCGGCCCTCAGATAACGGCCTATACTTTGTCGCTTGCCGAACCGGCGGAAATGAAAGCGCAGGCGGCCCAGAATGCATATCGCCCGCTTCTGAAGATCAAGCTGGGTACGCCGGATGACATGCCAAGGCTTGAGGCAGTTCGGGCGGGCGCGCCAAAGGCCCGGATCATCGTGGACGCCAATGAAGGCTGGACGGCAGAGGTCTATTCTGAACTTGCGCCTCATTTGCTTCGTCTTGGTGTGGAACTTGTGGAGCAACCTTTACCCACAGGTCAGGACGACATGCTGTCCGAAATTGCACGGCCTGTGCCAGTTTGTGCAGACGAGTCGTGTCATGACCGCGAAAGCCTGCCCGCGCTTAAAGGCAAATATGACATTGTGAATATCAAGCTGGACAAGGCTGGTGGTCTGACCGAAGCGCTGCTGTTGAAAGAAGCGGCGTTGGCAGAAGGCTATGGGATCTTCGTTGGTTGCATGGTGGGTTCATCGCTAGCCATGGCGCCTGCCACGCTTTTGGCCCAAGGCGCGGCATTTACCGACCTTGACGGACCGCTGCTTCTGGCCGAAGACCGTTCAGACGCTTTGCAATTTGATGACGCCGGAGTGCATCCGCCTAAGGCAGCACTCTGGGGCTAGGGAGACGATCATGAGCCGTATTGTTTACGTGAATGGAGATTACGTCGCCGAAGAAGATGCCAAGGTCTCGGTGTTTGACCGTGGGTTCCTCTTTGCGGACGGGGTTTACGAAGTCACCAGCGTGCTAGGTGGCAAACTGATCGACTTTGATGGCCACGCCAAACGGCTTGAGCGCTCTCTCACCGAACTTGAGATGAACTCGCCGGTGACGACGGACGAGCTGCTTGAGGTGCACCGCCAACTGGTCGAACGTAATGGTGTCGATGAAGGGATGGTTTACCTGCAGATCACCCGTGGGGCAGCAGATCGCGACTTCGCGTACCCCAAGGATGCAGCTCCGACAATTGTGCTTTTCACACAGGAAAAGAGGCTGATCGAAAGCCCTGCCGCAAAGACGGGGATGAAGGTGATTTCCATCGAAGATCAGCGTTGGGGCCGCCGCGATATCAAGACGGTTCAGCTGCTCTATCCGTCGATGGGCAAGATGATGGCCAAGGCTGCGGGCGCTGATGATGCATGGATGGTTGAGGATGGTTTCGTAACCGAAGGTACCTCGAACAATGCTTATATCGTCACCAAGGAGGGCGTCCTGGTGACGCGCCATCTGGGCAACGAGATTTTGCACGGGATCACCCGCGCCGCTGTTCTGCGCTTTGCGCGTGAGGCGCAGATGAAGGTCGAAGAGCGTGCCTTCACCGTGGATGAGGCCAAGGATGCGGCAGAGGCGTTTATCACCTCAGCTTCTACCTTTGTGATGCCGGTTGTGGAGTTTGACGGCGAGGCGATTGGCGAAGGAAAGCCTGGCCCGATTGCAACCCGCCTGCGTGAGATTTATCTGGACGAAAGCCTAAAAGCCGCCGTTTGATGTCAGCCATGCGTTTTGTGGCTGACATCAAACGCCGCTTTCTGTGCGTCATTGGCTTCAGTTTGATATTTTTCGCGCCATTCCGCATAGGGCATGCCGTAAAACACCTCACGGCCCTCGTCTTTTGACATCTCCATGCCGCGTTCGTTTGCGGCTTCCTGATACCAGCGCGACAGGCAGTTTCGGCAGAATCCAGCGAGGTTCATCATGTCGATGTTTTGCACATCCGTACGGTCCGCCAGATGGGCCTGCAACCTACGGAAAGCGGCGGCTTCCAGTTCAAGTTTCGTTTGATCGTCCATCATATGATCTCCCTTAAAGGCCACTTTCGGCTAGAACGGTTTGCAGGATCGGTGCAAGGCGGTCGGCCCAGTGCTGCTGTCCCTTTGCTTCAGATATGAGGTCGTTTCTGAGCTCAATCAACACATTGGGATGGCCATGGGCCAAGGCGTGGCGGTCGACCGCATCGCCCGGCAGGTGGCCTGCATAGGGCTCATTCTCTCCGACGGTTAAATCGCCTTGAGCGCGCAATGCCTCGATCAGAGGGATCGCAAGACGGCTGTCATGAGCATAAAGGATCCCGATTTCCCAGGGTCGTGGCCTGCGCCCATTAAGCCGCGGCGTAAAGCTGTGCACGGCCACCATCACGGGCTTGGGGCGCGCCATCAAGCCTGCCAAAGCGGCGTGATAGGGGCGGTGATATGCATTGAGCCGCATTTCGATATCGGCGATGGTGGCGTGGCGATTGGCCGGAATGATGGTGCCATCGTAAAGCCGCATCATAAGGGTCGGATCGTCTTCGCCGCGGTTGGGATCGATCACGAGACGCGAAAAATTCGAAAGGATCGCAGGCGCGTCCAGATGGTCTGCTAGCGCGCGTGTCACGCCTGCGGCGCCGACATCATAGGCGATATGGCGGGCCATGTCCGCTGCGCCCAGCCCAAGGGTGCCGCCCAGCTCTGGCGGAACCGTATTGGCCGCATGATCGCAGGTCACGACCCATCGTCCGGGGCGCTTGGCTCCGATAATTTCGAATGGTTGATATGTCATAAGCGCGTCACCCCTTCATTGCATCTGATAGTTCAGTTGTCGTCGGATGGGAATTGGGCGATAAGCGATTAAGCCGACGTTAGCGGTAACAAGACAGGGACAGCCATGAGACGAATGAGAAACGTAAAGATCGTGGCGACGCTGGGACCGGCGTCCAATGATTACGAGATGATCCGCAAGCTGCACGAAGCGGGTGCAGACGTGTTTCGCCTGAATATGAGCCACGGCGATCATGCCGAGATCAAGGTGCGTCACGAGATCATCCGTCAGGTCGAAAAGGACCTTGATAGCCCGATTGCGATCCTTGCGGATTTACAAGGGCCAAAGCTGCGTGTTGGGACCTTTGCCAAAGGTGAGGAAGAGCTGGTCGAAGGCGCTGCCTTTCGTCTGGATCTTGATGACGCGGAGGGCGATGTCACACGCGTCCGCCTGCCGCATCCCGAGATTTTTGCAGCACTTGAGGTGGGTGCGCATCTGTTGGTCAATGATGGCAAGATCCGTTTGAAAGTCACAGCCTGCGGCGCTGATTTTGCTGATTGCGAAGTGATTGCAGGCGGCACGATCTCGAACCGCAAAGGCGTGAATGTCCCGGACGTGGTGCTGCCGCTTGCAGCTTTGTCAGACAAGGACCGTGCCGATCTGGAGTTCGTTTGCCAATTGGGCGTTGATTGGTTGGCATTATCCTTTGTGCAGCGCCGCGAAGATGTCGAAGAGGCCCGCACCCTGACGCGAGGTCGCGCAGCGATCCTTTCGAAGATCGAGAAACCGGCAGCCGTGAAGGCGTTTGAAGAGATCCTGGAGGCATCGGACGGCATCATGGTCGCACGTGGTGATCTGGGCGTTGAATTGCCGGTACAGAACGTGCCGCCGATCCAGAAGCAGCTTGTCCGCAAATGCCGTGCGGCCGCCAAGCCGGTGATTGTGGCCACGCAGATGCTGGAGAGCATGATCGAAAGCCCAATGCCGACACGGGCCGAGGTGTCGGACGTGGCCACCGCGATTTATGAAGGCACCGATGCAATTATGCTGTCGGCTGAATCGGCGGCTGGCAATTATCCGATTGAAGCTGTGACAACGATGAACAATGTCGCGGTCGAGGTTGAGGGGGATCCGACCTATCAAGACATCATCGAGGCTTCTCGCACTGCAAAACGTACAAGCATTGCCGACGGTATCGTCGCCGCCGCTCGTGAGATTGCCGAGACGACGGATGTCAAAGCCATCTGTTGCTTTACGCAATCAGGCACCACAGCTTTGCTGACTGCGCGCGAACGTCCACGGGTGCCGATCATTGCGCTGACGCCTTTGATGGGCACGGCCCGGCGGCTTTGTATGAGTTGGGGCACGAATGTCACGCTCACCGGTGAGGTCGAGCGTTTTAAGATGGCGGTTGTCGGAGCTGCGCGGGCTGCGCGGATCTTGGGGCTGGCCGAAGAGACTGACCAGATTGTCGTTACGGCTGGTGTGCCGTTCAATGTGACCGGCTCCACCAATATCCTTAGGGTTGCGCCTTGTGAAGAAAGGTTGATTTTCCGCACTGATCCTGAATGATGCATGCAGTCTTTCGGGGTTTTAGTGGTGTAAATGGATAATGATCTTCTTTTCGTAATTGGACTTGTGTTGGGCGGCTTTTCAGTCCCGTCCATTATATCTGCGCTGTCGGATGGACGTGCGCCCCGGGTTGCTTCGATTGTTGTGGTGATGTCAGGGGTCATGGTGGTTTACGCAATATCCAACAAGCCCGGTGGCTATCAGATCAACGATATCCCCCAGATCTTTATAGACGTTGTGGGCCGCTATATTCTTTAGCGTTTAGGGCTTGTCATAAAGACCTGTGCTTCGTATACGGCGCGCCTGAGTTCGTGCGTCCGGCCAAGTGGCATGCCGAGTCGCGCGTAAAGCGAACCTGAATTTAGGAGACGGAAATGCCCAAGATGAAGACAAAGTCGAGCGCCAAGAAGCGCTTTAAAGTGACGGCGACCGGTAAGGTCATGGCTGGTCAGGCTGGCAAACGCCACGGCATGATTAAGCGCACCCGCAAATTCATCCGCGACGCACGTGGTACGACCACGTTGTCCGCCCCCGATGCCAAAATCGTCAAGGGCTTCATGCCCTATGACCGCTAAGGAGAGTTGAGATGCGCGTTAAAGGTGGCACCACAACCCATGCCCGTCACAAAAAAGTAACGGATGCCGCGAAAGGCTATTACGGCCGTCGCAAGAACACCTTCAAGGTGGCCCGTCAGGCCGTCGACAAGGCAAACCAGTACGCAACCCGTGACCGCAAGAACCGCAAGCGCAACTTCCGTGCTTTGTGGATCCAGCGGATCAACGCGGCTGTGCGCAGTCACGATGAGGCGCTGACATATTCGCGTTTCATCAACGGTCTGACGCTGGCTGGGATCGAAGTGGACCGCAAGGTTCTGGCCGATCTGGCTGTCAACGAGCCCGATGCGTTTGGCGCGATTGTCGAGAAGGCACAGGCCGCGCTGGCAGCGTAAGTCGTTCGGGACTTAGAAAGATGTAAGGCGCTGCCTGCGAGGGGAGCGCCTTTTTCTTTGGTAGCGCTTTGGCTTCGCCAAATCGCCACGCCGGGGGCTTTGCCCCCGGACCACCAGGATATTTCAAAAAAGCGAAAGAGGGGTGGGCTTGCTTTGGCCGCTGTCGCTTAGTAGCAGGTCTGCAACGAATTGGAGGGTCCTATGGACGATCTCAGAGACAAGTATATTTCCGCGATTTCTTCAGCCTCTGATGAGGTTGCGTTGGAAGAGTTGCGCCTGCAGGCCGTCGGCAAGAAAGGCGAAGTCTCCCTGAAGATGCGCGAGCTGGGTAAGATGACACCGGAAGAGCGTCAGGTTGTAGGGCCTGCGTTGAATGCTTTGAAGGATGAGATCAATTCGGCGCTGTCTGCCAAGAAGGCGGCACTTGCGGATGCGGCGTTGAATGAGCGGTTGAAGACTGAGTGGCTGGACGTAACCCTTCCTATGCGCGAGCGGCGGGTCGGTACGATCCACCCGGTGTCGCAGGTTTCGGAAGAAGTGACGGCTATTTTCGCGGATATGGGGTTTGCGGTGGCCGAAGGCCCGCAGATCGAAAGTGATTGGTATAATTTCGACGCGCTGAATATCCCCGGGCACCATCCGGCGCGCGCCGAGATGGATACGTTCTACACGCATCGCAAAGAGGGTGATAATCGTCCGCCGCATGTGTTGCGCACGCATACGTCTCCGGTGCAGATCCGCTCGATGGAGGCGCAGGGCGCGCCCATTCGCGTGATCTGTCCGGGTCGAGTTTATCGCGCTGATTATGATCAGACGCACACGCCGATGTTCCATCAGGTCGAGGGGCTTGCGATTGATACCGATATCTCGATGGCGAACCTGAAATGGGTATTGGAAGAGTTCTGCCGCGCCTTCTTTGAGGTCGACGGTGTCGAGTTGCGCTTCCGCGCCTCGCATTTCCCGTTCACGGAGCCGTCGGCCGAGGTCGATATCCGGTGCAGCTGGGAAGGCGGCACCCTGAAGCTGGGCGAGGGCGATGACTGGCTAGAGATTTTGGGCAGCGGCATGGTGCATCCGAAGGTGCTTGAGGCTGGTGGGATTGACCCGGCCAAGTATCAGGGCTTTGCCTTTGGTATGGGGATCGACCGGATCGCGATGCTGAAATACGGCATCCCCGATCTGCGCGCGTTCTTCGACAGCGATTTGCGGTGGCTGCGGCATTACGGGTTTGCGGCGTTGGATCAGCCGAGCTTGCAGGGCGGGTTGAGTGTCTGAACTAGTTTCTAGCTTTCCGTCCTTCCTAGCAGCACAAGGTGACCTGATTGGGTCTGTCGCCGTTGCATTGTTCTCGGCATTTCTTCTTTGGCTGTTTCGGACGAGAGTGAAGTTGGAGTGGGGCTCAACCAGTGCCAACTTTCATAATTTTGTAGTTGATGAAGGGAGACTGCCTTTATCAGTCTGGACAGAGAAATTCTTCATTCAAAATACTGGGCGACAAACAGCAAACAACGTTGAGATTGTTTTCACAGTTGCTCCGACTAGCTACAATTTGTTTCCACCGCGTAAGCATGAGAAAAGTTTTCTTGATGATGGAAAATTTATCATTCATGTGCCGCACCTAGCACCTAAAGAACTACTAATTGTCGATGTAGTCGACATGAATATGAACCGAGTAGAAATTGTATCGGTGAATTCCCCCGATACAATTACGACAGAGGTCGAATTCCGGACTGATCGACAATATGGCCCCGCCCTCTACGCGATAGTCTTCTACTTAATGCTAGCGGGCTTAATTGGCTCGATTTATCTTCTAATACAGCTTCTAAGTTAGGAATGCGCCTCCGCCACGCCGTCATCGCTCTGCTCACGCTTGTCGTCATTGCCCACGTCTTCCTGTGGCTCTCGGACCGGATGCTGTTTGAGACGAAGTGGCGGTTGACGGTAATCAACGCGCTGGGATGGGCTGCTGTTTTGATCCCAGCTTATGGCGTCGGTAAGTGGCTGGACCACCGCTTTCCGGATCGTGATAAAACCAAGGATTGAGCAAGGCTTCCCCCTGCGGGGCGATTGCGATATGCCCTGCGCGAACTGCACTTTTCCATAAGGCACACGGTTATGAAATTCACGCTGAGCTGGCTCAAGGATCACTTGGAAACGGATGCAACGGTTGATGAGATCACCTATGCGCTGACTGATCTTGGTCTTGAGGTTGAGGGGGTTGAAAACCCGCTGGACCGGCTGGGCGAATTTACCATTGGCAAGGTCATCAGCGCGGAAAAGCACCCGGATGCGGACAAGCTGCGCGTCTGTCAGGTCGCCACGGATGAGGGCGAGACGCAGATCATTTGCGGTGCGCCCAATGCGCGCGAAGGGATCACCGTCGTGATTGCGAAACCGGGTGTGTATGTGCCGGGCATTGATACCACCATTGGTGTTGGCAAGATCCGTGGGATCGAAAGCTACGGGATGATGTGCTCGGAGCGGGAGATGGAGCTGTCGGAAGAGCATGATGGCATCATTGAGCTGCCCTCGGGCGACGTTGGCGACCGCTTTGTCGATTGGCTGGCCGAGAATGACCCCGCGAAAGTTGATCCTGTGATCGAGATTGCGATCACGCCGAACCGCCCTGATGCGCTGGGCGTGCGCGGCATTGCGCGTGATTTGGCGGCGCGTGGTTTGGGGGTGATGAAGGCCCGGAATACGGATCCGATCAAGGGCAGTTTCCCCTGTCCGATAAACGTCACGATTGATGCGGATACTTTGGACCAAGCGCCTGTTTTCTATGGCCGCGTGATTAGAGGCGTGAAGAACGGGCCAAGCCCCGCGTGGCTGCAACAGGCGTTGAAAGCCATCGGGTTGCGGCCAATTTCGACGCTGGTCGATATCACCAACTTCTTCACCTATGACCGCAACCGTCCTTTGCATGTGTTCGATGCGGACAAGGTTCAGGGTGATCTGCGGGTGCATCGCGCCAAGGGGGGCGAGGCGTTCCTTGGGCTGGACGAAAAAGAATACACGCTGGCCGCGGACACGACCGCGATCTCTGATGAAAATGGTGTTGAAAGCCTTGCAGGCATCATGGGCGGGTTGGAGACGGGCTGCACCGAAGAGACAACGAATGTGTTCCTTGAGGCCGCGTTCTTCGATCCGATCCGCACGGCCTACACCGGCCGTGCGCTGAAGATCAATTCGGATGCGCGGTATCGGTTCGAGCGCGGAATTGATCCGGCGTGGACGCCTGTGGGCATCGAGCATGCGACGCGGATGATCCTTGATCTGTGTGGGGGCGAAGCCTCGGATGTCGTGGTCGCGGGTGCGATCCCCGATCACAGCCGTGCCTACAAACTGGACACGGCCCGCGTTGAAAGCCTTGTCGGCATGACCTTGCCTGCGGATGAGCAGCGTGCGTCGTTGGAAGCGCTGGGCTTTGTGATGGATGGCGACATGGCGCAGGTGCCGTCATGGCGGCCTGACGTGCAGGGCGAGGCTGATCTGGTGGAAGAGGTCGCGCGGATTGCGTCGCTCACCAAGCTGGAAGGTAAGCCGCTCAAGCGCGCCCATGCGGGTGTGCCGAAGCCGATCCTGACGCCGATGCAACGGCGTGAACAGGCGGCGCGGCGAACGGCTGCAGCGCTGGGTTATAATGAATGTGTGACCTATTCGTTCATTGATCGCGCCTCGGCCAGCCTGTTCGGCGGCGGCGATGATGCGACGATGTTGGAGAACCCGATCTCTAGCGAGATGAGCCATATGCGCCCCGCGCTTCTGCCCGGCTTGCTGCAAGCGGCGGCGCGAAATCAGGCGCGCGGGTTTAACAATCTGGCACTGTTCGAGGTGGGCGCCGCCTTCCACGGGGGCGAGCCTGCTGAGCAGCATTTACAGGTCAGCGGTTTGATTGTTGGTCAGACGGGTCACAAGGATGTGCACGGCTCCCAACGCCCCGTCGATGTCTTCGACGTGAAAGCGGATGCCGAGGCGGTTCTGGCTGCTATCGGCGCGCCGGCCAAAGTGCAAATTCTACGGGGGGCACGCGAATGGTGGCATCCGGGTCGCCACGGGATGATCTGCCTTGGCCCTAAGAAAGTTCTGGGCGTCTTTGGCGAGCTGCACCCCAAAGTGCTGCAGGAAATGGACGTCAAAGGCCCCGCGATGGCCTTCACGATCTGGCCTGCCGAAGTGCCGCTGCC
>ERZ1740060.1089-NODE-1089-length-10619-cov-19.276694_pt1 | contig 10619 bp, 6 predicted proteins | sample MGYA00581743_ERZ1740060 | MGnify/ENA primary metagenome ERZ1740060 (study PRJEB43018, sample SAMN04849235) | marine metagenome | isolation source: floating plastic debris | place: Pacific Ocean | collected 2008-08-27 | study: EMG produced TPA metagenomics...
CGACCACCGAACGCGCCATGGACAGCAACGATCTGGAGCGCGAACGCGGCATCACAATCCTTGCCAAAGCCACCTCGGTTGAGTGGAACAACACCCGCATCAACATCGTCGACACCCCCGGTCACGCCGATTTCGGCGGCGAGGTGGAGCGTATCCTGAGCATGGTCGACGGCGTTGTTTTGCTAGTGGACGCTGCCGAAGGGCCGATGCCCCAGACGAAATTTGTGACCTCCAAAGCGCTGGCCTTGGGTCTGCGCCCGATTGTGGTTCTGAACAAGGTCGACAAGCCCGACGCCGAACCCGACCGCGCGCTGGACGAGGTGTTCGATCTGTTCGCCAACCTTGATGCAAATGAAGAGCAGCTGGATTTCCCCGCGCTCTACGCCTCTGGCCGCAACGGCTGGTGCGACGCTGAACTGGATGGCCCGCGCAAGGACCTGTCCGCCCTGTTCGACCTGATTGTTGAGCATGTGCATGCCCCGGCCCAAATCGCGCGCCAATCCGAGCCGTTTACAATGCTGGCAACGACGCTGGGCTCTGACCCGTTCATCGGCCGTCTGCTCACGGGTCGTGTCGAAAGCGGAACGCTGAAAGCCGGCGAAACCGTCAAAGCGCTCTCCCGCGAAGGCGACAAGATCGAACAGTTCCGCGTGACCAAGATCATGGCGTTCCGCGGCCTTGCCCAATCGCCCATCGACGTGGCCGAAGCCGGCGACATCGTCAGCCTCGCAGGCATGACCAAAGCGACCGTGGCCGACACGATCTGTGCGCCCGAAGTGGATACCGCGCTTGACGCCCAACCGATTGATCCGCCCACGATTACCGTGACCTTCGGCATCAATGACAGCCCCCTATCGGGCCGTGACGGCAAGAAGGTGCAATCCCGCGTCATCCGTGAACGCCTGATGAAAGAGGCCGAATCCAACGTCGCCATCCGCATCACCGACACGCCTGGCGGCGAAGCCTTCGAAGTGGCCGGGCGCGGCGAATTGCAGATGGGCGTTCTGATCGAAAACATGCGCCGCGAGGGGTTTGAGCTTTCAGTCTCCCGCCCGCAGGTGCTGTTCCAAGAGATCGACGGTCAGCGCCATGAGCCAATCGAAGAAGTCACCATCGACGTGGATGACGAATATTCCGGCTCGGTGATCGAGAAGATCACGGGCGCGCGCAAAGGCGATCTGGTCGAGATGAAGCAAAATAGCGGCAAGACCCGCATCATCGCGCATGTCCCGTCTCGCGGTCTGATCGGTTATCACGGCGAGTTCCTGACCGACACGCGCGGCACAGGCGTGCTGAACCGCGTGTTCCATGACTGGGCACCACATAAAGGCGCGATCCCTGGTCGTCGCGCGGGCGTTCTGATCTCGATGGAGAACGGGGTGTCTGTGGCCTATGCGATCTTCAATCTTGAAGACCGCGGCAAGTTCTTCATCGGCGCGCAGGAAGACGTTTATCAGGGCATGATTATCGGCGAACACAGCCGTGAGAATGACCTTGAGGTGAACCCGCTCAAAGGCAAGAAACTCACCAATGTGCGCGCCTCGGGCACTGATGAAAACGTTCGCTTGACCACACCTGTAAAACTGTCGCTGGAAGAGGCGATCGCCTATATCGATGACGACGAACTGGTCGAGGTGACGCCGAACGCGATCCGTCTGCGGAAGCGCTATCTGGATCCTCACGAGCGCAAGCGCCAAGCCCGCGCAAGCTAAAGAAAAGGGCGCCCGTTGCGGCGCCCTTTTTCTATTCCAGCTCTTCGAGGATCATCAGATCCCGTTCGGACGCGCCTTTGGCATAACTCAACGCCTCTTGATAAGCGTCGGAATAATAGCAGTCATGAGCGGCTTGCAGGCTTTCGAACCGCGCCACGACATTACGCGGGCGATCCCTGCCCTCAAGCTGCTCGTACTTGCCACCGCGCGCCAGAAACACGCCGCCATGCTCGGCAATCGCAACCGTCGCGCGCTTGGCATATTCGGCATAGGCCGCCTCGTCGGTTACCGTCACATGTGCAATCCAAAGTGCGCCCATCTTATCCTCCGATCACGGCTTCTGCCGCTTTGATTGCGGCATCGGCGTTGGCCGCATCTTTGCCGCCGCCCTGCGCCATGTCAGGGCGTCCGCCGCCACCTTTACCGCCCAATTCGACAACAGCCGCCTTGACCAGATCGACGGCCGACACCGTTCCAGTCAGGTCCTTGGTGACGCCCGCAGCCACTGCTGCTTTGCCGTCGGCATCCGCAATCAACAGGACTGCCCCGCTTTCCATCTGTGCCTTATGCTCGTCCACAAGGGCCGGAAGGTCTTTGCCCGTCACCCCCGAAAGAACTTGAGCTATGAACGGCACTCCGTTGATATCTTTTGCTTTTACGTCAGCCTGCCCGCCACCGGACATCGCCAATTCACGGCGCAACTGCGCCACTTCATTGGCCAGTGCCTTCCGCTCATCCATCAACGCCTTGACACGCTCACCCACTTCCTCGGGGCGCGCCTTGAGCGCAGCAGCGACATTCGACAAACGGTGATCCTGATCGCTCAAGTGTTGAAACGCCGCCGCGCCGGTCAGCGCTTCGATGCGCCGGACACCTGATGAAGATGCACTGTCGCCCAAGGTCACAAAGACCCCGATGTCGCCCGTTTGGCGCACATGGGTGCCACCGCATAGTTCCAACGAATAAGTCTCTCCGTCGCTGCCTTTGCCGGAACCGACATCGCGCCCCATCGACACAACCCGCACTTCGTCGCCATATTTTTCGCCAAACAGCGCCTGTGCCCCCAGTTCACGGGCGTCATCTGGCGTCATAATCCGCGTCTCGACCGGCGCATTCTGCCGGATAAAGGCGTTTACTTCCTCTTCGACACCTTTGAGTTCTTCAGCGCTCAGCGCTTTACCATGACTGAAATCGAACCGCAGGCGATCCTCGGCATTCAATGATCCACGCTGCGCCACATGATCGCCCAACGCTTTGCGCAGCGCCTCATGCAGCAAATGCGTGGCCGAGTGGTTGGCGCGAATTGCGGTGCGGCGATCATGATCGACCTCCAACTCAGCACCTTGCCCTTGTGATACTGCGCCCTCCGACACCTCGCCAATATGGATAAACACGTCGGCAACCTTGCGCGTCTCAGACACAATAACGGTGCCGGTTTCGGTTTTCAGCACTCCGCTATCGCCCACCTGCCCCCCACTTTCGGCATAAAAGGGAGTTTGGTTCAAAACGACCTGCACGGCCTGGCCTTTGGACACTGTCTCGATCTGAGCGCCCTCCTGCACCAGCGCCACAATCTGCCCTTCGGCCACTTCCGTGTCGTATCCCAGAAAATCTGTCGTCCCGGCAGTATCTGCGATGTCAAACCAGACCGTCGCATCTGCCGTTTCACCCGAGCCGGACCACGCCGCGCGCGCCTTCGCTTTCTGCTCGGCCATCGCGGCATCAAAGCCGTCCGTATCCACTGCGCGACCCTTTTCGCGCAGCGCATCCTGCGTCAGATCCAGTGGGAATCCATAGGTGTCATAAAGCTTGAACGCCGCAGCACCCGGCAAAGCGGCATCGTCCGCCAAGCCATCAAGCTCATCATCAAGAAGCCGCAACCCCCGCTCAAGCGTCTGTTTAAACCGGGTTTCTTCCAGCTTTAACGTCTCTTCGATCAGCGCTTGCGCCTGTCCCAGTTCCGGGTAAGCCGCGCCCATCTGCTGCACCAAAGCCGGGACAAGCCGGTACATCAGCGGGTCTTTCGCACCCAGCAAATGCGCATGCCGCATGGCGCGTCGCATGATCCGGCGCAGCACATAGCCGCGCCCGTCATTGCTGGGCATGACACCATCCGCGATCAGGAATGATGTCGACCGCAAGTGATCCGCAATCACGCGATGATGCGTCTTTCCAGGACCATCCGGATCTGTCGAAGATGCGTTCGCGGATGCTTCAATCAGGCTGCGCATCAAATCGGTCGCATAGTTGTCGTTGGTGCCTTGCAACAGCGCCGCGACACGCTCGATCCCCATGCCCGTATCAATCGACTGGTTCGGAAGCGGCTCTCGGGCACCACCCTCGAATTGCTCATACTGCATGAACACAAGGTTCCAGATCTCGACAAACCGATCGCCATCTTCTTCAGCAGAGCCCGGAGGTCCGCCCCAGATGTGATCGCCATGGTCAAAGAAAATCTCGGAGGACGGTCCACACGGACCCGTTGGCCCCATCATCCAGAAATTGTCATCTGTTGCGATGCGAATGATGCGATCATCGCTGAACCCGGCGACCTTTTTCCAGATATCGGCGGCCTCGTCATCGTCATGGTAAACGGTGACAACAAGCTTTTCCTTTGGAATATCAAGCTCTTTGGTGATGACGTCCCATGCAAACGGGATCGCCTCGGTCTTAAAATAATCCCCGAACGAAAAATTGCCCATCATCTCGAAAAACGTGTGGTGCCGCATCGTGTAGCCCACATTATCAAGATCATTATGCTTGCCGCCCGCGCGCACACATTTCTGCGCCGTGGTCGCACGCGTGTAGTCGCGATGCTCGACCCCGGTGAACAGGTTTTTGAACTGCACCATGCCCGAATTGGCAAACATCAGCGTTGGGTCGTTGCGGGGCACAAGCGGGCTTGAAGGCACGACCTTATGCCCTTGTTTTTCAAAGTAATTCAGGAAGGTCGAACGGATATCATTCAGCGTAGGCATGGGGTTCTTTCGCGGCGGGTCCAAGACCCTTTTGAAATAGCCCCGCAAATGCAGAGTGTCCACAATAAGAAAAGGGCCAGCGCATGGCCGGCCCTTTTCCTAAATTCTCAACTGATCTCAGCTTTCAAGCACATCGCCCTCGCCGTCCAGCCCTTCGCCTTTGGCTTCTTCTGGCGGCATCTCAAAATCAAGGCCGTGCGCCGCGCGGATCTTGTCTTCGATCTCAAGTGCCGTACGCTCATTTTCTTTCAAGAAGGTTTTGGCGTTCTCACGCCCCTGGCCGATACGCTCATCCCCATATGAGAACCACGCACCTGACTTCTCAACAATCCCGGCTTTCACGCCCAGATCAACCAGTTCGCCCATTTTCGAGATGCCTTCCCCATACATGATGTCAAACTCGACCTGTTTGAACGGCGGCGCCACCTTGTTTTTAACGATCTTCACACGCGTTGCGTTGCCAACCACCTCGTCGCGATCTTTCAACGCGCCAATACGGCGGATATCCAGGCGGACAGAGCTGTAGAACTTCAGCGCATTGCCACCGGTGGTGGTTTCAGGGCTGCCAAACATCACACCAATTTTCATCCGGATCTGGTTGATAAAGACGACCATGCAATTTGACCGCGCAATCGAGCCGGTCAATTTACGCATCGCTTGGCTCATCAAGCGCGCATGAACACCAACCGAACTGTCGCCCATATCGCCTTCAAGTTCCGACCGCGGTGTCAGGGCGGCCACCGAATCGACCACAACCATGTTGACCGCGCCCGAGCGCACAAGCGTGTCGACAATTTCCAAAGCCTGCTCGCCTGTATCGGGCTGCGAAATCAGCAGCTCTTCAAGATTAACGCCAAGCTTCTTGGCATATTGCGGATCCAGCGCATGCTCGGCATCGACAAAAGCGCAAACACCGCCTTTTTTCTGCTCTTCGGCAACGCAGTGAAGCGTCAATGTGGTTTTACCCGAACTCTCCGGGCCATAAATCTCAACGATGCGCCCTTTCGGCAAACCGCCGATGCCCAACGCGATATCAAGACCAAGCGAGCCGGTCGATGTCGCCTCGATCTCTTGAATGGCCTGACCGGCCCCCAGTTTCATGATCGAGCCTTTGCCGAACTGGCGTTCAATCTGAGCCAAAGCGCTGTCGAGCGCCTTTTGCTTATCGGTCGCTTTTTTATCCGTCATTTTCGAAATATCTGCCGTTGCCATTGGTTGCCATCCTTATTTCACACCGCCATGTGGGCGGCAATCACTGCTTTTGTTCGCCTCTTGTTCTCACATCTTATGAGATCAAAAAGAGAACATTTCAACAATAAATTTATGCAATGACTTTCACGCGAACCGGTTAACAGGTAGTTTACAAAGCAGCACAACACGCAGAAAAACTGTGGGGAGCAGACTTAAATGCTTGTTTTCTGGAAAGAAAAACTTGCCTTTATGGCGACACCTAAAACCGGCAGCACTGCCTATCACGAAGCATTACGGGACCGCGCTGATATTGCGGTCGCAGATCCGACGACGCTCAAGCACACAACGATCCAGCGATACAATCGCTTCTTTCGCCCCATGTTTGCCGTCGCCGGAGCGGATGACATTGAAACACTCGCCGTTATGCGTGAACCAATCGAATGGTTGGGCAGCTGGTATCGTTTTCGCGGCCGGCCCTTTTTGATCGGAAACCCGAACAGTACCGCAGATATGTCCTTTGATGAATTTGCATTGGCCTATTGCCAGGGCCAGCGCCCGTCCTTTGCGGCTGTTGGGTCGCAGGCAAAGTTTCTCACAGGTCCGAAAGGACAAGACAGCGTCGATCATCTTTTTCGGTATAGCGATCAAGCCGGACTGATGGCCTTTCTTCGAGATCGGCTTGAAGTTGATTTCAGCCTCAATCAACGCAACGTCTCGCCCAAGAAAGAACTCTCATTGGATGCAAAGACCGAACGTAAGCTGCGTCGAAAGCTGGCAGCTGAATATGCGCTCTGGGACAGCTTGGCTGATTGAGACTGCCATCATCTTAGCCGGAGCAATGATTGAACGATCGCTCATGCCTCAAAAACTAGTGCAATTGGTGATGCACCGTTGTTGTCAGATCCGTCAGCGAGAACGGCTTTGGCAAGAAGACTGAATTGGGAATACTTGCTTGATTTTCCGCGATCGAGTCTTCTGCATAGCCCGATACAAACACAACGCGGACGCCCGGTCGATCAACCAGCGCTTTTTTTACCCAACTTGGCCCGTCCATGCCGGGCATGATGACGTCTGTTACAAAGACGTCGACCTCAAGCTCTTTGTCCGCCAACAACTCTAACGCTGCCTCTGCGCAATCGGCCTCAATAACTGTGAACCCTTTAAGTTGCAGCGCTCGTGACGCGAAAGCGCGTACCGGCGCTTCATCTTCAACCAAAAGCACCACACCATCTGCACGGGCACGCAAAGGCTCGACAACGGGGGCTGCTACAACGCGACTTGCCAGTTCCGAATGCTCACGTACCGGGAAATACAAGCTGAATGTTGTCCCGACCGAAGGCACTGAATCGACAAATATAAAGCCACCCGATTGTTTAATGATCCCGTAAACCGTCGATAATCCAAGCCCGGTCCCCTCGCCTGTGCGCTTTGTGGTGTAAAACGGCTCAAAAATGTTCGAGAGTTTATCCGCGGGGATACCTACGCCTTGATCGTGAACCCGCACAATCGAGTACCGCCCGGCAGGAACGGTGGCGCGGTCCCGGCTTAGATCGTCATGCAGCACCACAGCTTCGGTTTCGATCTTGATCTCACCGCCGGTTTCCATCGCATCACGCGCATTGACGACAAGGTTCATCATCACCTGCTCAAGCTGCCGCTTATCTGCACGGATCGGCATGAGACTTGGATCATGTGAAAAAGACAGCGTTGTCTTCTCCCCGACCAAGCGGTTCAAAAGATGGGTTAGATCGGCCAATGTATCGCGTAGATCCATTGTCTGTGGCTGCAGGTTCTGCTTGCGGGAAAACGCTAGCAGCTGCCCTACCAAAGACGCGGCCCGGTTTGCATTCTGACTGATCTGAGTGAGATCGGCAAAGTCTTCATCGCCCTGATCGTGACGCAACAACAGCAGGTCACAATGCCCGGAAATCGCCGTGAGGAGATTGTTGAAATCATGGGCCACACCGCCCGCCAACTGACCGATCGCTTGCATTTTTTGGCTTTGAACGAACTGCGCTTCAAGCGATTTGAGTTCGGTTGCGTCGGTCAGAACTGCCACCAGCGAACTGACGCCATCTTCGACCACCTTGGTCAAGGTCACTTGAAGAAACACCTCAGGCGAGACGCCTTTGGCACGCAGCACCACGGCCTGCCGACGGGTGCGCCCTTCAAACGCTTCCTGTAGCCAATCACGGACCGAACGTCCCAAGCCATCTACAATGTCCCACATGTCGCGGCCAGCGATATCGTCGCCGCCAAAGATATTGCGCACCAGATGGTTACAGGCCAGAACCCGCCCCGCATCATCGATCCGCAGCAGCGGCACGGGAATATCTTCAAACAGATTGGCCGGGTCGGTAAACGACTTTGTCGCGCCCGCATGATCGCCTGGCAGCAAATAGACTTCTTGCCTGTCGGTTGCACCAGGGATCACCGCAACACGCGCCATGAGCGGGCCTTTCTCGGTATCAACCTCGTGCATTTCACCTGAAACCAGAGGAAGCGTTCGAAAGACGCGATCCAGCGCTTTGACGCGCCCTCCCAAAAGCTTACGGCTTGCCTCGTTCATGAAAAGAATAGTGCCGGATTTGCTGGCCGTCAGCATTGGCAGATTGATCCCATCGGCCCCGCGCGCATTGGCTGGCCTGTCGGCAATATCCTCAAGGCGCCATAGGAAATTAGCATCACCCAAACGGTGCACAACCAAGCGGATATGGCCACGGCGGGTCACGATATCTTCGCGTGCGCTGCCAAAACCATCAGCCTTGCTTTGCATCCGAGAAATGACATTCGCAGGCGTGCTGATGACGTTGGCCAATTGCCCAGCCACGGTCGTTGACGAGTTTGTAAACCGTTCACACGCTGCGCGGTTCGAGGTCAGAACACTCCCCTCGCGATCAGACAGAAGGCTGGGTGCGGGATCTTTATCGATCAAAACCGCAAGACCGCTCTTTAAAGACCCGGTTTGCCGCGTGTGGCGCCACGCCAACAGTCGGATACCAACAAAGATGACAAGCATCGTCATGCCGGCGCCCAAGGCGATCAGCCCCATTAAGTTGCTCATCGCATAAGATGCAGCAACCATCAGCAAACCAACGATACCAAGCAGCCCGGCACGGGGCGCCAGCAATACAGCCGTGCGGGAAATCATGCCCGTTGAGAGATCGGTCTGCCGCACGGCGAGCCTCCAGAAAAGAATCAGTACACTTGTTATCGGGCACAAAGGATTAACGCGGCCTTAAGCCGTGAAAACAACCTTAACGATATTTAACACAATTAAGACGTGTTTTTATTCAACTGCGGCGTAATGAGGCGCTAAAGAAGCCATCGCCGCGTGTGGCGATATCCGCCCGCGCCTGCGCGGTCACGATCCAACACGGATTGGCGGCTTGAAAACGGCTTAGCTGAGCCTCATTCTCGTCGGTGAATATCGAACAGGTCGCATAACATAGCAGCCCTGCTTCGCTTACAAATTCCGATGCTTTTTCAAGTATTTCCGACTGTATCTTAATGTAGCTTTCAAGATCGGCCTCGGTCAGTCGCCATTTAGCATCCGGTGTCCGCCGCCAGGTGCCCGAGCCCGAACAAGGCGCATCCACAAAAACCAAATCGAACGGCCCATGATCGCGCAGCTCTTCCGTCTCTATAATAGAAATGTCTGCGCCCGCGCGCTTGGTCCGCATCGGCAGGTCGCGAAGGCGCGCAGGGGCCGCGTCATGAGCATAGATCGCAGACGGGCATGACGGGTGCGCCGCAAGGGCAAGGGATTTACCGCCGCCGCCAGCGCAATAGTCTAGGATCCGCGCATGTGCGGGTATCTCAAGCGCGCTTACCGACGCCTGAGAGGAGATATCCTGAAGCTCAATCAAGCCACCCTGAAGCGCTTGTGAATTTCGCAACTTTCTTTCATTTGCAGTTACTTCCAGAGCATTCTTAAAGTCTGCAACCGGAATAGCTTCAATCGCATCTTCCGCCAAACTTGCCAGCGCTTGCTCTGGTGTTGACTTCAGCGTGTTAACCCGCAGGAAAATAGGCGCGCGATGCTTTTGCGTGGCCAATACATCCGCCACATCGGTCCCAAGCTGGGTCTGCAAACACTCATAAACCCAATCCTGACAATCCAGCCGGATAGCGGCGGGTTGGCTCTTCAACGCCGCTTTGTAATCGCTGGCAAGATGTGCCCTCTCAGCAGCGCTCAAAGGGTCCGGCGCATGACCCGCACCGGTAAAGACCTGCGCATGATCGACATTCTGCTGAAGGCACAACCCGATGATAAGACCCCGTCCGCTGTGCGCCCCGCCAAGTGCTGCACAGCTTCGACGCATACGCAGCGCATCAAACACATGATCGCGCAAAGCTGCACGGTCTTTGGAGCCTGCAAAACGGTGGCTGCGCGCCCACCGTGTCAAAGCTTTTTCTGCGGCCGCACCCCCAATAATATCGTCAAGGATATCAATCGCAGCGGCATATCGCGCAGCGGTTTGCATCAGTTAAAACCAATACTGATTACTTTAAAAACACTTCCTAAGCCACTGTATAAAGTCACTTTAAGAGCCTCGGTAGTTCGGGCTCTCACGGGTGATCTGCACATCATGGACATGACTTTCCTTCAGACCTGCACCGGTGATCTTCACAAACTCGCAGTTGGTGCGCATCTCTTCGATCGTAGCACAGCCGGTGTAACCCATCGCTGCGCGCAGGCCCCCAACCAACTGGTGAATGACCGCGCCTGCCGAGC
>ERZ1740060.1092-NODE-1092-length-10605-cov-3.524645_pt1 | contig 10605 bp, 9 predicted proteins | sample MGYA00581743_ERZ1740060 | MGnify/ENA primary metagenome ERZ1740060 (study PRJEB43018, sample SAMN04849235) | marine metagenome | isolation source: floating plastic debris | place: Pacific Ocean | collected 2008-08-27 | study: EMG produced TPA metagenomics...
TGCCCTATGACTATATTTACCCCTTCGTGGAGACCGGCGCAGGTATCTTGATGACGGGCATGATGCTGACCTGGCTGTCTGCCCCTGCCGCGCTCGTCGTCTCGACCATCGGCGCCGTCAGCAAGACATGAGCCAGTTGCATCGCTCGCTCGAGTTCGTCGGGGCTCGAACTCAGTCCGATGGTGAGGCCATCGGCGTCTGATCCGCCACGTACGGAGGCCTTCCACCCGGTGGTGAGGTCATCGATCTGCGTAGATGTCAGCCCCCCGCCAGCCGGTCGAGCGAGGGCGGTTGTTGCCGCGTCGGTCAGGCCACGCGTGCTGGCATCTTCGTTCACGAGACCACCGAAGACGTGGATCGATCCGAGCACTTCGCCTTGCCGTTCGGTCATGCGCTTGATATGGACGCGCACCCCGTTGCTCAGCCACACGCTGGTGACACCGGTGGCCTCGTGCGTGGCCCGCTCGACGACGTCGCCCGCGATCGGCTCCCGCTCGAGCAGCCTGTCCGCGCGTGCCTGCGCGCGGTATTGCTCGGGCTCGACATCGAGCGCTGCGATACCGGCCTCGAGAAGCTCGGCCTCGCTCGGCGTGCGGTCATTCGTGACGGTCTGCAGCGAAAACACGGCGTTCTCGAAAGCGAACGTCCGTGCGAACTGCTGGTTGACCTCGCCGAGTTCGACGGTCGGCAGCAGTTCGCGCAGCAGTTCGAGCTGCTGCGCCACGCTCATGAACGGTTCGCCGCGTGCGGTCGCTTCGACGAGACTCCCACGCAGCCCCCGGCTGGGCCGAGTTGGCTCAGCGGCCACAGCGCGTTCGGCCGTTGCGATGAGGCGTCGCTTCGCGTCGTCGAGCTCTTGGGCGGTAAATCCATGCTGCGTGGCTCGACGGACTTCGCGCCCCATCTCGGTGAGGACGTCTCGCCAACGGCCGTTCTCGCTTCGACCGGTAGCCTGGGTCCAGCGAATCGAACCAGCAAAGTCGCCTGTGCTGACATTGCCACTGAGCATGCTCAGGTCGCCGTCTTGCACGCCCTCGCTCAGTCGGTCGTTCATCATCGAGCTCCCCAGCGAACGCACGAGATCATCGCGATACTGCCCCACTGTGGTTGTGGACTCACCGGGAAGGTCGATAAAGTTGATGGCAACCTCTTCGCGCGTCTCTTCGGGGTCGCTCGCGACGATGGCACGCAGGCCTTGAGTCGGACGGACACCAGGATCCCGAGGTTCGGGACGAGGCACGAACTCGCGCTGGCCGAACATCGCCTCGATCGAAGGCGTGATGTCCTGGGGATCAACATCGCCGACAACGAGCAGCGTCATGTTGCTGGGCACGTACCACGTGTCGTAGTACCGCTTGATCTGGTCGCGACCGGCGGTCGTTAGCACGTCCAAGGTGCCGATTGGGATGCGCTGGCCGAACTCGCTCTCGGGCGCGATGCGCTCGATGACCTCGTAGAGCACGCGCTGTTGTGGCGACAGCGAAGCACGACGTTCTTCGAGGATGATCGCCCGCTCCTGCTCGATGGTCTCCTCGGGAAGCAGCAGATTGCTCGCGACATCACTGAGGAACGTGAGCCCGGCTTCGAGCATCCGCGCCTCGTTCTCGGGCAGGCTGACCGTGTAGCCCGTGCGGTCGAAGCCCGTCACAGCGTTCTGGTCTCGGCCGAACGAGAGGCCCAGCCCCTCGAAGAACGGGCGGACCGTGCCGGGGGGGAAGTTCGTGCTGCCGCCGAAGGCGACGTGCTCCAGGAAGTGGGCCAGGCCGCGCTGGTCGTCATCCTCGTTGAGTGAGCCGCTGTGGACGTGGAGCCAGAGCTCGACTCGGCCGGGCGGCTCGGCGTTGGGCAGGATGGCCCAGTCGAGCCCGTTCTCGAGCGTGCCACGGATGAGCCGCGGGTCTTCGGGCAACGGCTGGGCGGGGTCGAGATCCTGCCCGATCGCGACCGAAGCAAGGAGCAGGGTTGCGACGGTGGCGCTGCGGGCGAAGCGGGTAGCGGTGCTGGTCATGGCACACCATAGGGATGCGCCGCGCACGCCTCACCCGCCCGCATCGACGCCCGTCTTCTCACTCACTGGACTAAAGAGATCCAGCAGCTTGCACCCCTCGGTCACGCGGCAGGCGTGCGGCAGATGCGGCGGCAGCACCAGCACCTGTCCCGCTTCGACCATGACCGTCTCGGCGGCGTCTCCCTCGCCGAGCGTGAACTCGGCGCTGCCCTCGAGCATGACGACCATCTGCTCGTTCTCGTGGCTGTGGCTGGCGACCTCGAAGCCGGCGGGCTGCGGGATGGCGCTGATCTTCATCCGCTCGCCGATGAGGCGCTGGCGGTCGATGTGGGGCAGTGGTTGGGCGACGGGAAGATCGGCGAGGGTGTGGAGAGCGTGCGGGGGCATGGGGCAGTCTACGACCGTGGCGGCTTGCTTACCCGATCGGCTTTCCACGCCGCGCCACACTCGGGGCATTGGATGCAGCCGTCGGGCGCGACGGCCAGCCCAGCTAAGGGATAGGCGCACGTCGGGCAGTGCAATCGATGCAACATCCGATCCCCGAGGCGAGCGGCGATCTCATGATGGGCTTCCGGCTTTCTGAACGGGCGCTCGCGAGGCCCAGACGTGTGGCCATAAATTAAAGACAGAACAATGAAGACCAGTATTGCGAGGCCGGCGCCCGCCAACCAGATCTTCGAACCCACGCCTAGTGACGATGAAAAGCCCTGGAACAGCAACGGGAGGCTACCAAACCCGCCGACAATGCTACTCCAGAATATGGCCCTTCTCGGCCACGCTGGATATGCGCCACACTGCTGCGCGAGTTCGAAGCTGACGAGTTGACACTCTTGCCCTCGATCGTCGACGATCGGGATCCATAGGAGTGGCTTCTTCCGCCTCATGCGGGCCCCTGGAGCTTCGCGCTCAGCTCCTCAAACCCCGGCTTGCCCATCAACGCGAACGTCGCCTGCTTCCCAAGCTCGACGGCCGGCTGGTCGTACGCATCAACGCCCAGCATCAGGCCGGCGTACGCGGTGGCGACCTGCCAGAGCATCATGAACTGGCCGACGGCGTGGGGCGTGACCTCGGGGAACTTGATGGTCAGGTTCGGGCGGCGGCTCTCGGTGAGCGCGAATTCGGTGGCCTTCTTCTCGGCGCTCAGCAGGGTGGCCAGGCTCGAGCCCTCGAGGTAGGCCAGCGCGTCCTCGCCGAGGCCGGCGGGAATCGTGACGTCGCTTGAGAACTTCTCAACCTCGAGGAAGATGACGGCCTTGTCGTTCGGTCCCTCGCGGTACAGCTGCACCTGGCTGTGCTGGTCGGTCGCACCGAGGGCCTTGGCGGGCGTGAAGCCGGCGTAGGTCACGCCCTGCACGCCGCGAACGATCTTGCCCAGGCTCTCGGCCCAGAGCTGTCGCCACCAGTCGGCCATGAGATACAACTGGTTGGCGTAGGGCATCATGACGTGGACGGTCTTGCCCTGCCGTTGGCCGAGCTCGACCAGCACGGTCGCGAGGAGGGCCGCGGGGTTCGCGTGCAGGTCGTCGCTGCGGCACGCCTGCTCCATCGCGGCGGCGCCGTCGAGCAGTTCGTCGATGTCGATGCCGCAGAGTGCGCAGCTGATGAGCCCAACGGGGCTGAGCGCGCTGAAGCGGCCGCCGACGCCCTCGGGCACCGGAAGCGTCTCGTAGCCCGCGGCATCGCAGAGGCGGCGCATCGTGCCCTTCTCGGGATCGGTCACCGCGATCAAGCGATCGGCGTGGCCATCGCCGCGGGCACTTTGGAGCATGCCACGCACGATGAGGAACTGGGCGGCTGTTTCCGCCGTCTCGCCGCTCTTGGAGATCACGACGAAGAGCGTGCGATCAAACTTGGGATCCTCGCTGGTGATGAGCGACATCGTCTCGTGGAACGGCATCGGGTCGGCGTTGTCGAGCACGATCAGCCGGGGGGTCGGGCGAGCACTCTTGAGGTTGTGCGTGAGCGGATTGAGCGCGCTCTGCAGCGCGATGTTGCCCAGAGCGCTGCCGCCGATACCCAGCACGACGACGTCGTCGAGCTTGCCCGCGTACTTGGCCGCGATGGCCTTGATGCTCTTTACATGATCTTCACGCATCGACCCCTCTGCGAGCAGCCGCCATCGCTCCCAGCCGATGCCGCGTGTGCTCTCGAGGCGTTCGGTCAGCGCTGCCGCCGCCTTGGCCGCCGGGCCATCTGGGGCGAGAAGGTCGGGATCGAGGCCGTGATCGTGCACCGCCGTCGAGAGGCAGCGGGCGATATCGAGCGAGAGACTGGTGGCTTGAGCAGTGTCTGGCATGGCCAGAGCATAGATGCCCAACGGCTTGTCGCCGTGAACGTGATCAGAGCAATACCGAGCCGGCGCTCGCCGATCTCTCCTACCCTCACCGCTCATGCCCCGCCCGTTGCGCGTCGGCATCCTGCACAATCGCTTCTCCGGCAAGGGCCGGGGGCCAGACTTCGTCGCCCGGTTGTACGCCCGTGTATCAGGTGATGCCGGGCTACGTGAGCGCTACGACCTGATCGACCTGCCGCTCGATCTGGCGACTGCCGAGGGCGGGCTGGATCGACTCGACGCGGTCGTGCTCGTCGGCGGCGACGGCACGATCCACCACTCGCTGCCGATGCTGACGGCCGCGAAAGAAGGCCAGGGCGTGCCCACGCTCCTTGCGCCCCTCGGCACGGAGAACGTGATCGCTCGTGAGCTTGGGCTCAAGCCGAGCGTGACCACGACGCTGCGGGCGCTCGACGCCTTCCGCAACGGGGCGGCCACCATGCGGAGCGATCTCGGCGTCGTGCACCACCCCGACGGCTCGGGCACCCTGGCGTTCGCGCTCATGCTGACCACCGGGCCCGATGCGGCGATCCTCCATCGCGTTGCGCAAGCGCGCACCGGCACGACGAGCAAGCTGCTCTTCGTTCGCCCCACCCTCGCGCGAGGGCTGCGGCCAAGGGTTGGCCGCCTGAGCGTCAGCGTGGATGGCGTCGAGTTGGCCGATACGCAGCGGGGCTGCCTGATCGTCGCCGTCGGCCCGCGGTATCCCTTGAAGCTCGACCTCGCGCGGCACGCAACGCGGACCGATGGTCTGTTGGACGGGATGTTCTTACCCGCGAGCACGACGGCGAGCCTCCTCGGCTGGGTCGCGCTCGCCCGGGTTGGCCTACACGTGAAGCACCCCAAGGCGCGCTACGCCCAGGGCCGACGCATCGAGTTCACGATGCACGACCACGACCCCAACGCCGAGATGATCGAAGACCTCCAGATCGACGGCGAGATCGAGCGTGTGGCGTGCGATGCGCAAGGCAAGATGGTCGTTGAGAGCCTGCCAAGCGCGTTGCCGCTGATCTTGCCCGGCAAGGCAAAGCCAGAGCCTGCTGGGTTGCACGCCTCTGCGAGCGTCTGAGAATAATCGAGCATGAGCCTCGCGGGGATTATCAGTATCGGGATCGTCGTCATTGGTGCGACCGCTGTGTTGCTCGGCCTGCATTTGTTCCGTGGACGACGGCAATCAACCGATCCGACGTGCCCGAAGTGCCGCTATGACTTGGCTGGCTTGCTCGAAGCCGGAGCTTCGGCAGGCGCCTTCGAGCCCATCACATGCCCCGAGTGTGGGCATACGCCACGGGCTTTCCAGAGCCTCTTTCGCCGGAAGCGTCGACCGTTTTGGCTTGTGCTTTCGGCGCTTGGGCTTGCCTTGATACTCGAGCCGATCGTGTTCGGCAACGCCCGGCGGATCTACCCACACCTTTCGGACGCCACAATCGCACGGCTGCACGCGGACTCCAACGACCCATACGCTCGCGACATCGTGCAAGGACGCAGCGGGGGCCCCTCCACCACCGGCTCTATCCACTACAGCACCGCCGATACGCGCACGCTCGCGGAAGGTGCGATCCGGCGGATCGAGCTGGGCAATGCGGAGGGACGCTCCGATTCGGCGGACCCGCTCGATATTCGGATCTTGCAACTCAACGACGAACGTTCGACCGACGCGGCGTTTAGTGCTCGAGTGGCCAGGGCGATGCCGCCGCTGTTCGGTCATGCGGATGTCACCACTGTGTACTTTGCCGTGCTTGTTTCGTGCGATCGGCATGACCCAAGATCAACACTTCCCGCTGCCGTTGCGGCGACCAATAGTCGAGACTGGCGGGTTCGTCGCGGTGGGGTCCAAGCCCTACTCCTCCACGCCCAGCGTGGTCACAGTGATGACGCCGCGTTCGTAGCGCTGCTGGACGATGAGAATCCCAGCGTTCGTTTCGACGCAGCCCATTGGGTTCGGGTGTCGGCCATTCGGGTAGGCATAACACCTAATTTACGCGAGTTCCTCCAGTCGCTCGAGCCACAAGACGAGTTCGCGATGTGGGTTCGGGATCTCGCCGTACTGACGACAATGCGAGGTGATGAGCTTCTCGAAGCCTGCAAGACAGGGCTCCATAAAGGCCTCGACACCCAACGATTCGATGTCCTTCGAGTCGTCGGCCACCGACCGTGGTTGTTCGCAGAGCTCTTTCCGAATTGGAGATCCGGTGACCCTGGGGCAGCTAAATCCTGGATAGCAGACCAGCGGACCCGTCCCATTGACGAGGTGCTCGAGGAACTCGGCTTCGAGTAGAGTCGAGTACCCACCCGCCAGGACTCTCCTAGCAGATCTCCAGCTGGCCAGAGGCTTCTGCCCACACGAAAATCGAGCGTGCTCCCCCTACAGTTGCCGCCCATCTGGTTTTGGGGTACTCCGAGGAAGGGACAGCACATGCTCCAGCGAACGCACGCTTGCGGCGAACTCCGCATTGAACAGTCCGGCGAGACCGCGAACCTGGCCGGCTGGGTCAACAACTACCGCGATCACGGCACCGGCCTGGTGTTTGTCGACCTCCGTGACCACACTGGTCTTACCCAGTTGGTTTTTGACAAGGAAGACGTCCCCGATGAGATCGTCGAGGCCGCCGACAAGCTGCGAGCCGAGGATGTCGTCGCCGTGAAGGGGCTCGTGCGCAAGCGCGACGGAGGCCCTAACCCCAAGCTGCCCACGGGCGAGATCGAGTTGGTCGTCGAGCAGCTTGAGGTTCTTGCGAAATCCGACACCCCGCCCTTCCAGTCCGGCGGGACTTCATCGAGGTCGAGACGCCGTACTTGTGCCGGAGTACGCCTGAGGGCGCTCGCGACTTCCTCGTGCCGAGCCGACTCCAACAAGGGGAGTTCTACGCGCTGCCACAGAGCCCACAGCTTTTCAAGCAGATCTTGATGATCGCCGGAGCAGACCGGTACATGCAGATCTGCCGTTGCTTCCGCGACGAGGATCCCCGTGCTGCCCGGCAAGCCGAGTTCAGCCAGCTCGACCTTGAGATGGCGTTCACTTCACGCGAAGAAGTGCTGGAGACGATGGAGGCCTTTGCCCGCTCCCTGTGGAAAGAGGTCCTGGGAGTCGAGATTCCCAAGTTCCCAAGAATGACCTGGCAAGATGCCATGGATCACTACGGGAGCGACCGCCCCGACCTGCGGTTCGGCCTCGAACTCGTCGACATTAGTGATCTTGCAGCCAAGACCGACTTTAAGGTGTTCCAGCAGGCCCTCGCAAAGAACCCCGGCAACGGCCATCCTTCGACGCGCGACGGCGGCGTCGTGAAGGCGTTCCGCGTGCCGGGAGGAGCGGAGAAGCTCACCCGCAAGCTCACTGACGGATACGCCGAGTTCGTCAAGCAATTCGGCGCGGGCGGTGCGCCAGTAACCAAAGTAACCGAAGCGGGTTTCGAGACCGGCATCGCGCGATTCATCGAGCCGATCACCGCCGAGCTCAAGGAAAGACTCAAGCTCGAGCCCGGCGACTCGGTCATCTTCGGGGCCGATGGCTACAACATCGCATCCAAGGCCTTGGGCGAGTTGCGGCTCAAGGTTGCCAAGGACCTCAAGCTTGTCAACGAAGAAGAGTGGTCATTCTTGTGGGTCGTCGACTTCCCGATGTTCGAGTACGACGAAGAGAGCAAGCGGTACTACGCACTGCACCACCCATTCACTGCGCCTCGCGCAGACCAGATCGAGCACTTTCTTAACACCAAGGCCGAAGACACACAGGCGATGCTCGGTGTGCTCAGCGATGGCTATGACATGGTGTGCAACGGCAGCGAGATCGGCGGCGGCTCTATCCGTATCCATCGCCGCGATGTGCAGCAGAAGGTCTTTGGCCTTCTTGGGCTCGACGACGAGGAAGCTCAGGCGAAGTTTGGCTTCCTTCTCGATGCCCTTCGCTTCGGAGCTCCGCCGCACGGCGGCATCGCGTTTGGGCTCGATCGTGTTGTGATGCACCTGGCAGGCACGGACAACATCCGTGACGTGATCGCGTTCCCCAAGACCCAGACGGGTGCGGACCTCATGACCGCAGCCCCCTCCGCGGTCGACGATGCACAGTTGCAAGAGTTGCATGTCCGCGTAGTCGAACCAGAAGCCGCTCCAACTGCAACGCCTTCGACCTAGTCCGTCGTGAGCGATCGATTCATCCAGTGCGCTGACGCCCGGATCTGGACGACATCTGAAGGAGACGGGCCCCCGCTCCTGCTATGCAATGGCGGCCCGGGTTGTTGTGATTACCTCGGGAGCGTCAGCGCGATGCTCTCTGATCGGTTCCACGTCATCCGCTTCGAAGAACGAGGTTGCGGGCGCAGCTCGTTCACACCTCCGTACGATTTCGGGCAGAGCGTGCACGATCTCGAGTCGGTTCGCGTCGCGTATGGCATTGATCGGTGGGTTCTTGCGGGTCACTCCGCAGGCGTCGATCTTGCGTTGCTCTATGCGTTGAATCGTTCAAAACACTGCCGTGCGATAGTGGGACTCGCGGGCGGCCGAGTCGTCAACGACCGCGAATGGAACAAGGCGTACCACCACAACCGAGAGATCATCGGCGAGCCAGTGCCTCATCAGGCGTTTGCGTGCGATCCACGCGTGAATACAAAAAGTAACGCGTGGTGGAGGCGTTTCATCACGAAACCCACCCTTCTCGCCGATCTTGCAACGCTGGAGATTCCAGCTCACTTCATCCTCGCAGAGCGTGACATCAGGCCCGCCTGGCCGACGCTGCAGCTCGCCGAACTCATGCCACGGGGTTCATGCGAGGTCATTCCAGGAGCAAGGCACCTTCTCTGGGACGACGAACCCGACCGGCTCCTGCAGGCCATGCGGCATTTCTTGTCAACTCTGCACGAAACCTAGCTACCGAATGCTTGGCTCGTCTTCAGGTGGATCCGACATTGAATCAGCCGTTGCAGCGGGCTCGAATCTCAGAATCTCGATCTCGTCCTGCCTGAGCAGGTTCTCTCGATTATCAACGTGGGGAATAGTCAAGATGGCGCTGCCGGCGAAACGGAGCTGGTGCGCGTCTTCGAACTGCTCGATCCACGTCTGGCGCCTCGCGTAGTTCCGAACACCCTCGACGTAAAACGTCACCACTTGAACCGGCGCTCCAGTCTGGATCCGTGGTTCGGAAGCCGAACGAGTGCGAATGTGGTAGTTTGCGAGAAACCGTGTCGTGTCGCTATGCATGCCCCTGGGCTCATCGATGAAAGCGGCTCCAAGATCTTCTCTCAAAGACAGCGGCCTTGGGCCGTCAAACCGAGCAGATCCCCAGATCGCTTGAGCCGCATCTCGGAGAGCAGCATCGGTCGAAGACTTCTTGGGCAGCAACACATCGCGTGCCATTGTGACCACAGAAATCGAAGCGAGAATCACACATGACACGCGGAGCGGACTACGCCAAGCAGGAATCTTGAAAGCAACACCGAACCAAGCCATGCTGGTCGCAAGCCCCTGGCCCGCAAAAACACAGAACACCGGCGCTAGATAGAGTTGCAAGCGTGTCGGCTGACCAAATGGGTATCTCTGGAGAAACCCAGCGACAAGGGCGAGCCCGAGCGGCATGAAGAGCAGCATAAGCACGCCCCACTTCTTCGCACGAGCGAGCACGACAACACCCAAGACCACCAGCAGCAACGTGCCCGTACTTGCGAAGTTTTCACCGCCAACCGGGTAGGGCAAGAGTTCGCCGGTAAGGATGTCCAGGAAGTACAACGCCAAGTCGGAAGCTGAATCTGTAGGAGGAAAGGCCTTTTGCCAGTAACTGACCATGAAGTCGGCTGTGTCACTGCGTGAAGGCACCAACCAGCGATAGGTCCCAAGAAATCCCGCAAGAAGGCTGACTCCGACGATGGCGGGCTGGATACCCCTGTTGAGCCAAGTATGACGTGACCCCGCCAGGGCCATCGCAACGACGGCGCCTCCACCGATGAACACCGACGGAAATGAAATTCCGAAACCCACGAGCGCGAGGAAGGCCATGCAAACCACGAGTCTCCAAGGCCGCTCGCTCTCTACCCATCGCAATACGAGAAGCATCCACAGACATGAAATGAGCATGTCCGGGCCATAGGGCTTGACCTCCGCGCTGTATCGCAGCGGCCAATACGACACGCTGAATATGCCAACCGCAAGGACATAAGGCCAGCCTCTGAGCACTCGCGCGACGACGACGGGAAACAGCAAGAGCGCGCCGATTGCGCCCAAGAACGGCACAAGCCGGAGCGACCACTCTTGTAAGCCAAAGACCTGCGTGCAC
>ERZ1740060.1094-NODE-1094-length-10592-cov-8.469488_pt1 | contig 10592 bp, 11 predicted proteins | sample MGYA00581743_ERZ1740060 | MGnify/ENA primary metagenome ERZ1740060 (study PRJEB43018, sample SAMN04849235) | marine metagenome | isolation source: floating plastic debris | place: Pacific Ocean | collected 2008-08-27 | study: EMG produced TPA metagenomics...
AACATGATCAGCCCGCCGAGGATGGCTTTGGCTTCCTCGTTCCAATGCGCTTCCGTCACCTGGCCCGGCGGGTCCATGACCAGCGCCTCTGTCAGGGAGGCGGCATCCTCGCCCAGATCGAGGCTGTCGGGCGTGAGCCGGTCGAGCGGATTGTAGCAAGCCGAGGGATGGCCGCTGGCCATGCCAGTGTTGCTAACACCGAAGGGATCGAGGACGTGGACCGTCCCGAACCGCCGCCGGGCTTCCCCGGCTATCCGGGCATTCTCGCCCTTGGGGTCGATGACCAGGACGGAGCGTTCCGTCGCCAGCAGGTTCGGGATGACGGTGCCCACGCCTTTCCCGGCCCGTGTCGGGGCGAGGGTGATCAGATGGGCGGGACCGTCATAACGCAGGAGCTGCCCGGTGCCGGGATTGCGCCCTATCAGGAGACCATTCCCGCCCTGGTGTTTCTTCAGCTCCTTGCGGCTGGCGAAGCGGGCCGAGCCGTGACTGTCGCCGGTCAGCCCGAAGAAGTCATCGGCCCCGGAGACCATGCGCCAATACTGGAAACCGAAGACAGCGCCGATGAACGTGGGTGGCAGAAGGACCGCCCATTCCCAGGCCGATTGACCAAGCGGCGGGCCAAAGGTCGAGAGCGCGACGACGCCACCTATAAGGAAGCCGATCATTGCACCGAAGGCCGTGCGCCCGATCATCCAACCGAGCAAAACGGGTGTAGCGATCAGGCGATAGAAGAACCGTGCCAGCCCACCCATGAAGAGCATGACGGAACGCATCACCCGGACCCGTCAGGATCAGAGAGCGGGGCAGGGGAGACGTCCCCACCACCAGCCGCCGCGTCATCACTACCCCATTCCGCAAACGCCTTCCGATCCTGATCACGGGAGAGGTTCCGTACCAGCCGCTCCACCATTGCGGCAGCACCGCTGTCCCGTTCCGCCAGATCGAGCAGCGCGCCTCCGAGTATGACCTTGCGCCTGGTATCCAGCTTGCGCTGTTTGGTGGCTTCCCGGTTGCGCAGGGCCTGAAGCCGGGCCTTGGCCTGGGTGTATCTCTTCTCGGCGCGTTCCAGTTCCGTCTCGGCCATAGCTCAAACCATCCGCTCCATTCACGTCATGGTTGAAAGACTCCGATATCGGGCCAGAATAACAAGGGTCATCCAAAACCATGTCTGCCTTTCGGCGGAACATGGCGGATGACAGGGCGCGGATCGGCAGAGGTCCGCGAAGAGGAGCAGGGTGCACCACCTGTTCTTGCAAGATCGAACGGCAGCGCAAACCCTGAGCTGAGGATCAGTGAAGGGCGCACTTATGCAAACTCTCCACCTGCGGTTCCGAGCTTTGCGTGCGATCTCCTTGAGGCAGGGCCTCAGCCGATGGCGAACTCCGTCCGACGCGGGGCGCGCCGGAATGAAAGGCCCTCCTGGCCTCTCAAACTCACCAGGGCCAACTTTGGCTGTTGGATCGCATCCCGCAATGTCGCGCCAGCGTCTCGCCCGATGCCCCACGGTGGGGGCCGGTCTGCCGCTGGCGTCTCCCTTGCAGGAGGTTCATGTCGTCGGACCTGCCGGTGCCGTCACGAACCAGGTTTGCCGGGGGCAAACCGCCAGTGATCTGTCCCCATATCCCGCCCCCCATGAGGCTGGGGATTTGGGGGCAGATCACTGGCGAGCCCGCATCTCAGAGAGCCAAAGGCTCGCTTCGGACGGGCTGTCTTTTCCACTCGTATCGCGCCGGGGCGGGGCGCGATTCATCGGGGAAAAGACGGCTGACCTAGCAGCCAAGGTTAGAGCCTTGGTCGGGGTCAGCTGCGGCGCGCGCTTTTACCGTTCGCATCACGGGAGAGGGTAGGGCGCATGGCCAGCTACCACCTCTCTGTGAAGACGATCAAACGCAGCGCCGGGCGCTCTGCCACGGCGGCAGCGGCCTACCGTGTCGGTGAGCGCATCGAGTGCCAGCGCGAAGGCCGTGTCCACGATTACACCCGCAAGCAGGGCATCGAGGAGACCTTCATCCTGACCCCGAAGGACGCGCCGGACTGGGCACTGGACCGCTCGAAACTCTGGAACGAGGTCGAGGCCAGCGAGACCCGCCGCAACTCCGTCACCGCCCGCGAATGGGAGCTGGCCCTGCCGTCCGAGATCAGCGCCGAGGACCGGTCGCAGATCACCCGCCAGTTTGCCGAGGAGCTGGTCAGTCGCTACGGCGTGGCCGTCGATGTGGCGATCCATGAACCTCACCGTGAAGGAGATCAGCGCAACCATCACGCCCACGTCCTGACCTCCACCCGCAAGCTGGAACCGGAGGGCTTCACGGCCAAGACGCGCGTGCTCGATTCCGCGAAGACTGGCGGCGTCGAGATCGAGCAGATGCGCGGGGTCTGGGCCGATCTACAGAACCGCGCGCTGGAGCGGGCAGGGGAGGCGGAGCGTGTCGATCACCGGTCGCTCGAAGCGCAGCGCGAAGCAGCGTTGGAGCGGGGCGACGAGCTGACCGCCGAGGAACTGGATCGCGACCCGGAGTTGAAGCTGGGGCCAGCGGCAAATTCCATGGAACGGCGTGAGAAAGCTGCGGCTGAGCGTGAGGGCCGGGAATATGTGCCGGTCACTGAACGTGGCGCTGTTGTCCACGCGGCGCGTCAGGCCCGCGCTGCGTTCCGCGAGTTACGCGAGCGACTGGACATTGCGTGGGAAACCTATGGGGCCGAGCGGGACGCGGGGCAGGGGCGTGTCTCGGCCGGTCTGACGGCGCTGAGAGCGGCGGCTGCGAAAGAGCGCGGTGCGCGGGCCGGGCCGGAGGATATGAAGGAGCGGCTTGCGAAAGTCGTGGGCAGGTTAGAGGACCTGGACGACACGCCCACACCGGAGCGGCGCAACTACGCGCGCGAGCGCCTGAAGGAGATCATGGAGAAGGACGCTGGCCGCGACGGGCGGGCGGTGGTTCACAAGCTGGACGGTCACAGCGATCCGGAGCTTGGGGAGGACTCCGGGCGTGAGGTGAACAAGCCGTCCGTGAACGAGCGTCTGAAGGACGTGCTGAACAAGCCGCACGAAAAGCTGGAGATCGAAAGCGAACGAGACCAGGAGAAGGATCAGGAGGTCGAAAACGAGCGCGAAATCGATAGGGAGATAGACCGTGACCCCGGCCTTAGCCACTGATTTGGAAAGATGGTAAGACCAGTCGATTGTGATGAGAATTTTGGAGCATTTAGATGAATAACGATACTTGGAAATCCGGGCGTGGAAAGATGGGGTTCATGAAACCGTTGTTGGGGTCATGGATTGCGGAAGTGCCTGAGACACCGATGGGAAAGGTAGTCTGCAAGCGAGTCTATGAAGAGATTCTCGATGGGAAATTCATCAAACTCGTTGCGGACTGGGACATCGGCGATGGCAAGAAAACCTATCAAGAGATCGCGCATTACGGTTTGAACCGTGACAAAACGCCAACCTTCTGGTCGTTCACCAGTGATGGAGGAACCGCCTATGGCGAGGTGGCTGATGTGACAGAGATGGACAAAGGGGCCAAAGGGTTTATCGCTGAAATGCCGTCTGGGCTGGCGCGGTTCGGATTCTGGCCAAGCGATACCGGGATGATCTGGGCTGCGGATGCCAAGACCAAGAAGGGTTGGTCTTCGATGGTGCGTCACGAATGTGAACGGGTTTAGGTCAATTGGTTGGCGCGACGCCTCCTGACTACGTGTCCTCTGACCTGCCTTCCGTCTTCGACGGGATCGAGGCGGTGTGTTTCGACGCCTTTGGAACGCTGGTTGAGATCACGGATAAGCAGCAGGCATTCCGCCCGCTGTTTAGGGCTCTGACACCGGACAAGCGGCGCGCGCTGAAACACCGGCTTATGCGGGAAGACCGGCCCTTCACCGATTGGCCAAAGGCGCTTGGGGTCGAGCTTGATCCGTATGTACTACTTGATGTGCTGAATCGGAACTTGGGTGAAGTTCTTTCTGTCCGGTTGCGCCCGAACATGGTTGAGGCGTGGACCATGTTACGCAACAACGGCGTTCGCATCGGGATATGTTCAAACCTGTCCAGCGATTACGTGCAGAGCTTGCAAAGAGTATTGCCCGACCGCCCGGACGTGGAAGTGTTGTCGTGCAAGATCGGGGCAATAAAGCCGGAGCCTGCGATCTACGCGGCGGTGCTGGACGAGTTGGAAATCGAGGCGGACAGGGTGTTGTTTGTCGGAGATACGCCGCGCGTTGACATCGAGGGGCCGCGTGCGGCGGGCATGAGGGCCATTCATGTGGACGAGCTGGTCGCAGTGATGTTTCCAGACTGATTTTCATCTTGCCAAAAATATCCTCGGGTGAATGCCCGAAGGGCAGGGGGCAGACAGCCCCGTTTTAGGGGAAGGGCGCGGCCCTCCCCCTCGGGCAACCCCATTCGACGGCACCGGGTCCTCGCGCTCACGCGCTGCGGGCCGCACCACTGCCATCGAATAAGGTGGCCTCGCCCCCTCCCGCGTTCGCCACGTGGCAGATTTGCGAGGCGGAGCCTGCAAATCAGCGGATCGGTTTAGAGATCAAGATTAGCGAGGGACCGCAGTGCGGAGTTTCCGTTCATTGGTAATGAATGTCTCAGTGTCCGTATATTGTCCATCTGCGACATCGCCAGCTAAGCGGCTTCTTCCTTACCTATGCCAATGCGGCTCCGGTGGGGGCCATAGAGGCAGGCGAGACCAAGTATAATCCCCGACACGGCAGCGATCATGCCTGCAGCACTTACGGCGTTTGTCGCACCAAACCAAAGCGGGCCGTATCCCGCAAAGACATACCCTAGGATGGCTGAGAGCGTTGCAAAGGCCACGGACCACCAGATTTGATGTTTGAGGGAGTTCGTCATGAGCCGTGCCGCCGCAGGCGGGCAGATAAACATCGCAATGACGATAATTGAGCCTACGGCATCAAAGGCGGCAACTGCAGCGACTGCCGCCGTCACGACAAGCCCGAATCCAAGCGCGGAGGCCGGGATACCAAGCGCTTCTGCGAAGCCTTCGTCAAAAGTTGCAATCTTGAGCCAGCGCCAAAAAATTACCGTCAGGGAGATGACAATGGCGCAGACAATGGCGATCCGGGGCAACTCAACAGGGAGGGTGGCCAGCGCTGATGGATCAAGCAGGGAATGCCAACCTTCTGCGCGGAACCAGATGAGTGATTCCAGATTTCCCATCAAAGCATGATCAACATCAATATGGACATTGCTCGTATCGGTTTGCTCAAGGATCAACACGCCTGCTGCAAACATCGAGGTGAAGACTACACCCATGGCAGCCCCCGGCTCGATCTTACCCAAACGCTTGACCGCTTCAATCACGATGACGGCCACAACCGCCGCTCCGGCAGCGCCAAGCAACATCGGAATTGCAGAAATCACGCCTGTGATAAGAAACGCCACGACGATGCCCGGCAGGACAACATGACTGATTGCATCACCGATCAACGCCTGACGCCGCAGGATCAGGAAGTTTCCGGGCAACGCGCAGGCGATGGCCGAGAACACGCCGATCAGGATCGGCGTCAGTGAGAATTGAACGAAATCCGCCCCCATCACAGGTCTCCTACGGCAATCGGCCCGCCAAGCCGGTGATCAAAGTCAGCGATCTCATCGGCTGTGAAAACATCCTCGATCGGGGTCAGCCCGTCATATCGTCCTGTCAGGCCGACATCCTGATGCACTTCACGCGCAATATCCCAACGTCGCTCATCCCGTGCGATCTTGGCGGCCTGAGCGCGCCCTGTCTCCGTCGGAACGCCATCGGCGCGGACCAGCCCTTCGCGGCGCAGCAGGCGCAGGGTATAGGCCTCGCGGATCGGATGCTGCGCGGCCAGCGCTAGCAATCCCTGACGGCGGTGCACCCGCGCCTGAAACCGGCGATGCCGAATAACAGCGGCCAGTACACCGCGCACGGGGGCAAAGAGCAGCGAGAAGACAAAAATCCCTGCCGCGACAAGAACGATAAGCGGACCCGTAGGCAGCGCCGGGGCGGACGCCGACAGCACAGCGCCCAAATATCCGGACACGCCACCCACTGCGCCTGCGATCCAGATCACCCGGTTCGACCGCTCGGTCCAGAAACGCGCGGTGACGGCAGGGATGATCAGCATGGCAACGATAAGGATCAGCCCAACGAGTTTCAGGCCAATCACGGTGACGGCCATGACAAGGCCCATCATAAGAAGGTCAATGCGGCGCACATCGTAGCCCATGGCGGCGGCATATTCACTGTCAAACGCCACCAGCGTCATCGGGCGGCGCAATAGCCAGGTGGCCAAAACCGCAAGCGAGCCGCCAATTGCAATGATGACGGCGTCTTGAAACAGCATACCCGCGGTCGAGCCGAGCAGGAACCCTTCCAGCCCAGCCTGTCGCCCGGCGCTCATACTCTGGATGATCGTCAGAAGAACGATACCGGCCCCGAAGAAAACGCCGAGGACCGCGCCGATGGCCGCATCTTCAGCCAATCGGGTATGCCGGGCGATCCACTCAATCAAGAGAAGCCCGATCCACGCGGTTATCGCGGAGCCAAGCAGTAGACCGATCAGACTGCGTCCGTCGCCACCCAGGCTGACCATAACGATAAACGCAATGCCGACTCCTGGCAGGGTCGCATGGGCGACGGCATCGGACACAAGTGCACGCTTGCGAAGGAACAGGAACGTCCCGGAAGAGCCTGCGGCAAAGCCAAGGAGTGCAGCACCGATAGCAACCAGCGCCGCGTTGTAGCCAGCCTGCAATAGCAGGGCATCGAGAAAAGGGTTCACTCAGACGCCTCCGGTCATAGACAGCTCGTCCAGGTGTGTTGCTGCCAGACGCCCGCCATAGGTAGCCTGCAGATTTTCCGTAGTGAAGGCGGTTTCGACCGGGCCCTCCGCCATGCGGCGCACGTTGATCAGGAACACATGATCAAAGTAGTCGCGCACGGTGGAGAGATCATGGTGCACGGCAACCACGGCTTTGCCTTCAGCTTTCAGCAGCTTCAGAACGTCGATGATCGCACGCTCGGTCGCGGCATCCACACCCGCGAAGGGTTCGTCCAGCAGATAGAGATCGGCGTCCTGCGCCAGCGCTCGCGCGAGGAACACCCGCTGTTGCTGACCGCCCGAAAGCTGCCCGATCTGTCGCTGCGCAAAATCGGCCATGCCGACGCGGTCCAGACAGTCCAGGGCGCGGGCCTTCATGTGCCCGGAAAGCCGTCCCAGCAGGCCAACTTTGCGGTACAGCCCCATCTGCACGACATCGATCACAGTTGTCGGGAAATCCCAATCCACGCTGGCGCGCTGTGGGACGTAAGCAATGCGTTCGCGCGCTTCTTCGATGGGCTGCCCGAAGACAAAGACCTCCCCGGACAGCCGTGGGATCACGCCAAGTGCGGCTTTCAAGAGGGTGGATTTGCCTGCGCCGTTTGGTCCGATAATCGCCGACATGGCTTTGGCCGGAAACACTGCATCGACGGAGAATACAGCCGGTTTTTCGCCATAGGACACCGTGACACCGCTCACTGCGAGAGGGACATCAGCCTCGGGTGAGGCCGGGTGCGTTACCTGGCCGTCCTGCGCAGCGATGGTCGGCTGCTTTATATGTGTCAAAGACGGTTCCATCAGTTCAGCAATCCTTGCATGCCATCTTCGGGCGATGTGCCACCGAGCGCTGCCGAGATTGTCGTCGCATTGTGATCGATCATACCGATATAGGTGCCTTCGTATGTGCCGGGCTCTCCCATCGCATCCGAGAACAGTTCGCCACCGATGACGACCTCATGCCCCTCAGCCGCGGCCCCTTCGATCAGCGCTTGAATGTTCCGGTCCGAGACAGAAGTCTCCACAAAGACAGCGCGGATATCGTTCTGGACAAGCATGTCTACCAATGCGCCAATACGCTGAAGGCCAGCCTCGGACTCTGTCGAAATACCCTGAATGCCGACCACTTCGAAGCCATACGCATTGCCAAAGTAGTTGAACGCATCGTGGGCCGAGAGGACAACGCGACTTTCGACCGGGACCGACGACAGCACCTCGTTGGTATAGCGCGCGAGATCGCTCAACTCCGCGAGGTAGGCGTCCGCATTTGCATTGAATGCGTCAGCGCTTTCCGGATGCACATCAACCAATGCATCACGTATGTTGATCACCACACGCGACCAAAGGTTCGGGTTCATCCAGAGATGCGGATCAAACCGGCCTTCGTAGTCTTCTGATCCGAGCAGCAGATTTTCAGGTACCGCCTCGGCCACCGCGACGACGTTCCCGCCTTCGCCAAGACCAATCAGGAAGTCTTCCATCTGCGCTTCGAGATACAGGCCGTTCCAGAGCACGAGGTCAGCGTTGGCCATGGCCACAATGTCCGTGCGAGTCTGGCGATAGGCGTGCGGATCGACACCGGCCCCCATCAGCGCCTGCACTTCAACGAGATCGCCGCCGATATTGGTCACGGCATCAGCGATCATGCCCGTCGTGGCAACGACGGTCAGGCGCTCCTCTGCGACCGCCCAGCTTGCTGGCAGCGCCATGGTGACCGCAGTCACCGCCGCCAGAAATGCTCTCTTCGTGATCGTCATGGATTTGCTCCCCGTTCGAATCGACTCGCCAATCGAGCGCGTTCTCTTGCCGTCTTGTTATTGCGAAGCATTCGCAACGTCAATGCACTTGCGAAGCATTCGCAAAAATATTGATCAGGTCACGGAAATGAGATAGACACGGTTCATGTCAGAACATGTTCATAGTGATGAGGGCGACGCCCTTCTGAAAGACGCCAGCTTGCGGATTACAAAGCCGCGACAAGCGATTGCGCGCGTTTTAGTCGACGCGGAGGATCACCCGGACGCAGAGCAAGTGTGGAGCCGTGCCCGCGAAAACGATCCCAGTGTCAGCCAGGCCACGGCCTATCGCACGCTCGCGGTTCTGGCAGAGAAGGGCCTGTTGCGGACCCACACGTTTGACGGCAGCGCCACCCGCTATGAGCTGGCCGAACGACCGCACCACGATCATTTGATCGATGTCGAGACCGGCGAGGTGCGCGAGTTCGTCTCGCGCGAGATAGAGCGCCTGCAGGCGCGCGTAGCCGAAGAACACGGCTATGAGATCATCGCACATCGGTTAGAACTCTACTGTCGGAAGGCTGGTTGAATTTGGAGCGATCCCGTCTGTCGCTGACGACTGTCTACACTGCGCTACAGGCGTTTTAGAAGGCCGCTCTGATCCGTCCTTTGTGGTCCCCAGCAAACCCATTTGGTACTGATGGTTACTGGTGTGCATCAAATTTTTTTATCGAAACGGAAAACCGTGTGTTTGATATCGCCGAGCGGCAGGCTGAAACGCCGCCTCAAGGCTACAGGATCATGCGGATCGATAAAGTAGTGCATCTTAAAATGATGCAGTGCTGAGACATTGGCGCTTCGTGCTTTAGGTAGTCAATTTGGACCACCAAAGGTCGTTATCGCCGATGGCATAAACGTATGAGTCTTGGTAAATCAGTGTTCGTGACGGCAAAGCTTGTGATCAGCCAGGGACGCTAGCACGTAGCAATCCTGCGACACGCCTGCACCGTCGCAGCCCTTGGAAATCCGAACCAGCTCCTTCTCAAGTGCCCGTAGCCGTTTGATCTTGGCCCGGACATCCGAAAGCTGTGAGACAGCAATGTCTGTTGCGGCCTGACACGATCGATCCGGATGGCCCTGAAGCTGGATTAGCTCGGAGATCGCATCAATTGAGAAGCCGAGATCGCGCGCGTGCTTGATGAAGCTAAGGCGCTCCAGCCCTGCTGCATCATAGCGGCGTTGGTTGCCTTCGGTTCGTTCAGGCTCAGAGAGCAGGCCCATCTCTTCATAGTAGCGGATGGTCGGAACTTTGACCTTGGTACGTTTTGAAAGCTCCCCGATTGAAAACATAAAAATACCTCTTGAACCTCTAGTCACTAGAGACACTACACTATGCTCAAGACAGATTCAAAAGGACTTTCCAATGTCAGGATGTTGCGGGCATGACGCCAAGTTCGACGGCGTATCGGATGATTACAAAAGGCGACTATGGATCGTCATCGCGTTGAACGCGACGATGTTTGTGGTCGAGATGACCGCTGGTCACTATGCGAAGTCTCAGGCGCTTCAGGCTGATGCTCTGGACTTTTTGGGGGACGCGCTGACTTACGGCATCTCGCTTGCAGTCATCGGCGCTTCGATCAGAGCGAGGACGAATGCAGCCCTTGCCAAAGGAGTGAGCTTGCTCTTGATGGGGCTTTGGGTGTTCGGATCGACTTTGTATCGTGTCTTCTATGTCGGCGTTCCAGAAGCGGAAATCATGGGCGTCATCGGAGCTTTGGCCCTGGCGACAAACCTTGCCAGTGTGTTGTTGCTTGTCAGCTATAAAGATGGCGATGCCAACGTCCGCTCTGTCTGGCTCTGTTCGCGGAACGACGCCATCGGCAATGTAGCGGTGATGTTTGCAGCTTTGGGTGTCTGGGGAACCGCAACGGGGTGGCCTGACCTGATCGTTGCTGGAATCATGGCGAGCTTGTTCTTGTCTTCGGCATTCCAGATCGTGCGACAGGCTTTGGCAGAGCGTCGTGCAAGCGAAAACCATGC
>ERZ1740060.1095-NODE-1095-length-10592-cov-3.803929_pt1 | contig 10592 bp, 7 predicted proteins | sample MGYA00581743_ERZ1740060 | MGnify/ENA primary metagenome ERZ1740060 (study PRJEB43018, sample SAMN04849235) | marine metagenome | isolation source: floating plastic debris | place: Pacific Ocean | collected 2008-08-27 | study: EMG produced TPA metagenomics...
GGCTTCGCTAGATTGCAAGGAGCTTAGTAGTTGATGGGAGTCAGTTAACAATTCGCGTCAGACAACTGCTCTTACTTCACTGATTTAAAATGCACTTTTATATTTAAGATTTATCTTTAGATTCTTATCGCTCGCTTAACCACACACCATTTTTTCAGTAGTTTTCTGGACAAAGCCGGATGCTGCTGATTTTTTTTAATAGTAAGCTTACTTGAATATTTACTTATTAATAATATTGCATAAAACAGTTATTATTTGTTAATTGTTAACTGATGATTGACTTTCTCCACCTGCTTAGGAGCTTCTATCTCTTTAAACAAACGAATAGCTTTCTCATTGTTCACCCGACTTTCTCTTCGAGTACTTTCATAAGTCAAATTCAATTGAAAATAAGCTTCAGCTAAATCGCATTTAGCACCAATTTTATCTAATAGTTCGATTACTTCTAAATGATTATTCAAAGCAAAATTAAATTCTTGCTGTCTTCGATATATTTCAGCTAAACCATTCAAGCTTTTGGCTTTAACTTGCGTGTAGTGACTTTCTTCGGCGAATTTTAAAGCCATCGAAAATAATTCTTTGGCTTTGCTAAATTCTTTCAAATTAACGTATGTTTGACCGAGTATTTGAATAAAATAAGCAAATCTTCCAGTTTTTTCAATATTCACTTCTGCTGTAATATTGTGATAACATTTATCGGCAAGTAAATAAGCAGATGGATATTGTTTCAAATAAGAATTGACTAAAGATAAACATACAGCAGCTTTTTCTGCCCAAGGATTGTGTGCTGTATTTTGAGCGAGATTAATAACCTGCTGAAATAATTTTGCAGATTCTGATAATTCCCATAAATCAATTTTATAAAGACCGATACTGAGTAGGGAATCCACTTCGAGCATTCTATAATAATAAAATGACTGCTTATTTTCTTTCTGATTAATTAAACTCTTAAGTGCTTTACTTGCTAAATAAATTGTTTTCTCTTGATATTCAATTGCTGGCTGTATTTTACCGCTTATCCAATACAAATCGCCTAAAATATTATATAGTTCACTGATTTTAGTATCATCGTCAATATGATTAATAATATGAATAGTTGCAGCTAAAATTGGTTGAACTATACCCATTCGATACAACGTGCTTCCAAGGGTTAAAAATTGCCCCCATTGATTATTTCTAGTTTTAATTATTAGCTTTCCGGCTAATTCAAATTGGTTAATTTCAATATAGTGATAATAAGCTTCTAGCGCTTGTAAAGCATGTTGAAAACTTTCGATTGTTTGTACGCTTTCCGTCCAAAATTCAGCAGCCTTGTGATTGGCTAATTCCCAATCGTCACTATTGCGTAAACGAGAAATAGCTTCGGCTCTAATTACCGGATGCAGCCAATATTCTCCTTTATTGCACTCAATTAAAGAACGATTTTTTAACGAAGCAATTATTTGACGGTGCTGCTCTGGTTCAACATCCCACAATAAACTCAAAAGTGCTGAAGTTGGAACGATAGAAACATCTTGATAGCGATAACATCCTAAACGATACAGCAAACGATATGCTTGAGAATCCAACTTTTGCAAACGATTTATTTGACTTGCAGCTAAATTTTTTAAATCAGTTATAGCTAGAGGGTCAGCATGATTTTCTTGCCAATAAGCAGTAACATCACCGTCAAAATCTTCTAGAATTGAACCGCAAAGAATTCCCATTGCTTTAGCATTACCACCATAAGCATGATGCATTTTTTGTAAAGTTGCTAAATCAATCTTCACTCCACGGTTATTAAAATACTTTTGCCAAGCTAATTCATCTAAACCCGGAAGTCGATAGTGAGTTACATTCAATTCGGGTTCGCAAAGTCTATCTCTACTAGTAATTAAAGTAGTTGATTGTATTCTTGCATCGGTTAAAATTCGCAATAATTCAATATAGTTGCGATGGGGTTTTATAAAACGTCCTTTCCCATCCAGCGCTGGTTCTAAATTATCAATTAAAATTCCAATTCGCTTTGATTGGAGTTGTCGCTTCAATCTTCCTAAAGTTACCCCGAATTCCAAACCAGGTTCCTGTTGAAAATCTTGCTTTAACCATTCTTCCACTACCCGTTGTGCTGAAGTAATGTTTTGAGTTTCCTTAGCCATCAACAATTCCAAAACCACATCAAATTCTTGAGAGTGCAGGTATTGTTGAGCAAGAGTAGTTTTTCCTAAACCTCCTTCACCTTGAATCACAATTACTTTGTTACCAAGATTTGCTAAATCATCAATGCGTTGAATTGCATCATTTCTACCAATAAAATTGATATCTTCTTTAACTTCATTTAATAGCTCCTTTTCTTCCACAGGTAAGGAACTATCAGACGTAACTTGATAATCAAACAAACCAGATATTGTACCAGCTTTACGAAAGCACTTTTCCAAAACCCTGCGACAGTTACTCTTAGTAATCTTCTGACGCATAACTTTAGAAAGCAACTTCCACAACCGAGAACCCACATCCTTAGCGTGTCCTTCGGTACAACCGTAAAAATCGGCTATTTCTAAATACTTTCTTCCCAACCAAACCTGTTGAAGAATAATTTTATCTAATTCGCTTAGTTGTTCTCCAGTTTTAGAAGGTATTACGGTATCTAACCATACCAATACTGCCTCATCATCCATTTTTCAGCGACCAAGGTAGTTTAGTTTACAAATGCAAGAAGCAAGCTCAATCCTAGTCTACAGTTGGAAACCAGCCTTTTTGGAGAAGTTTATGTAAACTTGATTTTTCCTTTACTTATTAAATTATCTTTACTCCTATTCTCTGGTAGAAAATTATAAATAAAAATTGAGGTACGAGTATTAAATTTGTTTTGAATTATGAATTTTATACATTAATAAAAAACAAGATTAACATCAGCATTCTGACGTTACTAGATTAAGCTATTTGTAAAAAGATAAAACCCGCGTACAGACATAATAATGTTAGGTATTCAGCAATATTAAATCAATATTTTAGACTGCTATTTAGCTAAATAATTTGTTCAAAGTCATTGCTTAGGAAATAACTAATACTTTCTAAAAGTAAACCAAGAAATACCTCACAGCACCTTTGTCTTAGTAAATTAACCTTCCTGCAATTCCTCGCAAATATTATCATCATACTTTTTACCCGACTTTACCCGACTGACAAACCTCTAATCACAGATTTAAACTGAAATCACAAAGCAAAAATAAATACCTTGATTAAATAAATGATAAATATATCTAGTAAAACAGAACCCAATTGGGTGGATAAAAATAATTCAGATATAAACTATTTGCAAATCCAACAACGTATAATTTTTTTTATCAAACATTACCTTGCAAAGAAAGAGTTAGACAAACGCTTAACAGAATTACCATCGCAATTTAAAGAACCACAAGCGCGTCCTTGGAAACCCATCGATTGGCAAAGTATTCATCGCGAACAAATAATTGGTATTGATAAACAGGTGTTTTTATCAGTTTTGGTGGGTGCGATGGATACTGAAGCGCCTATCCGAGGATATACTCAAACGAGTCGGCAGTATTTAGAAAAATTACATCCACAAATGGCTCAGTATGTAGGAGGAACGATTGATGAAAACGGAAAGCTAATAGAACCAGGTTTATGGGAAAAAGAAGAGCGTCAGCATACTCCCGCATTAATCAAGGTTTACCAGCAGTTAACGGGTGAAAAAATTACTCCAAAACTCCGCACTGTTAGAGGTTATTTACCTACCTCAAATCCCTACGAAGATTTGTACCGTCATGGTTTGCATCGGATAGCAACTGAATTTGGAGCGACTTGTCTTTATATATGGCTGATGAGTCACACAACCGGGCCACTTCAGGACATTCTAGAGCAATTAGCGATTGACGAAATCAATCACATGACAAAATTCTGGGGATTTGGTGTTTGGGCTTATCCCGATACTTCTGCAATCAAAATAACCAAAACTTTGATTAAAACTCGTCACCAAAACTACAAAAGCAATAGTCTCGTCAGAACTTTAAAACGAATGATGCAAACCCTTAACTGGGATTCTTGGTACTTTGGTAACAAAATCAGCTTGTTATTCACCTTTAGTTCTGCAATACATCAATTATGGATTTGGAATAATACCCTGACACCAACATATTTAAATGAACTATTTGGAGTCGAAGAAATTCCCAACTCAGAATTTCCTACGGTTGAGTCATTACTTACTGTATAAAATCTAAATTCTTCTAAATTATAAAACTTACAATCCTATGAATTCAAACTTACCCGCAGATTTAGACTCACAAAATTTACCTACTCACGTAGCTGTCATTATGGATGGTAATGGTAGATGGGCTACTCAACAAAAATTACCCCGTATAGCCGGACACAGACAAGGAGCAAAGACACTTAAAGAACTATTGCGATGCTGTAAAGATTGGGGAATTAAAATATTAACCGCTTACGCTTTTTCTACTGAAAATTGGCGACGACCAACTGAAGAAGTTGATTTTCTGATGCTTTTATTTGAAAAAATGTTGCGTCGGGAATTAGGAGAAATGCATCGGGAAGGAGTAAGAATCAATTTTATTGGTGATTTAACTGAGTTACCAAAATCATTACAAAATGGAATGCAGCGTTCGATGTTAGAGACATCTAATAATAATGATGTTCAATTTAATGTTGCAGTTAATTATGGTAGTCGTAAAGAAATTATCAGCGCTTGTCGTCAAGTAGCAGAATTAGTTGAAAAAGGAGAAATTAAACCAGAAAATATTGACGAAGATTTAATTACTAAAAATTTATATACAACAGATATTCCCGCACCAGATTTACTCATTCGTACTAGCGGAGAGAAGCGATTAAGCAACTTTCTTTTATGGCAAATGGCTTATAGCGAAATGTATTTTACAGATATTTTATGGCCAGATTTTGATAGAGAGGCATTTAAAGAAGCAATTTTAAGTTACCAAAATCGAGAACGGCGTTTTGGTAAAGTGAAAGATGTATTATCAGCTTAAAATTTCATATCTATAAAAATAAATAATTAATAAACCCGGTTTTTTGAAAAAATCGGGTTTCTCTATTCATCAAATTATTCTAAATTAGAAAATAGGACAATATATTTGATATGAAATGAAAGAAATAATTAATAATCATCAGCAAGTATTGATTGTTGGAGGTGGCCCAGCAGGTTTTGCAACTGGATTAATGTTAGCAAAACGTGGTTGGAAAAATATTACTGTTTTAGAAAAACGTCCTAGTGCAGATTATTACGAACCTGATAAAGCATTCAATTATCTGATAGATGGTCGCGGTCAAAAGTTTACAGATTATCTCAATCTTACCGAAAAATTATCTCAAAATGGAGTTGCAAGCACTGATTTTGAATTAACTAAAATTACACCAGATGGGAAGCGTAAAACAGTAAAACTACCAATTGTAGACCCAAATAGAAAACCTGCTTATTGGATAACCCGTAAGACATTTGTCAATTTACTTTATCAAGAAATAGAAAATAATTGGCAGGACTCGATTAATATCATTTTTAATGCCAAATGTATAGAAATCAATCAAAAAGATACAAATGGTGACAATAAATCGAACAAATTAGAAGTCATCGCTGAAATAGAAAATTGTAAAACTCTCAAATTTCAACCTTTTCTATTAATTGGATGCGACGGTATTAACTCCATTGTCCGCAATACTCTTAAAAAATGGGATACATCATTATCAAGTAAATTTGAAATGAAATATTTCCCTTCACCAAGTGCAGGATTAAAATATCAAATATTAACTTTACCTCCAAAGTTTCCCTTAGATGAAAGCGGTGAAGAACTCAGCACCAGCGAAATGGCATATGCTGTCCGTAGTGCATTAAAAGATAGTAAAAATTCAATATCTCTGGGATTATTACCTGTCAAAAATCCAGATGAAGTTCGTACTGCTAATATTATCACCAAACTCAATCATAATATATGGAAGTTGAAAAACGGTGAGGAAATGCATGATTTTTTGACTAAATCCTTCCCACAATTACCCATAGATAAAATAGTTTCTCCTCAAGAAGCTCAAAGATTTGCTCTAAGTGAAGGTGGAGAATTCCCTATTCCTCAACATTGCAATAGATTCTACTCAAAATTGAATGACGAAGCATTTATAGTTCTTTTAGGAGACGCAATCCACAGCTTTCCACCAGACTTAGGACAAGGTGTAAACTCAGCACTCGAAGACGTATTTATCCTTGAAGATGCATTATCAGAAACAAACAATAATCTTATTGAAGCTTTACCCTTATATGAATCATCGCGAATAGCGGATACAAAAGCTTTAATCAGATTGATGCAAATCGGTTATCCTTGGCAGTATAATCAAGCTCCGAATCGTAAAAAGTTGTGGAGTATTAATTTTTTACTCCGACTTTCATTAAGTAAAATATTGCCATTTGTATTCAGCCCACCAGCTTTCTTTTTAATTCAAAATCATCAGCTTTCTTATAAAAAAATATTAATGAAAGCCGAACGGACAACTCGGATATTTTATATAATTTTAGTGATGATTTTCTTGGGATTAGGATTTAGTAAATTCAGCTAGTAGATTGGGTTAGACACGTTAGCATTAGCGTGTCCGGAGGACATAAATAACTTACTTCTTACGATAATTTTAATTAACCGTGTCGTAACCCAACATCAATATATTTACAATTGTTAAAAAATGTAGAATTCCTTATAAATTACAATGTTGGGTTACGGCAGAATTAAATTTTATAGATTGATTTTCATATTTATTGTCTGCCTAACCCAACCTACTGATTACAATCAATTATCAATTATCAATTTCCAATTTCCAATTTCCAATTTCCAATTCACTTATTTAAAAATCAAATCCAATCTTTCCTGAGATTCCTTTAAAGCTTCTTCGGGACTACTTTTATCCAGCAAAACAGCTTCTATAGCTCTACCAATACTTTCTGAAACTCTAGTATAGCCAGTAAAAACTGGACGGCTGCGTCCATATTGTGCTTGTTTTAAAAATACTTTCGCTGTAGGTTGCTCTTCGACATTAGCATGAGACTTTTCACTTTGACGCGACTTCAAATTTGCTTGTAGATAACCAGTTCCTAAAGCCCATTCTGTCTGAAATTCTTCGCTGAGTACAAATTCTGCGAATTCAAAAGCTGCTTTTTCTCTTTCTGGTGTAGTTTTAAGTAAAAACAAATTTTCTCCACCAATACCAGTAGCTTGACGCTCGTTCGCTGGAATTGGGAATACGCCAAAATCGCCGTTTTTAATGTCATTATTAATATAGGTCAAAGTCCAAGGTCCCGTTACCTGCATTGCAACTTTTCCCGATACAAAAGCATCAGTTTCAAAACCTCTTTCTGGTGCGGATAATACTGCGGAACCATCTTTAACTAAATCTTGCCATAATTGTAAAGCCGATATAGCTCCTTTATTATCTACTAAATTAACTTTTGCAGCAGAATCAGCTAATTCACCTCCACCACTCCACATAAATGGTAGCCAAATAAATACTGAAAATTCTCCTTTTCCTAACGGTAAAAATATTCCGTGCTGGTCAATTTTATTATCTCCATTTGTATCTCGAGTTAATTTTTTAGCAACTTGACGAAATTCTTCCCAATTCGATGGTAATTCTTCTATACCCGCTGCTTGAAATAAACTTGTACGATAAAAAATTCCGACATTATTAGTTGCAAAAGGTACCGACCAAATTTTGCCTTGGTACTTTATAGAATCAAGCAAAGTAGGGTCTATTTCATCTTTTACTGCTGATTTATTCAGCATTTCATCTAACGGTACCACAGCATCTAAGTCTACTAATTGTCCTGCAATTGTTGGACTAAACCATAATAAATCTGGTGGTGCATTCCCAACTACTGCTGCTAAAATTTTTGGCATTTGTTGGTCTGGTTGACCTACGTATATCGAATCTACTTTAATATCAGAGTGATTTTGATTAAATTTATCTACTAACTTTTGCAGAACATCCCGATTAGAAGGTGGGTTTACTCCTTGCCATAAAGTAAGATGCGTTACATTATTTTTTTCAGTAGGCGAACTTTGGCATCCTGTAATTAGTAAAATACAAACAATTAGTAAAGCTAGTAATTTTTTATCAGACATTCTTTTTCTCGTAATAATTCGAGTTTGTTCGGAAACTTTGTTAAAAGAAGATAGGTTTCTTGATTCGTGAAAAATTCGATACTCTGCATTGAAGCATAAATGCTTTGCTACAGTAAATTTTAGAGAAGAACTTGAAAAATATATATTTTAGTCAATTAGTTGATTTTATAGGTTGAGATTATGGCTGGACATAGTAAGTGGGCTAATATTAAGCGTCAAAAAGCTCGTGTTGATGCGAAAAGAGGTAAAACCTTTACTCAGCTATCCCGTGCGATTATTGTTGCAGCTAGGAATGGTATACCAGACCCGAATGGCAACTTTCAACTCCGTACTGCTATCGAAAAAGCCAAAGCAGCAGGTATCCCCAATGATAATATCGAGCGGGCGATCGCCAAAGGTGCGGGTACTTTTGATGATGATGGTGCAAAATTAGAGGAGATACGCTACGAAGGCTACGGACCTGGTGGTGTAGCTATTTTGATTGAAGCTTTAACGGACAATCGTAACCGCACCGTAGCTTATTTACGAGAAGCTTTTACTAAAAATGGTGGGAATCTTGGAGAAACTGGCTGTGTTAGCTGGATGTTTGACCAAAAAGGTATCTGTATCGTCAAGGATGTCACCTCGGAAGAACAACTTCTCGAAGCTTCCTTGGAAGGTGGTGCAGAATTTTACGAAATGACCGAGGATGATATGGCTGAAGTTACATCGGAAGTTTCTGACCTAGAAAACCTTAACCAAACCCTTCAAAAAAAAGATTTTGATGTTACCGATGTTGAACTCCGATGGATTCCTAGTAATAACATAGATGTCACCGACTCAGAACAAGCACGGGTGTTGATTAAATTAATTGATACTCTTGAAGGGCTAGACGATGTACAAAATGTCACTGCTAATTTCGATATGTCTGAGGATTTAATTCTTACTAACTTAAGCTAGCATCGAAAATGGGCATACCTTTATTACCATATGGTCTCAGAGTCAGGATTTTCCTTAACTCAAGCTATTAATTTTGAACCTCTTACAGTTAAACCTAATGCATCACTTGAACATGTAGTAACTCTACTAAGTCAAACCAAAGCTAGCTGTGTTTTGGTAGTAGAACAGCAAAAATTGCTTGGGATTTATACAGAACGCGATGTAGTCAGAATGACGGCTAAAAGTCAGAATTTTGCTGATTTAACCATTGCTGATGTAATGTCAAAAAATATAGTTTCCGTTAACGCATCCGAAGTTACTGATATCTTCACGGTATTAAATGTGATGCGTAGTCACCGAATTCGTCATTTACCTGTTTTAAACGAGCTTCAGCAGTTGATTGGTATTGTCACCCCTAGAACAATACGCAAAGTCTTTAAACCTGCGGATATGCTCAGGAGTCGATTGGTTCGCGAGTTGATGGAAACACAGGTAATTCAAGCTTTTCCACTCACAAATATCTTAGATATAGCTCTCCTCATGGCTAAAAATAAAGTTAGCTGTGTCGTAATTAAAGAGGAAAATACTGGTTTAGAAAGTTACCCCATTGGAATTATTACGGAATTAGACATAGTAAGATTACGCGCACAGCAAGAAAATTTTTCCTGGATTCAAGCTAAAGAGGTCATGAGTACCCCTCTTAAACCAATTAAAAATGATAATACTCTATGGTCTGCCCATGAAAAAATGGAGCAAGAAAATATTCGCAGGTTAGTTGTAGTTGACGGTGAAGGAAAATTATCTGGGATTATTACTCAAAGTAGCTTGCTGCGAGTTTTAGATCCATTAGAAATGCAAGCCACCATCAAGATTTTGCAGCAAACAGTCGATGAAAAAACACTGGAACTCCAAGATAAAAATAGATTATTGGAAAAAGAAATAAAGCAATGTCAGATAGTAAAATCAATTTTAAGCAAAAATGAAACTGAATACCGCAACATAGCAGAAGAACTCAAAATAGCGAATCAGCAGTTACAGCAACTTGCAAATTCCGATGGTTTAACGGGATTAGCAAATCGTCGCTACTTTGACTATTATTTTCAGCAAGAATGGAAACGTTTATCGAGAGAACAAGCATCTTTATCTTTAATTATGTTTGACGTTGATTATTTCAAAAATTATAACGATACTTACGGACATTTATTAGGAGATGAATGCTTACGCAAAATTGCTAATGTTTTAAAAACAAATATCAAACGTCCAGCCGATTTATTTGCACGTTATGGTGGTGAAGAGTTTGTTATTCTGCTCCCAAATACCGATATAGAAGGAGCAATTCATCTAGCCAATCATATTTGTTTAGAAGTCAAATCTTTAGATATTCCCCACATAAATTCCAATATAAGTCATTGCGTCACCGTTAGTTTAGGTGTAGCTTCGACTATTCCTAAATTAAATAAATCAACTCAAAGTTTAATCGCTGTTGTTGATAAAATGCTTTATAAAGCCAAATCAGAAGGAAGAAACTGTATAGCGTTCATTTGAAAT
>ERZ1740060.1097-NODE-1097-length-10584-cov-2.839776_pt1 | contig 10584 bp, 6 predicted proteins | sample MGYA00581743_ERZ1740060 | MGnify/ENA primary metagenome ERZ1740060 (study PRJEB43018, sample SAMN04849235) | marine metagenome | isolation source: floating plastic debris | place: Pacific Ocean | collected 2008-08-27 | study: EMG produced TPA metagenomics...
AGAGTTTCAGATTAAACATACCTTTTTTCTGATAGCTTAGTCTTGCAAGAGGTTCCATTGGGACGCTTAGGTTTTTTAGGCGCAGTAGAGGCGGTTTAGGCAAAAGCGATCGACAGATGCATTGTTTTCCCACGTTCCCATAAGGCCACGGCACGCAAGCCATACATATCGCTTTCGGCCTGTAATCCTCCATCGCGATTAGCCCCGGATAAAGTTCAAAAATCGCCATACAGTTCGACCATCTTATTATTCGGCTTCGTTTGGGATTGCATTTATGTACCGTTGTGCAGTCAAAAAAGAACGCTTCTTGCCGTGATTGGCATCTAGTGCGAGCCTGCTTGACAGAATTTAATTCATGCTGACCCGGCGAGACAGGCGGTTTATGTTGGTTCTCTCCAGGAGCTCCTCGCACTAAAGTTGCTTGCGAGATAAGGGTGGGACAAGGAATGTGTCCTCTGAACATGCGTTTCAAACACTCATGTTGGTCCGATTCGGCTTTATCGTTGAGACGCGATTTAAAACGCAATTTGTCGTTCCAGCCGCGTATTTTTGATCAGTTGCCGCTTTGAAGCAGTGTCGATTTGTAATTTTGGTATCCGCATTTGCCTAATTTGCAGGCAACTTCAGCGCGCTCGCCATGCTTTTCGTGCATAAGTATTGCAAACAACGTGGCGTTTTGATTTTACCATGCGATACGCAACGATGCGCGCGGTCTAAGACTGCTACTATTGGAAGCGCGACGTTGAGCTTCTTACCTGAACAAAGCTAATTTTTTGCTCCGCCGATGCGGAGCCAAGAAGCCAGCAAAGAGGTAAATCAGCATGTCGCAGAGCTTTCAGGGCTTTACCAAAGAACAGCAGAAATACCTTGGCGACGTGGTAATGCGTCTCGAGCTTCACAAAGCCTTTGGCGGCGGAGCGGCGACAACCGCCGCTGAACCGGAGCCTGATACGGTTTACGGCTTTCTTCTTGAGGATTTGTGCAAGGAGGAGGTCGCCAAACACAAAATGCACCCGCTCGACATCTGGCGCACCCTTGAAGGCTGGACGGCGGAGGATCACCTCGCCGAAGGTCTCGATCAGTATTTGCTGCGCCACTTGGGCTTTTTCAACGTCTCTCCCAATAGCCCGGGTTACATGATGCGGCTGCGGGCGCCCGCCTGCGTCCTTCGCGCCGATCAGATGGCCGTTCTGGCCGATTGCGCTCAGAGCTTTGCAGGCGGTTACTCTCATGTCACTACGCGCGGAAGCCTGCAATTGCGGGAGATCAAGCCGCGTTCAGTAATCGACCTGATCGAGCGGATGGAAAGCGCAAACCTCACTGCACAAGGCACCGGTGCGGATTCGGCGCGCAACCTCACCGTGACGCCAAGTGCTGGTTTTGACATTGATGAACTCATCGATATGACACCGCAGGCCAAGCGGCTAAGCATGCGCATTTTGCGGACGCGAGAGCTTCAGGGTATCCCCCGAAAGTTCAACATCTCTTTTGATAATGCCGGACGGCTGTCGTGCCTAAGTGACACCAATGATATCGGGTTTCTGGCTGTTGAAGTGACCGAAAACGATGAAGGCGTTGAGCCTGGCATCTGGTGCCGGATCGCCCTTGGTGGCATCACCGGGCACAAAGACTTCGCCCGCGACACCGGTCTAATTTGCCGCCCCGACGAAACCGTGGATGTGGCTGAAGCGATGTTGCGCGTTTTTGTCGAGCATGGCGATCGCACAAATCGAAAAAAAGCGCGGCTTAAGTATCTTTTGGAAAAACACGGCGTTGAGTGGTTTCTCGACCGCAGCCAGGAGAAACTCGACACCTTCCCATCAGGCATCACGCTGCGCCGTTTGAGCCAAGCTCACACCAAACCGCGCGCTCCTGTTGACCGCCAGGCGCATATCGGTGTGCACCCGCAAAAACAGCTTGGGCTGAGCTATATCGGCGTGGCGCTGGAACTTGGCAAATTGACCGCGGAGCAGATGCGTGTTCTGGCTTCGGTAGCGGAAAGCTATGGCGCGGCAGATATTCGCCTTACCGTGTGGCAAAATCCAATCATTCCATTTGTGCCCAATGAGCATGTTGCGGCCGCCTGCGCCGAGATCGAGGCCGCGGGTATGTTTACGCGCGCCTCTGCGTTCGCCGCTGGTGTGGTGGCTTGCACGGGTAAATGGGGTTGCAAGTTTGCAGCAGCTTACACCAAACAGGATGCGCTTGATTTGGTGCGGTCTCTTGAGGCACGCTTCACTCTCGACAACCCTATCAATATTCACCTCACGGGCTGCGCAAATTCATGCGCGCAGCACTATATAGGCGATATTGGCCTTATGGGAGCCGCCGCACCTGGTGGTGGCGAGGGCTATAAAATCGTCATCGGAGGCGGCTCTGACCAGGATCAAGGCCTTGCCCGTCCGCTTTGCGGCCCAGTGGCGAGCGATGAGATTTACCCAATTATCGAGCATGTCATCGGCAGCTATCTAAAGCGCCGATCAGGCTCGGATAGTTTTCTGCAGTTTGTGCGCGGATTGAGCGATGACGAGCTTCTGACGCTCCTGCCGCAAGAGCTGCAATCCGCAGCATAATCCCGGAAAGGCCGAGCACATGAACGCCCAGAACCCTTTGATCGCTCAAACCATCGAAGCAGCTATCGCTGCCTCCGATCCGCAGGTTGATTTGGTGCCCGACGACGCGCCATTCGATCCGGCGCAGCGTCAATGGCTCAACGGCCTGTTGACAGGGCTATCGGCCATAGCAGCATCGGCCACTGCCAGTGCTGAAGAGGCCCGTCTTGTGCCAATGAATGTGCTCTATGGCTCTCAATCGGGCAATTGCGAAGTGCTGTCAAAAGACATGCGCAAATTCGCAGGTGCGCAGGGATTTGAGGCCAACGTTGCGGTTCTGGACGATTTCACGCCAGCTGATCTGGCGGGGATGCAGCATTTGACGATTCTTGTCTCAACTTTTGGGGAGGGTGAGCCACCTGACAATGCCTCAAAATTTTATGCCGCCTTAATGGCTGAGGATTGTCCGCCGCTACCTGCGAGCTTAAATTTCTCGGTCTGCGGGCTTGGCGATACGAGCTATGCCGATTTCAACAAATGTGCCGAGGAGATTGATACCAGATTGGCGGTGCTTGGTGCCACGCGTGCGGCCGACATGATAAAATGCGACGTGGATTTTGATGATGACTACGCGCAATGGAAAACATCCGTTTTCGCCTCTGATTCATTTCAAAGCGCGTCCGCAGGTGTATCCGCCAGTCCTGTGATAGAGGCAGAATCAGCCCCCGCCTTTGATAAAAATCACCCTTTTATGGGCTCTCTGATCACCTGTGAGAGGCGTAGTGGCGAGACATCCGCAAAATGCGTGAACCACGTGGAAATCTCACTTGCCGGTGGTGGCGTCGACCTGGATTATAGCGCCGGTGACGCGCTTGGAGTTTGGCCGGTGAACTGCCCGGAGGATGTCAGCGCGATCCTGAAGGCGGCGGGTCTTACCGGGCGCGAAACCGTCGAGCTGAAAACTGGACCGGCCCGTTTGGCGGCCGCGCTTTCAACCAAGCTTGATATCGCGACGGTGACACCCAAAACGCTCGAAGCCTTGGGCTGTGATGCACCTACCGAGGACGCGCAAGTGCTTGATCTTTTGCTGTTGAACGGCGCTTGCGAGGCGCAAGTTTTGGCCTCGGCCCTGCGTCCGCTTCAGCCAAGGCTTTACTCGATTTCCTCCAGCCCCAAGGCGCATCCCGGTGAGGTGCATCTGACCGTTGGCGAGGTGCGCTATGACCTGCATGAGCGTGCCTGTAAAGGCGTGGCCTCAACCTATCTTGGCGAGCGTTTGATGACCGGGAACATGGTTGGTGTTTACGTGCAGAAGTCGGCCCATTTCCATCCTCCGTCCGATGACAGCGCACCCTTGATTATGATCGGCCCGGGCACCGGTATCGCGCCGTTTCGCGCCTTTCTGGAAGAGCGTGAGGCGCGCGGAGCCACCGGAAGGAACTGGCTCTTTTTCGGGGACCAGCATAAGGCCTGCGATTATCTCTATAAAGATGCTCTCGAGGCGTGGGATGATACTGGCCTGCTCACACATCTGTCGTTGGCATGGTCGCGGGACGGGGCAGAAAAGGTGTATGTCCAAACGCTGATTGAGCAGCACGCAGACGAGGTTTTCGCCTGGCTCGAAGAGGGGGCGGCGATCTATATTTGCGGCGATGCTTCGCGGATGGCCGCTGATGTGGAGAAGGCCCTTTTACGGGTGATTGCGCGGGGTCTCGACGCAGATGAAATAGCGGCGCGCGCGTATCTTGACGCTTTGACCTCCGAACACCGTTACCAGCGCGACGTCTATTGATCTGCGTCGGGTCAGATGCCGTTAGCCTAAAATTCAGGCATTTTAGCTCGGCTGCGCCCACAAACCGGTATGCGCCGCATCGTAGCACTTTACATCGCAGCGATTGCACCTGTTAAGGCGATCCAGTGACATCAGAACTCTCCATAATTGTGGTCGAAACGGATCGAGATCGGGCAAAGCAGATCTTGGATAGCCTTGCTAGAGCGTTATTTGAGGAATTCCAGGTTATTTCGGAGTCCTCCAGCGTGATACGTCTGTTCGTTTCGTTTAATCCCGTTTTCGTGCTGATCGACATGACGCACCCGTCGCGCGATATGCTCGAGGAAATGGCAATCGCGTCGAAACCCATGGACCGGCCTGTGGCCGTTTTTGTGGATCGCTCGGACGATGCCCTAACCTCCGCCGCGATCGAAGCAGGCGTTTCGGCTTACGTGGTTGACGGGATGCGCCCCGACCGTGTGAAGCCAGTGCTCGATGCCGCAATCGCCCGGTTTCGGGTGTTTCAACGCATGCGCACCGAATTGGCAGAAACCAAACGCGCACTGGAAGAACGCAAGGTCATCGACCGCGCAAAAGGGCTGATTATGAAAGCCAAGGGGATTAACGAGGACGAAGCTTATGCGCTTTTGCGCAACGCGGCGATGAACCAAGGTAAGCGGCTGGCCGATGTCGCCGAAGCGTTGGTTGAATCTGCGGGTCTTTTGTCATGAAACTTCGCGAGCTGAATATCGGTTTCATTCCCCTCGTCGACGCCGCGCCGTTGATTGCCGCAGCCGAGATGGGTTTTGCAGAAGAGGAAGGGCTGTCGTTGACCCTTGAGGCCTCGCCTTCATGGTCCACCCTGCGCGACAAATTGTGCTTTGGCCATCTGGATGCGGCGCATATGCTGGCACCTGTTCCGGTTGCCGGTGCTTTGGGACTTGGCGGTGTCGGCGTGCCGCTACATGCGCTTTCGGTTCTTTCTGTGAATGGCAATGTAATCGGCGTTAGCTGTGAGATCGGTCAACGCCTTTTCGAGGCCGGCCACGAGTTTGGCTTCGACGATGCGACCGTTGCGGGCCAGGCGCTCATTGGAGTGATCGACAAAACTCTCCGGGTTGGCGTGCCGTTCCCGTTTTCAATGCATGCCGAGCTTGTTTACTATTGGCTGTCAGTTCTTGGGCTTCAGGCGCCGCAGAGCCTTTCAATCCACACGGTCCCGCCGCCATTGATGGCCGATGCTCTCAAGGCGGGCGAAATAGACGCGTTTTGCGTAGGCGAGCCTTGGGGGTCGCGCTCCGTAGAGGCAGGCGTTGGGGAATTGCTGCTGCCATGTTCGGCCATCTGGGCCTTTGCGCCAGAAAAAGTTTTGGCCGTTCGCGATGAGTGGGCAGAGGAAAATGCAGAACTGGCAGAGCGGCTAATACGTGCGGTCTGGCGCGCCTCGCGCTGGCTGTCCCAGCCCGCCTCTCAGAGCTTGGCAACCGAGCTTTTAAGCAAATCAAAATACCTCAACCTTCCATCTGAAATTCTCGAATGCTCTATGCTGGGGCGCTTCACAATCTCACCTCGCGGCGATGTCCGAAAATCCATGGGCTTTGTAGATTTTTTCTCGGGCGCGGCAGGCTTTCCCTGGCGGTCCCAAGCGGAATGGATTGGTCGCCAGCTGGCCGCTCGCATGGGACTGGATCGGGACGCCGCAGCCAAGGCCGCTCAGCATACTTTTCGCTCCGATATTTATCGCTCCGCACTTGCCGGAATTGCACATGATTTGCCCTCCGCCTCGGCCAAGGTTGAAGGTGCTGTGCGAGAGCCACTGGCCGTGGGGTCGACCGGTGGCCGCCTGATCCTGCCACGGGATGCATTCTTTGACGGGCGCATTTTTGAACCATCGCCACTTTGATGCGCAAAAAACAGGCAGCTGTCCGTTTGCATATGCTGTGAATGCGAGATTTGGCGATAAAGTCTTTTTGTTTGCTCAGAAATCAGGGCATCTACGACACTGAGGGCAAGGACGCCCACACCGATTCCCCCGAATGATCGGGCTTAGCCATAGCGACGCCGCTTTTGAAACGCGCTGTACAGCGCGATATCAATTGCGGCTTTTTTTGTGCCGAATGCAGCAGTCACGCAAAGGAAGGAAACAGCATGATCGCCAGGAAAACCCTCGCCGTAATCACGGCCACCCTCATCAGTACGGCAAGTTGGGCCGAACCGCTTGAGCTAGAGAAAGATGAGCTCACTTTTGGCTTCATCAAACTCACAGACATGGCGCCTTTGGCAGTGGCTCAGGAAAATGGGTATTTTCTGGACGAAGGTCTATTTGTAACGCTGGAAGCGCAGGCGAATTGGAAAGTGTTGCTGGACGGCGTCATCGATGGGACGCTTGACGGTGCTCATATGCTGGCAGGGCAGCCTTTGGCGGCGACTATCGGTTTTGGCACTGAGGCGCATATTATCACACCGTTCTCTATGGACTTAAACGGCAACGGTATCACAGTGTCCAATGAAGTTTGGGCAGAAATGAAACCTAATGTGCCGAAAATGGCGGATGGCCGGCCGCGGCACCCAATCTCGGCCTCTGCTCTGAAGCCGGTGATCGAGAAATACAACGCTGAGGGCAAGCCGTTTAATATGGGCATGGTCTTTCCGGTCTCGACACATAATTACGAGCTGCGCTATTGGCTGGCGGCTGGTGGTATTCAGCCCGGCTATTACAGCCCTGAAAACATCTCTGGCCAAATTGCTGCTGAGGCTTTCCTTAGCGTAACACCTCCGCCTCAGATGCCCGCTACACTCGAGGCAGGTACGATCTATGGCTATGCCGTGGGCGAGCCGTGGAACCAACAGGCGGTATTTAAAGACATCGGCGTTCCGGTGATCACCGATTACCAGATGTGGAAAAACAACCCAGAGAAAGTCTTTGGCATCACCAAAGAATTCGCCGAAGAAAACCCTAACACGACTAAAGCGCTGGTGAAGGCGCTTATTCGTGCCGCGATTTGGCTTGACGAGAATGACAACGCCAACCGCCCGGAGGCGGTCGAAATTCTGAGCCGTCCTGAATATGTTGGGGCAGATTACGAAGTGATTGCAAACTCCATGACGGGTTTCTTTGAGTCTGAAAAAGGCGACAAGCGCGACATCCCCGATTTTAACGTCTTCTTTCGCTACAACGCCACCTATCCCTTCTATTCCGACGCAATCTGGTACCTGACCCAAATGCGTCGCTGGGGTCAGATCGCGGAGTTCAAGTCCGACGAATGGTACAAGGACGTGGCCAAATCGGTCTATCGCCCGGACATCTACCTCGAGGCCGCACGGCTTCTAGTCGATGAAGGTCTGGCCAATGAGGAAGACTTTCCTTGGGAAAGTGATGGCTTCAAAGAGCCGACACCAGCCGCAGATATTATCGACGGCATTCCCTACGACGGAAAGCAGCCAAATGCCTATCTCGAAAGCCTGCCTATTGGCCTGAAGGGTGAGCAGAAGGTGGTTGGAAACGAAGTCCAAGGCTAACCAAAAGAACCCACTCTGCGACTTCGTCGCAGAGTGGGCAGAGCGCCGAGCTATCCCGTCAAACCCCAGTATAAGAGGCAATCCGAAATGACAGCCATCGATCCAGACAGCCTAGCACCGGACGCAGCCCGAGAAGCGCGCCGCGAGAGGCTATTTACCCGCATCAACGCTGCTGACAAATGGTTTCAAGTTCTGGGCCTCGGCTGGATAACACCCGTTCTTCGCGCCTCCGCTGGCGACAACCCTAGAGCGCAATTTAGCGAGATTTGGCGTCTGCTCGGCGTGCCTCTTTTGGCAATCGCGGGTTTTCTGACACTCTGGGGCTTTTTCGCGCCGCAGGTTCAGACATCGCTCGGCGCCATCCCAGGACCGTCGCAAGTCTGGGAGCAGGCCGTCAACCTGCACGAGGATGCACAAGCCAAGGCCGAGAAAAAAGCCAAATTCAACGAACGCGTCGAGGCGCGCAACCAAAAGCTTATCGAATCCGGTCAGGCCGACCGAGTGAAACAGATCGCTTATACTGGCCCGCCGAGCTATTACGATCAAATCTGGACGTCGATAAAAACAGTATTTTTCGGTTTTTTAATTGCCACGGTCGTGGCCGTGCCTCTGGGCATCATGGCGGGGCTCTCTCCTTATGCCAACGCGGCGCTCAATCCGCTGATCCAGATTTTTAAACCCGTGTCACCGCTGGCTTGGTTGCCGATTGTGACCATGGTGGTTTCGGCGACCTATGCCTCGGAAGGCGATGGATGGGTCGCAAAGAGCTTCCTCAACTCCGCAATCACCGTAACGCTGTGTTCCCTTTGGCCGACGCTAATCAACACAGCACTCGGCGTGTCCTCCATCGACAAGGACTTGGTGAATGTCTCCAAGGTCCTGAAAATGAACACCTGGACCAAGATCACCAAATTGGTTTTGCCTTCTTCTCTACCGCTGATTTTCACAGGCCTTCGGCTCTCGCTCGGGGTCGGCTGGATGGTTCTAATTGCAGCAGAAATGCTGGCGCAAAATCCGGGCCTTGGTAAATTCGTTTGGGATGAGTTCCAGAACGGCTCAAGCCAGTCCCTCGCCAAAATCATGGTGGCAGTATTCACCATCGGCATCATCGGCTTCCTGCTCGACCGGCTGATGTTCACGATCCAATCGCTCTTTACCTTCACTAACAACCGGTAATCGATCATGTCCATTCTCGAATTGAACAGTGTCAGCAAGAGCTTTGGCGAAGGTAACGCTCGCACGAACGTTCTCAAAGACATCGACCTGCATGTTCAGGAAGGTGAGTTTCTTGTCCTGCTCGGGTTTTCTGGCACTGGAAAGACAACGCTGATCAACCTTCTTGCGGGGCTCGATACACCAAGTAAGGGAACAGCCACGTTCAAAGATGCGCCAATTATGGGCCCCGGACCTGAACGCGGTGTGATCTTTCAATCCTATTCTCTGATGCCGTGGCTGACGGTAAACGGCAATGTTGGGCTGGCTGTCGATACGGTATACCCTAAACTGTCGCGCAAAGAGCGTCAGGAGAAGGTTGACCATTACGTGAAAATGGTAGGCCTCAGCCACGCCGCCACCCGACGTCCTGCGGAGCTTTCGGGTGGTATGCGGCAAAGGGTCAACGTGGCCCGAGCCCTTGCAATGAACCCCGAAGTGTTGTTGCTCGATGAGCCGCTTTCGGCTCTTGATGCCCTCACGCGCGCCAATTTGGCCGATGAAATCGAGTCCATTTGGGAGGCGGATAAGAAAACTTGCGTTTTGATTACCAATGATGTGGATGAGGCGATCGTTTTGGCGGACCGTATAATCGCGCTCAACCCCGACGGCTCGCTGGGCGAGGAATTTAAAGTCTCAATCCCTCGCCCGCGAGATCGCGGCTCAATGAATACCGATGAGACATTCAAAACGTTGCGCGCGACTGTCACGAACTATCTGATGGACGTGGGTATCGAGGCCAAGGTTGAGGGCTCCCGGCAATTGCCGAATGTCACGCCAATACATGGCCTGCCTAAGGCGGTCGCAAAGGCGCAAGAAGGCATGATCGATAACCGCTTCCTCGACTTTTCGCAGCTGCATAAAGTTTATCCGACGCCAAAGGGGCCGCTTACCGTTGTCGAGGATTTCGACTTCAAAATGAACAAGGGTGAGTTCATCTCACTTATTGGTCATTCGGGCTGCGGAAAATCCACGGTTTTGACCATGGCCGCAGGGCTTAACGAAATCTCAAAAGGTGCGATCAAGCTTGACGGACGCCATGTCGAGGGCGCTGACCCCGAACGCGCCGTCGTGTTTCAGTCGCCAAGTCTATTTCCATGGCTGACCGCGAAACAGAATGTGGCTGTCGGTGCCGACAAGGTTTATACAACCGCCAGCCAGGCCGAGCGGCAGGATGTGGTCGAGTATTACCTCGAACGCGTGGGCCTCGCCGATGCGATGGACAAACCTGCTTCGAGTTTGTCCAACGGTATGCAACAGCGCGTAGGCATCGCCCGCGCCTTTGCGCTCTCGCCCAAATTGCTGCTTCTCGATGAGCCCTTCGGCATGCTCGATAGTCTCACACGCTGGGAGCTTCAGGAGGTTCTGATGGAGGTTTGGAGCCGCACCAAGGTCACCGCGATCTGTGTCACCCATGATGTCGATGAAGCGATCCTCCTCGCAGACCGCGTGGTGATGATGTCGAACGGGCCGAATGCCCGCATCGGCAATATCATGGATGTTCAGCTGCCGCGTCCGCGAACACGTAAG
>ERZ1740060.1098-NODE-1098-length-10554-cov-21.099248_pt1 | contig 10554 bp, 10 predicted proteins | sample MGYA00581743_ERZ1740060 | MGnify/ENA primary metagenome ERZ1740060 (study PRJEB43018, sample SAMN04849235) | marine metagenome | isolation source: floating plastic debris | place: Pacific Ocean | collected 2008-08-27 | study: EMG produced TPA metagenomics...
ATAACGGCTCGGTATAGTAGTTGCTACAACAGCATACTCATTTCCGTAGAGCCAAATAGCGGATTGATCTGAGTATCAAAGAGCGATCGAATCCATCAAAGAAGGAAGCAAAGTTAGCAAAACCTATCCCGTTTTCCATTCATCCTTCTGCCTTCTGCCTTCATCCTTTGGGTGTCCCCTTGCGGGGTAATGAGATTTGAACCGGTTTCCTTCACAGGAATCAAATTTGTTGCTATTAGGTTTCCGTCCCCTTGCGGGGTAATGAGATTTGAACGGTTGGGGGTAACCTCATCTCGCGGCTGATTGCCAAGTTTCCGTCCCCTTGCGGGGTAATGAGATTTGAACCATGGGGGCTCAGACCATCCTTGCTTCTCTGTTAGGGTTTCCGTCCCCTTGCGGGGTAATGAGATTTGAACCTCTTGTTGCTAAAAACGCCTTATCCGCGGCTATTATTGTTTCCGTCCCCTTGCGGGGTAATGAGATTTGAACGTCAGATTGATGCAAAAGTTTCTGCTGGTGATAACACTGTTTCCGTCCCCTTGCGGGGTAATGAGATTTGAACAAATATCAACGCCTCGGATAAAAACCAGGGCAGATCAGTTTCCGTCCCCTTGCGGGGTAATGAGATCTGAACGTTTACGATGTATCTACTCCTTCAACAGGGGAATACCGTTTCCGTCCCCTTGCGGGGTAATGAGATCTGAACAGCGCTTCAACGTGCATAAATAGCCTCAGCTCCTAGTTTCCGTCCCCTTGCGGGGTAATGAGATCTGAACTGTTCCTATAGAGGTACAGATAGAAAAAGAGATTACGCGTTTCCGTCCCCTTGCGGGGTAATGAGATCTGAACGGGTATTGACTTTGACATTCCCGGATCACCGGGGTTTCCGTCCCCTTGCGGGGTAATGAGATCTGAACAGGCAACGATCTGCGTATCATCGCTGTAGGCGGCAGTTTCCGTCCCCTTGCGGGGTAATGAGATCTGAACCCGGTCTAACCAATTTACAAACTGGTAGCAGCGTTTGTTTCCGTCCCCTTGCGGGGTAATGAGATCTGAACCAAGGAGTCACTCCACGCTACGAGAGTCACTGGTCGTTTCCGTCCCCTTGCGGGGTAATGAGATCTGAACATGTCACTACTGGTGATGCCACTGTAGGTGATTTGTTTCCGTCCCCTTGCGGGGTAATGAGATCTGACCCCCCTCGATCTAGAGCCCTTATCGGGCAAGGCTTTCAACACCCCAAATCTGAGGGGGTCGACCTCGGAGCGAAATAATTGAGAATTGCTGTCAATAGCCCCTCTGCAAACAAGGCTGAAACCCTTGCACGGAGAGCAATCTGAGGGGGTCGACGAAGTTATGCGGTTTTCAAGGATCGGCAGACCCCCTCAGATTAACAGCCGATATCCTGAGATTCAATCTCCCAAAGCTAGGGTTAACAATTCTTTTGGCTGATGTAGGCCAAAATTTCTCGTACGACGCCACTCTTGCCGCGACAGTTCAACAACAAAACATCCCCTGATAAGGTTCCTAGCTTCCTCAGCTGCATAATGCTATCGGTCTGCTTGTGCTTCATGTACCCGGTAATGAGCACAATTGGGTCACAATCATGAATCTTAGCCTTGATATTGCTGCGTCCCAGACTGTGCTTACGAAAGGGCGGCAACTCCACCCACTTGGCTAAGCCATATCGCTGTGACAGCTCGTGAATCACGGCTCGACGGGTTGAGTCATGTCCCCCCACTAAGGCCAGCTTAATCGCAGATAAATCGACTGCCGCACACTCAACTGAGATTTCGACAACAGCAGTGTTTTTAGGGGACACCTTTGACTGGGGAGCAACCAACGCTGGCGTCTCTAAGACTGTCTCACGAGGCACTACCCACTCAGGGGGTGGCTGCGAGACGTCTACGGCAGTCATGAGCTCAAATAATTCCTCAATGAGGTCTTCAAGCTCCCAGATTTCGAGTTGCAGATCATCGCGCTCTGCTTTCATTTCCTCTTGGAGCACTTTTAAGCCCCGATTTTCTAGGCACAGGTGCTGATGCCTTTTCGCCGTTTCATGCTTCAGCACGTTGTATTCGGCTCTTAGCGCTGCAAGCTGACGCATCAATCGCTGCTTTTCCCGATGTTCAGCTCCAGAAATACGCTTCGTTAATTGCTGAAGTTGGTGACCTAGAGAAGCTGGGAGGCGTCTACAGCCTTGAAAATAGTGCTTCATTGCGATATCCCCTCGGAAGATTTAACCCAAACGGCAGCGTTTTCGATCAGGCGATCGAGGGCGGCGAAAATGAGGCCATATCGGCCAAACAGTTCCTGCCCGACCTCACCGCCTAAATAGCCACATCGAATGGCAACTTGAATCCAGGTCTGCATTTCGGCGGCTTCGGCCTGAGCATCGCTAAGCTTTGCGACAAATGCCTTGCGGTAGCGACGTTTGCCCCAGGCTTCGGCAATGCTGGCGCAGACTGAGCGCGAAGCGGCCAGCGACTGGTGGGTCAGCAGCGTTGTTTCATCCTTCGGGAAACTGCGAGAGAGATGAAAGATCTCCGTCGAACAGTCGAAGGCTAGTTGATAAACCTGAAGCTCTTGATAGGTATGAATGAAATCTTGCATGGTGTGTCTTAGTTGTTGTGGGCTGGGAGTTTGGGGCGAGGGGTGCGGGAGTGGGAGAATGGGGGCCAGGAGAGTGGGGCCGAGGAGGAATGCTGGGGACAATTCACGCGAATGCGGTTGCCCCAAAGGCATGGCTCTGGGTCGCTCTCCCACTCCCCTCGTTGCCGATTACAGAGCTTAAGCCGTTGCAGGCAAAACATCGTCATCGCTTGCGGCCAATCGCGTTACTCGATTAGAGGCACTCTCCATAAGCTGATCTAGAGCCGCCTCGATGCAGTGATAGCGATCGCACAGGTCTTGTCCAGGTTCTCCGTCTAGGTATCCGGCGGCGATGGCCGATCCAATCCAAATCTGCATTTCGGTGGCCTCAAAATGGGCATCGCTGAGTTTACTCAACAGCGCTTCGCGATCGCGTCGTTTGCCCCAAGCGGCGGCAATATGAGCTCGAACGGCACGGGAGGTCGCTAGCAGCTGGCGGGCGACGCGAACATCAGAATCGGCAGGAAACTGTTGAACCTGCTCATACACGTCAACCGAGGACTTGAATGCCCATTGATAAACGTGCAGGTCTTGAAAACTGTGAAAGTTGGCTGGCATGGGAATCTCCGTTCAAACAATAAAGGTCACGTCATCGACTGCTCGCTGAGGTTGTTGCCCCAGCACGAGCACTTTTTTGCGATAGCGAGGCGATAGCGGATAAAAGCGCACTTGGTCTTCTTCGGGCTTGATGTAGCGGCTGAGCTTGCGCTGCAGCAGGTCGCGCTGGTCGGCGTTTAGGACGCACTCGAACACCGACTTTTGCACCCGCATGCCGTAGCCTTCGAGCAGGTGTGCAACCTTGTTGCGGCGTCGATCGAGCACGACGTCGTAACAGACGAGGTAAAACATCACCCCTCCCAGGTCATCGGACGATAGACCGGCTGCTCACCGGTCAGGCAGGCCACGTATTCCCACACCTGCAATTCAAAGCAGCGGCGATAGTTGACCTTGTAGCCGGTGTGGGGGTGGGTCACTGGCTGCTGCAGTTTCTCTTCCCAATGCTTGAGAAATCGCTTCATCGCATCGGGATGCAGATACACCCCGCCCCGCTCGTCTGGGGGCGTAAAGTCTTCGGCATTGAAGATGTTGGAATTGATCAGGTAAGCCACCAGCGAATCGACCGCGATCGCCCGAAACTCTTCGACCAGGTCACACACCAGCGAGGGGCGATTGGCTTGCGGGGTATGCAGATTGCCAAAGTGCGTATGCAGGCCCACCCCCTCGACCATGGCGTGCACATGCTGAGATAGCAGCGTGTAGCCCAGGCTCAACAAGCTATTGACCGGATCAGTCGGCGGTCGGCGGGTCCGCTTGGCAAACTCAAACTGACCCTTCAGCAGCGACGCATAGGCTTGAAAATAGAGATTAGCGCCGGTGCCCTCGTAACCCAACATCGATTCGACCGACTCGACCGTGGGCACCGTTTGAATGAGGTCGGCCAAAGCCGCGATCGCCTCGGTGGCTTGCTCGGTTTTGCGACGGCGGTTGAGCCGCAGCAGCAAAATTCGCGAGTTGTGCAGCTTGCCGACAATGATGCTGGCAGCCTGGGTGCGGATAAAGTCAGGATCTTGCGACTTGTAGACCTGCTGGGTGAGATAGTCGAGCTTGGCCTGCCCCGTGGTTTGCAATCGCCCAAAATAACGGCCTTTGTTAGACAAGTACAGGAACGGGATGCGCCGCCTGAGCGCTAAACTCACCGCCCCGTGAGACGCATTGCAACAGCCAAACATCACCACATAACTGATGCGGCTGGCGGGTACCGAACAGCGCAATTCACTTTGATAAAAGACCTGAAACTGCTGATGCTTAACCCGTAGATAGGCTCCTTGGTCGGTGATATAGAGGGTGGTCATGCCGTCTCTCCAATAGTCGTCGGTGGCTGGTTTGAGGATTCGCTGCGGGGTTTTGACGATGCTGCAGACTTTGGGCGGCCCCATGCCGGACTGGGGTGCCTTACGCTTTTGGGTCGCAGCTGGTTTTCGCTCGGGGGGCTCAACCGCTCCGTTCGCGAAGCGATGGCCGAGAAACACGAAGGCTTCACCCGGCGGAATAATTTGGGTCTTTTGGGGATGCAGGTTGAGGTAGAGATCTTCAATCCACTCCTGCATCAGCGATAACGAACGGTCTGCTTCCAGATAGCTTTGACACACCGCCACGCAGTCATCGCCGTAGCGCACTAGCGCAATATCCGCGTCTAGACAGCGGCGATCGAAATCAGTCAGGTAGAGATTGGACAACGCGCTGGATAGGATGCTGCCTTGCAATACCCCTTGATGCGGTTGGCAAAACTGGCCGCGAATCACAATGCCTGATTTGAGCTGTTGCTCAATCCACTGCACCCAAATCGTGGGTAGCTGCAACTGATCAAGCTGGTGCAGCAGCAGCGGCCACGACAACCGGTCAAAAAACTGCTCAATGTCTGCCTTGATGACCCAGGCGGGTTGATGTTGATAGCGCTCCATCACGCGATCAACGGCAGCATAGATCGACAGACCAGGGCGATAGGCAAACGCCGCATCGCTATAGGTCTGCTCTAGCTTGGGGTAGGCACTTTGCAGCAAATGCCGCTGCACGATGCGATCGCGCACCGTAGGAATGCCAATCAATCGTCGTCCGCCGCTTTTCTTCGGTAAATAGAAGCCTTTGGCGGGGCTGGCCACATAGCGCTCTTGCCGCATCTGCTGGTAGAGCTGGCGAATTTGCTCGCGGGCAATGCCCTTAAACAGATCCACCGTGATGCCGTCAACCCCAGCCGCCCGACTCCCTCGTTCGACGAGGTGCCAGGCAGTGGCGAGTTGTTCTGCGTACAATTTCATCGCGTTTCCCCCTGCGAGTTAGGGATTAAAGAACCCGGTGGATGAGGCCGTGTCCTTCTTGGGTGAACGAGTTCATCGTCGCAAGGGGGGATTTGAGCTCAACCCTGAGTAGTGCCTGAGTTCATGAGTGAGTTCGCAACTGAGTTAGTCTATTTTTGATTAGCGCTTTTCTAGAAAAATATGGTTATGACCTTGCAAGACCTCATCAAAGCGGCGCAGAACTTAAGCTGGCAAGAGCAGTTTCATCTGGCCACGCGGCTGCTGCAATGGGCTGAGGCCCAGATGCCCGACCAAACAGCGACGCATGAGAGGGGAGAGCGTCAACCAGATTTGCACCCTGGAGCCTTTGTCATGCACAACGATTTCGACCAACCGCTGCCAGATAGTTTTTGGCTAGGCGAAGAATGAAGCTGTTGCTGGATACTCATGCTTTTATCTGGTGGGATGGCCAATCTGAGCAAATTTCTGCGGCAGTTTTGTCTTTACTCAAACAGCCGCAGACCGAAATTTTTGTCAGCATCGCTAGCCTGTGGGAAATTCAGATCAAGTCTCAATTAGGAAAGTTAGAACTGAGAGAGTCCTTATCCGTGATTGTTCAGCAACAGGAAAGAATCAATCACATCGTCCTCTTGCCGATCGCCCTCGCACACATTCTTGAGCTGGATCGCCTACCTCAACACCACAAAGCCCCCTTTGATCGCTTGCTCATTGCTCAGAGCCGGATTGAATCCGCAACGCTGGTGACCCGTGACTCTGCGTTTAACCAATATGATTGCCAGATTCTGTGGTGAAAGTGTCTCAAGGCAGAAATCAGGAGACAAAAGGATGAACTGGTGATGCTTTGAGCAGAATTTGCGTGTGATGGCGAGCCATAATCAGTTCAATCGATAGAAAACAGCCGTAATCTATGGACATTGCCTACCCGACGGCGGCTACGGCTAGATTTCCTTTTCTGCCTTCTGCCCTCATCCTTCTGCCTTTCTTCATGCCCCGTTCTATTCGCGTCCATCCTGAACATCGGCAAACGGTTGCTCTGGCCCTGGAGCGCAACGGCTTTTTGACCCAGGGCGACCTGGCGGCACATTTAGAAATTGCGCTGTCAACGGTAAGTAACTTCTTTCGGGGCGTCAATGTCTCGATCGCCAAGTTTGAGGAAATTTCTGAAGCGCTGGGGTTAGAGCCCAGAACGCTGATTCAGGCCGAAGCGGTAGAAACGTCATCAAGCTCGACTTCTGAAGCTTTACCCACGACCTTTTATGCCTATGACGAGGGTTGGGTCGGACGGGACGATTTGGTCACCGAGCTGACCACTCAGGTGCAGGAAACCTGCCGTCTGACCCTGATTACGGGGATTGCCGGGGTGGGTAAAACGGCCCTGGCAGAACGACTCTTGCTAGCGCTATCGGATTTTGGCACACCACTACGAGAAAACTTTGATGCCCAAGATCGCACGGCTGATTTTGGCAGCTTTGCCGCGCGACTGTTAGAGAAACTGGGGCAAACGGTGACACCAAGCGATCGCACCGAAACGTCTCAACTGCTGGCCCGACTGCTGCAGGCTTTACAGACTCACCGCCGGTTGCTGCTGATCGATTCTTTGGAGGAATTGCTGCAGGGCAATGAACAGGAGGGCTGGAGTGAATTTCAAGATGAGGGGTTTTTGGCGTTTTTTCAGCAGGTGTTGTCGGCTGAAGCGTTTCAAAGCCGCATTATCCTCACCTCTCAGGAATTGCCGACACAGCTGCTGGCTTATGGCAGCCGCTACCGAACCTTGTGGGAGACCACACTGCTCACCGGACTCTCGGCGTTAGAGCAGCTCACTCTGTTTGGCAAAACCGGCTTGGCTATTCGTCCTGAGGCTGCTGGACGAGACTATTTGGTGCGCATTGGCAAAGCCTACGAGGGCCATCCGCTGGCCCTACGGATCATTGCGGGTGAGATCGGCAGTCGGCCTTTTTTTGGTGATGTGATCGCCTACTGGAATCGCTATGGCCCAGAAATTGAGGCAGTTGAGACCGCGATCGCTGAAGCTGCTGCGGGACAGATGAGCGGAGCTGAGGATAAGTGGCGTCTCGATCGCTTTACCCGTACCCTACGCCTTAACGTGCGGAGGCGGTTAGAGCAGACTTTTGAGCGACTGCAACGGGACGCGAAATTTGCCTACGTGTTGCTGTGTGAGGCGTCGGTGTATCGCTGTGCGGTGCCAGAAGCCTGGTGGCTTAGCCATTTAGAGTATTGGGACTGCAATGAAGCCACCGCGCTGGCGGCATTAGATGCTCTGAAAGATCGCTTTTTGGTGGAAGAGGCGATCTTTCAAGGCGACTACACCCTGCGACAACATACCTTGATTCGTAGCATCTCACTGGAACACCTGAGCCGCTTAGACCAAATTGCATGAGCGGCATCATTCCCCCTGGCGACAGTGTTTTGGCCCGGTTAGATATCGACCCGAGCCAGATCCGCACTATCTCACCTCGCTGGCAGCGAAGTTTTTATCAAGCCACTGTCAATTGGTTAACGCGTTATCACGCGGCTGAGCAGGCATCCTATTTAGAGCAGGTCAAAGGTTTGCGACAGGCGTTTCAACATTTGTGTGAGGTCGAAAATTGGGCCGCTGCCACCCAGCTGTTGACCCTACCGCTCAATACCCCCACGCAAGAAGAACTTGATGACCAACTCCATACCTGGGGCTATTACTCAGAACAAATTGCCCTGTATGAACCCTTGAGAGGCCAGCTCGATCCCCACTGGGAAGCCATGCTGCTAAACGGTTTGGGCATTGCCCACACTAGTCTCGGTCACTATCACACCGCACTGACCTATCACCACCAGCAGCAGGCGATCGCTCAGCGGCTCGCTTCTCAGCCGATGCAAGCCCGGTGCTTAGGCAATCTGGGGGTGACGTATCACTGCCTGGGAGAACCGGCAAAAGCTGTGAACTGCTACACTCAGCAGTTGGAAATCGCCCAAACAGTCAAAAATTCGGCAGCGCTGGTGCAGGCGATCGCGGGCTTGGGGGCATGTTACTTTCAGCAGGGTGAGCTTGACCAGGCACTGAGCTGTTATCAGCAACAGCTAGCGCTATTGAGAGCGCTGGATGACCGGCACGGAGAAGCCAGGTTGCAGAACAATCTGGGGAATGTTTACTTCGCGAAAAAAGAGTTTGAACCAGCTTTGCAAGCTTACGAAACCTGGTTGAATATTGCCCGAGCATTGGGCGATCGCGCAGGCGAGGGGCGAGCTTTAGGAAATCTGGGCAATGTGGCCTACGCTCAAGGTCGCTTGGCGGCAGCGATCCCCCTCTATCAGCAAGATCTTGAGGTTGCCCAAGAAATTGGTGATCGTCGGGGTGAGTCTCACGTGCTCAACAATCTAGCAACGGTTTATGCTGCGCGGCAAGACTTGACCGAGGCTGAAAAATATGCCGTACAACATCTTGGTTTAGTTCGATCGCTGGGCGATCGGCCTCACGAACAAACCGCCCTGACTCACTTGGGCAACATTCATGCGCAAAGCCACATGAGGCTACTGGCGATTCACTGCTTTCAAGCTGCCTTACACCTGGCCGAAACCCTCGGTGACGCTGCCAGTCAGGCCGATCTCCACGACAAGTTGGCCTATCTATCTCTTCAGAAACGCGATTTTGAGCACGCTATCCATCACTATCAGCAGGCAATCGCTGTCTCAGAGGTTTTGGACGATGCGGATCTACAAGGCAAGGCGTGGAATAATTTGGGCGGTACCTACTTGGCCTCACAGCAAATCGATGAAGCTGTTGAGTGCTTTCAGCAAGCCGTCGTGCTGCGCCAGCGCAGCGGCGATCGCGATGGGGAAGCCCAGCTCTGGTTTATTTTGGGCAAAACTTTCAAAGAACAAGGTCAAACTAAAGCGGCGATCGCGGCATTCCAACAAACACGGCGGTTGTTTGAGGCCGCAGGCAACCTGGAATTGATATCCCGGTGTGATGCTGTGCTCAAGAGTTTGGGCCAAGGTTAATCTCGGCTTATCAGATCTACATCTCCATATTGGGAAAGGCAGAAATCAGAAGGCAAAAGGCAGAAATGGCCAGGTTTAACAGCGGTTAGAAACTGGCCAATCTTTTCAAGAGAACTACCGAGCCATGAACGCTTATTCCGTTGCCCATTCATCCTTTATCCTTCATCCTTTTGCCTTCTGCCTTAGTCAAGGTTTCCGTCCCCTTGCGGGGTAGTGGAGGCTGAACGTTCAACTATATTGCGTTAACAATTGCATATAGTTCGTTTCCGTCCCCTTGCGGGGTAGTGGAGGCTGAACGTGCCCGTATGGAGACAAAACCAAAGCGCGTGCTGCGCTTGTTTCCGTCCCCTTGCGGGGTAGTGGAGGCTGAACAGGTGATTCGTAGCGCAGAGTCAGGAGGCTGGTCAGGTTTCCGTCCCCTTGCGGGGTAGTGGAGGCTGAACTAGGGTATGACGTGATTCTCACCGAGGGGCCTTGTTTCCGTCCCCTTGCGGGGTAGTGGAGGCTGAACCTGAGAATCCTAAGCACGACTAGGCTCTTTTAGAGTTTCCGTCCCCTTGCGGGGTAGTGGAGGCTGAACACTTGGGGCTGCATCTGTGTTTGCTAGCTGGGAGCGTTTCCGTCCCCTTGCGGGGTAGTGGAGGCTGAACCCCCTCGATCTGGAGCCCTTGCCGGATAAGGCTTTCAACACCCCAAATCTGAGGGGGTCGATCTCAGAGCGAAATAATTGAGAATTGCTGTCAATAGCCCCTCTGCAAACAAGGCTCAAACCCTTGCACGGAGAGCAATCTGAGGGGGTTGACGAAGTTATGCGGTTTTCAAGGATCGGCAGACCCCCTCAGAAAAGGAAGCACTTGCTAGAGAATAGTCGATTTATCCGCGATCGCCCACCAAAACGCATTAGTTTGCAACATTTTGCCTGCTTATCGATCTCGTCTACCTTCACAGGTTGGCATTCAGTGCGCCAGGTTAACCGAGAGTCGATACCTTGAAGCGATTGATCGACTCACCCCAGCTTTTCTTGAGGATGTCAATATTAGACCTGTTGTGAATTAGAGAGAAATTGGCTATACCGAGAGCAGTAGCGCAA
>ERZ1740060.1099-NODE-1099-length-10552-cov-3.013718_pt1 | contig 10552 bp, 9 predicted proteins | sample MGYA00581743_ERZ1740060 | MGnify/ENA primary metagenome ERZ1740060 (study PRJEB43018, sample SAMN04849235) | marine metagenome | isolation source: floating plastic debris | place: Pacific Ocean | collected 2008-08-27 | study: EMG produced TPA metagenomics...
CCTGCGTGTCCTGAATTATATCCGCTATAGAGGGATCCGCGGCCGAGACGCCCAGCGTTTGTGACATGTTTCGCAATGCATCAATGCAGTTTTGCAAAATATCGGCATAGCCGGATGGGCCAAGGTCTGCATTTTGCTCAAACATCTGTTCAGCGTTTTTTGTCAATTCGCTCAATGCCTTTTGCAACCGATGCTTCGGAGCTTTGGAGGCGGATGACTTGTGCGCAGGAGCCTTGGGTGGCTCCGCAAACTGAGGTTTCGACTCAGTTTGTGAATCATGAATCAGCTCACTTGCGGGAACCTGACGCAATAGCATCCTAGCCCGATCAAGTTCCTCGGAACGGCCAAGCTTAACCTGGCGTTCAACCGCATCAAAAAGCGCCTCGCCACCGCTTCGAGCCCAAAGTTCTGATGGTGTATTATCTTTGTCAGATCGCGCCGCAATCGCCTGAAGCGCTGCGACCGGATAAAGACCAAAAAACTCCTCGGCGACGAAATCGGTTAGGTCCTCGATCCGGGTTTCCAAACTGCCTTTCATGATCTGCCGATCTGCCATCGTCAGTGCTAAAAAGCCGTGATCTTTGATGTGATCAGGCAAACTTTGCCAGTACTTGCGCTCTGCTTCTTCAAAACGCTCTGCGCACCAGACAACGATTGTAGAATACTGAGCCGCATAGGCCAAAAGGCTTTGTATTTGATGATTGTCACCCGTAATGCTTACTTCCGCAAAAGATCGCATGCGCAGGCTCTCGTCAGGCAATTCTAACACAACTCGAAAAAGTCCGGCATCATGATGTTTCGGCTCTGCGATCAAACCTTCGTAATGCGCTATAAAACCATCCGTGTATTCAAACTGCGTCGCCGGCGAATTACCATAAACCACCTCAATGACATTGGCATTTGCAATGGCTGGGATCGTCGCATTGTTTGTCATCATGCGGATAAGACTTGTCTTGCCGCTTTGAGGCAAGCCAACAAAAGAGATCTGAACGGGCCGCTTTAGTTGGGACAAAAGCTGCGCACCCATACTCCTGTAGCGCGGTGGCAAGCCATCAACATGGATTGCCTGCTCAAGCTTGCCCGACAGCTGGATAATATGTTGCAACGTACTCAAATCTTGACACTTTTTGAAACGCAAAAGACATTTGTGCTCTTACCATTTTGGTGCGCCAAAACCGTCACGGTGCCAGGTTTCTTTGCCAGATTAGCCGCTGAAACAGTTGGCGCGGTCCGCATCGTTTTGGGCAGACCAGGAATGTCGAGCTTAATCAGACAAATCGAAACATTATCCTGTTCTGGGTCATGCAACGCTTCGATGTCGTGTAACAACGCCGATACAATCTCTGTACTTGCGCGATCTTGGTTTTCTTCAAGCGTTTCCTTGATACGCTGTTCATGCAAAAACAGTAGCCCGTCACTGGCCGCGAGAACGATATCGCCCGGACGCAGTTGTGTCGGATCGGCGGAGCAGTCAACACGTGGAATATCATCCCCAATCAACACAGATGTGAGGCAATTTCGATCCGGATGTGTTTGCGCCTCTTGTTGATCAATAAGCCCTTCTGCACACATTTGATCGATATCGGCGGCTGCCGAGTGATCTTCGTTGAGGCGCACGAGGCTATTGTCACGAAACAGAAAGAGCGGGCTATCACCGACAGAAATCCAATAGAGCCGATTTCCAAAGAAGATCGGCGCCACAAGCGTCGAACCCATAGGTTGCCCGATCTGTTCTTCACTGCGCTCCTCGGCCACATCTGCAATGCAAAGGTTTACCTCTTCGATTGCCTCTGTAAGCGCATGCTGGATATTGCTTTCAAGAGCCGCTGCATCACAGCTGCGCATCTTCAATTCACTAAACATCTCGGTTACGGCAATCTGACTAGCCAGATCTCCGGCCGCGTGACCGCCCATACCATCGGCTAGCACAGCAAAGCCATGTGGAGCACCCACGGTGAAGTCATGCGCAACCGCATCTTCTTGGCGTAGTCGCTGCCCGAGAGCTAGTCCGGTTGCCGCATCATAGCGGAGCTCAAAGGGCAGCGGCATATTCTGCACCGCTGTTGTTATCAGCCCAAGTAAAATCTTCACCACAGAACGCAACAAAGCGCAGGGTGGTTTCTCCTATACGGATCGTATCGTCGGAGTTCAGCTGTTCGGTGCTCATGACAGGCTGGCCGTTAATCCGCACCAGGTTTGTCTTGCCTCCGTGGCCAAGGAAAAAGCTTCTTTGCTCTCCGTCTTAGGCAATGGCGGCATGATTTTGTCTCGAAATACTGTTGTCGCCAAAATTTATACGAATTGCCTGATCTTCTCCGCGTCCGATTTGAGAAAAACCGTCACAGACTGTAAACGAGGCCCCTCTGCCTGGGCCATCAATAATAACGAGCCAGCCCGCCGGAAACTGTACGCTGTTTTGGGTTGATGGCGAGGTGTTTTCGGCGGCTGATTGGCTTGCCTTTTCGATTGGGTCTTGCTGTTCTGCAGCATTGGCGTTGAAGCCAAGAATTCGCGTCTTTACTCGACCCGAACGGTTGGACGCTCTGCCTTCTGCGGGGCTTGGGACCGCGATGGAAGATTGATCTTCGTTGGTGTATCCCGCCACAGTGTCTTGCTCCGCGAGAGGCTCATTCGCACTTGGCTCTTGCTCACCACCGGAGAAAAGCTTCGGCTCGGTATTTTCTGGCTTTTTGTCTGCATCGAGCTGGTTATCTTCACTGACCGTTTGCGCCTCTAGAGTCTTGGTAAGTTCCTCAATATTCAGCTCACCTATGCTTTCTGTTGGCTCTTCAAAATCTTCATCGAACTCTCCCACGCGGTCTGGCATGAGATCATCGATGGCGACTTCCTCATCGGCGGCTTCAATCGTCAGATCGTCATAATCGGTCGAAAGGGGTCTTTCTGGACTTTCTTCAGGCTCATCGACAAATTCATCTTCTGATGGCTCGAGTGTTTCGGCGGCGGCATCATCCAAAAAATCCTCAAGATCATCCAATAAATCCTCCGTAGGAGGCCCGGACTTCTTTTCGGCAATGATATCACGAATAAACTTCATACTATTTTCCTTCAGGACTGGATAACCACAGGGGTGCCAGAATAGGTTCTGGCATTGTCATCATCTTCCACCGTGCCTTTGGAAGGGCCTGTCTTATTGGGGCCAACTAGACCCAGCTTCGCCTCTCTTCGCTTCTTCGGCCGTTTCGGCCGCGCTTTGCGTTTAGCGCGTTTTGCTAGTCTATCCTGCTCGCGTAGATATGCCTCAACATCCGCGATAGGGTTACCGAACAAATCAACCGGCTGCACCTCTACGACGGATGCCTTAACCGGTATGGGTTTTTCTTCAACTGGGGCTTCTTTTTCGGGCTGCATGTTCCTTGGCAAGCCCGGCTGAAGTCCCGTATTGGTATGTGTCACAATCGTATTGACAACTTAGGCAAGTTCGTTGCCGTTGCTCGGCCGACGCAGCTTTGTTGGCGGGCGGCGCTTACCTTTAAGCCAGGCAAGCCATTCATCGCAGGATTGCAATCGTTCGGACGGGTCGATCGAAAGCGCTTGATCTATCGACGCAGCAAGCCGCGCGTCAATCGGCAGAGACATTTTGCCTAACTGCTCGAAAGGGTCTTCGCGACCTTCATTGACGGCTGCAAGCCGAGTTTGACTATCCGGAGGGGCAAAACCAGTGATCAAAAAATAAAATGTCGCCGCCAAGGAATACACGTCGCTTGACGGATCTTGCTCCGCGTCCTGATCATAAAATTCATGTGGAGAGTAGCCGTCTTTGACCGCGAGCAAGCGGGTTGTGCTGTTGCGCTGTTTGGGCGCCATTTCTGCAGCGGACCCAAAATCGATCAGCGTCAAGTGGGTATGCTTGTTGAGGATAAAGTTGTCGGGCGCAAGATCGCGGTGCAAAAGACCCTGTTTGTGTGTGTAAGAGACCGCCTTCAAAGCCTGCATCAGTACAGAGCTAAGAGTTTCCCCGACCAACCGATCTTCATCATTTTCGACAATATTAAAGAGATCGTCGCCTTCGACAAAGTCCATCGCAATATAAGCGGTTTCGTTTTCCGAAAACACCTGATGCACACGCACAATTCCCGGATGGTCAAGTGCTGCCAATCGCAATGCTTCGCGGTTAAACTGATCCAAAATGCTCTTGATCTGAGCTTCGTAGCTTTTCGAACGCGGACGCACAAACACGCCATCGCGCAAGCAAAGGTCCTGTGCGAAACACTCTTTAACAACGACTTTTCGCCTCAGGCTATCACGCGCAAGATAAGTGATCCCAAAACCACCTTGAGACAACCTACGGGCAACATGGTATTGCTCACGAAGTAGGGTTGTCCCACTAGGTAGCTCTATGTCGTCATGTTGAGCATCAACATTCATGAACAGTCCCATACGCGTTCTTTGCATTCGATGAAGGCGTGCTGGCCCACCACCGCTTGGATAAGCGTTAATAAGTCTGCCGAATTGTGACATTCCGGTGGCAAAACACCGTCTCGGCCATGGCCCATCACTCAAGTTAGAAGTGAATTCGATCTAACTTTTTCGGATGACTGCTCTGGGATATCGCGAATATCTTGCGCGGGCGGTATTTACCAAAGAAGCCTGCGTTTCAGTGAACGAAAAACAAAATAAATGCTTCGTCTCAGTACTTTATTGCAAATGGGTCGTCCACGCGGGGCCAGTAGTGCAGATCCCTTTTTTCGTAAGGAATTTCAGCGAATTCAGGACAGGTACCGCCAGGAGTAGCCACTTGGATAATCTCTTTGGCAATTTCGGCGAAGGGTGCGTAAAAATGAAATAGAGATTTAACGGTCACCAGCGATTTATTGGCGAGATTAATGCCCATCTGCTCAAACGCTTCAGGATGGTAAACTTGTGTGCGGAAATCGTTAACTAATATGTCAAGCTCGCCGCCCGTTCGCAGCCACACCATAGTGCCCAGTGGCTCCAAGCCTTTACCCAAATGCTGACCCAAACCAGACTTGATTGCCATCACCTGCGCGGTAAGGTCAACAGGTTCTCCTGAGTCCTGACAGGTCTTGCCACCGAGGCGCAAGGTGAGCTTCGCCCCCTCACCCGCATCGCTACAGGCACGCACGACCATCGGGTCCCAGTAAATTCCAGTGGCAGCATTGCGAACGCCGCGAGCGATCAGAGCTTGCAACATAAATGTTGAATCGCCCGGCGCGCCTCCTCCAGAGTTATCCCCCATATCGGCAAGCACAACGGGACCGCCGTCAGCGGCCAAAGCACTGTCCAAGGCCTTTTCCAAACCCACGGTCTTGCACGCTACGTCATTTCGAATGGCAAAGAACTCTTGTGCCAGCCGGTCCGCTTCAGCCTGGGCCATTTCCGCATCGCCGTCAGCTATCACCAATGTACGCGCATCCATATCCACTACGTCGCCCCAAGGAAAACCATGGGCCAACGAGACCGAGAGAATACCTGGCTGTTGCTCCAGGTCTTGCATGTCATCGACAAAGCGCTGCATCGCTCCGGATTTGGTCAGATAGAGCTCTACCATATGACATTCCGCCATCCGGATAATTGGCTTTATTTCGCCCGTATATGTACGCCTTGCCAGCTCAAAAAGTTCTTCCGCGCGCGGCGTCGCATCATCATGCGGATATTCTTTGAACATGATGATCAGATCGCAGACATTGAGCAAGGCCTGCGTCAAATGGCAATGCAGATCGAGCGACACGCCTATCAATGCGTCAGGCCAAGCTTCGCGGATAGCGCTACATAAATCGCCTTCGCAATCGTCGACACCCTCAGCGACCATAGCGCCATGCAGCTGCAAGAGGATGATCTCCGCACCTCCCGCTGCCGCCAGATCATCCAGTATTTCGGCCTTGAACGCCGTATAGCAAGCGGCCGTGGTCAAACCCGCCGGTTCGGCGTTTGCCGCAAGGCTCTCAACAACGTCCCAACCAAGAGCCTCGGCCCGGTCACGCCAGACATGCAAAGCCTCGGTCATCAGCATCGGTGCGTCTTGCGTGGCAGTACCATGACGCACGAAATACTCCTGGTAACAAGAGATCCCGGTAGGCATTGGCGAGAACGTGTTGGTTTCCGTCGACAGCGTCGCGATGAAGAGCTTCATGGTGCTTTTTTACCTTCCAATCGCATAGGCCTGCTGCCCCCTTGGGCTGGCCGCACTGCCAAGTGTGCCGTCAGGGCGGATAAAACTCGCAGTGACATAGCCATCCGACCAGTCAGATGCGATCTGCAAGTCATGGCCTTTGTCCCGCAAGGCTTTTGCGACGCCTTCACCAATACGACCTTCGATGGTGATTTTGCCTGGAAATGCCTGCCGGGGGAAAAAGGATTCTGGCCAGTGCGAGGAAAACAGCAAAGGCGCCTCAATCGCCTCTTGCGGGGGCTGGCCTAACACGAGATGACGCAAAAGGAACAACATTTGCCATTGGTCCTGTTTATCGCCGCCTGGCGTGCCGCATGCCATGTATCCGCTACCATTGGCGTTCAAAACCAAGGTCGGCGAAAGCGTGGTACGCGGCCGCTTACCCGGTGCAAGCGCATCCGGTGCGCCTGGATCAAGGCGCATCATCTGAAGACGTGTTCCGAGGCAAAATCCAAGCTCTGGGATGACCGGAGAGCTTTCCATCCAGCCGCCCGAAGGCGTCGCCGCAACCATGTTACCCCAACGGTCGATGACATTGATATGGCAAGTATCGCCATTCGTGATCTCGCTGATTTTGCCATGGTCGGCGACGGTCGGCTCTCCAATACCAAGCGCGGCTAGGGCGTCATCATCAAGCGCGATATTGCATGCTGCTTCGTAGTCGATCGCATGCCCGAAACTTGTGATCTCACCTGGGTTCCAGCCGTTATTTGCACCGTTGCCGATCGACGCCGTTCGCTGGGCAGCGTACTCCCGGCTCAACAACTGCTGCAAAGGCACATCAACAAAATCCGGATCGCCGTAAAAGGTTTCACGATCTGCATAGGCCAGCTTCATAGCTTCCGCCGTGTAATGATAGAAGGATGTCTCGTCTTCGAGAGCCTGCAAACCGGCCGCCTCAAGGAGCCGTAAAGATTGCAACAGCACCGGTCCCTGGCTCCAAGGCCCACATTTGAAGATTTGATATGCGCCGAAGTCGATTGAGACTGGCTCTTCATACCGAGCCGACCATTTGGCAAGATCGGCCGCCTCGATCAATCCGCCATTCGCACAGCCGGTAACATCCATAAAGCGTCCACTTGCGCAAAAATCGACAATTGCACCTGCAACGAAGCCCGTTTTCCACACATCGCGTGCTCTATCGATTTGCCCCTGACGGTCCGTTTCGGCATCTACCTCTCGCAAAAGCCGTGTCCAAGTTGCAGCAAGTTGCAGGTTCTTGAGCTGTGATCCAACGTCCGGCACGTCTCCGGCAGGCAGGTAAATCTTTGCATTCTCTGGCCAGTACGTTTCAAACCAGCTTTTCATCACCGAAATTGCGTCCGCCAAGCGTGGCAGCACCGGCACGCCATGCTCGGCATAAGAAATCGCCGGGTCCAAAACCGTTGCGAGATCAAGCGTGCCGTAGTCGCGCAACAAAAGCATCCATGCATCAAACGCACCGGGTACCGCCGCGGCCAAAAGGCCTGTGCCTGGGATCTGTTCAATCCCCTGATCTTGGAAAAACTCAATCGTGGCTTTCGCCGGTGCCGGACCCTGCCCGCAAATCACGCGAGTTTGAGATTTCGATGCGTCATAGAGCAATATCGGCACCTCACCCAAAGGTCCGTTCAGATGCGGCTCTGCCACTTGCAAAACAAACCCCGCAGCGACGGCCGCATCAAAAGCGTTCCCACCCAATTCGAGCATCCGCATGGCCGTTTGCGCAGCAAGCCAATGGGTGGATGCAGCAACGCCAAAATGGCCGGTTATATCTGGACGTGTCTGAAACGGCTTTCGCATGCGGCGAGACTGTCGCGGATTTGAGCGCAGATCAAGCAGGTGCTAATCCGTTTGCGTTTGCGGTTTTGACGGCGCAGACTTTCCGGCAGGTACGAGAGGAAAGCATGACAGGGTCAAATGAAGTTCGGCAAAAAATTACCGGAGCAGATCGAAGGCTTTGGCCCGAAGAACTTGTCTTCTCAGAGGATGTCTACGTAACGCGCCTGCGTGATCTGCAGGATGAAATGGCACGCGAAGACTTGCAACTTACCCTGCTTTTTGATCCCGAAAACATCTTCTGGCTCACGGGCTATCAGACCATCGGATATTTCACCTTTCAGGCGCTGATTGTACCGCATTCGGGCAAACCGGTGATGCTCACGCGCGTCGTTAATTATGACATGGCTTTGGCCATGCCCACCATTGGTGATGCGGTGCCCGTTTTCGACACGCAGGATCATTTGGAGCTCCTGAACTCGTTTCTGCATGGCTAAGCTTCAAACGGTAAAATTGGCTACGAGAGCAAGAGCCGGTATCTGAACATACATGAATTTCAACGGCTTAAAGACTGCTTCGGCGATCGATTGTTGGCGTTTGACGGACATATTGAAGCCAAACGTATGGTGAAAACCGAGGACGAGCTTGATCGGATGCGGGCCGCTTCACGCGCGGTTGAGGCCGGAATGCACGCCGCGCTTTCGGAGATCGCGCCAGGCAAAACCGACAATGATCTTGCCGCCGCTATGTATAGTGGCTCCATAGCCGCTGGCAGCGAATATATCGGCCATCCGCCAATGGTTGTCAGCGGACCTCGTACCGCGCTGTGTTTTGCCTTGTGGAAGCGCAAAACCCTACAAAAAGGCGACGTCGTGCTGTTGGAAGGCGCGGGATGCGTTGATCGCTATCATGCAATGATGGCGCGATCTGCGGTGCTTGGCAAAGCCAGCGCTCTGCAAAATGAAGCAGCCGATGCGCTGATTGAGGTGCTTGAAATTGCCGCAAGCCAAATCAAGCCCGGCATTCCCGCCGGAGAGGTGGATCGCGCGTGCCGAAGTAAGATCAAAGCGCTCGGCTTGGAACGCTACTTCAAAAGCCGTACGGCCTATGGCATCGGGATCGGCTTTCCACCAAATTGGGCGGAAGGGCACATATATTCGATCCGGCCCGAAGAGCCTCTGATCCTGCAACCAAATATGACCTTTCACATAATCCCGACAATCTTTCGGGACGAGTTTGGCATGGCAATCAGTGACAGCGTCTGCGTGACAGAGAATGGCTGCGACCTTCTAACAAATTCGCCGCGCGATTTGCTGGAAGTGGATTGCTAAAGCCCTCCCAGAAGCGCCGCATTTCCGCCCGCCGCTGTGGTGTCGACGCAGACATGTCGCTCATGCAGAACATACCCCGCGTCCGGCATACGTCTGATCAGCGGCAGGATCGGGCCTTCACGCTCTGACAAAGCCAGCGCATAGGCACGCGCCTGATCCGCATCACCCCACCAGATTACCCCGGAAAATCCTTTTAAACTTTGCAAAGCATTGGGAGAAATTGACCCGGCCGCACAAACTGACTTCCCACCAAGCCTAGCTATAACCTTCGCCTGTTCCGCGGCAAGATCTTCGCCGGGCCCAAGGCACAAGACTGGAGACCGTGGGCTAGTAGTCAAACGATTAGACTCGCCGGTTGGCCCCGGCAACGTAAGCGTTTGCGACGGAAGCCCCATTTTTGCCTTTGCTTCATCCAGTCGCGTTTGCAAAGCTTCTTGCCCCTCATCTTGCGTCCAAGATGCAGCCTGTGAAAAGGCATCCGTTCGACAGAAACGCGCAAGGTAGCGGGGGCCGCCAGCTTTTGGTCCAGTACCTGAAAGCCCTTCTCCTCCAAAAGGCTGGCTGCCAACGATTGCGCCGATCTGATTGCGATTGACGTAAATATTTCCAACATCCAGGCGGTCCGTCACCCATTGCACGCGGTCATCAATCCGGGTCATTAGACCGAAGGTAAGTCCGTAGCCTGTGGCGTTGATCGCCTCAATGACATCATTCAAATCCTCTGCGCCAAATTTCACAACGTGGAGAACAGGTCCAAAAACCTCTCGCTCTAACTGGTCGATCCCATCAAGCTCAATAAGCGTCGGCGCAACAAAATAACCGCCATCAGGCACCGGCAACTCATGCAAGATGTGGCCGTCCAACCTTGCGGTCTCGATATGATCCACAATTCTCTGCTTCGCTTCTGCATCGATCACAGGGCCAACGTCGCTCGACAGCGCCCAGGGCGCCGCGACACAAAGCGCGTCCATCGCGCCTTTGAGCATTTCGAGCAAGGGCTCGGCGATATCGTCCTGCACATAAAGGCAGCGCAGTGCTGAACAACGTTGACCCGCCGATTGAAAAGCGGACTCGACAATAGCTTGCACCGCCTGTTCCGGCAGAGCAGTCGAGTCCACGACCATCGCATTAAGGCCGCCCGTTTCAGCAATCAACGGCGCACCGGGTGCCAAGTTTGCCGCCATTGATTTGCGTATCATCAGGGCAGTCTGCGTTGAGCCGGTGAACGCCACCCCGTCAACGCGTGCATCTGATGTAAGAGCAGCTCCAATATCCCCCGCACCAGTCAATAGCTGTAGCGCGGTTTTCGGCA
>ERZ1740060.1100-NODE-1100-length-10548-cov-3.613742_pt1 | contig 10548 bp, 7 predicted proteins | sample MGYA00581743_ERZ1740060 | MGnify/ENA primary metagenome ERZ1740060 (study PRJEB43018, sample SAMN04849235) | marine metagenome | isolation source: floating plastic debris | place: Pacific Ocean | collected 2008-08-27 | study: EMG produced TPA metagenomics...
CGATGGAGGACGCTGGGCGGGGCGCTGGCGCGAGGCGGGGCGTTGTGCCTGTTGCGGGCGGTGTTGCTGGCGGGGGCCGGCGTGTGGCTGCTGCTTGCCGGTGCGCTTCGCTTCAATCTGACGGCGACGCTGTTCTTGCTGGCGTTGGCGCTGGGCGTCGATTGCCTCGCGACGGCGGCGAAGTTGCTCTTCCAGCTGGCTGCGCTGGTCCGTCGTTCGCTGTCGCTGCTCCTGCTGGCGCCGCTTGGCCAGGTCTTCGAGCCTTTGCCGAGGCGTATCGGCAGCGACCGGCTGGGGACGCTGCTGGGCTGGGGGTTCGATGGTCGCCTCGGTGCGGCCCGTCCGGAGAGACTCGAGCCGGGCACGCTGGCGAAGCTGATCTGCCTTCTTCTTTTCCTGCGCTTGCTTGAGCTGCTGCAGAAGCCAGCCGACACCCGACACGCCGAAAGACAGGGCGATGATGATGATGCCCAGGTTGTTCTGGATCCACTGCAACATGGGGTAGGTTAGCCTCCGGTTCGCGGTCCGACGGTCAGCCCAGGGAGGGCCACGACGCGGCCGCTGTCGGCTCGGAATTGCTCGAACGAGGCATCGAACACGCCCTCAAGCTCCGCTGGATCCTGCAAGTCGGCGGCCGACATCGGCTTGACCGTCCCATTTGGGTTGATCGCCAACCCTTCATCGGCCACCGCGGCAGCCCAGGCAAGGTCGTGGGCTGCCACCATGATGGCCAAGCCCTTGCCGGCCATGTCCTTGAGGATTCCAAGGAGTGCCGCGGCGTGTCGGGTGTCTAGTGCACTGGCAGGCTCGTCGGCGAGCAAGACCTTCCCGTGCAAGCTCCCCGAGCCCAACTGGGCGATCGATCTTGCAAGCGCGGCTCGCTGCTGCTGGCCGACACTGAGGCGCGGCATGGGCACGTCGGAAAGCTCGGTCAGGTCGAGTCGGTTGATTGCCTCTTGGACGGCATTGTTCCCGACACGTCTGCCGGCCGCGTAGGCCCCAAAGCCCACGTACTCCCTCACGGTAAACGCGAAGGCGAGGCTCGTTCTCTGAGGGCACAGCGCCAGACGCGCAGCCCGAGTTCGCTCACCACTGCCTGAGATCGCACTGGAACCCAAGCGGACGACGCCGGCATCAAGTGGTAGCAGGCCGGCGAGAAGCCGCATCAGGGTCGACTTCCCCGAGCCGTTGGGCCCGATGAGGGCGACGATGCGGCCGGAGTGCAGGGCGACATCGGCCGGCCCAAGCTGGCGAGCATGCCCGCCGAAACGGTGCACGAGGCCTTCGGCACTCAGAGCAAGATCGCCTGGTGAATCAACCCCTGCTCCGGCCATGACCTACCGTAGTTGCCCCACCCGGACTCGGGTTGACGAGACACCATTCAGTTGGAGAGCGGCATCGATGGAAAGCAGCAGCAACGGCAGCGCCACCACGAGTTCTGGCACCAGCCGCGGCACCGTGGCCGTCACCGGGGCAACCGGGTTCGTGGGTAGCCATGTGGTCCGAACGCTCGTCGAGCGTGGCTGGGAAGTTCGGGCGTTGTCACGCTCTCGCGAAAAGGCGGCCCAACTTCGCGAGCGCGATGGGGTCAGCGTGGTCTTTGGGGACATCAACGAGGCCGATGCGCTCGCCCAACTCGTCCGGGGCTGCGATGCGGTGATCCACTTGGTGGGCATCATTCGCGAAGCCAAGGGTCAGAAGTTCGACGGCATGCACGTCGAAGCCACGCAGAACGTGATCTCGGCCTGCAAGCGCGGCGGCGTGTCTCGGCTGATCCACATGTCGGCGCTCGGCGTCGATGACGAAGGGACGCCCAAGTACCAGAAGACGAAGTTCAAGGCCGAGCAGGCCGTGCGTAGTAGTGAACTGGATTGGACGATCTTCCGCCCATCGCTCATTCATGGTCCGAGTGGCGAGTTCACGCAGATGCTCGCGCAGTGGTGCCGCGGCGAGATCGCACCGTGGATTGGAATCCCCTACTTCCGCCGCCCTGAAGCTGAGGAACGCGTGCCGCTTGGGGGCGTCGACTACATCGATCCCGAGGTGCAGCCGATCGTGGTGACCGACGTCGCGGCGTACTTCGTTGACGCGTTGGAGCGGCGCGAGACCATCGGCGAGATCTTCAATCTGGTTGGATCAGAACGCATGACTTGGCCCGCACTTCTCGCACACGCGCACGAGCATGTGCCTCACGCCAAGGAGGGGCTTGCTCCCCTGTGGGCACCTTCGGACATCTCGGCTCTCCAGGCGAAAGCCGCCGACTTCGTCGGGCTCGGCGGGCTCCTTCCCTTTGACGAGGGCATGGCGATTATGGGAGCCCAGGATTCGGTCTCATCGCTTGAGCGTGTCGAGGCGTACTTCGATCGCCAGCCGATGGCGTTCAGAGATTCGTTCTTGACATATGCCAAGAAGCTCTAGGAAACCGAGCGTCATCAGACATATTGGACGGCGAAGCCGGGCGATCTGACGGGGTTGCTCGGCTGTTTCGTTTTGTACCCGCACGGCACCTCGGTCACTGGCACCGCAAGCGAATTGGACATTCCGCTGGTGAGCGTGGTGGTGCGCTGGTAGGTCTTATCGAAGGAGAGTTCCGATGTCGACGGAAGCCCACGTGGAGTGTGACACGCCGATCTCGCAGCTCCGATCGTCTACGCCCGCTGTGGTCATGAGCCTGAATAAGAAGGGCATCACGACCGTCGGCGAGCTCTTAAGCGCGTCATTCGACGAAGTGGCATACCAGCTTGACAGCTTCGACGAGGCAGAGGTTCTCATCGAGGACGCGAAGCGGGTCGCCGAGGATCAACAGCTCGCGGAACCGGACGTCTCGGCCGACGATGGCCGGACGGAGACCGATGGGGATGTCGTCGACGAGATCGGCGAGCAGGAGGAGTCCGAGATGTCTGAGCAGGGGCCCGAGTCGCATCCTTCTACCGATCAACCAACTCCACCGCCCTCGGGCAATGGCGGCTCCACGCCGCCTACGCCACCGAGGCCGACTTCGGGCCAAGTTGGGCTTGCAACAGCGATGCAGGCAGTGCTCAGCCTCGACGGAGGCGCGTTCGCTTCCATGGAAGCGTCGACTGCAGCGGCCCAGCGACTGGCGGCGGCAGCGCTCATTATCGAGCACGGTGGCGGCGAGGACGAGGCGGTGGCCGCCGGCCTTCTTGACACCATCGATCCCAAGGCTCCGAGCGTCGATCGCAATGACGCTTCGGTGCGGTTCGGCGAGCCCGCAGTGGATCTCCTAGAGCGGGCCGGACTTCTACTCACGGTTCCGATGCGCCCGAGCGGCAGGCCTTCGAACGTGCACTCGAAGCTTGTTGAGGTCGCAGACTCTTCGGCCTTGCTGGTGGCATCGTGTGGGGCCGTGGCGTCCGCTCGCGCCGTGCTTGCGCGGTTCCAGAGTTCGGGCGATGCCGCGTGGAGCCTCTTCACAGGCGGGCGCGAATTCGCGGTGTGGTACTTCGGCTCGATCTGTAAGGCGCTCAGCCCCGCCCTCAAGAAGGCTGGCAAAGACGGCCTGAGCCACGAGCTGTGGTCCATCGTGCGTGCGCTCGAAGCCACTGGCGGCGAGCAGCGAGAAGCCGCGTAATCGACGAGATTCGCGGCGATTCTCGCCGGACTGTCGGAGAACTGGTCGCTGGGTCGATACCGTTCGAGGCCCCGAGGGGAATGAGCCCCTCGGGCCTGCAGGCCAGGAGGGCCCGAATGTCGACCGCCAGCGAGGCAATCCTCAAGTACAAGGACGCAATCCTCCGCCATGTGGGGCACGAGAACTACTCGCCGAGTACGGTCGAGAAGCTCGCGGAGGACCTTCGGGCCGACGACCCAGAAGCGTTAAAGGCGGCTGTCGAGGCGCTCGCGTCGAGTGGCGCGCTGGCGCTCAGCAATGCCGAACAGGTCACACTGCCGAGCCTAAGCGCTGCCGGCGACGAGATCACCGGTACTTTCCAGCGGGCAGCTCGAGGTTTTGGTTTCATCCGGCCCGACACGAAGGTGCGCGAGGGTAAGGTCTACGTCCACGCTGAGGACACGCAGGGCGCGCTCAACGGCGACAAGGTCCGCGCGCACATCCGGCGTGATCGCAAGCGTGAAGCTTCTGGCCGCGGCGGGTTTGGCCCGCAGTTCATCGCGTCGATCATCGAAGTCCTTGAACGCAAGCGTTCGAGTTACGCCGCGACTATGCAGAAGCGTGGCACGACATGGCTCGCGATGCCCGACGGCAATACGAGCGTGGGCCCGGTGGTGATCGCGGACGCAGAGAGCAAGTACGTTTCCGAGGGCGACAAGGTCGTCATCGACCTCACCGAGTATCCCGAGGGCCATGCGCTGGCCGAGGGTGTCATCACGCGCGTGCTCGGTGAAGCAGGGCAACCCGACGTCGAGACGCAGGCCGTGATTGCGGCGTATGCACTCCCACCGGACGAGTTCCCCGACGCTTGCCTGGATCATGCGCGTGAGTCGACACGAGCATTCGATGACGCAATTGGACGCTTCCTGGGTGATGGCGCCGCCGCGTTGCCGGACCGGCTGGACCTTACCGAAGACTACATCACGACGATTGATCCGCCGGACGCGAAGGACTACGACGACGCGATCTCCGTGAAGCGGACCGACGACGGGTGGGAGCTTGGCATCCATATCGCCGATGTCGCCCACTTCATCCAGCCTGGATCACCGCTCGACGTCGAGGCGCGCGAGCGCGGCAACAGCGTGTACCTTCCGCGGCACGTCATCCCGATGCTGCCGGAGATCTTGAGTAACGGCATCTGCTCGTTGCAGCCGCAAGTGCCGCGTTTCGCGAAGAGCATCTTCATCCACTACGACCTCTCGGGGCGTGTGATTCGCACAGGTGCAGCCCAGACCATCATCAACAGCGCCAAGCGGATGACGTACCTCGAAGCGCAGGCGCTCATCGAGGGCAACGAAGAAGAGGCACGCAAGCACGCACGGACCGAGCCCGAGTACACACCAAAACTCAAGAACACCGTGAAGCTCATGAACGAGCTTGCGCGGACCATCCGCGAGCGTCGGCGCAGCGCAGGCATGATCCACTTGGAGCTTCCCGACGTTGAGCTGATCTACGACGACAATGGGCATGTGGTCGACGCCGAGCCCGAGGATGACGCGTTCACGCACACGATCATCGAGATGTTCATGGTCGAAGCCAACGAAGCCGTCGCACGGCTGTTCGAACGGATGGGCGTGCCGGTCATGCGTCGTGTCCACCCCGATCCTGCGCCGGCGGGCATGGAAGAAGCGCAGAAGGTCGCCAAGGTCGCGGGCTACACGCTGCCCAAGAACCCGACTCGCGAGCAGTTGCAGAGCATTCTGGACGTCACGCGCGGTAAGCCTTCGGCAAGGGCTGTCCACATGGCGGTGCTGAGGACGCTGAGCAAGGCCGAGTACTCGCCCGCACCGATCGGACACTTCGCGCTGGCGAGCGACGCGTATTCACACTTTACGAGTCCGATCCGTCGGTACGCCGACCTGCTGACGCACCGACTGCTCCAGGACTACCTCACGCTCACGGACAACGGGCAGAAGCCGCCCAAGGGCGAGAAAGAGATGAAGCTGCTCGGCCGTAAGCTCGCCGACGCGAACTCGTTCATCCCGCAGGAAGATCTGGTCACCATCGGTCGGCACATCAGTGATACCGAAGCAAACGCGTCGGATGCCGAGCGTGAGCTGCGCAGCTTCCTGGTCTTGCAGCTGCTTTCAAACAAGGTGGGCGAAGTCTTCGACGGCGTCGTCACCGGGCTCAACCCGCGCGGGCTGTTTATCCAGATCGACAAGTACCTAGCCGATGGGTTCATCAAAGTCGAGGATCTGCCGGGCGACGTGACGCGTGGCGGGCAAGCACCGCGTTGGGTGACCGTGCGCGACACCGGCGGGCTCGTCGACAAAAACTCGGGGCGGAGCTTCAACTTCGGTGACCGCGTCCGCGTGCAGATCGGTTCGGTCGACCTTCCCAAGCGGCGCCTGGAACTGTTCGTGGCCGATGCGGAAAGCCGCGCGGCGGGCAAGAGCCAGATGAAGGCCGTGGAAGGGCTCACGCTCGGAGGTGGCGGAGGCGGCCTGGAATCTTCGGCTGGTACCGGCTTCAAGAAGATGCCAGGCGGCACGCGACGGAGCCGCAAGAGCAAGGCACGCGATCGAGGCAAGACGGACTATAGCCGCGACAAGAAGTGAATACGGCCAGCCTCAAAACTACGAATCACGCATCCATGACGGTTCGCCGAAGCTCACTGGGCCCGGCCGCTGCTGCTGCCATGACGCGTCCTCGGTGATTGATCGCGCCGTGTTCACGCCCTGACGCCCGGCATGCCCTTCGACTTGCGGCGGCACGGGCGGCTGCTCCTGCTGCACATGCAGTGTCTGTGTGGGGAATGCAAACTGGACGTTCAGCCGAGCAGCCACCCGCATGATGTCCAGCAAGAACCGCTCGCGCTCGCGCAGCTCGACGGCCCAGTCTGGACACGAATGGAACATGTACACCAACACGTCGATGCTCGAGGGCCCGAAGCGATTGAGGTAGACGTGGTACGTGTCTTTTCGTGTGTAGGGGTGCTGGCGGATCAATTCCCGCACGGCCTCGCAGAACGCTTCGACGGCCTCGGGCGGGGTGCCATAAGTCAGGCCGATGTGGGTGGTGAATCGCCGGTACCGGCGGCGGCCGTAATTGTCGACGGTTGCGCGCACCAGCGTCGAGTTCGGCACGGTCACGACCGAGTCATAGAACGTACGGATGCGCGTAGATCGGATACCCAGATCTTCAACGGTGCCCTCAACGTTGTCTACCACGACCCAATCACCAACCTCGAACGGGCGATCTGCGATGACGGCGATGGAGCCGAAGAAATTCTCGATGGTGTCCTTGGCAGCGAACGCGACGGCCAGGCCGCCGATGCCAAGGCCCGTGAGAAGGGGCAGGATCTCGTAGTCGAGCGCGCTTGCGACGTAGATGACGCCAAAGACGGTAACGATAACCTTCGCGGTCTTCCGCGCGAGAGGTAACAGGAGGTCGTCGATCTTGGTCGCGGTCGCCCTGGCCTTCTTCTCCAGCACGTCGCAAGCCAAGTCGACGACGCGGTACGCCGCCCAGATCGCCGCGAGCGTGAGTATCGACAGCACGGCGACGCGGATGATCGCCTCAGGCACGGGTGGGAGCCCGAGCAAGAACTGGCCCGCGTACCACACCGATGCGCCAGCGAGGAGCGCGAACGGGCGTGCGGCCCGCTTGACCACTTTGGGATCGGCCTCAACACCGCGGCTGGCAAAGAACGCCCACCACAGGAAACGCATGAACAGGCCGGCAAGCAGATCCGCAAGGAAGCCAGCGAAGACGATGGTGACGATGAGCAGCCACTTCCAAACCGGGATGCCCGCGAGCTTGCCCCACACCACGCGCTCGGGGAGCACGGGCTCGAGGCTCTGGGCCACCCACTGCTCTATACGCAACGGCAGGGTGAGTTCGCCGCTCTCTTCACCCCATCGCACGGGCAGGCGGCTGAGCTTTCGAAAGAGCTCCTCGGAACCATCTACCGTCGCGGTGGAGAAGACCCAGGAATTGTCGGCCGTCCGCGTCAGTGTGATTTCGTGTTCGCCGGCGATCTCGTTGGCACCACGTTGGCCCATCGAGACGAAGCCTTCGCTTTCGTATGGAAAGTACGTGAAGCGATCCATGGGCGTGCCGCGCTGCTGCGCGACTTCAAGTTCTTCACGACCAGGCAACGCGTACCGCGACACCGGCCCCATGCGCTTGAGCGATTCGTGCAATCGGATCGCCGTGTTCACCGCGGTGACCGCTTCCGGGCCCGAGAGGCCCAGCGCGGTTGCGAGTTCGTCTTCCGCCAGTGCACGCTCGCGGCTAAACGCCTGGCTATCGCGATACCGGCTGACCGCGCGGAGAAAGGTCATCATCGTCGCGCGTGGGCTGTTGAAGAGCGGATCTGTCGCGTCGCCCGAAACCTGCTCGGCAGCTGGAGTGGGATCGCTGGGCGTGATCGACTCGGGGCCCTGGGCCCACGAGCAGGGTGCCATCAACAGAAAGACACACAAGACAGCGCACGAGAGTCTAAAGCGGTGCATCACCCATGTTAGTGCGACGTTGCTGGCCTCGAGGAACGCCGCTCAGCTCGTGCGACGGCTTTCCCAAGGTCCTGTGATGGCCAGCGTAATGCCAACGCTCTGGACATTCACGAAGAGCGTGGAGCCGTCAGGGCTGAAGCAGGCGCCCGCGAGTTCGCTGTTGTTCCAGGCGTTCCGCCCCAGCTTGTAGATTCGGCCCTCGGGAGTCACGCCGACGAGGTAGTCCTCGTCCGAGCCGTCCTCGCAGACGATCAAATCGCCGAACGGGGCGACGGTGATGTTGTCTGCGTTGTCGACCAGACCAGGGTTGTTCGGCTCGATGAAAAGCTCCAGGACACCTGGGTCGCGGTACTCGTCTGCGGTACCCTCCGCAGGGGAGGGCGTGTAACGCCAGATCTGGCCCTTGTAGAGCCGACCACCGCTGGTACAAGCGAAGTAGGCCGAGGCAGGCGAGCCGTCGGCCAGCGCCCCCCACCACATGCCCTCTCCGCGAGCGAAGCGGGCCGCGCCCTTGGCAAAGCCGCGCTTGCGAAGATCATCCTTTGGCGACTCGACGTCATCGATATCGAGCCACTCGACTTCGAGTCGCTCGCCGACAGCAACGGTTCGGCCTTCCCAGTTCCGCGTATCGAGGCTGAGCTTGCGCTTCGCGCTCAAGACCTGCAAACGCCCTCCCTCGTGCAGCTTGCCCGGAACGTTGGGGACAAAGCGATAGATGAGGCCGTCATGGCGATCTTCGGTCTGGTAGACGATACTGGTCGAGGGATCAACACAGATCGCCTCGTGCATGAAGCGCCCCATCTCACGGATAGGCTTGGGCTCCGCCAGGCCGGGCGTCGACGTTGCGGGCACCTCAAAGTTGTACCCATGGTCGCGCTCGTAGATGCGGTCTTCGGACCAGCGATCGCTGGCACGCTCGGCGGTCTCTTCGCAGGTGATCCAAGTGCCCCAGGGCGTGGGTCCACCTGCGCAGTTGCGGATCGTGCCAGCGAGCGAGAGGAACTCCTTCTCGACGGTGCCGCGACGCGTGTCGTACACGATGTTGGTGGTGCCGCCGTAGCAATGGAAGTCGCCGAACCCAGCGTCGTAGAACTTCGAGCGCGGCAATCGGCTCGCGAGGCGCTGGCCGTCACCATACGGGCTGCCGTTCTTCTTGCTCGGATCGAGCTCATGGTTGCGCACGAGGACGGTCGTTCCGCCCGGGCCTTCGAACGCGGCCATCGCGTCGGGTAAGCCGGGGACCAGGAGCCCGTCGCTCATGGTCTCGCCGACGCGGCTGATGATCTGGTAGTTGAAACCAGCCGGCAAGTCGAACACGCCCTTGGGGTCTGGAACGAGCGGCCCGAAGCCAAGCTTGATGTCTTCGCTTGCCGGCGTGGCAAACGCGTTGCGTGCGAAGAGCGCCTGAAGGCCGCCGAAGCCCATGGTCACGGCCGCGGCGGACTGCATGAAGGCTCGCCGGGTGGGCTGGGCCTCTTGGCTCTCGGGGACCTCGATGATCGTCGGCTCGTACTGCATCACCAGAATGTACGACCGTTTCGCCGATTCGGCCGTATCGAAGTGCGGCGGAACGGCAGAATTCGCGCCACCTTTGCGCTCTCGGACGGGGAGGCCCTCGGGATGGTCGGGACAGCCAGAAAGCTCAGGATGCTGCCGCTGGGCCAGCGCCACCGCTGGTTCGGGCACCCGGCAGTCATCGCGATCTTCGCCGGGTTACTGATTGCCGACTATCTCTCGACTCCTGGTGGCTATTGGCGCGGTGGTTCGCTCGTGAAATCAGCCGCGGAACAAATGTTTAGCGGTCGATCCGTGACCCCTCGCATGTTTCCAGCTTTCTTTGTCAAAATGAACGACGGGATAGACATGGTCTGGGACTGGCACGAGCCCATACCCGGACAACGCACGCTGCATCCACCACAGCAGCGGTGGCGGTTGCATGAGTGGCCGGATTACCAGTCCTGGAAGCCCCACGGCCTGTACCACATCACACGCTTTGAGCGGTCATTTGACTTCCGGGGTGACCACCCGCCCGAAGCGCGCGCACGGATGATGGCCCTGTTCGTCGAGCGTTTCGACGCACTACCACCATCTCACGAAATGCGTATGTGGCCGACCCTCCACGAAATCCGGCGGCTCTACGCAAACGGAGTAAGCTCGGAGCATGCTGCGGTCCCGATCGGCTATTACCGAAACGCGGTCGCGGGAACCATCTTGATGCTGCTTTTCATTGCCGTGCGTCGCGGACGGACTGATCTCTGGATCATTGCCGGGCTCGCCAAGATCGGTCGGCAAGATGCACCGGGTCGGTGCCCCAACTGCGGTTATGACTCAATCGGATTAGAAGTCTGCCCAGAGTGCGGCACGCGAGCTGAGACCGCGCGAACCTAAGCCAGCATCGCCGTCGTCACGGCGTTCTCCGGATCGAGCCCACCACCCTCGAAGTCGGTCAGGTTCTGA
>ERZ1740060.1102-NODE-1102-length-10543-cov-3.662281_pt1 | contig 10543 bp, 9 predicted proteins | sample MGYA00581743_ERZ1740060 | MGnify/ENA primary metagenome ERZ1740060 (study PRJEB43018, sample SAMN04849235) | marine metagenome | isolation source: floating plastic debris | place: Pacific Ocean | collected 2008-08-27 | study: EMG produced TPA metagenomics...
ATTAATAATGCGTGTGGCGTTACTTGCAGTTCTGTGGAACTCCCATCAGAAAATTTAGAGCGGGCTTGCTGTAGAGCGCTGGTATTTTGTTCCGACTGCACCGAAGCTATAGCCGAATTAACTTGTTGAGCAGTAAGCCCTTTGGGTAAATGGCTTTGGTTTTCTCTACTCTCAAATTCATCCGGTTGCCATTTTTCTTCTGATGCAGGTTGGTTGCTTTGAGAGTTCGGTGAGTGGGAGTTAGATTCGATTGACATAATTATATTTTGACATCAGCAGCACTAAATGGCGAATTGTTAAAACAGAAAAATTTTTGATGTTCAGGAATTACCTTCAAGATTTATTATTTTTTACATTTATATCAAATATTTTTCAATATTCCAACTTTGATAACTTTTTATAAATAAAAACTATGGGTCAGTATTACAATTTACTTATCACCAACTAAAAGAGTAATATTAAATTATTATTGTGTTTAATTTTAGCCTTATCTAATTGTTTATAATATATAGTTTCTTGGTATATTTAAACATAATTTATTCTATTTTTAACCTAGTTTAATTATCCAGTTATTTAGATACATAGCCATTCTAAATAGAAAATAAATAGTTGCTAGTGCTTTAACGCACTACGGTAATTAATCGGAATGACTATATATTAAATTCCATCGAGACAATATTATTATTTTTTTATAAACTAATATATTAAAACTAATTTATGTGATACAACTTGCTGTTTAGTTGAATTATACTTAAATCAAAAAGCGTCTATGAGACAACATATTACTATAAAATATAACAAAATAATTAATCAATTAGTTTTGATATATACTTGTTAAAGATAATAAAAAGAATTAGGATAAATTTTATGATTTCTATGGACACGACATGGCATTTTGTAGCCGTTTTGTTGCCTCTGGCTTAACTGCTTTCTTGATATTTGGTTGTAGTGATTTAGCAGAATCAACGAGACAGGATAACCGCATAGTAGTGCAAGAAAATAACGTTGCTCGGTTACTCAAACAAAACTCTGTTAAACAGGTAGAAGACTTTTTTATTGAAGGTAATAAATTCTTAGAAACTAATCGCTACGAAGACGCTATTGCTGCTTACGATAAAGTAGTTATCGCTGCACCCGATAAGGTAGAAGCTTGGATAAACAGGGGAAATGCTTTAGCAGCTTTGCAGCGATACGGACAAGCACTGGGTTCATACGATAGAGCAATCGCAATTGAGCCAAACAGGGACGAAGCATGGTACAACCGAGGGAATGCGCTATCAGCGATGCGTCTTTACCAAGAAGCGATAATCTCTTACGACAAAGCTATTGCTATCAAACCCGATAAATACGAAGCTTGGATTAATCGAGGTATTGCTTTAAGCACTTTGCAGAAATACTCTCAAGCTTTAGCATCTTACGAAAAAGCTATTGCTATCAAACCTGACAAACATCAAGCATATTACAACAGAGCTTGCACTTATGCTTTGCAGAAAAATACTGCGAAAGCAATCAGCAATCTCCAAAAAGCCATGAAGCTATCTCCGGGTAAATATGAAGCATTAGCAAACACCGACCCAGACTTTGCAAAAGTACGTAATAGTAGAGAGTTTCAGGATTTGGTGAAACAGTGAACAGTTAACAGTGAACAGTGAACAGTTAGGAGTTTAAAATTAAGTAGCAAGTAGTAAGTAGTAAGTAGTAAGTAAAAATTAGGATAGGGTGGCATTATTTTTACTTGCTGTATATGCCTTGTGCTTGTTACTCATCCCTCATCTACTGAGTATGTGTATAAAATAATCTGAAAATATTATTAGAATCTTTAAGTTAATTGTATCAAACAGCTGTTGTTAATCGGTATTATAAGTTCACAGCCCTTAAGATATCGTTAATTTAATAAAGATGTATTCTCAACCTAAATACGTAGATTCAACTATTGATGAATATCTACAATTTGATTTAGAAAGCTTAGTTCGCTACGAATATCTTGCAGGACAAGTTTATCCTTTGTTAGGAGATTCTCATAATTTAAAAATTATTTCTGAAAATTTATTTGCGAGATTGCGTACCCAACTTTATGGTACTGGTTGCCAAGTTTTTTCATCAGATATGAAAGTGCGAGTTGAAGAGGTAAATGCTTTTTATTACCCTGAAGTATCGGTTGTTAAAGATTCTCAAGATAGAGAAACATATTTTAAAAATTGTCCTTGTTTGATTGCAGAGGTTATTTCACCAGCCACGGAGCGTATAGACCGGAATGAAAAGTTATTTAATTACCGACAAATACCTAGTTTACAAGAGTATCTCCTAGTTCATCAGTCAGAAATAAAAGTAGAAGTATATCGCAAGATTTATCAAAACAAATGGCTGTCGGAAACCTTAACTCAAGATAGTATGTTGAAATTACAATCGGTTAACGCTGAAATTACCATGGCTGAAATTTACGAGGATGTAGAATTTTGATAGTTAACAGTTATCAATAAGCTTCCTAGTAAGCTATTTATCGCTTTGCTTGAAAGATTGCAGTCTTTGCTATCACCAATTTTGATAGTTTATATTTCAGTCGATTTTAATGGACTTGAGCTATTAGACGGGGAATTGCATTCCCGGTTGGTTGTAAAAAAACCTATCAAATTGAATGACTATACTAGTGGTTGACCAGTAATAATTGATAATCTACACCCGGTCAGTAATAATTGGAAATTGTTCGCTGTTCGTGCTGAGAATGAAAAAACTTTTAATCACTGGTTCAAGCGGTTTTCTTGGTTGGCATTTATGTAAGTTCGCAAAAAAAGAATGGGATGTATATGGAACCTATATTTCTCACAGTCTGGAAATTCCTGATACTAAGTTAGTAAAACTCGATTTAACCGATTTTGGGGAACTTAGAAGAGTATTTCGAGAAATTCAGCCAGCAGCAGTTATCCATACCGCAGCCCAATCTCAACCTAATTATTGCCAAACTCATGTACAAGAATCTCTATTAATAAATGTTACGACATCTTTGAATATTGCCAAATTATGTAGTGATAATTCAATTCCCTATGTTTTTACTTCGACTGATTTAGTTTTTGATGGTTTAAAGGGTAATTATCAGGAAATGGATAGTGTAAATCCGGTGAATATTTACGGTGAACACAAAGCTATGGCAGAAGTTGAGATTTTGAAACAATATCCCCAAGCTGCTATTTGTAGAATGCCTTTAATGTTTGGTAATGCTACTCCTACAGCAACTAGTTTTTTACAATCGTTTATCAAAACTCTTCGAGAAGGTAAGGAATTAAAGTTATTTACTGACGAATTTCGCACTCCGGTAAACGTCAATACTGCTGCTGAGGGATTGCTGCTAGCTCTAGAGAAAGTTCAAGGAATTATTCATCTGGGTGGAAAGGAAAAAATTTCTCGTTATGATTTTGGTCTTTTGTTAGTTGAAATATTTGAAATTCCCCAGGCTAAAATCCAAGCAAGTTTGCAAAAAGATGTGAAAATGGCAGCACCAAGACCCAGTGATGTTTCTCTGGATAGTTCTAAAGCTTTTGAATTGGGGTATTCACCTTCGAGTTTGCGAGAACAACTTTTTTCCACGAGCAGGTAATAGTGACCAGACTTAAATCCATAATTTATGTCGGTGGGTAAAGTTGGAATATCTCCACCGTGATGTTAATTTGATAAAAAGCAATTCAAAAACTTTTTTTGATTTTCAATTTAATTTGATAGGAAAAGTGATAAAAAAATTATTTTAATCGTAAAAGTATGAGATGATTGAAGAAACTAAATAAGATTTTTTCATAATTGGGGGCTTGGCAAAATTTTTATGATAGGCATGCCTTCCCATTATAAAAAAATCTTTCTATAAAGAATAATAGCACTAAAGCGTTGCTAATAAAAAATTTTTTTCTTATTTTATCTAAGATAATTTATAAGCGATTATATATACACTGCGGGCGATAAATTAAGTAGTTATCTCATTATAAGCATAATTATATAGAATGCGCTCGTAGTAAATAAAACGTTAATTATTTAAGTAAATTTAATTGCTTATCTTTAATCTTATAACTATGCAGGCTTATAATTTAATGAGAGTAACATCTTGTACAATTTTAATTGTATTTGATAGCGTAAATCCTAACTCTCTTAACTCTCTCATTTCACTACACATAAATACATAAATAATTTCGACTAAATACGCAATAATACTTGTCCGGTAGTTTAATTATAAATCGAACATAATCAACGGTATAAGTCGTGACAGTACAACCTAGAATAAAACAATATTCAAAATCAGGGAAAACTACGAAATTAGCAATTGAAGGTGCTGAAATACTGACACCTGAAGGCTGGCAAAAAGATGCTACGGTTCTGATTGCGGATGGATGTTTTGTTGATATTACAACAAATCCTGATACCAATGGATACAAAAAAATAATAGCCGAAGGTATGCAAATATTGCCAGGTATTGTTGATTTACACGGTGATGCTTTTGAAAGAATGATTTGTCCCCGTAGGGGTGTAAATATCCCTTTACCAATTGCAATGGTAGAAAATGACCGGAATTTATTAGCTGCTGGTATCACAACTTTCTTTTGTGCGATTACCGATTCCTACGAACCCGGTCTACGGAGTCGAGAAACAGCAAGAAGTTTAATTGATTTTATTTGGGGAGATGGAGAGCATCTTTTAAGCTGCAATCATTTAATTCATATCCGACACGAACTGACAAATATTAAAGGACATCAAGAACTGTGTAGCTGGTTGAAAAAGAAACGCATTGATTTTTTATCAATCAATGACCACTTACCACCTATTGAAGATAGAAAAAAATGGAGACGACATATCAGTAGTTTACGTCAGCGAGTGACGCTATCGAATCAAGAAATTGTTGATATGCTTGTCGAACTTCAGGAATACCGACAAGAAGGTAGTTTACTAGTAGAACAATTAATTGAATTAGCCCATATCAACAACATTCCCGTTGCTTCCCACGACGACGACTCCGAAGAAAAAGTCGCTTTGAGTCATCAGCGGAAAATGGCGATCGCCGAATTTCCAGCGAATGTTGATTTAGCTGCTGAAGAACGAAAATTCGGTGCATCGGTGTTAATGGGTGCGCCAAATTTATTACAAGGTGGTTCTCATTTGGGTTGGATGAGTGTAGCAGAAGCACTTCAAAGTGGAGTATTGGATTGTCTTTGCTCGGATTATCATTATCCTTCTTTATTCCATGCTCCGTTTAAACTACATTCGGAAGGTTTGATGTCCTTAGAAAAAGCTTGGGAACTAGTATCGAGTCGTCCAGCAGCAGCAATCGGACTCGGCGACCAAAAAGGTAAAATAGCACCCGGATATGATGCCGATTTTTTGTTAATTCATCCCGAAAATCCTATTCCTTCGTCAATAGCATCCGTTTATATCAGGGGAAAAGAAGTAGCAAAATACTCTTGACAGGTTCAATGATAAAGGGTAATGCTTAAAGATATAAAAACCAAAATAATAACTTTAAACTTTAAACTTTGAATTAGTGAATAATTACTATGGAAATTTCCATTGAAAGCATTATCAATCTGTTTACCGAAAAAGGTTCTCAGATGTATGGGACTGAGCCTGTAACTCAATTAGAACATGCTCTGCAATGTGCAACTCTAGCAGAAGAAGCCTGTCAAAGTAATGAAATGATAACAGCTTGTTTGCTTCATGACATGGGACACTTGATACATGATTTAGGCATTAACCCAACTATTAAAGGTATAGATGACCAACACGAACAGCGAGCTTTACCGATATTAAGAGAATTATTTGAACCTGCGGTAACAGAACCAATTCGTCTGCACGTTGCTGCAAAACGTTATTTATGTGCTATTAGTCCTGATTATTGGGAAAAGCTTTCTAACGAATCGAAGCGTAGTTTGGAGTTACAAGGAGGTATATTCTCCTGGGAAGCAGCATCTAGATTTATCCGTCAACCTTGCGCTAAACAAGCCGTGCAGTTAAGAATGTATGATGACCAGGCAAAAGTATCAAATAAGCCAACAGCTTCCCTAAGTCATTTTACACAGTATATGAATGTTTGTTTGAGAACAGCAAACAGTTATCAGTTAACAGTTAACAGTTATCAATTACCTATTGGCTAAAATCTTTCTTGTCAATTTAATGTAAGTTTTCACTGTTTCGTATGGTATTTCTAAATCGGTCGCAATATCTTGTAGTGATTCTCCGGTTTCTCTTCGAGCTAAAATTGTGGCACGTTTTTCACATACAGAAATTGCTCTAGTTCCTCCGGTACGCTTTTGTTTGGACATTAATATTGCGGTGACTTGTGCGATTCTTTCAGCTAGTAGTTCTTGAGGTGATATTGCTTCGATTTTCTCGGATTCAACTAACCATCCCAATCTAGTTTGTCCCAAACCAAATGTAGTTTTATGTCCAGTTCCACAATAAGGTGCAAGTTGTCCGAGAGCTTTAAATAATTTTATATATTCCGGTTCGTTCGCTGCATCTTTACCCAAACCGAATTCCACAGCACCCGTAAACCCAGTAACTAAACCTCTTTTACCACCTGCAACTCTGGTAGTAGAAATTTCATGACGTTGAATAATTACATTTTCGTCTACCCATTCTAAAAAAGCATCTTGTTCGACGGGAAAACCAGAAAAATTATTCCAGCGTCGTAGGTAGCTGTGAAAAATATTGAAGGGTAACGGTAAAGGAAAATGATGTTTTTTGCGACGAAAACTGGTAGGACTGATATAGCTTAAGGAAAGAGTATTTTTTGTTTTATTCTCTTTACTCTCCAATAATTGTTGATAAGTCGTGGGTTGATGGGCTATTTCCACCGATTGAATTTCTAAAGGTGCATTGCGGAGTTCGATAACCTTCGGTAAATTTTGCAACCAATCAGCCATCCATTCCGCTAAGCGCGATGATAATGCAGATACATACCATTGATATTTGGAATCTGCTGAAAGTTGTAATTTTGTGCCAGTACTTAATAATTTTCCCTCTAAACGGGAGATGGTAAAAGGTTTTTCAGATTCCCCATCGTGGAGATGAGCGGATAAATCCGGGTCTGTTTCTCGGACTTGATTCAAAAACCAAGCATGGAGTCCTTTTGCGTATTCGGGGAAGATAGTGTGATTGCTGGAAGGAACCGCATCAAAAACCAGCCCTACTAACTCAGTGTCGGTTGGTAGAGTGATTTTTGCTGAGGATTTTTTGCGAGTTCTAGGCATAAGGGAATTTTACATGATTTTGGGAAACCTCACCCCGCCAGGGACTGCAAGTCCCTGTCTAATAGCGAAAGTCCTCTATAGACGACTAAAATCTGTTAAATCCAAATTTCTATCTTGAAATTAATTCTAAGACTGATATACAAAGCACATTAAAACGCACTTGAATGCTTATTTAGTCCTATTTATAGGACTTTCGCTATTAGCTGGGGGTTTGCAACCCCCAGTGGGGTGAGGTTTCTTCAGTTATTATTAAGCTCGTCAAGAATCCGCTCCAATTCCACAGTCATGAAATTAACATTACCTTGTTGATAAACCTTTAACAATTCCCGATAAAACCATAATTTATCTTCCTTAGTACCGTTAAAATAATCCCATAATTTATCTCCCTTATTCCGATAACCAACCAAAAGACTTCTAGCATTATGTAATTTATCAGCAAGAGAAACCAACTTCACAGAATCGGAACCATTGCGAATGTTTTCAATATAATCAATCTTGCGCTGCTTCCAAGGTGGTTTCGGTGTAATATCAGTTTCGGTACATCCATCAACTATTTCCACCACCGTTTCACTAAATTTCTCGCGAATTTCTTCACGAGTCGCTTGACCACCTTGGTCTTCAATAGCATCATGGAGTAACCCTGCTATCGCTTCATCTTCAGTTCCTCCAGCTTCTAAAATCAAAGCTGAAACTGACATTAAATGTGAAATATAAGGGATTTTGTCTACTTTTCGGGTTTGGTTTGCATGTAATTGGGTAGCGTAAATTAATGCTTGTTCAAATTTAGTTGTTAATTTTGCGGTTCTTTTAAGTATCATAAATTTCAAGCGCTCAAACTTACTTATGGATTTACTTTCTATATTTGATTATTCCCAATTGTTGGATATTATTGCTCAAACACCAACACCAGCCCACATAAGCACCGAGAATAGAGGAAAGTTTCGCAGATTCAAAAGCATATTGCTTGATTTTTGTAGCATCACAAAAAAGCAAGCCTATCTTATTATCTTGATTCCATAAATTACTGTACTTATTTAATAATTTATTTCTTGTTTTAGGAAAATATTCTTCATAAATTGCTTTAAATTGATTAACTAGCTCAACAATCTTTGCTATATCAGAATTAATTTTCTCACTATTTCTCAGAGCTTTTAATATTTATTGCTAAAATACTTTCTTAGGTTGTCGCTATTTCCCCTAAGCAAGACACCAGGTAATAGCAGTTTTTGTGAAATTACGCCCTGCGGATATGTAATTGAGAATACTATTTGATTTATTTTAATGGGTCATCTTTTTGAAATTCCCTTATCTGCAAGCTTGAATCCAAAGATTGAATTTTTTCCCGGTTGCGTTTTAGCAATTTTTAAAGCCAAATATGTTTCAGTAAGAGTACGACCATATCCAATAGAACAAGTTAACCCTGAACCTGAAGGGTCTGACCTTTTAGTAGATTTTTTATAAATTTCTTTAATTTCTTCGAGTTCATGTTGTTTGAAAAACCCTTTAAATAAAATACTGTCACCACCTGCAAAAATGACTGATTTTTTATGTTTAGTAATCTTCTGTATTTTGTCACTAATTTTTTTAATAGCGTTCTGTACAGAACGACTCAAATCTCGAAGTGCTTCTTGATTATCTTTAAATTCAAGAAATATTTTCTCTAACATTAGACCTGTATTATCACCATCAAGACCATAATAATATTCGTTTTCTGGGATTAATTCTGATTTATTATCATTAGATATTAATTGATTATCGCTAACATTAGTAGATGATAATTCAGGATATATAATATCTGTATAAAATTCCATAAATGGGAAAGCTAATTTAACTGATAATTCTGCTTTGAATTTCTCTAAATCAGTTAATAAGTTTCCTTTATGTGTAGTGCTATTTCTTAAATGCCGCATCAATTCATTAAATAGCTTTAATAACTTAAAATCAAAATTTGAATCCATTCTCTCATCAATTTTTTCTTCAATTATCTCAATTTTTTTAGCTAGAGTAGTATCTTTATACTCTTTATTCAACTCAAGCTTTTGAAATATTATTCTTATAATTTCTTCGATACTAGTACCAATAGATGCAGCGGATATTCTATAAATAGCGTTGTCTTTGTTGGTAATATCTTCCTTTAACTTAAGTTCTATAGAATGTTCTAAATTACCTGTAAAAAACTTTTCATCGGCATAATCTTCGTCTATTTTTATATATTTTTCAGCTTGTTCCGAAATGACCTGCTTATACCTAATTATTTCAGTAATATTTAAATAAGCGATACTATCAAAACATGTACAATCTGGCGCTGATATATAACTTTCAGCTAGTTTTTCTTGATTAAAAAATTTTCTATTTTCTGTATCATAAAATAATTTACTTATATCTATTAAATATTGTTTTTTGATATCTAATATATATGCAGCTATAGAAAATACATTTTTCTGTAAAGCAGTACCATTAGATAAATCCACTATTAATTGTTCTGGTTTTGACAGACCTTTAATAATTGATTCAAAATAATCTACAAACTTTTGTATTGAATCTTTCTGATTAGTAATTTCGATAATTTTTTCGACAAATATATCTTCTCGAATATTATTTTTACTTAAATATTCTACCCATTCTGTATTATTTATTAATTCTTTTTTTGATTCAGCAGAGTGAATTATATATATATCAGTTAAATATTTTTTAAATAATTTATATGATTTATTGTTTGCTGCGACTATGGAATTTGCAAATGTATATTGGTTTTTATTACCATGAATTAATAATACTGACATGAATGAAAATCGCCTCATCTTTGTTAGTATAGAATCATACCATGATTCTATTTAAACATTAAATTTATAACTATAAACTAGTATGTTAAAACTGAAGGATGATTAAATATTAAATATGTCTTTCGGTAACTACAAAACCATCTTAGCAGTACTAAAATCTTTTCAAATGACCTACATAGAAGCCAATTTCATAGGTGAAGCTGAATTGAATATTCCCAATTACTTCCGCGAAGATTTAGAAACAGTAATGCGAGAAGAGGTTTTTTATAGTTCAGAATTTGCTATCTGTGAAAATATGATCTATCCAATATTAAAAGAGGTTTGGAAGCTTTATAACAGCAAATTCATTATATGGAGCCATCATTAACTCAATTACGATGAGAATTTATATATATTTAAACACTGTGAATTGCAGCTTGATAGACTTATTACTTCTTAATAATAATCAGATTGAAAATTTAATTTTCTCTCTATTAGATTATCTCACATCTTGCACCTTGAAAAAGAGATGTCAAAACCACAACTACGTGCAAGAGG
>ERZ1740060.1103-NODE-1103-length-10541-cov-10.559413_pt1 | contig 10541 bp, 10 predicted proteins | sample MGYA00581743_ERZ1740060 | MGnify/ENA primary metagenome ERZ1740060 (study PRJEB43018, sample SAMN04849235) | marine metagenome | isolation source: floating plastic debris | place: Pacific Ocean | collected 2008-08-27 | study: EMG produced TPA metagenomics...
TTTCTCGGCCAAGGCACAATGCAAATTAGTAAGATAAATTCAGCTTTGGGTACCTACACCAAAGACCACCAAGCATAAAGAGCGTAAACCTTTGGAGTAAACTAAGGTCCCTTGGCAATATTGCCAAGGGACCTTAGTTTACTTATCCAGGTAGTTTAGAATAGATAAACCAAACTCCAGGAGTTGAATAATCAGAGCAAGGATTGGAACTAATTCCATTTCTTTTTCCTCCGTTAGGTTTACGAAAAAATTTCTTCTTCCTACGAAGAAGAAACTGTTCGACGAAACCAGAACGCAGAATTGTTTAATAGCAATAGTGACGGTACTATTGCTGCAATCCGAACGCAGGGAACTTGGGCTGTAGCTCTATTGCTTAAGTCCTTAAGATGCTTGTATCGCAGCCACAGATCCTATTCAACAGCTAAAAACTTCGGCTGAGACTCAGGAACTGCTCGACTCCGGTCTTACATCAAAACAAACATCCCCCCCTTAGGCTTCGCTTGAGAACAGTCAGCGAACATGGGCTTTGTACTACTCTAAGCCATCCAGCTATGGTTGTGAAGGGATTTTCAAGCATGTTTTTTTTACTCTAGGAACCCTTGTGGTGAGAGGGTTGCAAAGCTACCCCAAGGGAAGATCCCAGTATTAACTAGCTAGAAAACCTAAAGAAACCTATAAATAGGCCTGGTTAATGCTAGATTAAGCCTACAAATCAATGTATTGAAAATTTAATTTTGTCTCAAAACCCTTACCCATAAAGGATTAAAGTCGATTCAGTCCAAGATTTGTATTTAGCTAGAAAATTCCAGCAACGCCTCTATATAGGTGCAGACAAGTATATTTCCGTCACCTTACAGATGTAGATTGCTGCTATCTACTGATTCTTCAATGTTATAGTCTCATGACAAAAGAACCAGGGCATTATCGAAAACCAGGTCGTCCAAAGTCCGCATATGGGGACAAAAGCAGTCGATCTTTTTACATTACAGATGAAGCTAACGATGCCCTGAAGACATTGGCAAAGGATTTTGGGGCAAAAAGCGCATCTGATCTATTAGAGAAGATCGCTCATAGAGACGTAGTCTTGCAGTCAGTAGATGTCAACAGAAAGAGTGCAAAGGACGAGATGACGATGCAGAATAGACTGCATCGTCTTTATCAGGATCCTGTAGCTGTATTCTGGTCTGTTCTAGCTTTCGCTGATCGTGTCTCTTCGCAACTTGGCATAAGTCTTAATGAGGAAGAGCTTAGTGCGGTTGTTATGAAGGCCATGCTAATGCTGTTTTATCGGGACTACTTGCAACCAGATATTTATATTGATCCAATCGCTACATGGCTCCGCTGGTATGTTCTTCAGATCTTGAAATGCCAGGCAAAAGACATCCTAAAAGCTAGAGATGCCAACCCAAATTTAACCTATGACCTGAACGACAGATTTGGAAATACGATCGGCGGCAGCGCGGCAGAAAAACAGAGGAAAATCTGCATATCAACAATATATTCAGCTAGAAGAAAGCTCGTAAAGTCAGATTCACCAAACGCCGCGCTCAACGTCCTGAAACTGAGGATAGAGACAAGACTTTCTCTAGGACAAATCCACATGCTCTGTCAGGATAGATACCTAGAATACACAGGATTAGAGCTTGTAAAGTATGGACTTGCCAAATTCCGAGAGCTTTGGCTAAACGTTAATGATAAGAGCAATAAAATACCAGAACAAGAAAAAAATAAAATACCAGAGGCATTTCTATATGCTGAGCTAGCCCAAGTAAAGCATTTTAATGTCAATAATCTAGAGAAGCTTGAGGCATTACTTATTGGAGGGCTCATGTATGTCGATTATGATTCATGGGCAAATGAAATAGATTATTTTTTCGAGTGTCTTGAGTCAAAAGACAATTCAGCTTACAGAAAGAAACAGGAAACGATTCTATTTATTATTAATAGAGATTTTGAGAATCTTCTAGAAAAAAGGAAAAAGGAGCTTGATAAAATACTCTTTACAAGAATCTCCACCAAAAAAGGACTTAACCGACTTTCAGCAATACTTGAACAAAAAGTATCCGAAGCCCTTGGGAGCAGAATTTCTCCATTAGACCTGAACCCATTGATGCCAATGAGGCAAATAATTGACCAAGAACGGAAGAAAAAGCTTGGCTTATAGCTTCAGTCCTTAAGGCTAAAACATAAGGGCTGATAGTTCAAGTGAACTATTGCGTTGAGGTTCACTAGCCCACGCTTTGAAAGATTGTTTTCATTCGGCTGGGGGGGATCGAGGAATAAACGTCCTTAATTATGTATCGAAACTCACTTTCTATTTATGGCACGTAGACCTGAGCGGAATATGTCTTGATAAAAAAGAAAGGGGTACAGCAATTAAGGGGAGGGATTCATGTGGAACAACATAAAGCCCATGCTGCTACTGATCACACAAGCCTATTCCAATCCTATGTATTACCGCACCCTAACTAGATCCTACATCTAAATCCAAATAAAGTCCGGTAAATAAGTAGTCTTGCCAACACATATTTTGTTGGTAGCTTTGCCTTTTATGGATAACAGTAGAATTAACCACACTTTATACTGGGTGATTCTACTGTTAATACATATCTATGCATCGTTATGAAGTGATTTACAAGACATATGCTAGAAACTTGCATCCTATTCATTAGTATTTAAATTTGTCAGGAATAAAGGTCTAATTGATTGAAAGAGAAGGTGATAATTTTGCAATATTACAATCAGTCACCCTCTATTTGACGCAAGCCGAAGTTATTTCTAACCACGGAAGAACTAAGAGCGCGAATGCATGTAGCATCTTCAACAGTTTTGCCCGTCTGCATAGCGAGGGTGAGGCGTCTGGTCGCTAGTCTCAGAGTTTGACTGATTGTGATGCAGAGTTCATCCTTCATCATCCAGGCTCCGTTGGATGGACGCCTTGGTAAAGTCTTCTGCTCTAAGCCCATGCGTTACTGCTATCTCTGCTAAACCATTAGCATCCAGGGGGTGCAGTTCGCGCTTTAAGTAAAAGAGCTTTGCACATCGATGGAGTCGTGGATCGGCTCAACGACTACCTGGCTGGGGCACGTCATACCCAGCGAGCTGCATAGCCGTTAATCTGCTTTGCGCCCTTCCATTGGGGCCTCACCCTGCCGGGGCACGCTAAACGGCGACACTTGCCCCGGCATCAAGGAGAGCTGTAACCCCTCCGGCCAAGCATCATCAATAGACAACTGCCCATAGAACTCAGCTCTCAGCCGCTGTTGCTTAGCGCAATAAGGCCGATCAAATCGGAGATAACAGACCGTGCAAAGGGCCTTGAGGTTCTCCGGGGCTTGGTTGCCAGGACATTGATCCAGATGAGCCACCGTCAACAGATAACGACGCGGCGCATCCTCATACTTCGGCGGCTGGGGCGTATGGCGCTGACGCCAAGCATTGATCCGTTTGAGGAAGTCTTCCATGGCTTCCCCCGGCTGACGACCAGGTCGCTGGCATTGCTGACAACACCAATTCGCCCCTTGCTTCACTTGGGCGGCAATGTCTGGCCAGTTATCGGGATACCGGGCTTTGATAATCGGCATCGGCTGAGCTCCAGGCATCCGTTAACGATAACGATGCTTTTTCCGTTTGCAACGGAAAAAGCGCCAGCCGTAACCGACTGACGCATTGGTGTGAGCCAGATGATTGACCCATCAGGAGCCAGAACCCACACCAAATCTTTATCAAAGCCCCCTCGATGACGACATCAAGAGGGCTCGGAAAGAAAACTAAAGGGACTCGCACCAGGCCCAATCGAAACCGGGCCTTTTACCAGAACTGAGCTTGGCGGGTGGGTGACTCGTAGCACCGTCAGCCCTTACCTCTTCCTGCAGTTGATCGAGCAGGTTATGCACCCGCGTTAAGGAAGATTGAGCCGTGGCCATGGTGAAGCCCTCCCTTATGCGATCGCGTCTTTTTCCAGGTTTTCACGACGCAGTTCATCGAAATCCACCGCATCCTTGTCTAAGTTCTCGCGGCGAAGCTGATCAAAGTCCACGCCAGCCTGCAGCTCAACGATGGCATCCTTATCAAGGTTCTCTTGACGGAGCTGATCGAAATCAACAGCGTCCTTATCGAGGTTTTCCCGGCGCAGTTGGTCGAAGTCCACGCCTTTGATGTCGATTGCTACGACTGCATCCTTGTCTAAGTTCTCACGACGCAGTTGGTCGAAGTTGACTGCATCCTTATCCAGGTTTTCCTGGCGCAGCTCGTCAAAATCAAGGCCTTTGACTTCGATTTCGACGACGGCATCTTTCTCTAGGTTCTCGCGGCGGAGCTGGTCGAAGTTAACCGCGTCTTTGTCTAAGTTCTCTTGACGGAGCTGGTCGAAGTCAACAGCGGCGTAGGTGGTGGGTGCGACTGCAACGGAAGCGATGGTCAGAGCAGTGAGGGCAATTGCGAAGCGTTTCATAGTCTTGGACTCCTTGGATGTGTTGTTTGTTCAATCATCTTGAGTCCTACTATCGCGGCTGTCTCTGAGGGGCTTCTGACCCCTAAATAAGCTGACCTTAATGGCTAACTGAGAAAACTGAGAGCTACGGTGCAAACCCCTGAGAGCGGGTGATACGGGTCACGATTGAGCCCACGGTCTATTTGTTGGGGGCTTGGCGTGTCCGTAATCCCAAGCTGCCGCTGCAGCAAGTGTAGGGTGCGTTCTTATCCGCTTGTGCACTGACACACTGAACCTACATCACGAGAACGCCCCATCTTTAGGATCAAAATACCTATCTAATGGTGCGTTTACCTAAAGGCAACGCACCCTACTTACTGCGCTACGCTTCAACCAGAGCACCGCAGGGCACACGACAATGACCCGACCGACTGCAACCATACGCATCAACACGTCATACACAACCCTCCAAATCGGCAAACAATACGCCCGTAACTTAGAGGACGCCCTCAGTCGTGAATTTCCAGATTGGAACGTGAATGTGATTCCCGGCTCGGCAGATGATGTCGCGCTACCGATTGAGGATCTGCAGGAAAACTTTCGCACTGAGTTTCGTATTCGTGCCCTGATGACAGAATCACTGATGCAAGCGGTCAAGGACTGCCAAGGCGATGGGCCTTAGTGATCGAGATGTTTCTAATTTTACATAGAGGCCATCAATCCCCTCAATAGACAAATCGGTCGCAAGTATCATCGTGCCGATCATGATGGTTTCGAGCACAGCAGATACCGTGACCCTAGCCTTGGCGGAGCAACTTCGCCTCTTTACTTGGCTCCAGTCTGTTGAGCGACACCTCATGCTTTGGGATGGGGGCACCCATTTTTCAGCTATTCACAATGCCCAGGCTGGGGAAGAAGCAATTCCTCTGTCAGGGGCGGTGATTGGTCCATATCCTGAATTAGCCCAGCGTTACCTCAGGATTATGGGGCTAGCCTTTTTTCAGACTCATCTGGCTGGGGATGAAAGCTATCGCCAGTATTTGGACCCTACCTTTGCCAATGTGCTCAGCCAATCAGACATGACGCTTTCGTTGGTGCAGGAGTTGATGTTGGCTGAGTAATGCCAATGTGTTTGGTGGGGAGTTTAGGCTGCAAAAGCTGCTGCTGCAATTCAAAGGTGCATATCAGAGGGGTTGCAAAACCACTGGCCTAAATTTGGACTATGTCTGTCGAATTGGTACAACCCAAGATACGGGGCCAAGCCGTAATACAAAACAATCCCATTTTTGGGTGGAGCTAAGCACTTAAACCTTTTTAACCAGAAGTTCTGAATGTCGTTGAGGCGAATTAACTGGCCACCTTGCGAATCAGCCAGGCAGGTTGAAGAACACTGAAATCCCCTTCCTGTGACGGCGAGGTGAGTCTAGGAATGAAATAACAGAAACTAGAAGCGTGATAGTGAAGAAGGAGCACTGGGTATTTCCGAGGCCACCAGAGCAACGCTGAATACTGAAAAACTGATGGCTCTATCAGCTTTTCAGGGAGGGCTGAATCATAAAACGTCTGCAACTTTTTAATAGCAAAGAATTCTTGGCTTTTAGTTCTCTCAAGCATTCAGTATTGCTGAATGCTTGACTCAGTTTTTCCAAAAAAGTCAATACAAATTCAGAAGAAATTGAAACAGGAAACCATTTCAGAAATTTTAAAAACCAAAAAAGACAGGGAAACTAATTCCTGCCTTTTTTGGTTCGATTTCTATATTTGTGTTCACCTTGCCTATGTATTTAACTCCTTTTCAGGTACTGTGATACAGCCTGACCACCTAATAGAAAACTGTAGCTAATACAACAAAGGCATGCTCTGAATTCTGGGGATAGATAGGCGTATCTTGATAATGCTCTGCAGGCTCTGCAGGCTCTGCAGGCTCTGCAACAAAAAAAGGGAAATAGCTTACTGCAAACTGCAGTAAGAAGCTGAAAATTGTTGTAGATGCAACCAACATCATTTGCATCTGCCAAGTGATTCTAGCATGAGATACCTCCTGTCTTTGCAATTTTATTCTGAGATCACTTAGATCTTCTTTTAGGTTACTGCTGCTTTTTGTCAATTGCTCAATTTGGTATTGATTTAGACGTACGTCTGTATGCAAATCATTTCGGGTCATGAGTATAACTCCAGAATTTTTTTCAATCTTTAGAACATCAAATTTGTAATAAAAGTCCTAAAAGGAAGTCAACGATCGGGTTCAGGGGAAAGGATTAATGTTAACCCTATTCGGTCAACCACCCTGACAGGTTGTCTCTTGACAGGGTGTTTTCCATTATTCATCCGAAACAGCCACCAAACACCATTTAACTTCACTCGATTCTCAGTGACGTCCTGGACCAATGTGGGAATGAGAAGGAAGTCGTTTTCGATGTATGTATTACGATCAGAAATGGTCGAGCATGGCTTTTGAAAAAAATTCACCAATGCACTCAATTTAAATTTACTCATCATGGATCTCCATTTTTCAGTAGGGCCACCGAAATCCCTTGCGATACAATTTAGCAACGTTAATCCGCTATTGATCGGAAGAATTACAGCAATAAAATTCTTGCTTACAGAAGTTTTGGAATAGATCTCTGATCTCGCGACCAGTTCTTCTGGAACTTCTTTTTTCTTCCGAAACACTTCCGAAACACTTCCAGACCAAACCACATGAAATTGTTATAATATTTTTGCTGCTTATTTTTGTAGATCAACAGGAAGGGCTTTGAGATGTTGATATTTACCGACGCCAAGGTTTTTCAAGCTCTATTAGATGCATATAGAAATAGCCAAGGTGCTGAGTACATAGAGAAAGAGATCCAGAAAGGAAATGGAGTTCTTTCATCTCGCTCGATACGAGAGTACTTTAATAAAGGTTTGGGTAAAGGAGATGCCTATCAACAGGGTAGACCAAGAATGCGCTCAGATAACTTGGATTACTTATGCCAGGTTCTTCTAAAGATTTCTTATAAAGAAGCAGAATCTTTTTATAGTGTCGCATTATCAGATCGAACAGTACTTCAAAAGTATAGAGAACACCTGGAGCGTAAGTGTGGAAACATTTGTGTCCTAGATATGAATCAAAATATTGAGCTGGCCAAAATTTATACGGAAGCTCGTTTCTTAGAAAGCCCTAGGAGTCGTGCTGAACGTGAGACGGCCGCTACCTTTCATGAGATGGATGCCGCTTTCAGTCGAGGGTATCAACCTCCAGATCCATATAGATTGGCAGAGGACGGAGAGCAAGTTTTCCAAGATGCAGATAGAGTGGTGGCTGAAAATTCCAAGCTAATGATCTTGGGACTACCTGGAGCCGGTAAATCTACTTTTCTAAAGCATCTGGCTTTGCGTTACTTAGACGCTTCTCTAGGAGAACAAGATATCTTGCCTCTTTATATAGAACTAAGAGCTATATCCCGTCGGAACTATACAAGTCTGATGGATGCTATTCGGCAAGAGTTCGTTGATTATATGCCTGTGCTTGAAAGCAAGATCGAGATGTTGCTTGAAAAGGGACAGTTACTCATCTTGCTGGATGCTCTTGACGAGGTATCTGCCCAAACATTTGATTTCGTAGTCCACGGTATTGACGAAATCACTACAAAATATCCAGATAACCGATTTGTAATTACTTGCCGTACTAAATCCTTTACTGAGTATAAGTTCTCGTCCTTTGTAGATGTCGAGTTGGCTGGATTTAGCAGAAAAGAAATTTCTTCAATGGCTCATCGATGGTTTGAAGCGAGGCAGATAGAGCTGTCTGATGGTGAACTCTTGACGGGATCGCGTTTTATGGAAGACTTGGATGACAAGCCATCCCTTGCAGAATTAGCCAGGAATCCGCTAATTCTGACTTATTTACTTTATAACTATGAGCAAAACATGGCATCTATGCCTAGACGCAAGATTACTGTATTCAACCAAGTAGTAGAGATTTTCCGCCACCGCTGGGATAATACGCGACTAATCAAAAGAAGAGATTTACAGGAGGATGTTACTGAGATTTCATATTTGGATGAAGAACTACTGGTTAGACTGCTGTCACATATTGCTTATGAAGGATTTATTGGTGCACCTCGAAAGGTTGCCTGGAGTCGCTTTGAGATTGAAGATCTTATTCGAGATTTCTTAAAGCGAGTTGTTGATGAGAAGATAAATCCAGACAAGATATTACTTGCTATTGAAGCAAATAATGGGTTTATATTTGAGGACAGTACTGATATCTTCGTCTTCCGATCTTTGGCATTACAAGAATATTTTGCGGCTCTTCACATTGTTGAGCAACGTTCAGATATCTTGCTTGGGAAAGTTATAGAAAACCATCTTTATGATCGCTATTGGTCTGAAGTATTCCCACTTATTACTGACCGTTTGAATAATTCTGATGACTTTTTGAGGGCTGTTGACACCCAAATCAAAAGTGATGCAGCAAATTCTTCTGTAATGGTCAAGTATCTCAATTGGCTTAATGAAATGACTAGTGCTCTTCTTGAAGAAGATGCCTCATCTTCTTGGGCCGCGCTTATAGCCCTGCTTGATCTAGACACTGCATTATACACACGTCGATTGACCAAAAAAGATGATAATGTCAACCGCATTCCTTTTCTAGATTTAGAACTTGGGATACAACAATTTAATGTTGTCCGCCAAAAAACCACCGATAAGACACCTAAACTGATTATTGCTCTCCGATTAGTCATTATTGATGCTCTTGCCAATGAAGAGATGGCAAAGCTATCTGTAGAAAATAGCAGTGATGTCAAAGATTTACTTCCACTTCAAGAAATTCCTAAGTATGTAAAGGAAATTCTAGTTATTTCTGAAAGGACCAGCTTGGCACAGCAACTCAAGCGGGTTACTGACAAAGCTTCTGAAACACAATCAAGTGAAATAAGCTCTGCTTTAAAGAAACTCCAAGAAAACGTACCCATAGGTTCCACATCTCTAGAGACTTGGAAGTCCTGGATAGCTGATCTTAATGATTTTATGAAGGAAAAGTTCAATATTGGATATAAAGATCCCTTTTCAGCGAATGCTTATCAGTCTTTAGAAGACCATGTATACGCTTATGGGGAACTTCTTCGGTGCATTAATGAATCAACATATACCTCAAGCATTAGTTTGAGGAAAGAATTGGTCGAATCAATACTTGCACCACCATATAGATGACGATCTTGAGCCACCTCCAGGCTCATCATCTTCCTCCTTTTCCTTCGAAATAACTTGCCCTTCTAGGCTAAAGAAACTAAACCATTCGAGGTTTGGACTGCTCATGGGTCGTGTCCTCAGAAGAGTAATATGTAGCGCAAGTTGCTAGTTATCAAAAACCAGCTGATACCAGAATTAAAATCACAATCTCAAGTATCAATAAGTCACCTAACAATCGCTTTTGGTATCAGAAGCTACAAGATTAGGTAGTAGAAGGCACCTTGGCTCGTGTATCTGCTAATTCAATGCGACAGATACTACATATCTATGTTACTCGGAAGTTATTTGGAAGTCACGGGAAGTTTTGGAAGTTTTATTGCGGTAACGAATCTGTGCTTAACTCCCTTGTGTAGCAATGCACATCGTATTGCTCTGTAGGTAACTGATTTATTCATAGCCCTAAAAACAGCGCCCCCCTTTTGGGCGCAAACAAAGTTGCAACCCTGATGCAATGCAACGGACTAGACGCTGCAATTTTGTCCCTTAATGCAACAGGAGCAGTCCTGTCATCCATTGATTGGCAAGGCTTTCAATGAGAGTGCACACCATTAAAAACACCAACCACGGAGCACAGCAGCGACGGTTACGGACAGCAGTCAAGCGCCTAGTGATTGAATTGGGGTATCTAGAGCACTGCTTGAATGAGGGACTATATGGATCCCAGCATTCAAGCTGCTGCCTTGCACATCAATGGGGCCGCAGATCGGCTGAATGATTATCTGGCCAGGGCATGCTCCAGCAGGGCGCATAGCCATTAGCCCAGACCATTACGCTGCCGCATATTCCACTCGATCGATCTTTAGCTCTCGACCCGAGCGAATATCCTCCATCGGCCCCTGGCAAGTCGGGCAGCCATAGCGCTGTTCCACCT
>ERZ1740060.1106-NODE-1106-length-10524-cov-3.445506_pt1 | contig 10524 bp, 11 predicted proteins | sample MGYA00581743_ERZ1740060 | MGnify/ENA primary metagenome ERZ1740060 (study PRJEB43018, sample SAMN04849235) | marine metagenome | isolation source: floating plastic debris | place: Pacific Ocean | collected 2008-08-27 | study: EMG produced TPA metagenomics...
AGAAAATTCAGCTGTTACCTTTTTCTAACTGTTTTATTCTTTCTATATATTCTTTTTCTTTTCGTTTCATTTCTTCCTGAGTGGCTTGCAACTCTTCCATATTCTGTCGCATTTCCTCTTCTTGGCTTTGAAGCTCTTCCGCCTGTATTTTGGATTGCTCTAGTAGCTTTTTCGTAGTGTGGTTGATTTTAGCTGATGAAATGGTAGAGGCAATATTTTCACTCAGTTTCTTTATAAAGTCGATTTCGTGTTCCTTGAATTCATTGAAAGAAGCTAATTCTAATGCGCCAAAAACTTCTTCATTCGCCATCAGCGGAATGATTAAAATCGTATTTGGATTGGCTTTACCTAGCCCGGAGGTAACATAAACATAGTTTTGGGGGATCTCTTTTAAATGAATATAGTTTTTTTCTAAAATCGACTGCCCTATGAGTCCTTCTCTAAGTTCTAGCCGCTTAGTTAAAAACTTTTTTCGATCATAGGCATACGTACCTTTTAATTCTATAAAGGGATCATCGGGGTTATCATCATTGATCAGAAATATGCTTCCCTGCACAATGTTCAAGTACTTCACCAGGGCACTTACGATTTCCGTACAAAGTACATCGAAATCTTCCCCATCCTTTTGAAGGATTTCAGCAAATTGTGCCAGCCCTTCGTTTGCCCAACTTCTTTTTAGATCTTCGCTTTTAGACTCTTTAAGGCTATTCCGCATGTTAATTAGGGAATGGCCCAGAATGTCTTTATCACTTGCTGCTTCAAATTCGGCATCAAGATTACCTTCACCTATACGCTTAGAAAACTCTGCTTTCTTATTGAGAGTATCCATCAGTACATTAACCGAATTGGACATTTGACCTAGCCGATTTTCAGTTCCCACTTCCAACTTTTTATCCAGGTTAACGTCTCCCAGTGATATATCTTTTAATAAAACATTGGTAGATTCTAAAGAACCAATTATTTCATTACTTATCTTCCAGATGACATAAGACAGTATGAGTAAACCGATAAAGGCGACCAGTATCATCCAAAATAGAGTAGCGTTTACGGACGCTGTTATTTGAGAATAAGGGACTATTATTCCAACTGACCATGGAGAGTTTGATCTACCTACGGAGATAGGAGCTATAGATACATATGACTCTCCGTCAAACTCTTTGCTGTAAGTAGAGAAGGATACGGCTTCTCCGGTTTCTATTTTTTCTACAAGGTCAAAGTCTAATTCATCATAATAGTCTAAGCGGCTCACCGGCTGATTTATCAGACCTTTATCCTTGTGCGCTACTATTGTGCCGTTATTCGCCACGAGGTAAGCATAACCATTATCAAAGCCATCAATATGTGTCATTTCACGGTAATCTTCTAATGACATATCCGTGCCCATAACACCAATGGGTTTTCCCTCATTATTCATCAGGGTTTTAGTTGGGGAAACAGCCAATAACTTCCCATCGTTTTCGAGGTCGTAAGAATCAAACTCATAAGGAGCGGAGAGTTCTTCTTTTTAACCCATCAACAGCCCATAGTAAAGCCCATCCAGCACGAAACCATCCAGCTCTTTGCGCTCTTGTGACGTTTTTATCTTACCATAATCCCAATAGCAATAAATACTGAGCCGCCCGTGTTCATTCTGCCAGGTACTGTCAATATATTGCAGTTGCCAACTGAGCCAAACTGCCTCATATTTTGGGTGTTCGCGCAGTATGCTCTCCATAACTTGAGATTGTAGCCTTATTCTTTGCTCAGAAGGTAGGTCAACATAATCTTGTACTATTAAGGCCATACTCCTGGCTATTGCCATGTCTTCATCTAATTTGGCCTTAATATCGTTAGCTTTATCAGAAGCATAAGTATCCGCTAATTTATGCGCTTCTTTAACAGCTTCTTTCCGTAGGCTATAAATGGTGTACCCAAGTGTAATAGAGTAGATCACTACTGTAAGCCCTAAGATGAAAACCATCATCTTTTGCTTTATAGTAATATTCTTAAACATACTTATAAAGGTAGGTTAATAGACAGCACATTAGTTATTTGATAGCGCTACATCTAAAGTACGCGCTTATCCAGAGCGGGCAAAATAATTCAAACCCCATTTAGAGCGTTTGAACGTCAATGGCCTGAGTTCGGTAATTAAAAGTGGCCGTTGTGCCTTGTAAAATAGTCCAATTTATGCAGGGCTGAATTGAACAGCCTATAAATCAAATAAGAAGGAGGTAACAACGAATTATTAAGTTGCAATAATAAATCGATTCATTGTACTATGAATCTATACTTCGCCGCATTTTTCACTCATCACTTTTAAAAAGGAGGCTGCCCTTCTCATCGATCAGAGATATAGGTTTTTTTCGTCCACTCTTTAGATAGGGAGTCATAATCGAAGACAAATAGGTGATCATCAGAGAAGGTAAACGTAAGAATTTTATCTCCTGATGCATCTTTTGGTTGAAAGATATATCCATTCCCCGACTTGGATATTAAATGGAATTCTCCGGGTAGTTCACAAATTCCGAAATCGGAACACTTTTTTATGAGTAGAGATGAATTGCCAAACCTTACATCATAATGAATGCGTTGGTTCTGGTGCTCATTTGTCTCTAAAAAGAAATGCCCTAGAAAGTCTGAGTAATTGATATTTAAACTCTTGCCACTATCTATTGAGTTATCCCGCTTTTCTTCGGAGTTTACAGGCTTTTCCGGATTTTTAGAGCATCCAAAGATCAGTACCGTGAATAAGAAAAGATGGATCAGAATTGACTTTATACCCACTTAGCTTCTAGCTTCTTTAATTCGGATCTTAGCAGTGTGCGAGAATCCTCACTGATCATTCACCCGTTAATAGTGAGCTCACCTCCATCTGTTTTAAGGATATAATCACCGGCAAATTCTTTGATTCTTTTCACCTCAGACAATTTAATTTTCTTGCCAAAGGGCCGATTTTCTCGAATTATTCCATCATCAATAGTGAGGTATTGGTTTTTTAGGGTATAAAAATACACACTCAGATAAACAACGGAGATCCCTAGTTGAGTAAAATCAATCCATTTGATCCCCTCCTCGGTAAGGATGGCGAGCATGGCAAGCGAGAGCCATGCTATTCCGAAAAAAAGATGCATGTTGATATGTCTCTTCTTATAATGGATTTTCATCATATGACGATACTGATTAGAAATAGAATCTAAAAGGGGCAATAAGAATAGATATTCCAGTAAGGAATGTAGAGTTCAAGAGGTCTATTTGCAAATAGATGTAGATCTGATGATTTTAACAACATAATAAGGTCTGATATCGCTACCAGACCTTATTGTGTTAAGATGAACTGAAGATGCTTTTCTGTTTTGAGGCCTCTTCATTAAAAGCTTTGGTTAGATCCTACTTTTCATTGTAAATATGTACATCTCTTTGAGGAAAAGGAATTGAGATATCTGCTTTGTCAAATTCAAGTTTAACTTTTTCTTGCAAATCAAAATATACGCCCCAGTAGTCCGGTGCTTTCACCCAAGGCCTAACCACAAAGTTTACAGAACTATCGGCTAACTCACTCACGGCAATTTGATGAGCAGGCTCTTTAAGTATCCGCTCATCACTGGTAACGATAGTGTCTAGCAGTTCTTTGGCTTTTTTAATATCATCATCATAGCCAATTCCAAATGTAAGATCCACTCTACGCGTATCCTCAGCCGAGTAGTTGGTAATGGAGGAGTTGGAAAGCCCGCCATTTGGGATGATGATCTTTTTGTTATCGGGGGTCATAAGCACGGTATTGAAGATTGATATTTCTCTTACCGAACCGGCATGACCGCCGCCATCAATATAGTCTCCCACTTTGAAGGGGCGTAAGGTTAAAAGAATAACTCCACCTGCAAAATTTTGAAGTGTTCCCTGCAAAGCTAAACCTATGGCAAGGCCGGCAGCACCCAGGATGGCGATGAAGGAGGTAACTTCTATGCCTACGCTTGTTAAAACGCTAAGTATTAAGAGAACAAAAAGTATATTATAAAAGAGACTCTTTAAAAATGGTAATAAGGACGGATCTACCTTTCGTTTTTCCAATACCTTATTAAAAGTCTTGGATAACGTTTTGATAATCCACATACCTACTACCTGTATCAGAATAGCCTTCAAGATCATCAGGCCGAATTCCACTCCTTGAGTAGTCAAAAATTCTTTTGCTTGTTCTAAATATTCCATAGTTTCAGTTGATTTCGCGAAATATAGTAAGCGAAATCAATTATTCAAAGGCTTTTTAGCTGACTCTCTGAATATCTGCGCCGAGTGCCATCAGGCGTTCTTCAATGTCTTGATATCCACGGTCAATTTGTTCCACATTTAGGATAGTGCTCTCACCCTCAGCTGATAAAGCTGCTATTAGCAAAGAAACTCCGGCACGTATATCTGGCGAGCTCATGGTGATTCCCCGGAGTGGCTGTTTTCTATCTAAACCAATTTCGGAGGCCCGGTGTTGATCACATAAATTGATCAGAGCCCCCATGTATATAAGCTTATCTACAATAAACAAGCGGCTTTTAAACATTTTTTGATGCACTAATACAGTACCCTTTGCCTGGATAGCTGTTACCAATACTATACTTAGCAGATCAGGGGTAAAGCCAGGCCAGGGTGCATCAGCTACCGTCATTATGGAGCCATCAATGAACGTTTCAATTTCATAGTGGTTTTGAGCCGGTACCGTAATATCATTCTCGTTGATCTCGAGCTTTATACCCAATCGCTTGAATACTTCGGGGATCAATCCCAGATGCGCTACTCCGGCATCTTTGATGGTGATTTTGCTTTGGGTCATGGCGGCTAAGCCAATAAAACTACCTACCTCGATCATATCCGGTAGAAGGGTATGTTCCGTACCACCCAATGCATCTACGCCTTCAATGTGAAGCAGGTTAGAGCCAACACCGGTTATTTTGGCACCCATTCGGTTGAGCATATTACAGAGTTGCTGTAAATAAGGCTCGCAAGCGGCATTGTAAATGGTCGTTTTTCCTTTGGCCAAAACAGCGGCCATTATAATATTAGCAGTACCTGTAACAGATGCTTCATCCAAGTGCATGTAGCATCCCTGGAGATCGGAAGCATCTATCCTGTAAAAACCTTCTTTCTTTGAGTAGTCAAACTTAGCGCCCAGATTTTGAAAACCGATGAAATGGGTATCTAGTCGCCTTCTGCCAATTTTATCTCCCCCGGGTCTAGGTATCTTTGCTTTTCCATATCTTGCCAGGAGTGGCCCCAAGATCATAATAGAACCTCTTAGAGAAGCGGCTTTTTCAGCGTATTCATCGCTTTCAAGAAAATGGACGTCAATGTTTTTGCAAGTGAAACGGTAAGTATCTTTTGCCAATTGTTCCACTTCAGCCCCCATGTCACCGATCAGTTCGATCAACCGATTGACGTCTACAATATTTGGGACTCGGTGTATGGTAATAGGCTCCTCAGATAACAGTGTGGCCGATAAAATTTGGAGTGCTTCGTTTTTAGCACCTTGTGGAGTGATTTCACCAGATAACGGCTGCCCTCCACGTATCTTAAATGAGCTCATTTAGTTCCTTCTTCGGCCTCTATTTCTGCCGCGTCCACCGCCTTTACCACGATTATCGGAGCGCCCTCCTTGATGTCGGTTAGCGCCGGGCTTACGTTTATCCTTATACAGCCGTTCAAACAGGTTGTCATCTTTTACCTTACTCAGGTCAATATCTAGTTCCCCACCGGATATGGATTTTATGTTTTCAAGAATAACAGCATCATCGATCACTTCCTTGTTCCAGCTACCATAAAAGCTTTTCATAAGTTTTCCAATATAGATGATCGCTTCTTCACGTTCCTGCGGATCTTCCTTTTTAATGGCCTCCTTTACTAATAGTTCAATATTTCTGCCGTAGTGCTTATATTTTATTCTGTTGTTTACGTAAGCTACTCGCTGAGGGGGCTTGGTAAGCACATCTTTATCTGGCACAGGATATGGACTGTCTACGTCTAGGTCAAACCCCGCCATGATAAACATGTCATCCCAAAGTTTTTGATTGGTTTCAGTAGTTTCTCTTACCGAAGGTGCAATTTGCTTCATTAGCTCTACCAGGGTGTGAGCGTATTTTGTTCTTTTTTCTTTGTCTTCAATAGTGCGCAGATAAGCTACTATTTTTTCAATGTTTCTCCCGTATTCCTTCAGTATGACAGGAGATAAGCTTGTGTTATAATTCATTTAATAATATTAAACCCGATGTCGGGATATTAAAGATAAGGGCTAATTATCGTGTATTTTGAGTTTAGCAAAACTAAGTAATAATGTTTTTTCTCCAAAGTCATCAAAACTAACCTTTGCTTTACGGTTCGCACCGCTTTCGTCTAACTCCATTACCTTACCATAGCCAAACTTAGGGTGCTCTACTTTCATCCCGGCTTGAAGATTTGAAGTGTCACTCGGGGCAAAGTCAGCGGAAGGTTTGTAATTACTCTTTTTAACAGGTTTGGAGGTTACGGTTTTTCGCATACCCGAAACGAAGTTCTTTGTAGTATCGGATTTTTCCGAATACACTGGTTCGGGCTTTGAGTACTTTTTATTGAGTTTGATGTATACAGGATCAATTTCTTCAATAAAACGACTTGGTTCGCAGTTCTTCAAACGTCCGAAGCGATATCGGCTTAAGGCATACGTGAGAAAGAGCTTTCCTTTAGCCCGTGTTATGGCCACATAAAATAGCCGCCTTTCCTCTTCAAGGTCTGCACGGCTACTAAGCATCATTTGTGAGGGGAAAAGATCTTCTTCTAACCCCACAATATAAACATGCTGAAACTCCAATCCCTTGGCCATGTGAATGGTCATAAGGGTCACCTTCTCGTTATCATCGTCTTTGTCATTATCTACTGCTGATAATAATGCTACATCTTGCAAGAAAGCATTGAGGCTTTTATCTTCTTTTTCAGGATCTTCTACAAACTCTTTAATGGCATTCAGCAACTCCTGCACGTTTTCGTACCGATTTAGGCCTTCTACTGTTTTATCTTCATAAAGCTCTTTAATAATACCTGACGTTTTAGCAATTTGGGTTGCTGCCTCAAAAGCGTCTTTCGATTCTAGTTCAAGTTTGAATCTTTTGATTTGGGTAACAAAGTCCAACACAGCGTTAGCCGCCCTTCCTCCTAAAAATGAATTGGCATTTTCCAAAACCTCCCAAAGTGGAATAGCATGATCATTGGCAGCCACTATCATTTTACTAACCGAGGTGTCTCCAACACCACGTCTGGGATAGTTGATTATTCGTTTAAAAGATTCCTCATCATTATGGTTAATACTAAATCTCAAATAAGCGATCAGGTCTTTGATCTCTTTGCGCTGGTAAAATGAAAGCCCGCCGATGATCTTGTACTTAATGTTCATTCTCCGCAACGCTTCTTCAATGGCCCTCGATTGGCTGTTAGTCCGGTAAAGAACCGCCACCTCACTATTTTTTAGCTGAACATTCATTATTTCTTCAAAAATGGACGAGGCTATCAGCCGGCCTTCTTCATTATCGCTGTTTGCTCTCAGTAATTCTATGAGATGTCCGTCATCGTTAGATGTCCATACATTTTTTTTGAGCTGGGCCCGGTTCTTTAGAATGACTGAATTAGCGGCATTAACGATATTCTTAGTAGAACGATAGTTCTGCTCAAGTTTAATTACCCTTAGATCAGGATAGTCTTTTTCAAAATTTAGAATATTCTGGATATCTGCTCCTCTGAAAGCATAAATGCTTTGTGCATCATCACCGACTACGGCAATGTTTTGGCGCACAGCAGCCAGCTTTTTAGTGATCAAATACTGGGAAATATTGGTATCCTGAAACTCATCCACCATCACATAATGAAAGCGCTGTTGATATTTATTTAAGACATCCGTATGTTCTTTAAATAATACATTTGTGTTAAATAAGAGATCATCAAAATCCATTGCACCTGCTTTGAAACATCTCTCGCTGTAAATCTTATAGATCTTACCCAGTTCGGGTTTCATATTGCTTTCATCATCTGCGCGATAAATCGGATTGTTCAGGTATTCTCGCCATGAGATCAGGCGATTTTTAGCCCCTGAAATTCTATTCAGAGCTACATTTTGTTTATAAACTTTATCATCAAGATTTAATTCTTTGACAATAGAGCGAATCAGGGATTTTGAATCTTCCGTGTCGTAGATCGTGAAATTATTAGGATAGCCTAGACGGTCGGCTTCGGCTCTTAAGATCCTGGCCCATCCATAGGTTCCTGGCTTCAGTGCCTACTACACCTTCTATTCTGTCGCGCATCTCCTTCGCAGCTTTGTTGGTGAAAGTCAAAGCCAAGATATTAAAAGGGTCTACCTGCTTATGATCTATCAAATAGGCAATACGATAGGTTAAAACCCTTGTTTTTCCTGAGCCGGCTCCGGCTATGATCATCACGGGTCCGTCTGTATTTTCTACTCCCTCACGCTGCGGTTCATTCAGACTATCCAGGTACTCCATATTGTATTTTCAAATGACCCTGCAAGTTACATTTTGAAGCTGGGAATGTAAACAGCAGGAAGTAACCTTTTTCCGATCTGGATAATCGCCTATTTTGACATGAAAAATAGATTTACTGCATTAACTAAATTAGCCCGAGGACGTTTGACAAGAGGCTAAAGTGGCTACTATTTCAAAGGAAGGTTCATTAACCAACCTAACTAAAACCGAACCTGTTAAAAGCTAGTAAGGAGTGCATACTGGAAAGTTCATTAGTTTTACGTAAAAATTGTATAGAGGTGAATTAGTAAGGCCTTTGGACTATAAGAATAGAACACTCAAGGTATTAATAAATTAATTTTTTAGTATTTAGCACTCTACGGTAAGGGTGAGTATTTTTTATTCCTAATGGGACTATTTAAACTTTGGGATTTTGCGAGATAATTAGTTAAGTGGAAGCATAATGATTGAGATTGGTAAAACTATATTGTCGGATGATGTTAAAGAGCAATTTTTTGTATGCAATCTGGAGAAATGCAAAGGAGCCTGCTGTGTAGAGGGAGATCTAGGGGCACCGCTGGAAGAAGACGAGCTTCCTATTCTAGAAGAAATATATAGTAAGGTAAAGCCTTACCTGAGTGAGGCTGGGGTGGAGGCGATCCGGGAGCAAGGTACGTACATTTTGGACGAAGATGGTGAGTATTCTACCCCCACTATTGGAGGCAAAGAATGCGCCTATGCTGTGTATGATGAGAAAGGTATTCTGAAATGTGGTATTGAACAGGCTTTTCTGGAAGGAGAAACGGACTTTAAAAAACCGATCAGTTGTCATTTATACCCCATCAGAGCTACTAAATATGAAGAATTTGAAGCTCTTAACTACGATAGGTGGGATATTTGCAGTCCGGCCTGTGATCTGGGGAATCGATTAAACGTACCTGTTTATAAATTTCTAAAAGATCCACTCATCCGAAAGTATGGGGAGGAGTGGTATCAGGGGCTAACTGAAATTATTGAAAATGATCTATCTGTTGAAAGGGATCAGCAAAGTTAAGCGTGTGGAAAGTAGGTTGTCAGCTTTAGAGTCTCCAAACTGAGCAATGTTATCAATATGGTCAGATGCAGTGTTCATTAAACAGCTTTCCAGATTAATACCAAAGCCATTTTCAAAAAGATAAACAGCTCCAAGGCTTGTCGGTAGTATCAGCGAAATATTCCTGTATTCTTCATCAGGCGGCCTGGTAGTATCTTGATCTATGAGATTATCTCCAAATTCGTCTTTTGGATTAAAGCGCATAAATCCTATACCCTGACTAACGTAAGCGGAAAAGCTGCTCTTTCGTAAAAAAGTAAACCGAGCAGCATAGTTAACAAAGGAGAAGTTGGTTTTAGTAAAAGTATTAGGAGTGGGCTCACCGGCGTTAGTTTGCAAAGCAAAACTACGATCGGAGCCACTGACTGTACCCAGACCAAACTGCAATGAGCCGCTTAGTTTTTTCTTTTTATTAAAGATCAAGCCTACCTGAACCCCTCCTGACCATGTACCATAGTTGGAGAGCTCACCTCGATAACTATTGGCTGAACCACCAAAAGCGATTAGTGATTCCTTTTGACCGAATGTTACAGAAGGAAAGAGAATAATGAAAAAAAATATGGTTTTTAAATAGAGAGACATAAAAAAGCCCTTAAAGAAAGGGCTTTTAGATTACTTAAGATCACTGAAATCAAAACTTTCCAGGAATTTAGTGGTAAACATACCACTCCTGAAAGTTTCATCATCCATAAGTTTTAGGTGGAAGGGTATGGTAGTCTTCACTCCTTCGATCACAAATTCTGATAGTGCTCTTTTCATCCTTGTCACCACTTCTTCCCGTGTTTGCCCACTGACTATGAGTTTAGCGATCATAGAATCGTAGTTTGGAGGTATAACATAGCCAGTGTATACATGACTATCTATACGTACACCGTGGCCACCGGGCATATGAAGGTTAGTTATTTTTCCGGGAGAAGGTCTAAAATCATTTCCCGGATCTTCTGCATTTATTCGGCATTCCAT
>ERZ1740060.1108-NODE-1108-length-10507-cov-7.517604_pt1 | contig 10507 bp, 12 predicted proteins | sample MGYA00581743_ERZ1740060 | MGnify/ENA primary metagenome ERZ1740060 (study PRJEB43018, sample SAMN04849235) | marine metagenome | isolation source: floating plastic debris | place: Pacific Ocean | collected 2008-08-27 | study: EMG produced TPA metagenomics...
TTCTCATGGTGAGACTGACTAAGATGCTGAAAAGTTTTCTGCACCACTAAGGGCATCCCAGTCAGAACTTTGGCAGCAACATCCTACATACAGGGCAGAGCATATTGCTGGACAGGCTATCTATCGGATTTTAGTGGCAGGAGAGGATCCAGCGAGTCGCAATCTCTTACTGGATTTATTAATCCCGCTGGGCTTTGAAGTAGAGACAGTAGACAACGGTCGAGCGGCGGTCGAGTTCTGGCGCAGTTGGCAGCCCCATTTGATTTTGATGGATATCCAGATGCCGATTATGGATGGCTGTCAAGCAACTCAGGTCATTAAAGCCGAGGCTGATAGGCTAAGTGCGGAAGCCGCTCACAGAATTGAGCCCAAGATTATTGCCTTAACGGCCAATGCCTTTGAGCACGATCGTCGTGCTGCTTTAGCCGCTGGGTGTAATGACTGCCTGAGTAAATCAGCTCAGAATGCAGTGCTGTTGAATAAAATTGCCGAGCAATTGGGTAGCCAAAATCAAGATGCAACATCAGCAGGGTCCTTGAGGGATATAGCCTCGCCCTCGAATGGAGTAGAGATAGGCCCCAAGCACCTCTCGGGCCAGACATTTCAGGTCACTGATCTGGCTGTTATGCCCCAAAACTGGTGCCAGCAACTACAAGTCGCCGCAGGATTAGCAGATACAGAGCAAATTTTGGCTTTGATTGAAGAGATACCTGACGATTTCAACAGCTTAGCTTCTGCCCTCCGGGAGTTAGTTGAGGGCTTTCAATTTGAACCACTTATGGCCCTGGGTCGTGAAACAGATCTGCTTTAGATCGTTCAGCACTTAGCAGCAACCGATTTTTTCAGGCAGACGGCACCCTATGAGTGATCTACTCTGCTATTCAAGATTGCGTTGATTTGCATGGCTGGAATACAGTAGAAACCCTAGGTCGAGAAAAGGTTGTGACGCTCTTTGGTGTTGACAGACTGTGAACCTATCGCTGTTTTCAGAAGCATCTCTCCGATAATGTGACCGAATGCTGATGAGGTGAACCGCAGTGAATGGCGTAGGGGTCGCGATCGCAGAAACCCTAATCAAAATTGTCCGGGGTTATCTGTTTGCTGGGCTGGTCTTTTCTGTGCCCTTTGTGATTTTTGGGATTCAACGGGTTGATCCAGCGGTCAAGGGCTGGAACGTAATATTTCGGATTTTGATCTTGCCGGGGTTAAGCATGTTCTGGCCCCTGTTTGCGGTACGGCTCGTGCGCGGTAAGCGTCACCCCGTGGAACGAACCGCCCATCGACTGGCCGCTGAACAAGCCCCCACCCCTTGAGGACAGACTGATGATTTTATCCAGACGCCAGGTCCATTTCTATAGTTTTATGGGTTTGGGGGTTCTCCTGCCCATTGTCTTCATTGCTGGTTTGGCCCTCCGCCCCCAATATGATCTGAAGACCACGGACAACGCCACCGAATTATTTGCCCAAGCCGGTTTTGCGGGGGAAGCGGAGGGAAACGCGATCTCAAGTGACCGTTTCACCGTGGCGCGGGTCACGGTTGCGGCTGAGACCTTGCGCTTAAGCGATGGCACCGTGGTGCTTGATCTGACCCCTGCAAAATCGCTGAAGGTACCGGATGTTCTGGTGTATTGGGATGCGGGCAGTCAGGTGCCGGAAGCGATCGCTGATGAGGCCCTGCTGTTGGGCAATTTGACCAGCGCCACCACCCGTCGCTTTGCTATTCCTACCGAAGTGCAAGGACAAAATGGGCAACTAGTGTTTTACAGCCAAGCCCAAGGCCAGGTAGTCGCCGCTGCACCCTTCGCAGCTGAAATGACTCAATAACTTTTTCTGCCTCCAGCCTCGGCTCTGATTAAAGGCGAGGCACTATTCACCTACTTCATTGAAGCTATGAGTGTTGGCTATAAATCCATTCAGTGGAATCGGCAAAAGCTGATCTACGACATTCTGCTCTGGGCTTGTGTTGCCGCCTACATTTCCATTTTCATGGCGGTCACCAAGGGGCTGGGCAGTGACCTCGATATCCGAGGGGTGCAAATCCGCGCCTATGGGTCTGCCGCTTTTGTGCTGCTCCATGTGATCCTGTCGATTGGCCCTTTGAGTCGCCTCAGTCCTAAATTCCACCCCCTGCTGTTTAATCGGCGGCATATGGGGGTGACCATGTTTTTCTTGGCCCTGATCCATGTGGTCGGGCTGGATTTACCCGTCTTACCGTTAAAGACCACGGGCGCGCTGACCTGGTACCACGACTTTGGCAACCTAGATCCGTTGGTGAGTCTGTTTGTGGGCAATAGCCACTACGGTGATTTCATCCAGTTTCCCTTCGAGATGTTGGGGGTGGGTGCGTTAGCCATCCTGTTTTTCATGGCTGCCACCAGCCACGACTTTTGGCTCGTGAATCTGACTGCCCCCATCTGGAAAGCCCTACATATGGGCGTTTATCTGGCCTATGGTCTCTTAGTGGGCCATGTAGTTCTGGGGGCACTACAGAGCAACCGTCATCCTGGTCTGACTGTGGCTGTGGGCGTGGGCCTGGTGTGGATTCTCGGAATCCATCTGGTGGCGGGCAGTCGAGAACTTAAGCAAGACAAGGCTAGTCTGAGCGCCAATACAGATGGCTTTGTTGCGGTGGGCAGCGTGAGTGAGATTCCTGAGAATCGGGCCAAGGTGGTCACGATTAGTGGCGAACGGGTGGCGGTGTTTAAGTATGACGGCAAAATTTCTGCAGTCTCGAATGTCTGTCAACACCAGAATGGCCCCTTGGGTGAAGGCAAGGTGATCGACGGTTGCATCACCTGCCCTTGGCATGGCTATCAATACCTGCCTGACTGCGGGGCTTCTCCCCCACCCTTTAGTGAGCGGATTCCCACGTTTGATGTGCGTTTAGAGGGCGACCGCATTTTTGTGCGGGCGATTCCCCATGCGCCCGGTACCCATGTTGACCCAGCCATCATTGCGTAATTGAAAGGACCTGATCATGAGCACACCCTCAAACGACGAGTTTTACGTCAATTACAGCAAGATGCCTGCCAGCTACCGCTGGTTCCTATTCAAGGTCATTCCCCTCCTGGTGATCGGTGTGGTGGCTTTTGCTTGGTTGCTACCGGGCATTCATAACCAATTCAACACTGGCAAATTTCAGGCCCAGAGCTTTGATGGGTTTCTGGTGGGCGAGCCGATTCCTCACATAATTGTGCCGAGACCGGGCAATACCCAAGCGGGACCGGCCTTCTCCCGCTACTTCCTCTCAGCGACCAATAAGGCGGGTCCTCCCCAAAGGATCCTGGATCAAGCAGGTCAGTGGGTGACGCTCAAGGGCATTTTGGTCTCTCGCAGTAATTTGTCCATGGTGGCGGTCCAGTCTGCCGAACCTATTGACCCACCAGCGGGTGTGGCAGAGGTCAAACCTGATGAAGGTAACGCGTTGGGCAGCTATACCTTGGAAGGTGAAATCCTCGATGGCAAGTGCTACCCCGGCATCATGAAACCCGGTCACACCAAAACCCATCGCGCCTGTGCGATCCGCTGCATTAGCGGCGGGGTACCTCCAGTTTTCCGCGTCCAGTATGACGGCGATGTCATGTACTTTTTGCTGGCAGACTCGGCGGGTCAGGCGGTGAATGATCGTGTGTTGGACTGGGTGGCCGATTCGATTCGAATTACTGGTGAAGTCACTCAGTATGACGACATGTATGTGTTGCAGGCGGACCCCGAGAGTTACGAACGGTTAGGCTAGGGGCACTCCGCTCAAGCACTGACGTCATCAATAAAATCAAGATTACCCTCTCGGGAGAGGTTAGGGGTGGGTTTTCGGTATATTTCGCAGGGTTTGACCCACCCCGGCCTACGGCCACCCCTCCCAGGGAGGGGATAGTTCAGTCCGGTTTCCTTAACCCGTACTCAGGTTGATTAGATCCTTAATCTCGGTAATGATTTGCTCTCCCCGCACTTCCGAAAAGTCGATATAGAGCGGCTGATCACGGACATCACCGGGGTCCAGGGTACGGGCTGGGTTCGTAGCCTGAAAAAACTGGCGAACTTCAAACTCAGTCATGGTGGAGGCAGTCTTGACGAATGCCTCCGTTGTACCGCTATTTCGTCAGAGCGAACAGCCTCAGGTTTAGGCTGATTCGATGCGGACCCATCTGATGCGTCTATGGTGTAATCCAGCAACTGGCTAAGACGTTGGGCGGCGATCGCTTATTAAAGATAAACTGAGGCCATTCCTTGGAGCTTAGGGATGACTTGGCCCTGACAGCCAAACCCCTGAGGTCACGCCCCTGCCACCATGCTCAGGATTATTGCGTTTCAAGCTTGCCGTCATGGCACTGGGTGCTCCCACCTGGTTGCTAATTTAGCGGTGCTGTTAATGCAAGCAGGCTACCGCATTGGCCTTCTCGACACAGATCCGATGGGGGGAGGGCTACGCACTCTCTTTAACCTAGAGAATCCACCTACTGTCAATATCCCCCATTATTGGTGGCTCAAGGCCAACCCCGATAACCCCCAGCAGCTCCAATCCCAAACGTATCCTTACAGCACTACACCCCCCTCACAAGCCGGGATTTACCTGCCCCTAGAAACAAACCCAGGGGAAATCAGCCAGCAACTCGCCCACCTACAAACCGATTATGGCGTCGATACCCCCAGCGATGCCCTCACCCACCTCAGCCAAGCCTTCAAGCTGGATTATCTTTTACTCGATACCCAACCCACCCTAGATGATGAAAATCTGCTCAGCCTTGCCTTAGCAGACACCATGGTTGTCTTGCTGCAATTAGATAACTACGACTTTCAGCGCATCGCTGTCCTCCTGGGCATCATCCAGAAACTCGAAATTCAGACAACTTGGCTGATCCCCAGTCAAGTCTTGCCCATGATTGATCTTGAAGCCATCACCACTAAACTGACGCAAACCTACCAGCTTCCCATCGGCGCTATTTTGCCCCTGAGCGAAGAAATGGTTGGTCTTGCCAGTGGCGGACTTTTTTGCCTGCATTATCCTCAGCATGACCTGACGAAAGTTATGATGGGCCTTGCCCAAAGGTTATCTCCGGCCAAATCTATAGCCCCCACAGAAGGCCCCCCCAGACAACAGCGCCGAGGTCAGGTCCTGATGGGTGTTCTAGATCTGCCGCCCTTGCACCGCCAGATTTTAACGACTGTTATCCGCCAAGGCAGCGTCTCGACCGCGGACTTAATCCAGCAGGGGTTTGAGAATAGCAGCACCTTGTTGACAACCTTGGGGGATTTGCAAGATCAAGGATGGCTCACCCAAGATGCGGATACTCAAGCGTGGCGCTACCGGGCTACCCCCACCGATAAATTTGAATCGTGAGCAGTCACGTTCCATCAGCACATAAGTTTATAGAAATGCCAACGGGTTAAAAAAGGCCTCAAAAACCAGTAATTTCATTGAATCCCCAGGGAAAATTGACTGGCCGTGATAAAACAAAGACAAATTTTCCGAGATCCACTTAACCTAGATGTGTTGTAGTTCTCTATGACCCTAAAAATCGATCGCTCGGCAGGTGAAATATGGTAAAAGTGGTGTCGGTCCATTCCTTCCGGGGTGGCACCGGAAAATCGAACACGACCGCGAACCTGGCGGCTATCGTTGCTCGCAAAGGGAATCGAGTCGGCATCGTCGACACCGATATTCAATCCCCTGGCATTCATGTTTTGTTTGGTTTTGACGAAAGCAAGATGTCGCTTTCGTTGAATGATTATCTCTGGGGGCGCTGCTCCGTTGAGGAAACCGCCTACGATGTCACCTCAGCGCTGCAAAATACGGGCAGCGATCGCAGTGCAATTTATTTGATCCCCTCTAGTCTCAAAGCCGGAGAAATTGCACGAGTATTGCGGGAAGGGTATGACGTCGGTCTCCTCAACGATGGCTTTCAAGAGTTGATTCATCGCCTAGACCTAGACTATCTATTTATCGATACCCACCCAGGTCTGAATGAAGAAACGCTTTTGTCGATCACCATTTCAGACATCTTGTTGCTGATCATGCGACCTGATCGCCAGGATTTTCAAGGCACAGCGGTCACTGTGGATATTGCCCGACGGCTAGAGGTGCCGAAGATGTTGATGATGGTCAACAAAGCCTTGTCATCCTTTGATTTTGCGGCTCTCAAAACTGAAGTCGAAAGTACTTATGGTGCAACCGTAGCTGCGATTCTTCCCCTGACTGAAGAGATGATGCAGTTAGGGAGCAGTGACATCTTTTGCATTCGCTTTCCAGACCATCCCTTGAGTCAAGTGTTAGGCTCGGTAGCCTCCGCATTGCTGGATTAAGTCCCGCTGGATTTAGGGTGCTGCAAAACTGCGGTGCGTTCGCTACCGTCACCCCGTTGGTAAGCTAAGCTGGCTGCAGGGTCTGGTACAACTGATTTTGGAGAGAGTCGAGAGCCTGTGTTGAATCGCAATGTACTGCTGTCTGCCCTCGCAGTTTTAGGTATCTGGGGCGTGGGTATGCCCGCCAAGGGGCAAGCCTTACTGCCCTATGTGCTTCCCCTCGATCAAGATCGACTAGAAGCACAAGGGCTCTTTTGGGCGCAAGAAGCGGCGCGGTTAGCCCAGTTTCAGCAATATCAAGAGGCCCTGGCCCAAGCTCAGTTGGCGGCTCAATTGGCCCCCAATGAGGCTAGCGTTTGGGGGTTGCTCGGGAGTCTCTATTTACAACTTGATTATTTAGATGAGTCGATTGACGCATTACAGCGGGCTCAACGCCTAGAGCGAGATAACTCGGCGGTTTTATTTGCACTGGGAACAGCCCATCTCCGTCAGTCGAACTATACAGAGGCGGCGCAATATCTTGAGTCGGGGCTGCAGTTAGAGCCTGACAATCCAGGGGCGCGCTTTGATTTGGGCAATACTTATTTTTTGATGGCGCGTTTCGAGCCAGCAATCGCCCAATATGAGGCATCCGTAGAGCTAGATCCGGAGTTTTGGCCCTCGATTAATAACATTGGCCTAGTGCTGTACGAGCAAGGGAACTACGAAGCAGCGATCACTCAGTGGGAGGCGTCCTTAGCTATTTCCCCTGAAGAGCCAGAGCCTCAATTGGCGATCGCCGTGGCCCAATATGCTCTGGGGCAAAGACAAGATGCCCTTGCCCTGGGCATCGCTGCCTTAGAGCGAGATAGTCGCTATGCCGATATCGACTTTTTAATCCAAAACCTCTGGGGCCAAGACCTGATTACAGATACCGAAGTTTTCTTTGCAGTCCCTGCGGTCCAATCCGTTCTTGCCCAGTTGTAACCACACATTTGCCCGGTGTCTGTTTCCGCCACCGCCCCCTCACTGACCGAGATTATTACGCAGCAGATTCAGGATGCTCCTGAGCGTCGCATCTCCTTTGCGACCTTTATGGACTTGGCGCTCTACCATCCAAGCCAGGGATATTATGCTGCGGGTGATCAGCAACTCGGCCCCAGTGGTGATTTCATTACCGCAAGTCATGTGAGCCGAGATTTCGGAGAACTGCTCGCGGAGCAACTGGTCGAAATGTGGGGGCGTCTAGACTATCCTCACCCGTTTGATCTAGTCGAAATGGGGGCGGGGCAGGGTCTGCTGGCCGGTCATATCCTTGAGCATATTGCAACCGCCCATCCCGCCTGTCTGCAAGCCTTGCAGTACACTCTGATTGAAACCTCTCCCGCATTGCAACGCGTTCAAAAACAGCGACTTGCCCCTTGGCAGACCCAGGGAGTTGCGATTTACTGGCAAACTTTAGCGGAAACTCCAACCGATTGCTGGACGGGCTGTTTCTTTTCCAATGAGCTCGTGGATGCTTTTCCCGTCCACCGGGTGACGCTAACCGCATCAGGGTTACAGGAGCAATATGTCAGTCTTGCCTTCGAGGGCGATCGCACCTTCACAAACGTACTTGGCCCGTTATCAAAACCAGCGCTAGCCGACTATTTTGTAAGGGTCGGCATTGATTTAACGCCGCCCCGCTATCCACTTGGATATACCACTGAGGTCAACTTAGCCGCCTTGGATTGGAGCGCTACGATCGCGGCGCGGCTCAAGCGCGGCTACGTACTCACCATTGACTATGGCCATTCTGCACGGCGCTACTACAGCCCCCAGCGCACCGAGGGAACCCTGCAGTGCTACAACCGCCATCGTCATCACAGTGATCCCTTTTTTGATGTGGGTCACCAAGACATCACGGCCCATGTCGATTTCACTGCCCTCATCAACCAAGGTGAACGTCATGGTCTCCAATATTTAGGGCAATGCCCCCAAGGGCTCTTTTTAATGGCTTTAGGACTGGGCAATCGCCTTGACCAACTCCGCACCATAACAGCGACTGACGGTACCACGATCCAAACCGCTATTCAGCGTCGCAACGCCCTGCAGAGCTTAATAAATCCAATTGGTTTAGGCCAATTTCAGGTCCTGCTTCAGAGTAAAGGTTTATCCCCCGAAAAATATCAGGCACCCCTGACGGGCTTGTCAACCCCAGAACGATAACGCCCTCCCATATGAGCTATGGGGTTGCGAGGGATTTTTTAAGATCTCACCACAAAGCCCCAACAATCTGACTTAAAACAAGCGAACTGGAGCAGTCTACGCTATCCTCAAAGGCGCAACCGTAAAACTTTACTGTGCTTCTACCGAGCACCCTGTCTCGTCTGGTATGAGCGATACGTCAGCATTCATTGCAGGCTGTGCCACCACAGGCGCTGCAGCGCTTATGCTGCTGCTGGCCCGCGTCAGCCTGAGCGAATCGCCCAGTCCCCTCGACTTAGATACGAATTCGACCGCTAACTCAGAAGCCGTTATTCCCGTTCCTGCGCCGCCACCCCTCGAAACTTCAGGCGAAACCTTTGCGGAACAAGAGGAGTTGCTAAATATTTTGGAACAACAGCAGACCCTCACCCAAGAATTGGATGAGCAACTGTCTGAACAGCAGAGCTTGATTCAAGATTTAGAAGCCCAGCTCCAAAACCAAACGATCGAAACTCAGGACCTCGCGGCTCGCCTCAACACCTATGAGCAATCGGTCAGCAGTTTGAGTAATCAGCAGCAGCGCTTAGCTGGAGTTCAACAAGATACCGATCAAACTCAAACCTCTCTGCTGTGGGTGGGGGCGGGTTTAGTGCTGGTCGTCTTGATTGGTGGCGCAGTCGTTGTATTGATCTTGGTGGTTCTGGTCGCGTTTCAATCCCGCCAACGGCAATCTCAGCCCAACTCTATCGTTTACTCAGCCGACATTCCTTCCCCGTCCTATCCCTACTACCAGCAAGAGTTCTTGCCGTTACCCAAACGGCCACGCCGTGTCCAAGCCCAAGATATCTACGATTACGATTAGCTATATTCTGCTAAGCCTCAGGTTTATAGCTAATGTCGCAAAGCTTGCGGCATTGGCGACGCCAGAAAGCCTATGGATAGAGACTTAGCGCTTTCAAGCGTGCCGGGGGTTTTCTGGCCAAAACTATAAGACCTGTCCTGCCCAGTTCAAACGATGCTGCAGATTGCCTTGAGCGGGTCAAAGCGGCGATTTAGAGTTTATGCTCAGATGACTCAGATTTGAGTGCAACCCTGTCTAGGCAGCTGACATGAGTCATCTTGACTCACCGTACTTCTCATATTAGCCATGACTTCATTGCAGCCATGACAACGATTACTATCACGGTCAAGCTTTTTGCGGCCTATCAAGAGGCGTATGGAAAACCCGAGTTGACCCTGACCTTACCTGTAGGGTCATCGGTGATGGCTGTACGCGATCGCCTCATTAACGAGCATCCCACCCTAGAGCAATGGCGCGACCTGACCCGCTTTGGCATCAACTACCAATTTGTCGAACCGGAAACCCTGCTTCAGGACAGCGATGAAGTCGTACTAATTCCCCCTGTCAGTGGCGGATGATTACCCCTTCAACCCACTGCCCGACTCAGTCGGCACGATATAGCGCTGCATGACCACAAAAAAGATGACTACCGGCACAATTGAAATCACCGAGCCCGCTGCAATTAACCGCCAATCAAGGGAAAAGCTACCGGCCAGCTTCGCTACCCCTAGGGGCAAGGTGTAATACTCAGGGCGATCCAGCACAATCAGGGGCCACAAAAAATCGCTCCAGGAACCAATAAACACAAAAATCGCCAGGGTGACTAGGGCAGGACGGGTGGAGGCGATCATCACGTTCCACCAAATCCCGAGTTCAGAGCAGCCATCCATACGAGCGGCTTCCTCTAACTCTTTGGGCACCCCTAAAAACGCCTGACGCATCAGAAAAATACCGAAGGCCGAGGCAATAAACGGCAAGATAATGCCCAGATAAGAATTCCGCAGCCCCAACTGCACCGTCAACACATAGAGCGGGATCATCACAATCTGAAAAGGGATTAGGATCGTCGCCACAATTAGCGAAAACAATACCTCCCGCCCTCTAAAATGCAGTCGGGCCAAGGGGTAAGCCGCCAAAGAGCAAAACAGCAGGTTCAATCCTACCGTCAGCACCGCCACCAAGATGCTGTTGAAAAAATAC